>Ga0182024_10009205_pt1 | contig 20516 bp, 17 predicted proteins | sample P32metaG_FD_120480 | JGI IMG/M metagenome (GOLD analysis project Ga0182024, IMG submission 120480) | Permafrost microbial communities from Stordalen Mire, Sweden - P3-2 metaG (Illumina Assembly) | ecosystem: Environmental > Terrestrial > Soil > Wetlands > Permafrost | place: Sweden: Stordalen... | reverse complement strand
TCGGCGTCGACCAGCCCCGCACGGGGCGGCGCGACAGACCGGCCTCACGGAGGTCACGGTGACGTCAGCCTAGTGGGGGGGCCATGCCTGACCACTGTCGGCCTTCGCGGCCCAACGCACGAAAGGGAACACGGCGGCGGCCATCAGCGCGTCGTAGAACGAGGCGACGATCAGCACCTGGATGTTGTGGAGCGCGAACAGCTCGTCGTGGCCGGCGAGGCCGCCCACGACGAGGAAGATCAGGTTGCCGATCAGGGCGCCGACTCCGCCGAGGACGAACGCGATCCCTTTGCTCTCGCGGATCAGGCCGCTCTGGAACAGGCCGACCCCGTAGCCGGTGAGGGCGAACGCGAGCGCGGAGAGGCCCACTGGTGTCGAGAGGAACAAATCGGTCGCGAGTCCGCTCGCGAAGCCGAAGAGCGCGCCGGGGATCGGCCCCTCTTCGTAGGCCATGGCGATCGTCCCCACGAGGCATAGGTCGGGGGCCGCGTCGAAGACCCGCAGATGCGTGAAGACGGTCGTCTGGAGCACGACGAGGCTGAGGACGACGAGCGCGAGTCGAATTCGGCGGAGGGCCACGGGCCGATGATCACCCGCCGTTCGGTGCGGCGGTGGGCGTGGCGGTGGGATCGGGGTAGCGCAGGACCTTCACGTAGTCCAGGTTGTCGAGGTCGACCACGGGGGCGACGGTGATGGTCGGCTCGAGGTCCTGGACGCCCTTCGAGTAGCTCGCGACCGTCCCCACGGCCAGACCGGGGGGGAACACCGCGTTCGGCACCGCGGCCGTCACCACCAGCTCGCCTTTGGTGGCCTTCACGGCGCTGGAGAGGAAGCTGAGGGTCAGGTCGCGGTCGCCGGCGGTGGCCGACGTGATCGCGAGCGCACCACTCGATTCGAGTCGTACGCCGAGGCCGAAGGTGGGGCTGTCGAGGAGCGTCACCGTGGCCTGGGAGCTCGAGACCTGCGTGACATTGCCGACGACCCCGTCGCCGGTGACGACGGGGTCGTGGAGCCGGATGCCCTGGCCGGTGCCCTTGTTCAGCGTCACCGTGCGTTCGAAGTTCCCGGGTCCAGTGCCGGTGACCTCGGCCACGATGCCGGTCGCGTCCTCGACCGTCGGGAGGTCGAGGAGCTTCTCGAGCTGGCTGACCTGGGGCCCGGCGGTTTGGTCGACGCGGAGCTGGCCGCGCAGGTCGGCGATCTCGCGCTGGAGGCGGGCGTTCTCGCTCTTGACTGCCCCGTAGTGGGTGACACCGCCGGCGAGGTTCCGGACCGGCTGGAACGCGCTGTTCACCACGGACTGGACGGGCTGGATCACGTTGTGGGCGGTCGACCGTACCGAGTCCACGACGCCGTTGCCGTTGGCGTCGACCGTGATGAGCACGAGGGACACGACGATGAGGATCAGGAGCGTCGACCGGCCTCGCGTGTCTCGCCGATAGACGACCATGAGCGCCTCGCCTTAGAGCCGGAGGGCTCAGTTCAGTCTTCAGGTCCGCTGATCAGCACCTGCCTCAGTACGTCGAACTGTTCGAGGCACTGCCCGGAGCCCAACACGACCGAGAACAAGGCGTTCTTGGCGCTTCGCACCGGCATCCCCGTCTCGGCCTGCACCGCCGCGTCGAGGCCCAGCAACAGGGAGCCGCCACCGGCGAGCATGATCCCGCGCTCCATGACGTCGGCCGCCAGCTCGGGGGGCGTCTTGTCGAGGGTCACCTTGATCGCGTCGATGATCGCCGCGACGGGCTCCTCGATCGCCTCGCGCATCTCCTGGGTCGACACGGTGACGGTCTTGGGCAGGCCGGTGACCAGGTCTCGGCCCCGGATCTCGGCGTAGAACTCCTCTTCGAGGGGGTAGGCGCTCGCCAGCTGAACCTTGACGTCCTCGGCGGTGCGTTCGCCGAGCGCCAGCGAGTACTGCCGCTTCATGAACGAGACGATCGATTCGTCGAACTCGTCGCCGGCGACGTGACTGGATTCGCTCGTGACGATCCCGCCGAGCGAGATCACCGCGACTTCGGTGGTGCCGCCGCCGATGTCGACGATCATGTTCCCGGCCGGCTCGTGGATGGGCAGGCCGGCGCCGATCGCGGCCGCCATCGGCTCTTCGATCACCATGACGGGTTTGCGGGCCCCGGCGAACTCGGCGGCTTCTTGGACCGCTCGGCGCTCCACCCCGGTGATCCCCGACGGGATGCAGATCACCATGCGGGGCTTCGCCCACCGGTTGCGCTGATGGACCCGCTGGATGAAGTAGCGCAGCATCTTCTCGCAGACGTCGAAGTCGGCGATGACCCCGTCCTTGAGGGGCCGGATGGCTTCCACGTGCCCCGGGGTGCGTCCGAGCATCCGCTTGGCTTGGGTTCCGACGGCCAAGATCTTGCCGTTGCGGGTGTCGAGCGCGACGATCGAGGGCTCGTTCAGCACGATGCCCTGCCCGCGCACGTACACCACGGTGTTGGCCGTGCCGAGGTCGACCGCCATATCGCGACCGATGACATTGGTGTACCAGGGGGCGTTCACAGACCGTCCAGCGCGTCCACGAGGTCCGGGAGTGGGCAAGGCTAGGGCCTCCGGGGAGGGCGGTCCAGCCGTCCCCCATCGGTGTCAGGCGGGCCCTCGAGCGGCCCGGTGCGCCGATTCAACCAGGGTCGGCGGCCGCTACCGCGCATCTGGGCCGATCTCGGGGAAGAACAGGGCGATCTCACGGGCCGCGGAGTCGGCGCTGTCGGAGCCGTGCACCAGATTCTCGGTCATCTCGAGCGCCAGGTCGCCGCGGATGGTGCCCGGGTCGGCGTCTCGGGGGTTGGTCGCACCCATTGCCCGCCGCACGACCGCCCACGTGTCGGGACCGCCCTCCACGACGCTGGCGACCAGCGGCCCGCGGGTGATGAAGGCCACGAGATCATCGAAGAAGGGTTTGCCTCGATGCTCCTCGTAGTGGCGCCCGGCGAACTCGGCGTCGATGCGGCGCAGCTCCATCGCCACGATCCGCAGGCCCTTGCGCTCCAGCCGGCCGAAGATCTCACCGACCAGGCGCCGTTCAACCGCGTCCGGCTTGCAGAGGAACAAGGTCCGTGAGCTCACCCAGCGACCCTAGTGGTCCGTCCCAGAAGCGCCGCTGGCGCTGATCCGTCGGGCGGCGGCGCGGGCCGCCCCGACCACGTACAGCGACCCGGCCACCACAATCTGCCCGTCGGGGGGGGTGTGAGCGCGGGCGGCGTCGAGGGCCCGGCTGATGTCGGGGAACGCCTCGACTCGGTCGGCCGGCAACCCCAGTCCCCGGGCGGCCTTGGCCACCTCGGCGGCGGCGAGCGCCCGGGGGCTGGGCGCCTCACAGGCGATGACCCGCGTCGCGGCGGGCGCGCCGAGGGCCTCGAGCATCTCCGAGGGATCCTTTTCTCGCAGGATGCCCACGACCAGGGTGCGAGCCGAGGCGGGGAACTCCTCGGCCAGCGCCTCGCGCAGCGCGTGGGCGCCGGCCACGTTGTGCGCGCCGTCGAGGAGGACCAGCGGGCGGTGACCGACGACTTCGAGCCGGCCCGGCGAGCGGGCCTGGCCGAGGACCTCGGCGAGCAGGTCCGGGTCGAGGGGCCGATCGAGGAGCGCCTCGGCCGCCGCGACCGCCACCGCCGCGTTGTCCGCTTGGTGGGCGCCGTGCAGCGAGAGGAACACCTCGTCGTAGCGGGCGCGGGGCGTGAACAGCCCGATCAGGCGTCCCCCGTGCGCCACCCGGTTGGCGCTGACCCCGAAGTCGCGGTCGCGCACGACGATCTCGGCGGCGTCGCGTTCGAGAAACGGCGCCCGGACGTCGGGGTCGGTCTCACCGAGGACGAGGGTCGATCCCGGCTTGACGATTCCGGCCTTCTCCCGGGCGATATCGAGTCGGGTGCGGCCGAGGAACTCGGCGTGGTCGATGCTGACGTTCGTGATCACCGCCACCCGCCCGTCGGCGATGTTCGTCGCGTCCCAGCGTCCCCCGAGCCCGACCTCGACGACGGCCGCTTCGACCGCGACGTCCGCGAACCAGCGGTAGGCGACGCCGGTCAGGATCTCGAAGTAGCTGGGCACCTCGGGGAGGTGCGGCTCGATGCTGGCGACCAGAGCCAAGAGCTCATCGAGGCTCAGGTCGTCAATCGGGTGGCCGTTCCACGCGATCCGCTCGTTGACGCGCTCGAGGTCGGGGCTCGTGTAGGCACCGACGGAGAGCCCGCTCTCCACGAGCAGCGCGGCCGCGAGGCGAACGGCGGACGTCTTGCCGTTGGTTCCGGTCACGTGCACGACCGGGTATTCGAGCTGCGGCGAGCCGAGCAGCGCGCCGAGCGACGCCATGCGATCCAGGGTCGGGTGCGCGGCGCGCCGGGGGGTGCCGATCGGCACGCCCAGCGCTTCGAGGTTGACGTGGGCCTCGAGCCAGGCGCGCGCTTCGTCCGGTCGCACAGCTCAGCTCGGGTCGGGCTCGGCCAGCTCGACCTCGATCAAGGGCGGTTGGCCTTCGACCAGGTCGACCACCCGGGCGCGGGCAGCTTCTCGCACGTCGTCGAGCGCGGCGCGCAGCAGCGCGAGACGGGCCGGGTCGTCGCGCACCACGACCCGTTCCGCCTCCGTGCGAAGGGAGCGCTGCTGCTCGGTCTTCTTCTTGCGCACCGCGCCGAGCACGGCGGCGGCGACTTCGAAGACGGCGGGGACACCGTCGGCGGCGGCTCGCCCGAGCGCGTTTTCGTCGGGCCATGCCGCCTGGTGAACCGAGCCGTCGTGCCACCACGACCAGACCTCCTCGGTCACGAACGGGAGGTGCGGCGCGAAGAGGCGCAGCAGCGTGTCGAGGGCGAGCAGAAGGGCGGCTCGCGCGGAGGCGGCCCGCGCGTCGCCCATCGAGCCGTAGGCGCGCTGTTTGGCGAGCTCCACGTAGTCGTCACAGAAGCCCCAGAAGAAACGCTCGGTTTGGTCGAGTGCTCGGGCGTAGTCGTAGGACTCGAATGCGACGGTGGTGTCCGCGACGAGGGTGGCGAGACCGGCGAGCAGTGCGCGGTCGAGCGGCTCGGTGACTGCGTCCGGGTCGGGTTTGGCGATGTCGTGTTCGTCGTCGTCGGCCACGCCGAGGGTGAACTTCGAGGCGTTCAGGATCTTGATCGCCAGCCGACGGCCGATCTTCATCTGGCCCTCGTCGAAGGTGGTGTCCGTCCCCGGATGACCCCGCGCCGCCCAGTACCGCACCGCGTCGGAGCCGTACTGCTCGAGGAAATGCATTGGCGTGACGACGTTGCCCTTCGACTTCGACATCTTCTTGCGGTCGGGGTCGAGCACCCATCCGGAGATGGCGACGTTCGTCCACGGCAGCCCGCCGAACTCCAGGTGCGCGCGCACCACGCTCGAGAACAGCCACGTGCGGATGATCTCGTGCGCCTGGGGTCGCAGATCCATCGGATAGGTGCGCTCGAAGAAGTCAGGATCTTCGTGCCACCGGCACGCGATCTGCGGGGTGAGCGACGAGGTCGCCCAGGTGTCCATCACGTCCTGGTCGCCGACGAAGCCGCCGGGCTGGCCTCGATGCTCCGGGGCGTAGCCGTCGGGCACGTCGCTCGAGGGATCCACCGGGAGCCGGTCCTCGTCGGCCAGCAGCGGATGCTCGTGATCGGGGGCGCCGTCCGCGTCGAGCGGATACCAGATGGGGAACGGAACGCCGAAGAAGCGTTGGCGGCTGATCAGCCAGTCTCCGTTCAGCCCCTCGACCCAGGACTCGTAGCGGGCCCGCATGTAGTCGGGGTGCCAGGCCAGCTCGCGCCCCCGCGCGAGCAGCTCGGCGCGTAGGGCTGGCTCGCGCCCGCCGTTGCGGAGATACCACTGGCGGGTGGTGACGATCTCGAGCGGTCGCTCGCCGCGCTCGTAGAACTTCACCGCGTGCCGGATGGGGCGAGGCTCGCCCACCAGCTCGCTTGATTCGTGCAGCAGCTCGGCGGTTCGGCGCTGGGCCTGGCGCACGGTCTTGCCGGCGAGCTCCGCGTAAGCGGCGCGGCCCTCGTCGCTGGTGATCGCGTCGGGCGGCTCGACTCGGAGTCGCCCGTTCCAGTCGATGATGGCCCGGGTCGGCAGATCGAGCTCGCGCCACCAGACGACGTCGGCTGTGTCGCCGAACGTGCAGATCATCGCGATGCCCGACCCCTTCTCGGGGTCGGCGAGCGGGTGGGTGACCACGGGAACCTCGACGCCGAAGAGCGGGCTGCGCACGCTCGACCCGACGAGATCCGCGTAGCGCCCGTCGTCGGGATGCGCGACCAGCGCGACGCAGGCAGCGAGAAGCTCGGGGCGCGTCGTCTCGATCACGACCGGGGCCCCGTCGAGGCGATGAAACTGCACCGCGTGATAGGCGCCCGCTAGGTCGCGGTCCTCGAGCTCGGCTTGGGCGACCGCAGTGCGAAAGTCGATGTCCCACAGGGTGGGCGCCTCGGCTTGGTACGCCTCGTCGCGGGCCAACATGCGCAGGAAGGCCCGCTGGGAGATGCGGCGGGCGGCGGTGCCCACGGTGGTGTACGTCAGCGTCCAGTCGACGGAGAGGCCGAGATGACGCCACAGCTCCTCGAACTTCTCTTCGTCGGCGACGACGAGCGTGTCGCAGAGCTCGACGAAGTTGCGCCGCGACACCGCCCGGGGCGGGTCGAACGGCTCGGGGGGTGGGTCGAAGTCGGCGTCGTAGGCCAGGGTCGGGTCGCAGCGCACCCCGAACCAGTTCTGGACCCGGCGCTCGGTGGGTAGGCCGTTGTCGTCCCAGCCCATCGGGTAGAAGACCTCGCGGCCCCGCATGCGCTGGAACCGGGCGATGGTGTCGGTGTGCGTGTAGGAGAAGACGTGCCCGACGTGCAGCGACCCGGACACGGTGGGTGGGGGCGTGTCGATCGAGAAGATCGCGCTGCGAGGCTTCGACCGGTCGAACCGGTAGGTGCCGTCGAGCTCCCAGCGCTTGCTCCAGGTGTCCTCGAGGCCGTCGAGGCGGGGCTTGTCGGGGGCCGGCATGACGCGAGTCTAGAGAAACAGGTCGCGATCACCCGGTGGTGTTCGGGCGGACCGGCTCGCGGCGCGGCCGCGACCCCCCACCTAGGCGGAGCGGCGGTCGGGCGTTGAGGTGATCAGCGTCGGCGTCATGTGCTCGAGCACGACGCTGCGATCGATGATGCAGCGAGCGACGTCGGTGCGGCTCGGCAGGTCGTACATGACGTCGAGGAGCACCTCCTCGAGGATGGCCCGCAGCCCGCGGGCACCCGTCCCCCGCTTGAGGGCTTCCTCGGAGACGGCTTCCAGCGCGTCGTCGGTCAGCACGAGGTCGACGTCGTCGAACTGGAAGAACTTCTGGTACTGGCGAAGCAGGGCGTTCTTGGGCTCGATCAGGATCCGCATGAGCGCGTCCTGGTCCAGGTTGTGCACGGCGCCCACGACCGGGAGACGGCCGACGAACTCGGGGATGAGCCCGAACTTCAAGAGGTCCTCGGGGAGCACGCCGACCAGGAGGGCGCCGAGATCCTTCTCTTGGGGGCGACGAACGTCGGCGCCGAAGCCGACACCGCGCTTGCCAATCCTGCTCTCGATGATCTTGTCGATCCCGGCGAAGGCACCGCCGCAGATGAAGAGGACGTTCGTCGTATCAATCTGGATGAACTCCTGGTGGGGGTGCTTGCGGCCCCCTTGGGGAGGCACCGACGCCGTCGTCCCCTCGAGAATCTTCAGGAGCGCTTGCTGGACGCCTTCGCCCGACACGTCGCGGGTGATCGACGGGTTCTCAGCCTTCCGGGCGATCTTGTCGATCTCGTCGATGTAGATGATCCCGGTCTCGGCCTTCTTGACGTCGTAGTCAGCCGCCTGGATCAGCTTGAGCAAGATGTTCTCGACGTCCTCACCCACGTAGCCGGCCTCGGTGAGCGCCGTCGCGTCCGCGATCGCGAACGGCACCTTCAGCAGTCGGGCCAGGGTCTGGGCGAGCAGCGTCTTGCCGCACCCGGTCGGACCGATCAGCAAGATGTTCGACTTTTGGAGCTCGACCTCAGGGTCGCCGTACGCGCCCGCCTGGACCCGCTTGTAGTGGTTGTAGACCGCGACCGACAAGATCTTCTTGGCGTGCTCCTGGCCGATCACGTAGTCGTTGAGGTACTCGTAGATCTCGCGAGGCTTGGGCAGCTCGTCGAAGCGGACCTCAGAGCTCTGGGAGAGCTCCTCTTCGATGATCTCGTTGCACAGGTCGATGCACTCGTCGCAGATGTAGACGCCGGGGCCGGCGATCAGCTTCTTGACCTGCTTCTGGCTCTTTCCACAGAACGAGCACTTCAGCAGGTCGCCACCATCACCGAACTTCGCCACGACGCCCCTCCCCCTCGACGGGCCGTACTCAGCCGACGCCGGCCGCGGTGCTCACCGAGGCGAGCTCGCGGTTCGTCAGGATCTCGTCCACGACTCCGTACTCCTTCGCCTCGTCGGCGCTCATGATGAAGTCACGGTCCGTGTCACCGCCGACCTTCTCGACCGTCTGGCCGGTGTGGTGGGCCAGGATCCGGTCGAGGAGCTCCCGCATCCGAGTGATCTCCTTCGCCTGGATCTCGATGTCGACCGCCTGGCCCGACGCGCCACCGTGCGGCTGGTGGATCAGGATGCGGGCATGCGGGAGGGCGTACCGCTTCCCGTGGGCGCCCGAGGCGAGCAGCACAGCCGCCGCGGAGGCAGCCTGGCCGATGCAGATGGTCTGTACCGATGGCTTGATGTACTGCATCGTGTCGTAGATCGCGAACAGCGCGGTGATCTCACCGCCGGGTGAGTTGATGTAGAGCGAGATGTCCTTCTCGGGGTCCTCGCTTTCGAGGTGGATCAACTGGGCCATCAACAGGTTGGCGACCATGTCGTCGATCGGCGTCCCGAGGAAGATGATGCGTTCCTTGAGGAGCCGCGAGTACAAGTCGAAGGCGCGCTCGCCCCGGCTCGTCTGCTCGACGACGGTCGGGACGAGGTAGTTGTAGGCGGGGGCGATCCGGTCGGGGGTGGGTTGGCTCACTGGGGCTCCTCTACGTCGTCGCCGGCGGCCGGCGGGGGGCTTTCACCTTCGGTGGCCTCACCATCAGGCAGGGTGAGGTCGACAGCGGTTCCGGACTCGTCGACCACCGCCGCGTGGTCAACGAGAAACTGCAGTGCTTTGCCGCGAGCGATGTCCGAGCGTACCGCCTCCACCAGGCCCCGCCGTTCAAGATCGCGTCGGACCTTGGCCGGCTTCTCCCCGACACGCTCGGCGAGGCGGCCGACCTCACGCTCGAACTCGTCGTCGGTGCTCTCGATGCTCTCCTGGGTCACCACTGCCCGCAGAGCCAAGTCGGCGCGTACGGCGTCGACCGACCCTTCCCGCACTCCGGCGACGAAGGTCGTCTGATCTTGACCGGTGGCCGCGAGGTATTCGGGAATGGTCGCGCCCTGGTGCTCGAGCCGGTGGACCAGGTCATGGAGGCGACGCTCCGCCTCCTGGTCGATGAGCGCGTCCGGTACGTCGACGTGGACCAGCCCGGCCGCGGCTTCGAGCACCTTGTCGCGGACCAGCATCTGGGCCTGGACCTTCCCGACCAGCGCCAGCCGGGTGCGGGCATCGGCGCGCAACGCGTCGATGGTGTCGAACTCGCTGACCTCCGACGCCCACTCGTCGGTGGGCTCGGGGAGCACCTTGCGTTTCGTCTCCTTGACGAGCACTTGGAACGAGACGTCTTGTCCGGCTCGGTCACCGAAGCGCTCGGGCAGTGCATCGTTGAACCGCAAGATGTCGCCGACGCGCGTGCCGCGCAGCTCCTCGTCCAGCTTGGGGACCAGGCCGCCGGAGCCGACCTCGTAGAGATAGTCCGTCGCGCTGAGCGCGTCGATGACGTCGTCGTGCACGGAGCCCTTGATGTCGATCTGGGCGTAGTCCCCGTCGGTGAGGGGCGCCGCCTTGTCCTCGAGGTCCGCGAAGCGCTCCCGGAGCGCGTCGACCTGCGCGTCGACCGCCTCGTCGGTGACCTCGGGATCGGGAATCTCGATTCGGAGGTTGTCGTAGCCCTCGAGTTCCGCGACGGGGCGGACCTCGACCACGGCGTCGAAGGCCACGTCACCGCTCTCCTCGCCTTTCGTCAGGTCGATGTCGGGGGCGGCGATGACGTCGATGTCCTCGGCGTCGACCGCCTGGGCGTAGTACTCGGGGAGGGCGTCGCGCAGGGCCTGCTCGCGTCCGACCTCGCTGCCAAGCCGAGCCTCGAGCAAGGCGCGGGGCGCCTTCCCCGGCCGGAAGCCGGGCACCTTGACCTCGCGAGCCAACTTGCGGAAGGCGGCGTCGAGGGCGCGCTCGAAGTCCTCCGCCGGGACCTCGACCCGGAGCCGCACTTTGTTGGCCTCGAGCGGCTCCACCGAGGTGGTGATGGGGGACATAGGGAGAAGGGCAGGATACCCGTGGCCTTCGACCACTCCCTGCACCGGGTTGGGGGCGCGCGTCGCCCCAGCCTCGAGGGCCCGCGCGGGCACCGACCCGGGCATCGCTCCGGCCCGCTCAGGAGCTGGGCGGGCCGGCGGGATTGGCCTCGAGCACGCCGAGGGTCGGGGCGGAACCGACGAGGGCCTGGAGTGCGGTCAGCCCGTCGGGGCGGCCCTTGAGCGTCGCGTCGAGGAAGTCGACGGTGGCGCGTGTCACGAGGTCGAAGTGCGGGTCGGTCGGTTGCGAGAACGGCGGGAGATGGCTCGCCGAGATCAGGGTGAGCAGGTCGTTCGGCGCGGGGAGGTGCTGACGGTCGAAGGCGATCGACGCCGGATACGGGTCGTATGGGTCGTGGTCGTCGAGGATGTGCAGGATCGGGACGCCGGTGGGTGCGGGCAGGACGCCGGCGTTGGCGAGGTTGCCCGCCATCGCGATGACGGCCTTGACGCGGGGATCGTGACAGCACGCCTCGAGTCCGAGCGCATAGGCGAGGACTTCGCCGTCGGAGTGACCGGCGACCGCGACGCGGGTCGGGTCGATGAGGCCGGCCAACGGGTCCCCGGGCGTCGCGGCGCGCCGGAGGGCTTCCCCGACGACGAAGTCGAGGTCGGCGATGTTCGGTGCGCCGTAGTCGGCGTGGCTGGCACCCCCGGGCGCGTCGCCGTTCAACAGCGGGAGCGCGGGGGCCACGACCACATACCCGGCCGATGCCCAGCGAGCGAGGAGCGCGCCGTAGGTCTGGGGCGTCACCGCGAACCCGTGGGCGAACACGACCAAGGGGTAGGGGCCGTGCGCGACGTCGGGCGGGGCGTTGGGGGTGGGCAGCAGGGTGGCGCTGCCGGTCGCGGGGTACCAGATGGTGGTGGGCATGCTCCGGGTTGGCGAGCCAGGTGCCCCGCCGTTGGGCGGCGTCGGACGTGTCGTGTCGACGTAGACGTCGGTGCGAACGCCGACGGCTCGGCTGCCGGGGGCGAGGACGGCGGGGCTGGTCGTGGTCGTCGTCGGCGCGACCGTGGTCGTCGTCGGCGCGACTCGTCGGGCGCTCGCCGAGCCGCCGCCGCCGCAGGCGGCCAGCACGACGACGGCGGCGAGGACCGCGACGAGCTGGGGCGGGCGAACCCCGCTCGGATGGGCCCCCGGGCGGCTACGCGTCGGTCTCCATGTCCGTGGTCGCTCCGCTGCGGTGGAGGAGCACGAGCGCGATGACGAGCACCAGCGCCACCCCGGCGTTGACCCCGAGCTCGATCTGGGCATGGTCGAACCCCGCGTTCTGGGTCGCCGACAGCGCACCCACCAGCAGGATGTGCCGGACCACGGAGATGATGCCGATGATGAGGAACGGGCGCAGCTGGAACCCGCCCCCTTCCAGGTGGGCGAGGAGGGTGCGGAAGATCTCCAGGACGATCACGACGAAGAGCACGCCGTTGACCGCGGTCGTGACGGTCTCGGCGAACGACTGGTGACTGCTGACCAGGGTCTGGGTCGTCTGGTAGAGCGCCGCGACGGCGATGCCGATGAGCACCAGCGCGACGCCGAGGTACACAACGTCTTCGACGGTGCTCAGCCCGGACAGGAGCCAGGCGGGGATCGGGCGGTGGTGCTCCGGGTGGGCAGGCGGGGTCGCGGGGTCAGCCATCGCCGAACAGTCTGGCGGTAGGGCCTGGTACGGGTAGGGATCCACGCCCGCCGGGGTCCGACGTGGCCGGCGTTAGCGCATGATCCCGGTGTGCCCGACCGAGTAGCGGCCGGGCTGTGGCCACACCAGGAGTCCGTGGGGTTGGACGCCGACCGGGATCGACTGCACTGCGCCGGTCGTGGTGTCAAAGACGTACACGACGTTGTCGTAGCGCCCGCTGAGCCAGAGCTGTCGGCCGTCGGCGGACACGTTGCCCATGTCGGGGCTGCCGCCGCCGGGGATCGTCCAGGTGGTGATCACCCGGTTGGTCGCGACGTCGATGACGCTGACACTCCCGGGTCCGTGCGGGTGGGTTCCCTGGAGGCTCGGGAACCCGCGGTTGGCGACGTAGAGCTTCGTGTCGTCGCGGCTGAAGTACAGGCCGTGAGGTCCAACGCCGGTCGCGATGGAACCGATGACCGTGAACGAGTTGCCGTCGACCAGGTACACGCGTCCAGTGGTCAGCTCCGCGACGTAGAACGTGCTGCCGTTCGGTGACACCCGCACGTCTTGGGGCATGCCCGACGTGACCAAGTTCAAATAGCCGACGACCTGGTGGGTGACCAGGTCGATCTTCACCAGGTCGCCCTGGTATTCGCAGCTGGCGATCATGTAGCGGCCGTCGATCGAGAAATCAGCGTGGTTGATCCCAGCGCAGTTCGGGACCGGGATCGAGTACTGCAGGGCCATCGTGTGCGGGTCGCGGAAGTCGAGTCGCTTCAGCGCCTCGGCGACCACGACCGCCGACTTCCCATCGGGCGTGAAGTAAAGGTTGTACGGGTCCGCAACCGAGATGGAGGGTCCGGGCAGGCCGGTCTTGGGATCGATCGGCGTGAGGCTGCCGGTCGTTTGCCCTTCGGCGTTGTTCGTCACCCAGAGCGTCTGCAGGTCATACGACGGGACCACGTGCTCGGGGTTCGCCCCGACTGGGAACGTGTTGACGACCTTGCGGGTCGACGGGTCGATGACGGACACCGTGTTCGAGCTGAGGTTGGGGACGTAAATCCGAGGCAACGCGCCGGCGACGGCGGGGCTGAACATGTTCGACTCGGCCGCGCTGTACAGGTTGGCGGGGTCGAGAACCGGCGGCATGCCGGCCACCGTCTGCACGGCGGTGCTCGACGGAGTCGTCACCGGGTTGGTGTTCGGCACCAGGTACGACCGGTTGGTGGTGCTGCACGCGGCGGCGATCACCACCAGCGCGGCGACGAGCGCCAGGCGCGGCCGACCCGAGGGTCGGACCGACGCACAGCCACGGCTCGCCGGTGCATGGCCTGGGAGGGACTCGTGGCTCAGCTGCTCACCCGCGCCTTCGGTGATCGCGGCGTCACCGCGCTCGGCGCCGTCCGATCACGACGGTACCGGTCGGGGCCCCGGCGGTCCGGTCTTCACCTCGCGTTTGGAGCAGCCGCCCGGGTCCGTCAGCCCGCGCGACCGAGCCGGCGGCCGCCGCCGCGGGGGGAGCGGCGACGGCCGGCCGGACGGAGCGGTCAGCCCGTGGTGGAGGGCGCGGGGCGGGAGCCGAGCGTGACCGAGGCCTGGCTCGAACTGCCGTTGCGCGTGTATGTGACCGTCACCTGGTTCCCGGGCTGGTGCGACATGATGTCTTGGCTGAGCTGGGCAGGGCTCGTGACCGCGGCACCGTCGATGGCCGTGATGACGTCGTTCGCCTGCAGCCCGGCTTGAGCAGCTGGACTCCCGGCCTGGACGCTTGCGACCGACACGCCCTGCGACGAGCCGGTGACCGACGCGACCTCGACGCCCAGGAAGGCGCCGCCGGCCGATACCTGGGGCCGGCCGGGGAAGGGGCCAACGCCACCGCCGGGGAAGACTCGTCCCGCGGGCCGAACGAGCGTTTGGGTTCCACCGCCGGGTGCCGCGATCCAGCCGATCGCGAAGCCGACGCCGAGGACCACGATGGCCGCGACGGCGACGGCGACCCAGCGCGGTACCTGCAACGAGACGCGCGACTTGCGCCCCGGCGGGGCCGGCGTCGCCGCGCTGCTCGCCGGTTGGGTCGGTTCCTCGGCGGTCGCGTCGTTCGGGCCGTCCGGCACGGGCGAGGCAGACGCGTCGCTCGGCGGGTCGGCCTCGGGCGGGTTCTCGTCGCTCATCAATCCTCCAAGCGGGGGTCGCAAGCATCATCACAAACAGAACCTGAGATGGGCCTAAGAAAGGCCCCGCCATGATGGCGGGGCCCTTGGTACCGTCGTCGACACGCAAGAGGGGGGTCGGCCATGACCGAACGGGTGATCCGCGACGACCGGCGTGCCTCGTCGCTGGAACGATGTCCGACTACCGGTGGGCTCACCCCGGTCTCGATCAAGGGGCTCGCCGCCGTGCACGGAGCGTCGGTCCTCACCCCATCCGAGCCGTGAGCGAGCGCGACCAGCTCGTCGCGAGCTACTACACGCTGACGGGCACCCCGGTCGGCCAGCCGCCGCGGTTTTCGTTTGAGGATCGGGTGGCAGCCGCAGCCGCGGCGGGCTTCACCGGTGTTGGATTGCTCTCAGAGGAGTACATATCCCTGCAGGCCGCGGGCCATAGCGATGCGCATCTCCGACGCGTGCTCGAGGACCACGGGGTACAGATCGCGGAGATCGAGTTCCTCTACGGCTGGGCGGGCGGCGACCCCCAAGCCGTCGAGCTCGAGGCCACCCTGCATGCGATGACCGACGCGTTCTCGCCGCACCATCTGACGTGCGGCGATCTTCGGCTGGCGGGGCAGGGTTCGTCCCTCGACGTGACGATCGAACGCTTCGCGGGCGTCTGCGACCGGGCGGCTGAGCACGGGACGCGGGTCGCGCTCGAATTCCTGCCGTGGAGTGCCATTCCCGATCTGCGCGGCGCGTGGGCCATCGTGGAGGGTGCGGGACGACCCAACGGCGGGGTGCTCGTCGACGCCTGGCATTACTACCGCGGGAATCCCGATGACGGGCTGCTGCGGTCGCTGCCGCCGAGCGCGGTCGTGGGCGTCCAGCTCGACGACGCCGATGAGGAGCCCGAAGGTCCGGCGATGGAGGACACGATCCTGCGACGTCGACTGCCCGGCGCCGGCACCTTCGACCTGGTTCAGCTCGTGAGCACGCTCGACGCGATCGGGGTCGACGTCCCGGTGTCGGTGGAGATCATGTCGAGCGAGGAGCAGGCCCTCCCGGTGCGCGAGGCGGCCCAGCGAGCGCACGACGCAACTGCCTCGGTGCTGCGGCGCGCCCGGGGCAGGTGAGAACCGCCGATCGATCGTCGGTGAGCGTACGCCGTCGTGGCAGCTCGGCACGCCACGAGGTCGGAGGTCTCAGAGGACGGTGACGAGAGTCCCGATCGGGGTCAGCGGGAACACCGCCGCGGCTGCCGGGAAGGGCAGCTCGACGCAACCCAGGCTCTGGGGAGAGCCGTAGCTCGAGCGCGCGAAGCCGTGGAGCGCGTCGCCCCCGTTGAAGTAGCTGACGTCGGGAATCCCCGGGTCGTGGTACACGCTGCCGTCTGGGTTCTTCCCGCTCATGGTCGTGACGGTGAAGCGTTCGTAGACCGGGTAGGTCCCCGTCGCGGTGGGCGCGGCGCTGATCCCCGTGTTGGCGGGGGTGCTGAACACGCTCGCCCCGTTCTGCCACACGGTGACGGTCTCGGGGAGCACCCGGCTCACCATGACCCACGTGTAGGGCGTCGTGGTGACCTGGTTGGCGGTGGCCGCTTGGAGCAGCGCCGACCAGACCTGGGGGCTCGGCGTCGGGTTGGTCGAGGTCGTGAAGCCGTGCGCGCTCTCGAACTGCATGAGGGCGCCGGTCGAGATGGTGTTGTTCGCCCCCTGTTGCCAGAGCGATTGCAGCTGCGGCGGGACGTCCAACCAGCGCCACTGGAACTGGCCCTGCTGGGCCAGGCTGCTGGCCGGAGCCGGTGTCCCGACCGTCGGGGTGGTCGGCGTGAACGACACCGGGAGGTAGTTGAGCTGCGCGAGGAGCTGCTGGAGTCGCAGCGTCGATCCCGGATCGATGGTGAAGGTCACCGTCTGCGACGAGGCCAGATGTGACTTGTTCACCGCTCGCACGCCGTCGGGACCACCCGGGATGGTCATCGTCACGGTTGTCCCGAGTGCGAGGTCCGCCACGGGCGTCAACACCAGCGTCGACGGCGACGGGCGCGTCCAGGTCCCAAACGTTGTTGGCGAGAACGACGGAAGGGGCGAGTTCACCGCGAGCGGCTGCGAGAACGAGAACGTGTAGGGGCCACCCGCGTCGGCGCCGGTCGCGGCGTTTGTGGGGGTCGTGGAGAGAAGCCGGAACGCCTTGCTCGAGGTCTTCCGGGTCGGCGCCTGCGTCGCGGCACGCGCGGGTGTCGGCGACGACGCCGACGAGTTCATGGCGGTCAAGACGCCGCCGGCCGCTCCGAGGACGGCGAGGACCGCCACGAGCGCGTAGAACCGGTGACGCACCCGCGATCGACGGAGCTGCCGTCGCTCCGTTTGAGCCTGGGACCTCGTCACGAGCCACATCCCAACGCTGTAGCCGGGCCCTGGTCGGTGGGGCCCGACCCCGTCCGTTCTGGACACGCTACCGGATGGAACCGCCCGCAATGACGGCCCCAGATCGAGCCGAGGCCGCGGCGAGACCGCCCGAGGTGTCTCTGGCGCGATCTGGCCCGCGGCCGGCGCGGGGCCTCGCGTCCCCGACCGGCCAGAGGTTGCCGAGAACCGTTTGGAGCGTCGGGCTCCGAAACGACGACGGGCGCCCGCGGACCGTCGTGGTCGGCCCGCCTGGAATTGATCGGGTACCGTCGTGGGCGCGAGCGCACTGACCCTGGCGGTCTCCGGCTTCGCATCCACGGTGCATCGTCGAGGAAGCCGACGAGCCCGTCGCCGTTCCAGCGTCGGATCGGGGTGGACCGGGACGTCGTCGAGCGGCGCGCGGACACACCGGGGAGTGGCTCAGCTGGGTAGAGCTCCTGCTTTGGGGCTAGCGAACGCCGTGCGCTGTGCTCAACCCGCTAATCAGCATCGACGAGTCGATGTGCACAGCGAAAGTCGCCAGGTGATGTGCGCTGGGATTGGCGCAGACGCATTGCTCGGGTGATTGCGGCATGTGTTCCGTCGCGGCTTGACTCTGAACCCAACAACCTTGGAATTGGTGCCACAAGTCTCCCAGTAGCCTCCACTGATTGCTTGAGCGAATCCCGCGGGTGCGGCGCATGCTCATTCCGGACAACGCGCTGCTGGTCGTACGCGGCGATCAACTGGACGCAAGCACCAACAAAGCGAACTTCCCGAGCTCGATCTCGTCTCGACCTCAACCGTGAGGACGAGTCCGGACTCCCCTGGACCTTGCTCGACGAAGCAAGGAATCCAAAACTGATCCGCGAGGGCGCTTGGCTGATCGTCGGCGAGGGGAGCGCTCGCGCGGTCGCTCAGGTTGTCGAAATCGACGACGACATCGTCCGTGTCAGGCCTCTCCCAGGACCGGTTAGCAAGCACCGAGAGCTCCTGGATAATCGGGTCGCCTGACCGACCGGCTGCGCAGTCCGGGCTTGACCGCAAGCACACGAGCCATCAGCCGACGGCTCTTGGCCCGCTCTGCTGGTCATCGCTCGACCCGCGACGTCGATCGTGAGCGAGCGTCCCGCTGCGTCCGGGCCGAGGCGGGCGAACACGCCGACGACCGCGGATCTGGCTGGTGCCCGCACGTTGCTGGGTCCAGGGTCGGTTTGAGCTGCACCCAGGGGCGCGAGTGCCTCAGGTGCTGGAGGTCGGTGTTCCTCCCCCGGCACCTGCGCCGGACCCGAACCTACCTCGGAAACCTCCGCCGCCGCCGAAGCCGCCGAAGCCGCCACCGCAGGAGCCGTTCTGGGGTTGGGAGATGGTGACGCTCTTGGCGGTGATCGTTCCGAGGCTGTCGACGGTCCCGTTGGCGGTCACGCACGAACCGACGGCGAGATCGGCGACGGCCCCTTTGACCGTCTCGGTGACCGTGGTTGAGCCGGTGAGCGTGACCGCCACCGTCCCAGTCTTCGCCTTGGTCTTCTTGGTCGTCTTCGGGGCTTGCTCCTTCACGGTGAGCTGACTACCGGAGACGCTGCTGACGGTGCCGAACGCGGCCGCGATGTTGGTGGGCACAGTGCCGGCGCTGCCGTTGGGCGAGGTGAACGGGGTGCTCCCGGGGGTTCCGCTGCCGAATCGACGGCCGCCGGATCCGCGGCCGCCGCCGGCGAGGGCGTTCCGTGCGCTGCAGCCCTTGGAGGTTGGCTTAGTGAGCACCACGGTGGTTGCTTGGATGCCTTTCGTGGTGCTGCCAGTCCCGACGACGCGTACGCAGTCCCCTTGCGCGATGTCGGAGGCGGTGGCCGTCTTGGTCTGTTGGTAGGCGGTCGAGCTGATGACGACCACCATGGTCGTGCTGCCGTTTCGGGCCTGGACGCTGAGCGTCGATCCCGTGAGCGCGGAGAGCATGCCGCTCGTGAACGGGGACGGTGTCGTGCTCGAGGTCTGGGCATCGGCCGGCCCGGCGGCGAGTACGAGCGAGACGAGGGTGACGATCGGGAGCGCGGCCCAGACGGCTCGCTCGAGGACCGATCTCCTCACTCGCAGGGGGGATGCGGGCTGGTTGTTCATCGTGACACCTCGTCGTGGGGGTTGGAACGGGACAACAGGGATCAGCCGCCTCGCGGCCCGGCTCCGCCGCCGCGGCCCCCGAAGAGGCCGGAGCCGGAGCCGTTCAGGGTTGTGCTGGCGCCCGAGGAGCTGGGGGATGTCGTGGCGGTGGTGGCCGATCCAGGCAAGGGCTGGGACACCTGGGCGAGCACGACCTGCTGGCCCGCTTTGAGGCCTGACGTGATCTGCGTCCAGGTGTAGCCGACGACCCCGACCCGCACGGTTGTCGTGCGTGGGGTGTTGCCGTCGAGCACCTCGACGGTGTGAGACGTCCCCGAGGTCGTGACCGCGGAAGTCGGGACGGCGAGCGTCGACTTGGCGTGCTGGGTGGTGATCGTGACCGTGCCCGTGGAGCCGTTGCCAAGCTTGAGGTTCGGGTGCTTCAACCCGATCACCACGAGGTAGGTGGTCGACAGGGCGCTGGTCGAGTTGGGGGCGATCGAGATCGATGCGACCTTGCCGGACATCGTCTTGTGGGTGCCGTCGGGGACGACGGTGGCCGGTTGACCGACCGCGACGTGGGGGATGTTGTCGATGCCGATCGTGGTGGAGACTTGGTAGCCGCCGCTGCCTTGCACGACGATGTTCTCCGTGGAGGATCCGGCGGTCACGGACGCGCCCGCGACGAGGTTGACCGCGTCGACGGTTCCGTTGATCGGGCTCGTGAGCGTGGCTTGGGCGAGGTTCTGTTGGGCGACGGCGACATTGGCGAAGGCGGCGTCGACCGCGGCTTGATCGGCCGAGAGATCCGCGGCGGTGGGCGCCGCCGAGGCCGAGGAGTGCCCGGCCGAGCCGGAGCTGAATCCGCCGCTCGAGCCGCCGCTCGTGGCCGGCCTGCTCGCGGAGGGGGTCGAGGAGGGGAGCTGGCTGAGGAGCTGGTCGAGGTTGCTCGAGGCGGCCGCCAGCCGACCCAGTGCGTCTTTCACCGCTTGCTGCTCGGCATTCAGGGTCTGAACCGCGTTCATGCACGTCGTCTGCGCCGTCGGGAGAGTGAGTGGCCCCTGGCAGGCCGTGACGGCTGCGCTCACCCCGCCCTGTGCGGTGCCCTGGGCGGTGTCGACCTGCTGCTGGGCCGCGATCACCGCCTGCTGCGCGGCCGCGATCGCCGGGCTGGTCCCGGCGGTCCTCACCGCCAGCAGCACGCCGGAGTGCGTGCCCGCCGGCGTGACCTCCGAGCTGAGACCGCTCGCCGTGGTGCTCGCGCTCCCGCCGGCCGCGCCGCCCAGCCCGCCACTGGTGGTGCTCTGCCCGTTCATCGCGTTGGACAGCGTCAGCTGGTCTTGTGCGAGGGTCGCCATTTGCTGGTCGACCGTCTGGGCGAGGGACTGGGGGTCGAGCTGGGCCAGGGTCTGGCCGGCGCTGACCTTGTCGCCGATCTGCACGGAGACCGACGCCACGGTGCCGGAGGTCGGGAAGGCCATCGTGGCCTCGAGCTGGGGCTCGATGGTGGCGACGCCGCTGAGTGCGGCGTTGACGTTCTGGGTCGAGGCGACCACCGTGCGGTAGTCGGAGCCCGACGATGCGAACGCACCGCTCAGCGCCGCCACGATCGCGATCACCACCACGATCGCGCCGGCTATCAGGGCCCGCACCGACGGTCGGCGGGAGGGTTCCGTGGTCGGCGTCGCGACCGGGTCCAGCTCGGGGAATACCGTGGCGAGCCGGCTGGTCATCGTCGACGACGTGGTGGTTGCGCTCATCGTGTCACTCGCTTCGCAGTGCGTCGATGGGGGCAAGCCGCG
>Ga0182024_10009204_pt1 | contig 20516 bp, 16 predicted proteins | sample P32metaG_FD_120480 | JGI IMG/M metagenome (GOLD analysis project Ga0182024, IMG submission 120480) | Permafrost microbial communities from Stordalen Mire, Sweden - P3-2 metaG (Illumina Assembly) | ecosystem: Environmental > Terrestrial > Soil > Wetlands > Permafrost | place: Sweden: Stordalen... | reverse complement strand
ATCGCTGCCGCCAATACCGATCTTGCCCCACTGCTTGGCAAGTTTTTCAGCATCCTGGTTGGCTCGCTCCAGCAGGTGGCTGTTCTTGATTTCCAGCGTTGGGAAATGCCGTTCGAAGCATCGAAAATCTTCCTGGTGGCGCTGGCCGGTAAGGCCCGAGAAGACGTGATTGAGGCTGAAAAAGAGGCGCTGCTCGTTCAGATACATCAGCAGCGCCACCATATCGTTGCGACGCTGCAGCAGTTGGATGTGCTGGCGTTCGCTAACATCGTAAACGCCGATATGAACCTCACTGCCGCTGGGCATGTGGCACGTCAGTTCTTCGCTCACGAAGAAATTCGGCAGGCTGCGCAGCATTTCCGCGCCCTCAATGGAATCGTGGTCGGTGAGGGTGAACAGATCCATCCCGCGGCGCTTCAGCAACGCGTAGACTCTTGCTGGCGGGCTATAGCTTTCGCGGCAAAACTTTCCGACCACCGGGGTAGTACATGATCCGGAGAAGTATGAGTGAACATGCAGGTCGCATTTCACGAGTACGAATATGACGCCAGCGTGTTACGCGACGATGACGGGCGTGCTAACGTTTTAAGAATTAAGCAGTTAACCGCTCCGACACCTGTAACACTCATTTAACAGAACTGCCGCACGGCGTGGCACTGCGCTGCCCGATTCTCGGCGCATGCAGAAAATAGAATTCTGTTTTTTCGACGCCGGCGGCGGCCACCGCGCCGCAGCCACCGCCCTGAAAATGGCCATCCAGGCTCAAAACCGCCCTTGGAATGTTCAGCTTACAAATCTCCAGGAACTTCTCGACGATCTGGACGTCCTGAAAAAATACGCGGGCATACGCATCGAAGACCAATACAACTGGATGCTGCGAGGCGGTTGGACTCTGGGCGCCACGCAACTGATGAAAGTCCTGCAGTTCGCGATTCGCATGCGCCATGGCGCAACGGTCCGCCTGCTGGCCAAGCATTGGAAAGAAACCAACCCCGACCTGGTGGTCTCTTTCGTTCCGCATTTCAACCGCGCTCTGTGCGAGAGCTTTAAGGGCGCATATCCAGCACGCCCATTCCTTACGGTACTGACGGACATCGCCGATTTTCCCCCGCACTTCTGGATCGAGCGGCAAAAGCAGTATCTGGTCTGCGGCTCGGACCGCGCCGTCGAGCAAGCGCGCGCCGAGGGACACACCGACGATCGCATTTTCCGCGCCTCAGGAATGATTTTGCATCCGCGATTTTACGAGCCGCCGGTGGACGATCGTGTTGCCGGCCGCGCCCGCCTGGGCCTGCGCCCCGATCTTCCAACCGGCCTGGTCCTGTTTGGAGGGTACGGATCGCAAGTGATGCTGGATATAGCCGCAGCGCTCGACGATGCAAACCTGGAGCTCCAACTGATTTTCATTTGCGGGCGGAATGAGCAACTCGCCGCGACGTTGCAGGCGCAGAAATCGCGCTTGCCGCGGTTCGTAGCAGGCTTTTCGGCGAATGTGAACCGCTACATGCACCTGGCGGATTTTTTTATCGGCAAGCCAGGACCCGGAAGCGTGAGCGAAGCAATCCAGATGAAATTGCCGGTGATCGTTGAGTGCAATGCCTGGACGCTGCCGCAGGAACGCTACAACACCCGCTGGGTTCTCCAGAAGGAAGTCGGGATCGTCCTGCACAATTTCCGTGAAATCCAGAAAGCAGTCGCGCAGATGATCGAACCAGCCACCCTGGCTCGTTATCGCGCAAATGCCGCGGTGCTGCGCAATGAAGCGGTCTTTGAAATTCCGGGGATGATCGAGAAGGTTTTGCAGACAAGCCGGCATCCTGGCAGCCATTCTGCGGAACACCCCGCCATGTTGCATCCCGCTTTCGACCGCTGAAGCTCAGACTCACCCTTAAAAGCAAACCACGATGCCCACCCTCCCCGCGCGGAAAGGGCGGGCATCGGGAAAAAACTACTGCGCCGGTGGCGGAGCAGCTTTCGTCTCCGCATGGGCACCGTGGTGGCCCTTCAGCTCAACCAGAACTCCTTCCATGGCGATGTCACCCACATTTTCTGGCAAATGAGTTCCAGCGGGAGTCCAATGACTCTCTCCAGCCGTCATGGTTTGATCCTGTGTCGTGCCGTCAGGCATATGGAATTTGGCGGTTCCTCCCGAGAGAAACGTAACCACGGCATCTGGGTGTGAGTGCATCACCGACTTTTCGTGCGGACCGTAATGGAACTTCAGCACACGTACTCGATCGTTTTCGAACACGACTTGGTAGTGCTGCGGATCAACCTTCACCGGATCCTGGGCGAACGCAGTTGCGGTCATCAAGCACAGTGCTGCCCCGAGCAAAAACAGTTGACGCATACTTCCTCCTTGAACGGTACGGACGGTTAGGTGCAGTGGGCCTAGGAACTGCGGGCACTCTATGCTCTGCGCTCCGGGCTGTCAACGTAAACGGGAAGCATCCCAGGCAATTCGGCAGCCGATTAGCTGAGCCGGTTGAGGCCATTGAATGCAGCGGTCTTGTAGCACTCAGCCAGGGTGGGATAATTGAAAACCGTCTCAACGAAGTAGGTAATCTTGCCTTTCAGCTTGAACACCGCTTGCCCGATGTGCAGAAGTTCGGCAGCGTTCTCGCCGAAAATATGCACGCCCAGCAATTCCAGAGTTTCGCGATGGAACAGGATTTTCAGACGGCCGTCGGTGTGACCCGAGATCTGCCCGCGGGCGATCTCGCGGTAGTAAGCCACGCCCACTTCGTAGGGAACATCCGCGTCAGTGAGTTGCTCCTCGGTTTTCCCAATGAACGAAATCTGCGGAATCGTGTAAATCCCGTAAGGGTAGCTCTCCGGATCGGTGTGCACGTGCACCCCGAACGCCCGCGCGGCGGCGATGCGTCCTTGTTCCATCGAGACCGACGCCAGACTGGGAAAGCCAATGACGTCGCCCACAGCGAAAATATGCGGTTGAGTAGTGCGAAAATCGGCATCGACCTTAATCCGGCCCCGGTCGTCGGCCTCGATGCCCGCCGCAGGTAAGTCGAGCCGTTCCACGTTACCCTGCCGTCCGACCGCATAAAGCAAAGCATCGCCGTTGACGCGCTTCTTGCTAACAAGGTTAGCAGCCACCTTCCCGTCGGGTAGTTCTTCCACGCTTTCCACTTCCTCGTTCAGCCGCATGGTGGCGCGGTGATCGCGCATCTGATAACTGAGCGCCTCCACCATCTCGGTATCCGCAAATTCCAGTAGCCGCGGCCGCTTTTCGATAATGATGACGCGCACGCCCAGCGTGGCAAACATGCAGGCGTACTCGACGCCGATCACCCCGCCGCCCACCACGATCAGCGTCCTGGGAATTTGCGGCATGCTAAGGATTTGGTCGCTATCGATGATGGTGCGGCCGTTAATGGGCACCTTGGGATTCACCGCGGGCTTGGTCCCGGTAGCGATAACGATGAATTGGGCTTCAAACTCGGCCGAACTGTTTCCATTCTCGACCCGCAGGTGATGCGGGTCAGTGAACCTCGCGAACCCATGGATGACGTCCACGCCGTTCCGCTTGAGCTGATCCTGGGTAACCCCCACCTCATTTTCGACCACGCGTTGCACGCGAAAATTGAGATCGGCCATAGTGATGTTTTCGGTTGCAGCGCGATTAGCGCCAAAGAAATTCTTAGAATAGAAGCCGGATAGATGCAGCACAGCCTCGCGCATAGTCTTACTAGGTATCGTGCCAGTATTGATACAGACGCCGCCGATGGCGCTCTGCTTTTCGACGATCGCCACGCGCTTCCCCGCCTTGGCTCCCTGGATGGCGGCACGCTGGCCCCCAGGCCCAGAACCAATAACGATCAGATCATAGGGTTGCATTCGAATTATCCTGTGAGCATGCTTGCTGCGAGGCGCCGCGGAACCCGGCCAGTGCAGTACACATAGTCATGGGAGGAAGAGTGATAGCGCACCCGTGTTACGGCGAGATGAACGCCCGCAGCTGCGCCTTAAGCGGCGTTCCAGGCTTCTGAGTCTTGGTTCACGCCGCTCAGCTCATCGAGGTAATTTGTCGGTGGATGCGATCCTAGCCGCGATCTCGGCCTGGTCCAAAAGGAAGAGCAGATTTCCCCGTCTGGCAAAGTGCTCCCCGTGCGAGCCATCGATTCCTCCGGAGATTAAGACTGGCGTTCCTCGAAATGAGTAATGAGTAGAGATACCTGCCGTCCTTGCGTTGCTCGATAATCTCCAGCCCTGCGAGCGATTGCGTCTTCGGCAGGAACTACGCTGCAAATCTTTGACCGTCTTCTATCTGATAAAGTACGGCGCCGGTTTGGTCTTCAAAAAGGCTTTCCATCTTCGACGGGAAGACACACTCTACCCGCAACCCGAGGTTGTTCGGTGTCCGTGCCAATTCGATAGCCTCTAAATAGATCGGGTAGTCCGCAGACGACTGCCATTGAGCGTCTCCCGGACGGCATCCGCGTAATAATTGGCTCGATGATTGGTGGGACCATGGCTTTGGTGATTGGCCGGGCAGCGGCGCGGGGATGCCGGCCGCGGCAATGGACTCTCATGCCTGAGCCAAATGCTGAACTTGTCGATTGACGACACCAATATCTGGATACCCGCGCCGCTTCAATCTACACAATTGGAGCACTAACGCGAGGCGGCCTGGGCCTTTACGGCGGGCCGATCTCTCGGGTCAGTTCCCCGCTGAGTTGCATGTTGTTGCTGCTCCACCTTTTGATGCGCCAGCATAGGTTCAAAACAACGCCGGCAGCGGGCCTCGTATGCGCCGGAAGCGCCCACCACGATCAACTCCTCAGACGCCACCAGCCGCTGCGTATGCACGGCGGGATTCCCGCAACGGACGCAAATCGCCAGCAGCTTGGTAATTTCTTCGGCCACCGCCAGCAGCCGCGGGATAGGCTCAAACGGACGCCCCATGAAGTCCGTATCCAGCCCGGTCACCATCACGCGTTTTCCCAAGTCGGCGAGCTGGGTGCAAACGTCCACCAGTCCTTCGCCCAGGAACTGGCCTTCGTCGATACCCACCACCTCGGTGCGCGGAGAGACCTTCTGCAAAATCTCGTGCGCTTCGGCCACCAGCTCGGAGGCAATCTCCAGGCCGGAGTGCGAGACGATTCCGTTGACGGTGTACCGCTGGTCAATCACAGGCTTGAATATTTGTACCCGTTGGCGGGCAATCTCCGCGCGGCGCAACCGCCGAATCAATTCCTCGCTCTTGCCCGAAAACATCGGACCGACGATCACTTCGATCCAACCCATGTTGCCCTTGACGATGTCCACGCGTGTCCCCCTCCACCCAGCTTAACGCGCCGGCGGAATTCTTGCAAAATTAGTAGTCGCGAACCGAAACGATACACTACTTCGCCGAACTTCATGTAGCGGGGTAGCTGTGGTGGCCCCGCCACTGATGGCGGCGGGTACTACGCTCGCGCATTGGAAATGGAGCGCCATCAACCACCACCTTGCACGGGGCCCTCCCAATGAAGTCACGGTCCTCAGCGCCACGGGCCGCCACGATTGGACCGCAAACGTCGGCGCGAGGCATAGCCACTCCTGTCGGGAAGTCGGCACGAAAGCCTCCCGGCCCACCAACCCGCAGCCCATCGCCAGCGCGCGACCGCTGTTGGGCTGCCGGGGCCTCACTGGGGAGCAGCAGCGCGGCTCGTCGCGTAAACCAATTCATGACGAAATGGGCGCAGCGCGTTAGCCAGCGCAGCCCGAAAAGCGTCCTGCCGCGTCACCGCGCCTCCGGTGAGCACGCCCCACACGCCCTGGTTGTCGCGGATTCCCTGCCCCCCGGCAAACGCGTCCACCGCTGCCGACAATTCGACGCGGTCATCGATCACTCGTGCGGCGAGCGCTTCCGGGACGGCAATGCCGGTGGACTGGCCATAAAAACCGCGTCCCGCTGTGTCCAGAACGTAGGCCCAGCTCTGCAGAAAGACCAGCCGCTTGCCTCCATCCTCGGCAACGTCCAGCCCACCCTCGAGCCCGACGAAAAACTTCCATGGCTGCTCAGTCCCGCGAGTGAGATCCCGCAGAGCTTCGGCGCGCTGCCGGGCACCGAGTCGCGATTCAGCAGCGGTAAGCGGAGTAGCCGCAACGCCGCTGGGCACCTCGAAGCCTACGACTTCGAATTCAAAACCTGTAGCACTGCCAAAAGCCCGAAACGCATCCTGAGCAGCCAAAACTTTCGGTTTGCGTGTACTGCCCACAGCGACGGCGGCCCGCGCCGGCGCCGACGCACCAATCGAATAACACGTCATCAGAAACGCCTTGAGCCCTTCCCAGGTAGTGAAGACTTCATCCGCGCATCCCAGCATCCATCCACTGAGCTGTTGTGGTGGCAACGGGCTTACCAAATAAACCGGAATTCCCTTCCGAAACGCCGCCGTCATTTCCGCAGCGCTTCCCGCGCTCAATGTCGCAGCCCGGTTCCAATAGCAGATTAAATAGTCAGCCGCGTCCGAAATGATATCGAGATCGAAGTCAATGATTTTCCGGATCGCCGCGCGATGCCGCCCAGCATCGGTCAATTTCCACCCGCGGAAGTTGCTGACCTCTTCCGGAGTCAGATTCTTGGTCTCATCCTCCGCGGGATCGTAAGCGGCGTGGCCAAGCCGCGAGCGCAAAAACTGAACCATCTCGCGGCGCCATTCCCGCCCGCCGCCATCCGCGAATTCAATTGGCCCGCAAAGATAGGCAAGCATGTTCGTTGGATTGACGACTCTAGCATGAGGAAATAACGGGGCCAAACCCGAGACACCAGCTCTCGGCGGTGCTACTCGGCACGCATCACCGTAACAGGGTCAACGCGGAGAGCCCGCAGCGCCGGAACCAACGCCCCGACTAACGCCGTAATCAGGCACAGCACCGCCGCCGCCGAGAATGTCACCGCATCGGCCGGCCGCACTCCGGCCAGCAAACTTTCCAGCAGTCTGGCCGCTGCATACGCAAGCACCAAACCCAGCACCAGACCTGCCGCCGCCAACATCGTGCCTTGTCGCAACACGATCGACACGATATCGCCTCGCTGCGCACCGAGCACCATACGAATCCCAAACTCGCGCCGCCGCATCGATACCGCAAATGACAGCAGCCCGTAAATCCCGATATTGACTAATTGCCGCGGTTTTCGATTAAAAACCGCTAACTCGACATCCCCGCCGATAGAATGATGGAGTCGCTGTTTTCGCCCAGGCTGCGCTCGTCGGGCCACGATCCGTCACCTCCGTCCTTGGGCGGTCCCGAAGGTACGTCCGAAGTTCGCGAGAGATGACTGCAGAGAAATGCCCTCGATATCCCCACGCAGTGGTTCGCTTCCCCGCATCCGGCAAAAGCTGTCCGGCCGCCGGACTCAATTCGTCCTCAGACACGCGGTGGTCGCGGTACTTTCGCTCGGTCTCTACGTTCTCCTGAACCGCTCCGACGTCATCGTGGAAACCCAACTGGGCGATACCTTGTGGTATCCGCCCGCCGGCCTGGGCATGGCCTTGATCCTCGGCATCAGTCCCTGGTATGCCGTGCTGGTCACCTTGATTGACGCACTCAGCGGTGCCCTGATTTATCACCAAACGTGGGGATCTTGGCAGACCATACTGGGCGCTCCCGGCATTGCGGCGCTCTACGCGGCGGCGGCAGTCATGCTGCGCAGCCGCCTGCGCATTGACCTGGGTTTGAACCATCGCCGCGACGTAACCCGGTATGTCTTTCTGATGCTGGCGACCGCGATTGGGTCAACGACTATCGGGGCCGCCTGTTTGGCGCTGGACCACGTCGTTCCGTGGTCCAATTTACTGTCCGCCTCACTCGATTGGTTTGGCGGCGACGTAATCGCCTTTGTCGGCGTCGCTCCGTTTTTGCTGATTCACGTTCTGCCTCCCGTCCGCCGTTGGCTCGCGCTCGAGCCGCCGACGCCTGTCTGGATCACCCCGAAACCGCAGAAAAATCACAGCCACCGGCTGGCACGGGTGGGAGAAGCGCTGGGCCAGACGGCCAGCATGGTGCTGGTTCTGTGGATCATGTTCGCGCCAACCCTCGCCCGCATGCAGCTTTTCTATTTATGTTTCGTCCCGATGATCTGGGTGGCCATGCGCAACGGGATCAGGCGGGTCGCCACCGCTATACTGGCGTTCAATTTCGGCGTGGTGATCGCCCTGCATTTTTACCCACCCGACCTGGTGATCCTGCCCGAAGTGGGCCTGTTGATGTTCGCGGTATCATTCACCGGTTTGATTGTCGGGTCGGCAGTGAGCGAACGCCAACGAATCGCCAGGGAACTTCGCAAGCAAACTGCCTTTTTGAATGCTCTCATCGAAAGCACCCCGTTGGGAGTGGTGGTTATGGATACACACGGGGTAATCAACCTGTGTAATGACGCCTTCGAGAATCTGTTCCTCTTCCCACGAGAAGAGCTTGTCGGTACCAGTCTCGGACTACAGATTTTTCAACCGGAGGAAGCTGGTGCCTTACAGGTTGCTGAGCTACGCAACCAACTCGCCGCCGGTGAACGAGTACATCAAACCTCGCGGCGCGTCCGTAAGGACGGTAAATGGATTGACGTCGATATCCATGCGGTCCCTTTGGTCGTCGACGGCGAGATTCGCGGTTCCTTCGCCATCTACAACGATATCTCCGACCAAATCCTGGCGCAGCAACAAGCCAAGCAACATGCCGAATCGCTGGCCCGCTTGGTGGACGAATTGCGATTGCGCGCCACCGAGATGACCCTCCTCAACGAAATGAGTGACCTGCTGCAATGCTGCGCCAACACCGAGGAAGCCTACGTGGTCGTCGCGGACTCCGTAAAGAAACTCCTGCCCACCTCCTCGTCCGGTATTTTGTACGTTTTCAAGTCGTCCCGGAACGCCGTCGAGGCTACCGCTATCTGGGGCCAGTCGCGCGTCTCGGAGCCGATATTCGCTCCCGAAATGTGCTGGAGTCTGCGCCGCGGGCAGCCCCAATGGAGCAACTATCCCGGCGCAGGAATCATGTGTCCGCACTTGAAACCCATCCCCGGGAAATACCTGTGCGTACCGATGATCGGACAGAGTGAAACATCGGGCGTGTTGCACGTCGAGTTTCCCGTGGACGCTGATTTCGGGTCCGGTCTCGCCCTGGAAAACGCTCAGGAATCGGTGCAGCGCCTCGCGGTCACCGCCGCCGGACAAATCGCCATGGCTCTAGCCAACCTGCGATTGCGGGCCACCTTGCGCGATCAATCGATTCGTGATTCGCTTACCGGACTGTTCAATCGCCGCTTCATGGAAGAATCCTTAGACCGCGAGTTGCAGCGTGCCAGGCGCAAGGCCCGTCCCCTCGCGGTGTTGTTTCTCGACCTCGATCACTTCAAACGCTTCAACGACGCGTTTGGCCATGAGGCCGGAGATGTCGTATTGCGCCGGATGGCTGAAGTCTTCCGCGAGCACTTTCGCGGCGACGATGTGGTCTGCCGCTACGGCGGCGAGGAATTCGCCGTCATCTTGCCGGAGTCCAACGCGGCCGATGCCGCCAGACGCGCCGATCACCTGCGCTCGGATGCCAAAACAATCGAGATTCGCCACCAAGGCCAACTCCTGAATCCGGTAACCTTCTCGGTGGGCGTAGCCGCCTTCCCAGAAAATGGAGCCACCGCGGAAGAAATCCTGCGCGCCGCCGACCAATCCCTGTATCAATCCAAAGCAGAAGGCCGCGACCGCGTCACCGTAGCCGCAGCCCAGATCGTTACGTAGCCGAATCGGTTTTGCCCCCGCGGCTCTGCGCTTTTTTGGTGCCCACTCTTCCCTGGTTTCCAGTCTGCCGTAGCGCCGCTTTGGCCCGAAGGCAGATGGGAAGCGTGGGTGTTTTGAGTTCGGCGTTCGTTTTGTAGTTTGTTTCCGGTATGAATGAGGCGACTGAAAACTTTCAGGGAATGGAGCGGCCGAGGGGAATCGAACCCCCGCCTACAGCTTGGCAAGCTGTCGTACAACCACTATACTACGGCCGCATTTCCGTAAGTTTGAACGCATTCTTTTATAGCATGCCACTGATGACCGGACAAGGCCCCGCCGCCACCCGCCGCACCGAAAGGATTACGGACACACACCCCCGGAAGCAGCCGGGGCCCCGGCACTTGGAGATCGACGCGGGCGCCACGCTGGACAATACCTGGATTCAGTCAACTTCGAGAATGCGTGTGGAACGAACGACGGGAGATTTCTTCTGCCGCTCGGCGAATCGATTGGCGCGCTCGCGATCAATATAGACCCGGGCGAACTTTTCGCCGTCCTGGTAGTAAACCGTCACCTGCCAGTGTCTGTGCTTCCGCCGACGATCCTTTTGGAGTCGGCTATTCTTGCCGGTTCGCGGCGTGGATTTTGTCGTTTTTTTGGCCATTGGGGTCCTGTAGGTAGAGCGCCGGATCATCTGAGGCCCGGCACGCACACGTCACGTTTTCACGGTTGACGTGACGCCGAATTCGGAAAGACGTCTGAATTGCCGCTTTCCGGTCTGCCCAATCCGGATTGTCCACTTGATGTCAGGCCGCACTCAATGAAATCCTGATTGGTGTTGCGTGGCACTCCATGTCCGGTTGCAGAACGGCGTTGCTCTCCTCCTCCCGAGGACAAGCGGGCTAAGTGTATCAGAAAAAAAACGAAACTAATCCCGTATCCGCTGAACTTTTCTTGCGCTCGGAGCGTAGTTAGATGAGAGGGACATACACGGGAGATACAGAACGCCATGGTAACGAGCGCAATCGAACAAATTCAAATAAAGATCGTGGATCTCGGAAATCATTCCGCGCGGACGATCGAGCGGCTGCGCCAGTTGCTGACCGACGGCGCGGCGGTGCGCCCCGACGCACATCGTCCGGGATTTTTCGACGTGGAAAGCGCCAGCGATACTTACTTCATTCACGTTTCCCCAGTTACCGGAAACATCCTGCTGCTGGCCACGTGGACCAACGAAGCGTGCGATGATGCCTCGCGGCATAACCACCTCAGCGACGCCGCAGGCCAGCGCGCTACGAGCCCAGGGCTTCAGCCTTGAAGCTCAGGTCATCCAGGGTCTGCTTGGTCATTTTGTAAGCCGCAGTGCCCTGCGGCGCCGCCTTCCAGGCGGCGGATTGCCAGACCACAAAATCCCGCGCCCGACCGGATGCCTCGCAGCACAATCACCACAGCGGCGCGCAGGACGAGCGAACTATGAACCCAGCGTTTCAGCCTTAAAGCTGAGGTCATCCAGCGTCTGCTTCGTGATTTTGTAAACCGCAGTCCCCGCGCTCGAGCTCACGTACACATAGCCTTCGCGCTCATTCGAGAAGCGCAGCGTAGTTTTCTTTCCCGCGCCCTCCGTAAAGGTAATTTCCAGCGCCGGCTTCGCCAGCCGCGCGCGAATTTCGGCCGACGGTGAATCGATCACTTCGCTGGCATCTGCGGAATCCAACGGCGCCGATATTTTGTATATATCGGCGGTCTTCCCTTTGGCGTTAGCGGGCAGATCGATCTGCCAGGTCTTGTCCTTGCCTTGATTCAACAAAATCGTTTCGTTGGTAGTGTGGTTGTGAATTTCGATGCTCGATAGCGCGTTGGCATCGAATGCGTAAATCTTCTTATCCCGCAATTCCGCCAGGCCCTCGTCCAATTTCTTGTAAAGACTGTCCCCGACGTGGAATACCATGAGCCGAGAAGGATCGCGCGCGTCGTATTCATCCTTCTCTTTCTTCCCCACCTGCAGCGTAGCTTCCTTGCCGTCCTTCAAAGTTAGTTTCAGCGTCAGCGCGGGACTACTGAGGCCGAAGCTCGCCAGGTTTTCCGGAGTCTCGCTGGCCACCGTGGTGAACTTTCCCAGCGAAACCGCTTCGAGCATGGCACTCACCGCGCTGCTGCTGGCCGGAGTCTCGCGCGGTTTCCGCAGCACCCAATTCGACCCTTGCTTGGCCAGCGCCACTTCTCCCGAGGACTTTTTCACGTCGATAGCTTGTACGTCGTCGGCGTTGAAGTGCAGCACGGCGCGGTCGCGTAAATCGTTCAGCGGCTTGTTCGCGGTCTCCAGAATTCCGGCCGGGATCAGCGAGACCTGTTTGCCGTCATCAATAATCGCGTAGATCGAACTCCCGGAAAAATCCTTGTCGCCGAATTGCACGCTGTGATGCGTGCCGTCTTTCAAACGAACGTTGGCGGCCAGCGCCGGCTGCTTGAGGCCGTAGGCGGACATATCGCCAGAAGGCGTCAGCGTTCGGCTTACGCTTGCACCAGCCACCTCGGTGACGATCCCCTCGATGATAGGCCCGTCGGCCGCCGTGGCGATTGGCTGCACCGTTTGCCACCCGCCATTCTTTTTTTCAAAAACGAACTTCTGGCCCGCGTGGGTGATGTCCAGCCCGGTCGCGTCCGGTGCGGTAAAGTGGAAAGCGGGCTTGGACTCCTCCGCCGCGTCTTGCTGGGGCGTGCCGCGCTTCCAATCGTAATAATAAACGGCGGCGCCGAGCGCGATTGCCGCCAACAGAATGATCAGGGTACTTTTTTTCATGGCGGTTTAGCGGCGCTTGATCCAGATATAAATTCCGGAGAGGATCACCAACCCCGGCAAGAAAATCAGCGCGACCCAAAACAGGCCGCGCTGCTGCGCTTCGGTAAAGTTCACCCGGCGGTTGGACGGATTCTTGGGGCGAATCGAGATCAAGCTCTCGTCGGACGCCAGCCAATTGATTGTGTTGTAGAAGAGATCGCCGTCGCGGGCCTGGATCACCGCGAAGTTCGTAGCGAAATCGGAATCGCCAATCACCACCAGGCGCGCGGTCTTTTGCCCACCTTCACCCTGTCCGGTCTTTTCGCCGGACACACCCAACGAGAGAGGTCCGGCCGTTTTAGGGTCGAATTCCAGTTTCTTCTTTTCGAGGTTGGTTACGGTAAAGCTGCGCTCCGAGGTTTTCAGCAGTTCTACGTCCTGCGGCTGGCCCGCGGACTTGTTGGCGATCGAAACAGTTCGCGCCAGCGGAAAAAAGCACATGCTGTGCTGGAAGCCCGTGGTAATGGGGCTCGCGCCGAAATCCTGCACCACCGCGGTTATCGGTCCCGCCCCGATCATCTGGCCCATAACGTCGATCACGTAGTTGTTGCCAACGTTGATGTTCCACCCCTGAAAGATATCGTCGAGCTTCGAGTCCACGCCCGGATCGACCAGGATCAACGCCCGCCCCCCACCGTCCAGATACTTCGCAATCATCGCCGCTTCCGGAGGGAACAGCGATTGCGCGGGTCCGGCGTCCACTATCACCGTGCAATCCGCGGGCACGCTGCCGGTGCTCACCAGGTTCACTTCCCGGGTCTGATAACCTTCCTTTTTCAATTCGTCGTTAGCCTGGCTCAGGCCGTGGCCGCCCTGCTCGGAGATTGACTTTTCGCCGTGCCCGGTACCGAAGCAGACGTTTTCCACCTTGTTGCGGGTGAGCTTCAGCAGCACGTTGGTGATGTTTTGCTCACCGCTGCCCTCCAGCTTTTCGTTTCTCTCACCGCTGACCGCCACCACTTCCCCCATTTTCGTCACGTTGTACTGTTTGGCCAGCGCGGGCTTTTCCTGCGGATCCACCGCGACGTAATGCACGCGGTGGTTCAGGTTGGTGTATTCAGCGATTTGGGAGGTCAGTTCGGGATTCGGAGTTTTGTCAAAGCGGTAAATGGTGACGTCTTGCTGCAAGCCTTGCACGATTTTCTGGGTTTCATCGGAAAGGGTGAACAGCTTCTCGGTGGTCCAATCGAAAATCTTGTGATGGCGATAGCCCACGAAGTTGATCAGCACCAGAATCGCGATCACCGCCAGACCCAGAACGCCCGCGTTGGTTCCCAATTTCGAGGAACGTTTGGAAAAAAACGCCACAATTACGCGATAGTTCATCGCCACGCCGACGATCAACATCGCCGCGCCGAGGCCCACCAAAATCTTGCTCATGATCAGCAGCTCGCCCTGGATCGAGTAGCGAACGTAGCCCGCCACCAGCAGCGCCAAGCCGAACCACGACACCGTCCGGTAGATTTCCTCGAGCGCCACTTTCTTGGTGGAATTCTTCTTTTCATTCATGTCGGTTTTCTTGATCTCGGCAGGTCTCATGCGCGACGCCACCTCATCGAATCCAGCGAGCGAACGGTAAGGAAAATTCCCAGAAAGATCAGGCTGCCGTAATAGATCAGACCGGAGGTATCGATCACCCCGCGGGTGAAGTCATCGTAGTGGCGGATGATCGATAGGTAGCCCAGCAAGGAACCTACGAATGACGACGCATTCTGGCCGCCGATGTCGATCACCCAAAGCATCAAAATCGCGCTGAACGTCAGCACCGCCGCGATCAACTGGTTCTCGGTGAGCGACGACAGGAACGACCCGATCGCCAGCACCGCCGATCCCAGCAGCATCAATCCGATGTAAGCTGCCAGCAGCACCCGCCACGGAGGCGCAGGCTCGGTCTTGAATAGCATGAAGATTTGATAGGCCGCGGTGGGAACCAGCATGATGGCGATCAGCGAAATCGACGCCAGGAATTTTCCGAGCACGATCTGCAGATCGGTGATCGGCGAAGTCATCAGCAATTCCATGGTGCCGCGCTTGCGCTCTTCGGAGTAGACGCCCATGGTGAGCATCGGCAACAGGAACAGGAACAAAGTTCCCAGCAGGCCGAAATAGTAGCGAATCACCAGCCCCGGCACGTCGATCGCTTGCGCGCCGCCGCCAAATTGCATTTCCTCCAGGCCCTGTTGCATCGCCGAGCGAATGATCTCGGACAGAAATGCCATGAAGAAATAGCCGGACAAAATCAGAAACAGCCCAATGATCACGTAGGCGATGGGCGACACGAAATAGTGGCTCATTTCCTTGCGGTACACCGCGTATAAACTTTGCATTCTTTCTCCGTTCCTCGAATTCTCTCAGGCGGCAGCCGAGGCTTGCGCCGCATCCTCTGTAGTAAGTTGCAAAAATATGTCTTCCAGGCTCAGGCTCACGCCGGTCAGTTCGTAAAGCGCCAAACCCTTGCCAACCACCGCGGCCGCCACCTGACTGCGAATGTCTTCTCCCGGCGCCGCTTCGACAGTCACTGCGACTCGACCCGGCGTAGTGCCCGCTTGCACTTCCACTTTGCGCACTCCCGCCAGAGAAGACACCGCTTCGCGCACCGCACCCTCGCTCCCCTGTACTTCCATGCGCACGTGCTGGCCGCCCTTGAGCTGCATGGTCAGGTTGGCCGGCGTGTCCACCGCGGCGATAGTGCCGTTGTTGATGATCACCACCCGGTCGCAAGTCATGCTCACTTCCGGAAGGATGTGCGTGGAAAGTATGATGGTGTGGGTGCCCGCGAGTCCCTTGATCAGGTGGCGGACTTCGATAATTTGTTTGGGATCGAGCCCGACCGTCGGCTCGTCGAGGATAATGACGTCGGGATCGTGCACCAGAGCCTGGGAAAGTCCCACGCGCTGTTTATACCCGCGGGAGAGACGCTTGATCAGCTCGTTTCGTTGGTCGCCGATGTTGGTTTTATCCATCGCTTCGTCCACTCGCTGCCGGCGCTTGTCAGGCCCCACGCCCTTGATGCGCGCGACGAAGTCCAGGTAATCGGCGACGGTCATGTCCGTATACAGCGGCGGATTTTCGGGCAAGTACCCGATACGCCGGCGCACTTCAATCGAATCGGTGAAAACGTCGAACCCTGCGACCCGCGCGGTGCCGCTGGTGGCGGGCATGAATCCGGTGAGGATGCGCATGGTGGTGGTTTTACCCGCGCCATTGGGCCCCAGAAACCCCAAAATCTCGCCTTTGTTCACGGTGAATGAAAGGTGATTCACCGCGATCTTCTCGCCGAACGTCTTGGTCAGATCCTGTACTTCAATCAACGTAACCTCCTGCAAGGTACGCATGCTGCGGCGCGTTTCGCTCGCGCCCTTCCATTTGATCCCGCCAACCAATTCAATGTCGATGGAGAAATGCGGCGCGAGGCCGGATCGCCGTCCAGCGAGCGAACTTAAGACTTATACTAAAAAACGGGTCCCCATGAAAAGGGGGTTGCGCCCAAGAGCGGCCTAAACTCTTCGTTTCTTTTTTCTTGCGAAGGGCACTCCCGCGCGCCAACCCGTCGTATGGCCGAGTGCATCTTCGCATACTGGAGATGTACTTAGAAATCGAAAGGTTGTAGCGGGACGGCGTCCCGGACGGTTGGTTCCCATCCGACCCACCTGCGTGCGACGGAACTTTCCTGCCTTCCAAGCAGTACCTCCTAATCGCCGGCCGAGTCGCGCAGCCGTAACGACCGGAGTGGCGCCGCCGTTGTGGCGCCGCCTTCCAGGCGGCGGGCCCCCAAAATCCCAAAATCTCTACGCGCCCCACAACGCGATCACAACTCTCGAAGCAAGGGAGATTTCTGCCGCCGCCAGGGGAGCGTTCACATCCCTCCTGAATTCACATCGGCACTCGCAACGGCTGGGGAGGATGTCCGTAGAGGATGTAGCCGCCACCTTGGGAGATTGCACCCGCGACATGAGCTGGTCCTAGGCCGAAATCGAACGTGCTACCATGCATCCACCAATGTGTGAACCCGCACCGTGGCCCGGGCAACGGTCCCAGCCGCCCGCGCATCAACAATGATCTTCAGAACGAATTTAGGGTATAAATGATGCGCGTTGACTCAGATAGGCCCATTTTGTTATTCAGATCGTTGGTCTTTGCGCGCTTCGAAGCAGCCTGCGTCCCATTCCAGCCGGGAGTTTCGCGCCAGGGTTCGCTCGAATGTCCCGTACCCGACCCTGTTCTCTGAATGATTCAAATTGTTGCCAGTCGTGTCACAATCATTCGCGGAGGTTTCATGAAGCGGTGGGTGTTTCTTCTCGGCGGGCTGGGCCTGCTGCTCTTTGTCCTAGGGGGTTGCGGCGGCAATTCGGCCGGCTCCACGCCAACCATCAAGATCACTCCCTCCGCAGCGCAGGACGTCGACCAGGGGCAATCCATCAATTTCACCGCCGACGTCACCGACGACTATTCCAACACCGGGGTGGCCTGGAAGCTTACCGGACCCAATTGCAACGGCGATAGCTGCGGTACGTTTACCAACACCACCATCGCCGGGATCAGCTACACCGCTCCCACTGGGCTGCTCACCCAAATCACGGTCACCCTCACCGCTACCGCCCGCGCCAACAGCACCACCACCGCAACGGCCACAATCAACGTTGTTTTGCCGCCCACCTTTACCACGCTCACGGTGCCCAACGGAACGAACGGCACTGCCTACGACGAGGCCCTGGTGGTCACCGGCGGCGTCTCGCCGCTGCACTTCACCGTGGTTTCCGGCAGTTTGCCCACCGGGCTCTCACTCACCAATTCCGGCACCATCCAGGGAACGCCTCCTGGCTCCAACACTAACAATACTTTCACGGTACAGGTGGCGGACAGCGGCAGCCCCGCGGTCACCGCGACGCAACAATTCACCATTGGCATCGGGCCTCCGCCTGCCCTGGGAATCCAAACCGGGCAGTTGGCCGCCGGGCAAGTTGGTAGTCCATACAACGCCGTGGTGACGCCGTATGGCGGCATCACCCCGTACACCTGGAGTGTGGTGGTCAACGGAGGACTGTTGCCCACCAATCTGCTGCTGAACCCGGCGTCCGGGCAAATTACCGGCATCCCCACTGTGCCAGGCACGTCCACCTTCAGCGTGCAGGTGATCGACTCCGCGATCCCACCGCAGAAAGCAATCGTGGCTCTGAGCATCACGATCGCACCTCCGCCGCCACTGGCGATCACCACCACCGCCCTTCCGAATGGACTGACCGCTACGGGTTACGGCTTCAATCTGCAAACCACCGGCGGACTCGCGCCCATTACCTGGACGATGACCAGCGGCCAGCTTCCCTCTGGCCTGTCGCTCAATCCTACCAGCGGCGCGATCACTGGCTCGCCGGTGCGCCTGGAGACTTCCACCTTCACGGTACGGGCGACCGATTCCGAATCGCCGCAGCAATCGGTGTCAAAAACATTCAGCATCACAATTACGTCCAACACCACCACCACCCAGGACGAGATCCAACTCAACGGTTCCTACGTATTTATGTTCGAGGGCTTCAGCTCGGTCGGTCCTACGATTATCGCCGGGGAGTTCACCTCCAGTGGCACCGGAACGATTTCCAGCGGTACCGAGGACATCAACTACCCCCAGGCACAGAAATTCGCCAGCGGGGTGACATTTACCGGTACGTATACCCTCGACCCCAACGGCCGCGGCAGCATGATTTTGACCATCACCGACAACGGCGTCACCAGTCTGGTGACCTGGTTGTTCGCGATGAACTCCGATGGCACCGCGCGATTCGTGGAGTCCGATGCGACCGGGCTGCGCGGTTCCGGAATTCTAAAACCGCAGGCATCCACGTCGATGTCGACCGCAACCCTCGCCGGCGGCTACGCATTTGGGATGGCCGGATATGACGGGGTGTTCAAGCGCGTCGCCGTGGCCGGATCCGTCCAGATGGACGGCACCGGCACCATCTCCACCGGCGATCTGGACGCCAACGACTTTGGAACGGTGGTCGGACATCCGGGCCTTACCGGCACCTATACGCTCACCAGCAACGGCCGGGGCACCATGAATGTGTTCCTCGGCGGACAGTTTTACCAGAACTATGTTTTATGGGTGGTATCGCCCACGGACTTCTATGTGATTCCCGCGGATACCCTGCGGCCCACCGCACCGCCGGCTATTCCGGCGCCGACCTTCATTACATACGGTGAGGCGTTGCTGCAGCAACCGTCGGGCAGCACCTCGAGCTTCGACGACAGTGCGCTGAACGGAACCGGTGTAGCCACCGGGACCGGGGTTGATAACGGCAGCGCCACAATTTTCGCCGGCTTGCTCACCGGCAATGGCAGCGGCACGCTTTCGTTTTCCTACGATCAGAACGATGCCGGGAAGATTACCTCCACCGCCACCACGCCTACCGCGGGAACGTACGCGATCCAAACCGATGGCCGGGTGACCATCGCCAACGCAGGAATTCTGTTGGGTACCGCCTACCTCGCCGGCACCAACAATGGATTTTTCATCGGCAACGATAGCGCCGCAAATCTGAGCCGGCTGGAGCCGCAGACCACGCCGCTGACCAGTTTCACCAACGCGTCGGTGTCCGGGAGCTACGTAATCAGTACCGAGTTCCCAGGCGATACCAAATCGCCCAACGTCGAAGGAACTTTCTCCGCGGACGGAGCAGGAAATATTTCCGCCTCCGGGACAATTGGGATCGTGAATCCCGCCGACACCTCGACCACGGTAGACAACATGACCGCCACCTACTCGATCGGCCCGAACGGCAGAGGCACCATGGCGGTCACCACGCCCAAAGGCATCCCCGCGTCATTCGTCCTCTACGTGGTAGCCCCGTCGTCGGTCCGCTTAGTGTCGTCAGACTCCACCGACGCCGACCCCGTGCTCTACTCCTTCGACCACTAGAAAAACCCAAGAAGGCGCGCAAAAGCATTTGGCGCGCGCCCCCGCTACCGCACTTCATCTTTTGATCTTTGTTGATTAATTGAAAGTGGGCGCCGCACCCAGCTTGCACTTAACTGTGCGGGTTTTGTCCAACCGCTATCCAATCCCAAGCACCCAGCCCAATACCGCAACCATCACCGTTCCGGTTCCCCACTGTTCCCCTGTTTTTTGTCCCCGTGCTAACAGTTGGGACGGGTGGGCCTGCCCTGCTCTGTTTTCACCCTGCCCGCCGGGGTAAGCGTTTTGACTCGCGGTGTTGGTTTTTGGCGCCGCGTGCAATCGCCTCAGGCCGCGCCGCCTGCTTCCATGCTGAACACAACTACTTCTTATCCTTTTCCTCGAGCTTCAGCGCCACTGAGTTGATGCAGTAGCGCAGCCCAGTAGGATTAGGCCCGTCATTGAATACATGTCCCAAGTGCGCATCGCACTTGCTGCAGACCACTTCCTCACGCAGCATGCCATGCGCAGTGTCGCGTTCCACCGCCACATTTTCCTCACCCACCGGCTTATAGAAGCTAGGCCACCCAGACCCAGAATGAAATTTCGCATCCGAACTAAACAGCGGCTCCCCGCAGCAAACGCACTTGTAGACGCCTTCTTCCTCAGTATCCGTGTACTCGCCAGTGAACGGCGGCTCAGTCCCCTTACGCCGAGTAACGTTGTACTGTTCCGGAGTAAGCTTCTTCTTCCACTCGCTTTCCGGCACATTCAATTTGTCAGCCATGTATTTCGCCCCCCTTGGTCCTGATTCGCTGATTATATTATGATGACGTTCCCGCGCGCAGCATTCTCAGTAGCAGCAATCAGCGCAGCCCATTTCCGAGCTGCATTCGACAAATCCACAAGTTCACGGTAAAATTTCGAAGTTTTGTGGGCCGCTAGCTCAATGGTAGAGCATTTGACTCTTAATCAAAGGGTTCCAGGTTCGAGTCCTGGGCGGCTCACCACTTCTACCCTCTAATGTGCTGCGTTTCATTATCTTGCATTTACCTCCGATAGGATCGATTGT
>Ga0182024_10009203_pt1 | contig 20517 bp, 19 predicted proteins | sample P32metaG_FD_120480 | JGI IMG/M metagenome (GOLD analysis project Ga0182024, IMG submission 120480) | Permafrost microbial communities from Stordalen Mire, Sweden - P3-2 metaG (Illumina Assembly) | ecosystem: Environmental > Terrestrial > Soil > Wetlands > Permafrost | place: Sweden: Stordalen... | reverse complement strand
TCGAGCCCGGCGAGGTAATCGAAGCCCGCCTGCGCCAGCCGCGCCAGCGCGTCGCGCAAGAGCTGCCGGGTCGAGAACGGCACCGGCTTGCCGTTGGTGAAATAAATGTCGCAGAGCAGCCACCCGGTATTGGGCGCCCACGGAAGCACGCGGAACGTCGCCGGGTCGGCGACCATGACGAAATCGCCGGCGCCCTGCATCTCCGCCATGTCGAAGCCGCCGCCGGGCGTGAACACGGGATAGGCGGTCTTGTGCGCGGTGTCCTTGGCCAGGAGCGTGGTCGTCATGGAGACGCCGCTCCGCATCATGGCGGGCGCGTCCTGCGCCACCACGGTCTTGCCGCGCAGCACGCCGTGCTGGTCGGCAAACGAGAAGCGAACGAGCTCGAGCTTGCCGGCCTTGATCGCCCGCGCGACGGCTCTTGCGGCACGCGATTGCGCAACGGTCCACAGGCCGTGACTTTCGACAAAGCTCGCGGGAGTGCGGTTTCGCGGCGGCATCTTGTTGGTGCGGACAGCTTGTTGGTGCGGACAGCGCGTGGCGGATTGCGAATGGCAAGTGTAGGGGCGTCGGCTGTGCGCTATTTGCCACTCGCCATTCGCTATCGTCCGTTTGTCCAGCTTTTGGTCCTTTGCCGGCCTTCGTCGGTGCGCCGCCAATAGCCTTGCCAGTCGGCGGCCGGGCCGATGCCGTCGACGCAGGCCGGTCCGGTGATTGTTCCGGCCGCCGCCGCATCGAGCGCCATCATCGGGTGCCCGCCCTTGCCGGATTGATCGAGCGCCGCGCGCAGCAGGCGGCGGTAGGCGCTGATCGCCTTGTCGGAGGTGCCGAGATGCTCCTGCGTGCGGTCCTGGACGGCGCCCATCGACTCGCAGGCCCATTGGTCGTGCACGTTGATGTCCGCTCCCATCCCCGTATAGGTGGCGTGCTCCTGCTCGTGCGGATCAAAGCCGTAATCGTTGCTCTTGTTCTTGCGCGGGACGTAATCCGGCAATTGGTAGAGCTCGAGGCGCTGGCGGCGCATCTGGTCCTTGTCCACCGGCGCGCCGAACGAGGTGAAGATCGCGTACCAGTAGTGCTTCTCCTCGTCGACCGGCACGTGCCACTGTGAGATCGTCATCTCGCGGCTCATCGGAATGATGAAGGCGTTCGGAAATATCAGGTTGGTGACGCGCACATGCGCCTGGTCGGCGCTGATCAGGCGCAGCGTGATCAGCCGGAAGCCGTAGTCGGTCGGCTCGATCTCGATGCGCGGCCGCGGAAACTCGCGCATGATCCTGGTCATCGGCATGTCGGAGTCCTTCGAGGTGTCGCGGAACATCCGGCCGTAGCCTTGTTGCGGATCCTCGTCCTCGAAGAAGCGGTGCAGGAACGAGGTGTGCACCGGATCGATGCCGACCTCGAGCGATTGCAGCCAGTTGCAATCGATCATGCCCTTGAACGCGAAGGTGTGCGTCGCCGGCGCGACGAAGCAATCGAAATGCGGAAAGGCCGGCGGCTCGCCCGGCCCCAGATAGGCGAACAGGATGCCGCTCTTCTCGACGACCGGATAGGATTTCTGCCTGATATTGGCGGTGAGATTGCTGTCGTCGGGCTCGGCCGGCGTCTGCAGGCATCTGCCGTTGACGTCGAACAGCCAGCCGTGGAAGGCGCAGCGCAGTCCGCCGTCTTCGAGCCGCCCGTAGGCGAGGTCGGTGCCGCGATGCGGGCAATGGCGGCCCACCAACCCGTAACGCCCCTTGTCGTCCTTGAAGGCGACCAGGTCCTCGCCGAGAAGCCGCACCGGCTTGACCGGCCTGTTGCCCGCAAGCTCGTCGACCAGCGCCGCCGGTTGCCAATAGCGCCGCATCAGATCGCCGGCGGCGGTGCCGGGCGCGGTCCGGGTGATGAGGTCGTTTTGCTCGGCGCTCAGCATAAACGCATCCCTTGCGCGCGGATCAATCCGCCGCAACGCTTATACGATGATCGTCGAATAACCGGAAGGCGGAAAGACTTAGTGACCCGGCAGCACCAGCACTTTGGGGTTCGCCGGCAGCGTCGTCTTCGATACCACCAGCGACGGTATAGCCGCGTCCTCGACGTCCCATTGCGCCCGGGCGCGGGTGAGGAAACGGGCGAGCGTGTACGGGTTGAAGAAGTGCATCGGGATGATGAGCCGCGGCTTGAGCGCGGCCAGCACCTCCATCATGCCGTCGAGGTCGAGCGTCAGGTTGCCGTCGACCGGAGCCAGCACCACGTCGGGACGGCCGATTTCTTCGAGCTGCTGCTGCGTCAGCGTGTGGTGCAGATGCCCGAGATGCGCGATGCACAGGGTGGCGATCTCGAAGATGAAGATGGAATTGCCGTAGCGCTCGGTGCCGCCGCCCCAGTTGCGGATATTGGTCGGCACGTTGCGCACGCGCACGTCGCGGTATTTGAGATCCCAGATCGCCGGCTGGTCCGCGCTCGGCCCCCAGCCGCGCAGCACGTATTTGATGGCCGGATCGGGATGGTCGGTATAGTGCGTGTCGTGCGCGTGGTTCATGGTGACGATGTCGGGAGTGACCGGCGGCCGCACATAGTCGTTGTAGTCGGTCGCGATGCGCACGAGCTGCGGGCTTTCGATCAGGAACGTGGCGTGGCCCACATAGGTCAGCCGCACCTGGTCGGCGTCGAGCGCGGCGAGTTGGAACGCCGCGGGTATGGCGGGGGGCGGCTTGGCAGCGACGAGACCGGGGCAATTCTCGGTGATTTCCGGCTTGGGCGCCGGTGGCTGCGCCGGCTGCGACCAAGCGATGGCCGGAAACGCGAAGATTGCGAGCGCCGTGGCGATGAGACGCAAGGTGCCGGTCAAGACCCGTGGTTGCGCGCCACCCAATTCATCGCTCCTGCGGTCGCCGCCGCGAAATTCACGCGGCGGCGCTCATACGAGCGGACAAATTGGCGTGGAATGAGGCGAGCGACCATCGCCCACCGTATTGCGGGCGGTGGGCCGGAGCGCCGCGGCCGAAATCAGTGCGCCGACACGATCACGCCGCGCGCGGTAACGACCATCCACTGACCGTCCTGCCGCTTGACCACATCGACGCGGCCGAGACCCGGGATGAAGCTGCCGGGGCCGACTTCGAAGACGCCGCCGAAACGGCTTGAGACCAGCGCCCGGCCGTTGGCGACGTTCTGCACCACCCAGCCTTCCACGACCCGGTCGGGCAAATTCGGCTCCGCCGCGGCCTGCGGGATGCCTGCGATCGACCCGGTGGCTTCGGCCGCCGCGGCGTTGCGCTTGTCGAGCCGATCGAGCGTGTCGGCAATGTGCGCGAGCTTCGCCGCCGGATCGGCCGCGGCATGCTCGACGCGATCGAGGCGTTCCGCGATCTTGGCGAACTGGCTGTTGGAGTTGATGGTCGCGCTTTCGACCTTGACCTTGAGCGCAGAAAGTTCGGCAAGCTCGGCCTTCATGGCCTTCGGGAGGTCGCTCACCTGTTCGATCCGGGAGCTTGTCGCGGGCGCAGCCAAGTATCGCGCGACGCCGTTACCCGACAGCGATCCCGTGAACGAGCCGAGCGCGGCGGCGATGGCGACCGAAGCCGCCAGCAGCATGAAGCGCGATGGGCGGGATTCCGTTGCCGGCGCGGCGGCTTCGTCCGCGGTCTCGTCGGCGGCGTCCTCGACGGTCTCGGCGACGTCTTCTTCGCTGGCGGAGACTTCATCGCCGGCGGGATCGTCGCCCGCATGGCTCGGTCCCTCAGCGGCCGCCTCAATGCTCGCGGGCGGTGTCTCGATGGCTTCGGGCTTCGGCGGCTCGGCGGCAAGCGGGGCGCTCGGCAGCAGCATCATCGGCTCCGCATTGTCGAGCTTCGGCGCCTCGACCATCGGCAAGGTGCTGTCGATGATTTGGGCCGGCGGCACCTTGCCGGACGCGGCGGGGGCAGCCTCGCTCGCGGGCGCCTGGGGGGTCTCGGCGTCGGTCTTCTGGCCTTTTTTCTGACTCTTGTCCGAGCTGTTGCCCATGTTTCGGATCCTCCGGGACTGCCGTCGGTCCGTCGTTAACAATTTTTGGTTAATAACCGGTTATCGAAGCGCTCTGTGGCGGCGAATCCGCGTCACTGCGCCAGGCCGTTCTCGCCGGCCAGCGCCGCCAGCGAGGTCTCCGGCCGCGCGCCGAGATGCTGGATCACTTCGGCGGCGCAAAGCGCGCCAAGGCGCCCGCAGGTGCGGTCGTCGGCGCCGCGCGCGAGCCCGCTCAGAAAGCCCGCCGCGAACAGGTCGCCGGCGCCGGTCGTATCGACGACGCGCTCGACCGGGAAGGCCGGCACCGCCTCGATGCCGTCGGGGCCGACCACCAGGCAGCCCTTCTCGCTGCGCGTCACCACCGCAATGTCGATATCGGCGCGCAGCGCGGCGATCGCCGCATTGAAATCGGCGGTCTGATAGAGGCTCGCCAGCTCGGCCTCGTTGGCGAAGATGAGATCGACCGTGCGCGAGCGCATGAGCTGCAGAAACTCGTCGCGCCAGCGGTCGACGCAGAACGCGTCCGACAGCGACAGCGCCACCCTGCGATCGGCCCCGTGTGCGATCTGCGCCGCCTTGAGGAACGCGTCCTTGGCGTTCTTCGGATCCCACAGATAGCCTTCGAGATAAGTGACCAGGCTGCCCGCTATCGCCTCGGCATCGATATCGGCGGGATGCAGATCCTGCGCAGCGCCGAGATAAGTGTTCATGGTGCGCTCGCCGTCGGGCGTCACCAGCACGTAGCAGCGCCCGGTCGATGCGCCGTTGGACGCCGCCGCCGTCGCGAACGTCACGCCAGCCGCGCGGATATCGTGGCTGAAGGCGCGGCCGAGCTGATCGTCCTTGACCTTGCCGACAAAGGCGCCGCGCGCGCCGAGGCTCGCCAGCCCGACGATGGTGTTGGCGGCCGAGCCGCCCGACACCTCGATCGCCGGGCCCATGGCCTCGTAGATCGTCTCCGCGCGCGCCTCATCGATCAGCGCCATCGTACCCTTGCGCATGCCCTGCTGGAGCAAAAAGGCCTCGTCGGCGCGGGCGATCACATCGACGATCGCATTGCCGATGCCGAGAACGTCGTAGCGGGCGGATGTCATGGCAAAACTCGCGCGGGCGGGCGCGCACTATAGCGGCCGCGGTCACGCTGGCAATGGCAGCAGCAACCGGGGATCAGACATCCGGACGCCGCGGCTTTGCCCACTCCTGATGCCTGATGCCTGATGCCTGATGCCTGACGCCGGGTCCTTGACCGCCGATCCCTGGACGGGAAGCGGCCGTCGTGGCATGGACGCCCGATCCTCGCGGAGAATTTCGTATGGCTTTCAAGGAACTGGTGTTTTCCGGCATCCAGCCGTCCGGGGCCCTGCACCTCGGCAATTACCTCGGAGCGATCAAGCGCTTCGTCGAGCTGCAGGACCGCTTTGACTGCATTTATTGCGTGGTCGATCTGCATGCGATCACGGTGTGGCAGGATCCGGCCGAGTTGCCTAACGCCATCCGCGAGGTGGCGGCGGCCTATATGGCCGCAGGCATCGACGCGAAAAAGCACATCGTGTTCAACCAGAGCCAGGTCGCCGAGCACGCCGAACTCGCCTGGATTTTCAATTGCGTCGCCCGGCTCGGCTGGCTCAACCGCATGACACAGTTCAAGGAGAAAGCCGGCAAGGATCGCGAGAATGCCTCGGTCGGGCTCTATGCCTATCCGACGCTGATGGCGGCCGATATTCTGGTCTATCGCGCGACGCACGTGCCGGTTGGCGACGATCAGAAGCAGCATCTCGAACTGTCGCGCGATGTCGCGCAGAAATTCAACAACGATTTCGGCCAATCGATCAGGGACAAGGGCTACGGCGAGGTGTTTTTCCCGCAGCCGGAGCCGCTGATCACCGGCGAGGCAACGCGCGTGATGTCGCTGCGCGACGGCACCAAGAAAATGTCGAAGTCGGAGGCGTCCGACAATTCGCGCATCAATCTGACCGACGACGCCGATCTGATCGCGCAGAAAATCCGCCGCGCCAAGACCGATCCGGAGCCGCTGCCCAGCGAGCCCAAGGGCCTCGAGACGCGACCCGAAGCCGACAATCTGGTCGGCATCTACGCCGCGCTCGCCGACACCACGCGCGCCGGCGTGCTCAAGGAGTTCGGCAACGCGCAGTTTTCGACCTTCAAGTCGGCGCTCACCGATCTTGCGGTCGCCAAGCTCGGCCCGATCACCGCCGAGATGAAGAAGCTCCTCGGCGATCCAGCCTCAATCGACGCGGTGCTCGCGGACGGCTCCGCCCGCGCGCGAAAGCTCGCCGGCGAGACCATGAAGGCGGTCAAGGACATCGTTGGCTTCGTGCAGTCGTAGCGTGATCGGCGCCACCCGGTAAATCGCCGAACCCGTCATCCCGAGGCGCGAGCGAAGCGAGCCTCGAAGGCCGCATCTCGCCAGACCGTCTTGTGGAACCACGCGCTGTCGTGGCAGCATTCGTCGTTTGTGTATGTGCAGTCTCCGCGTGAGCCGGACACGCCAATTGGAGAACGACCTTCCGGGTTTTCCGGAGAAATGCCATGCCCCGCAGGCGCCGCAGCTACGAACCCGGTCACAAGCCGAAGATACTCGTCGTCATCGACGACACCGCCGAGTGCGAGCGCGCCGTCTATTACGCGAGCCGCCGCGCCGCGCGCAGCGGCGCGGCCGTCGTCATGCTGCGCGTGATCGAGACCCATGACCACGGCCAGCAATGGCTCGGCGTCGCCGATATCATGCGCGCGGAGGCGCACGAGGAGGCCAATACCCAGCTCAGCAAATATGCCGCACGCGCCAACGGCGTCGCCGGCATCACGCCCGAGCGCTTAGTCCGCGAAGGCGACCAGGCGCAGGAAATCCTGCACCTGATCGACGAGGACGAAGACATTTCCGGCCTGATCCTGGCCGCCGGAACCGGATCGGATGGGCCGGGCCCCCTGGTCACTTCGATCGTCCGGACCGCCGGCGATTACATGGTCCCGGTCGCGATCGTGCCCGGCCACCTCACCGACGACGAGCTCGACGCGCTGTCGTGATACCCTCCTCCGCGCCGGGCGAGAGGGCTGCACTTGAACTTCCAAGGCAATTCGCCACGTATTAGAGTGGATTCGTGAAAATCACGGCGCGGCCGTGCCGGAGGACCGGAGACCATGTTCATCCAGACCGAAGCGACGCCGAACCCGGCGACCCTGAAATTCCTGCCCGGCAGGACAGTGCTCGAAGGCACGACGCTCGACCTGCGCGACAGCGAGCAGGCCGCGCAGTCGCCGCTCGCCGAGCGGCTGTTCGGCATTTCCGGCATCAGCGGCGTGTTCTTCGGCTCCGATTTCATCACGGTGACCAAGAACACGGGCGAGTGGCAGCAGCTCAAGCCGATGATCCTCGGCGCCATCATGGAGCATTTCATGTCGGGCGCGCCGTTGCTCGCGGCCGGCAGCATCGCACCGGGCGACGGCGAGGAATTTTTCGATGCCGCCGACGCCGAGACCGTCGCCACCATCAAGGAGCTGATCGAGACCCGGGTGCGGCCCGCGGTCGCCAATGACGGCGGCGACATCACCTTCAAGGGCTTCAAGGACGGCGTGGTGTTTCTCAACATGAAGGGCGCTTGCTCGGGCTGCCCGTCATCGACCGCGACGCTGCGGCACGGCATCCAGAATCTGCTGCGCCATTTCGTACCCGACGTCACCGAGGTCCGGCCGGTGTGATCCGGACCGATCCAAGCAAGCGGCCGGCGGCGGGCGCCGGTCGGAGCCTGCCGCGAAACAAATAATCGCCATGCGCGTGCTCGCCATTGATACGGCGTTAGCGGCCTGCTCGGCGGCGGTGCTCGACACCGAGCAAGCACGCCTGCTCGCGAGCGACAGCGTGCCGATGCTGCGCGGCCATGCCGAAGCCTTGCTGCCGCTGTTGGCCCGGCTGATGGAAAAAGCCGGCCTGACGTTCGACGATATCGACCGGGTGGCGGTGACGACCGGGCCCGGCAGCTTCACGGGCCTGCGGGTCGGCATCGCCGCGGCGCGGGGCATCGCGCTCGCGGCCAACAAACCGGCGGTCGGCGTGTCGACGCTGTCGGCCTACGCGGCGCCGCATATCGACGTCGACAAGACGGTGCCGGTGGTCGCCGCCATCGATGCGCGCCATGAGCATGTCTACCTGCAGGTCTTCGCTCCCGGCGGCCATGTGCTCGTGACGCCGCGGCTCGCGGCCCTGAGCGAAGCGCAGCGCGCCGCAGCCGCAATGCCGGCCCGCATCGTCGGGTCGGCCGCCCAATCGGTCGCCGACGGGCTGCCGGCGACCGCCGCCCGCCCAGTCATCGTCGACCAGCGCAAGGCGCCCGACATCGCCTGGGTAGCGCGGATGGGCGCAGTCGTGCCGGTCGGCGCTGCGCCGCCCAAGCCGCAATACATGCGCGCGCCCGATGCCCAGCCGCAAAACGCCGCCCAGCTTCCGCGCCGATGATGAGCTTCGTCTCTCGCCTGCTAGGGCGGGTCGAGCCCGCGTTGTCCGAGGCCGGGCCGCGCGATGCCGCGGCGATCGCCGCCTTGCACAAAGCTTCGTTCCAGCGCGGCTGGGGCGAGGACGAGACGCACCGGCTGTTGATCGACCGCGCCGTCATCGCCCACCGCGTCATGAACGGCCGCACCCTGATCGGCTTCATCCTGTCGCGCCTGGCGGCTGACGAAGCGGAAGTTCTGTCGGTCGCCATCGCGCCGGCATGGCGCGGCCGCAGCCTGTCGCGCCCGCTGCTCGATCTGCATCTGCGCCGTCTGGCGGGGCTTGGCGCCGGCGCGGTGTTTCTCGAGGTGGATGCGCAGAACGCGCCGGCCTGCCGGCTCTATCGCGGAGCGGGCTTTTATGAGGTGGGCGCCCGGGCGGGCTACTACCAAAGCGGCGCGGCGGCCCTCGTGCTGCGCCGCGACCTCGGCTGACGCGTGGCGGCAGACGCATTAGAATGCGCGCCAGAACACGGCAGCCCGGTTGCGCCGGGCCGCGCGGGAGGGGACGTCATGATGGCAACGCGATGGCGCCGCGTCGCGTTCGGCATGGCTCTCGGCTTGGCGTTCGCGCTGGGTCTTGGCGGCGGCTTTGCCGGGGCGCAGACCCCGGACTTTCCCAACCGCCCGATCAGAATGATCGTCGGCTTCGGGGCCGGCGGCGGCACCGATATCGTCGCCCGGATCGTCGCCCAGCGCATGGGCGAAAACCTCGGCCAGTCAGTGGTGGTCGAGAACCGCACCGGCGCCAGCGGCTTGATCGGCGCCGAAGACGTCGCGAGATCGCCGCCCGACGGCTACACCCTGATGATGGGCAGCCAGACCGTGTTCGCGGTCGCTCCACGCCTGTACCGCAAGGCGACGCTCGATCCGCCCAAGGATTTCGCCGGCGTGGCGCTGACCGGCGCGTCGCCGCTGGTGCTGGTGGTCAACCCGTCGTTCGCCGCACATTCGGTCGCCGACGTGATCGCCATGGCTAAGGCCAATCCGGGCAAGATCAATTTCGGCACCGGCGGCACCGGAACGACGCCGCACATGACGGCCGAGCTGTTCCAGCACGACGCCGGCATCAAGATGGTGCACGTCGCCTACCGCGGCGAAGCCCCGGCGATCAACGATCTCATCGGCGGGCAAATCCCGCTGATGTTCGCCAACCTTTCGGCCGTCATGGGTCATATCAAGGGCGGCACGCTGCGCGCGCTGGCGGTCACCGGCGCGGCGCGCTCGCCTTCGGCGCCGGATATCCCAGCGGTCGCGGAGACCATGCCGGGCTTTGCGGCCGAGACCTGGTTCGGCGTCGTCGCGCCGGCCGGCACGCCGCACGACGTTCTGCAAAGGCTCAACGCCGCGGCGCGCCAGGCGGTTGGCACCCCGGACACCATCAGGCGCTTCGCGGATCTCGGCATGACCAATGGCAGTTCTAGTCCCGAGGAACTCGATGCCTATATCAAGGTCGAGATCGCCAAGTGGTCGAAGGTCATCGAGGACGCCAATATCCAGGCCATGGACTAGGCGGCATTCCTTTTTGCCGGGAAAACCGGTATGAGCATGAGGCTAGGCGGCGGGCCCGCCACGGAGCTGAATTTGCGAGCTGGAATAAAGGCTTAGGTTCGATCACAGCCGGCATGAGCGAACCCCGCAAGCTCTACGTCAAATCGTTCGGTTGCCAGATGAACGTCTACGACTCGCGGCGTATGGCGGACACCCTGGCGCCGCACGGCTATGTCGAGACCGCACAGCCCGAAGCTGCCGATCTGGTGATCCTCAACACCTGCCACATCCGCGAGAAGGCGGCCGAAAAGGTTTATTCCGAGCTCGGCCGCGTGCGCCGCATGAAAATGGCCGCCGCCGCCGAAGGTCGCCGCCTCGTTGTCGCGGTCGCCGGCTGCGTCGCGCAGGCCGAGGGCGAGGAGATCATGCGCCGCGCGCCCGCGGTCGATCTCGTGTTCGGGCCGCAGAGCTATCACCGGCTGCCCGAGCTGCTCGAACGCGCCGGCAGGGCGGTCGATACCGAGTTTCCCCTCGACGACAAGTTCGAACATCTCGCCAGCCCGGCTGCCGCGGCAACGCGCGCGCGCGGCGTGACCTCGTTCGTCACGGTGCAGGAGGGCTGCGACAAGTTCTGCACGTTCTGCGTCGTGCCCTACACGCGCGGCGCGGAGAGTTCGCGGCCGGCGAGCAAAATCATCGACGAAGTGAAGATCTTGGCCGAGGCCGGCGTGCGCGAAGTCACGCTGATTGGGCAGAACGTCAACGCCTATCATGGCGAGGGGCCGGACGGGCGGCCGTGGTCCTTGGCGCGCCTGCTCGAGCGCGTTGCGCAACTGCGCGGCATCGAGCGTCTGCGCTACACCACCAGCCATCCGGGCGACATGGACGACGACCTGATCGCGGCGCATCGCGACCTGCCGCAACTGATGCCGCAGCTGCATCTGCCTGTGCAATCGGGCTCCGACCGCGTGCTGGCGGCCATGAACCGCCGCCACACCCGCGCGGATTATCTCGAAACGATCGAGCGGGTGCGCGAGGCGCGGCCCGACCTCGCGCTCACCTCCGATTTCATCGTCGGCTTCCCCGGCGAGACCGAAACGGACTTTGCCGCTACGCTCGGCCTCATCGGCGAGATGGGCTATGCGGGCGCGTTCTCGTTCAAATACTCGCCGCGGCCCGGCACGCCGGGCGCCGCGATGGCCGACCAGGTCGAGGAGACGACGAAGTCGCTGCGGCTGCGGCAGTTGCAGGAGGCGATCGACCGCAGCCAGGCGGCATTCAACCGGGCCTGCCTGGGCCGCACCATCGACATCCTGTTCGAGCGCGGCGGCCGCCATCCCGGCCAGATCGTCGGCCGTTCGCCCTATCTGCAGCCGGTGCAGGTCGAGGCGCCGGCGTCGCTGATCGGCGAGATCGCCGCCGTCACCATCACCGAGATCGCCAGCAACAGCCTGTTCGGCGTGCTTGCGCATGCGCCCGCGCAACAGCCGATCCTTCTGGGCGCGGGAGTCTGAATTGCGAACACCTGGAACGGACGAATCCGTCTTTGTCGCGCCGCCCGCCGCGACGCCGATCGCTCTCAGCTTCGACGACAACCGCCTCGCGTCCCAACTGTTCGGACAATACGGTCAAAACCTGGCGCTGATCGAGCGGCGGCTCGGCGTCGTCGCCACCTCGCGCGGCAATCACGTCACCATCGCCGGCACGCGGGAGGCCTGCGAGCAGGCCCGCCGCGTGCTCGAAAGCCTCTATGAGCGCCTCAAGCGCGGCGACGAACTGGTGCAAGGCGACGTCGACGGCACCATCCGTCTCGCCTTGTCGCAGGGCTCGCTGTTCGACTTCGATCCCGCCTCCGCGTGCGGCAGCTTCGAGGAAATCAATCTGCGCAAGCGCCGCGTGCGCGCCCGCACGCCGGCGCAGGACGCTTATCTGCGCGCGCTCAAGCGCCACGCGCTGGTGTTCTCGACCGGCCCCGCCGGCACCGGCAAGACCTGGCTCGCGGTGGCTCACGCCATCCAGCTGTTCGAGCGCAAGGAGATCGACCGCATCATCCTGTCGCGGCCGGCCGTCGAAGCCGGCGAGCGGCTCGGCTTCCTGCCCGGCGACATGCGCGAGAAGGTCGATCCCTATCTGCGGCCGATCTTCGACGCGCTCTACGATCTGATGGATGCGCGCATCGTCGAGCGCGCGCTGCAGACCGGCGAGATCGAAATCGCGCCGCTCGCCTTCATGCGCGGCCGCACGCTGGCGAACGCCGCCGTCATTCTCGACGAGGCGCAGAACACGACGGCCATGCAGATGAAGATGATGCTCACCCGGCTCGGCGAGAACAGCCGCATGGTGGTGAACGGCGACCCGAGCCAGATCGACCTGCCGCCGGGCCAGACCTCCGGGCTCGCCCAGGCGGTGCGGCTGCTCGAAGGCATCGAGGGCATCGCCCACGTCACGTTCACATCCGCCGATGTGGTCCGCCATGAGCTCGTCGCGCGCATCGTCGACGCCTACGACAAGGACACGGCGCGCCAGCGCCAGCGGCCGGAATGACGCGGACGGCGCGCTCGGCGCTTCGGATCGACGTGCGCGTCGACTCCAGGAGGTGGAACGGGGCCGCCGCGGTCAAGTCGCTCGTGCGGCATGCCGTCACGCAAGCGGCCTTGACGCTGTCAACAAGTCCGGCGGAGCTTGCTATCGTGCTGACCGATGATTCGGCGATCCGCCTGCTCAACCGCGATTGGCGCGGCATCGACGCCGCCACCAACGTGCTGTCCTTCCCGGTCGATGAGGCCCGCGGCGAACCGCCTTTGCTTGGCGACATCGTGCTTGCCTATGAGACCGTCGCGCGCGAAGCTCGCGCCGAGCGCAAGCCGTTCGCACATCATGTCGCTCATCTCGCCGTGCACGGCTTCCTGCATCTCGTCGGCTACGATCACACGCGGGACGAGGACGCCGAGGCGATGGAACAGGCCGAGCGGAAGATCCTGCGGCGACTGGCCATTCCAGACCCCTATCGGCGGGCGGCGAAAGCCTGAAACCCGGTCCTGCCATCGCGACCCCGATCGTCACGCAAAATCCGAAGCCGAAATCTGAAACAAAATGAGTCAATCTCCCACGCGCAGCGAAGCCACCGATAACGAGCAGCGCAATCTGCCGATGGTCGTGCCGGATCACGGCGACACGGCGCCGCACGGCTGGCTCAGCCGCGTCATGCGCATCCTGTTCGGCTGGAAGGCGGCGGCAACGCGCGCCGATCTTGAGCTCGTGCTCACGGCCGAGAAGCCCGAATCGGGCTTCTCGCCCGAGGAGGCGGCCATGCTCAAGAATATTCTCGACCTGCGCGGGTGCCGGGTCGAGAGCGTGATGCTGCCGCGCGCCGATATCATTGCGGTGCAGCAGGACATCGCCATCGGCGACCTGGTCAAGGTGTTCGAGGGCGCCACACATTCGCGGCTCGTCGTCTACGACGACACGCTCGACGATCCGACCGGCATGGTCCATATCCGCGATCTGATTGCCTATATGGCGGCGCGCGCGGCGCACGCTCCCTCGACCGCCGGCGAGTCCGACGGGGCGCCGCAGCCGGGCGATCTCAACCTCGCCAACATCGATCTGTCGATGCCGCTGCAGGCGGCCGCGATCGTGCGTGAAATCCTCTACGCGCCGCCGTCGATGCCGGCGCTCGATCTGCTCGCCAAGATGCAGGCGACGCGCATTCATCTCGCCCTCGTCATCGACGAATACGGCGGCACCGACGGCCTCGTCTCCATGGAAGATCTGGTCGAGCTCATCGTCGGCGACATCGCCGACGAACACGACGAGGCCGAGTTGCCGGCGGTGACGCCGCAGCACGACGGCTCGTTCGTCGCCAATGGCCGCGCCAGTCTCGACGACGTGCGCGCCGTGATCGGCGAGGAGTTCGACGTCGGGGAGGCCGCGCGTGACGTCGATACGATCGGCGGCTATCTGGTCATCCGCGCCGGCCACGTGCCGGTGCGCGGCGAGCTGGTGCCTGGACCCGAGCCGTTCGAGGCCGAAGTGCTCGACGCCGATCCGCGACGCGTCAAGCGGGTCAGGATCTATCGCCGCAAGGACCGCCGCCCCGCCACCGCGCGCGAAATGCCGACACTGGTGAGGCCGGCGGCGCCGCGTCCGACCCCGCCGGCATCGCCGGCATCACCGGCGCCGCCGCGTGATGACGCCGATCAGCCAAACCCGAACACGCCACGCGCGCCGTGAACTGGAAGGCGCCGATCCACGCAATCGTGCTGGCCTGGGGCTGGCGGCGCTGGCTGATCGCGTTCGTGGCCGGCGCGCTGTCGGCGCTGGCGATGGCGCCGTTCAATGCCTGGCCGGTGCTGTTCCTGACCTTCCCGACGCTGGTCTGGCTGATCGATGGCGCCGGGGTCGGCCGTTGGCAGGGCGTGACGGTGGCGGCCACGACCGGTTGGTGGTTTGGCTTCGGCTACTTCGTCGCCGGGCTGTACTGGGTCGGCTACGCCTTCCTGGTCGATGCGCCGACCTTCGGCTGGCTGTTGCCGTTCGCGGTGCTCGGCCTGCCTGCGTACCTTGCGCTCTATACCGGATTGGGCGTCGCGCTCGCGCGAGTGCTGTGGACCCGCGGCGCGCTGCGCGTCGTGGCGCTGGGCGTGACATTGACCGCGGCCGAATGGCTGCGCGGCCATCTGTTCACCGGCTTTCCGTGGAACGCCTTCGGCTATGCGATCACCACGCCGCTCGCCTTGGCGCAAAGCGCGTCGCTGGTCGGGCTGTGGGGCCTCACCTTCATCGCCGTCATCGTTTTCGCCAGCCCCGCCACGCTCACCGACGATCGCAGCGAAACCCGCCGGCCCTGGTTGCCGCTCGCGCTCGGCATCGCGCTCCTCGCCGCGCTCGGCGGCTATGGCGCGCTGCGGCTGTCCCATACGCCGACGCGGCTGGTCGACAAGGTGCATCTACGCATCATGCAGCCGAACCTGCAGCAAGATGTGCGCTTCAATTATGCGGCCCGGCAGGAGGTGATGAACCACTACATCGCCTTGTCGGATCGCGCCTCGGATCCGCAATCGCACGGCGTGCGCGATGCCACGCACCTGATCTGGCCGGAATCGCCGTTCCCGTTCCTGCTCGCGCGCGAAGCCGATGCGCTGGCCCAGATCACAAAGCTGCTGCCGCCAGGCACTGAGCTGATCACCGGCGCGATGCGGCTTGCCGAACCGGTCACTCCGGGCGATCCCCGCGTCTACAATTCGATCTACGTCATCGACCACGAAGGCACCCTCCTGGTGCTCTACGACAAGGTGCATCTGGTGCCGTTCGGCGAATATCTGCCGTTCCAGCGCCTGCTCGAACGGCTCGGCCTGCAGCAGCTCACCAAGCAGCGCGGCGGGTTTCTCGCCGGCGACCGCCGCAGGCTGATGACGATCCCGGGCGCGCCGGTCGCGCTGCCGCTCATCTGCTATGAGATCATCTTCCCCGGCGACGTCGTGCCGGCGGGCGAGCGCCCGGGCTGGATGATCAATGTCACCAACGACGGCTGGTTCGGCATCAGCACCGGACCCTATCAGCACTTTCAGCAGGCGCGCGTGCGCGCGATCGAGGAAGGGCTGCCACTCGCTCGCGCCGCCAATACCGGCATTTCGGCGGTCGTCGATCCGCTCGGACGGATCATCAATTCATTGCCGCTCGGCCGCGAGGGCGTGATCGACTCGCCGCTGCCGCGGGCGATCGGCGCCACCCTCTACGCGCGCGTCGGCGACGGGCCGGCGGCGATCATCCTCGCGATCGCACTCTTTGCAGTCGGCCGCCGCCGGCTCCGGGCCAACGTTGTGAAAATTTAGAGCGCTGCGAGCGAGCAAGCGTTTAGCCTAACGCGAACCGGTAACGCGATGCGGCGGACACGCGGTTGCAGCCCGTGATACCGACCACAGGATGTTCGGAGCCGATGCAACTCAACTGCCGCGCGCAGAGATTTATCTCAACGATATTTCCGATGAAGCGAGTTCATCATGATTCTTAATCAACCCATGCCGAACAATCGAGGTACAACCGGGCGCAACCCGTGTTCTATCTTCTTCACCTTTGATATGTGCCGCCATTACGGTAAATAGGGGTGGCATAGGAGTTAATTATATGATCGCCAAGAAGGCGCCGAACCCAATCGACAAACATGTCGGCAGCCGCGTGCGCATGCGCCGGATGATGCTTGCGATGAGCCAGGAGAAGCTCGGCGACGCCCTCGACCTGACGTTCCAACAAGTACAGAAATACGAGAAAGGCACCAACCGCATCGGGGCGAGCCGGTTGCAGCAGATTTCTCACATTCTCCAGGTGCCGGTCTCCTTCTTCTTCGAGGGCGCGCCCACGGTGCCGACGCCAGGGCGCGCGGATGGCGTGGAGGAGGCGCCTTCGCCCGCTTATGTGTCCGACTTCCTCGCCACGTCGGACGGCCTCGCGCTCACCAAGGCTTTCATGCGTATCGACGACTCGAAGCTGCGACGGCGGATCGTCGACCTCGTCGAGCACATCGCCGGGCGCGACAAGCACTAGAAAAGCGCATCTCCGTCGCCCGCTCGGCGCTACGCCTGAGATCGCGACGCCCAAGACTTTCCCACTCTATTGCCCACATCTTGACCGCGCAGGGGTACGCTGTAACAACCCCCAACGGCTCAGCGCGGCAAGTCGCCGGCGCTGGATGACGCCAGGGCAGTTCCGACCGATCAGGCTCCGGCGAGAGGGACAACCTACGAGGGGAGTGTTTCGCAGTGGGACGCGCCAACTATCTGTTCACCAGCGAGTCGGTATCCGAAGGTCATCCGGACAAGGTCTGCGACCAGATTTCCGACGCCATTCTCGATGCTTTCATCGAGAATGACATCAAGCTCGGCATCGCCGACGAGAGCAAGGTGAATACGCGGCTCGGCTGCGAGACGCTGTGCACGACAAACAAGATCGTCATAGCGGGCGAGGCGCGCGGCCAGGCACCGCTCTTCCACAAGCACGGCGACAAGTCGGTGGTCAATCGCGAGTTGATCACGGAGATCGCGCGCGGCGTGGTCAAGGACATCGGCTACGACCAGGACGGCTTCTCCTATTACGGCGCCGACGTCGAGGTGCTGCTGCACGGCCAGTCGCCGGACATCGCCATGGGGGTCGATGCCAAGAAGAAAAAAAGCGGCGAGCAGGAAGGCGCGGGCGACCAGGGCATGATGTTCGGCTTCGCCTGCACCGAGAGCGAGGTCTACGAGAAGGGCTCGTTCATGCCGGCGCCGATCCATTTCGCCCACAAGATCCTCAAGGTGCTGTCGGAGAAGCGCCGCTCGGGCTCGCTATTCGACCTGCAGCCCGACGCCAAGAGCCAGGTCACCGTCAGGTACGTGGACGGGCAGCCGGTCGGCTGCACCAAGGTCGTGGTGTCGACGCAGCACAACGAGAAGACCCGCAACGGCAAGAAATACAGCCCCGGCATGATCCGCGAGATGATCGCCGATACGGTCGCCTCGGCGCTGCCCGAGGGCTGGATGCCCAATAAGGCCAGCGATTTGTTGGTGAATCCCACCGGCAATTTCGTCGTCGGCGGCCCCGACGGAGACTGTGGCCTGACCGGCCGCAAGATCATCGTCGACACCTATGGGGGCTACGCGCCGCATGGCGGCGGCGCGTTCTCCGGCAAGGACCCCACCAAGGTCGATCGTTCGGGCGCCTATGCGGCGCGCTACCTTGCCAAGAACGTGGTCGCCGCCGGCCTGGCGGACCGCTGCACTATCCAGATCGCCTACGCGATCGGCGTCGCCGACCCAATGTCGCTTCTGGTCGACACCCACGGCACCGGCAAGGTCGAAGAGGCGAAGCTGCAAAAGCTCTTGCCCGAGCTTTTCCCGCTGCGTCCGACCAGCATCCGCCGCAGCCTGAAACTCAGCCGGCCGATCTACCGGCGCACCGCGGCCTATGGCCATTTCGGCCGCGCGCCGGAGAAGGACGGCGGCTTCTCGTGGGAGCGCACCGACCTCGCCGACGCGCTCAAGCGCGCGCTGCGCTAAAGCGAAAATCCGAAGCGGCCCGCGATTGTCATCGTCCGCTCGCCGTTTGGGGCCGGCCTTGCGCCGGCCATCCACGTCTTTGATATACGACCGCTCGGGACGTGGAAGGCCGCGTCAAGCGCGGCCACGACCGCCAATGGAAACCGCACAACCTCGCAGCCGCGCGTTCTTCGGACGGCGCAAGGGGCACAAGCTGCGCCCGCATCAGGCGCGGCTACTCGAGACGCTGCTGCCGCGGCTCGCGATCGATTTGGCAAAACCAGCCCCCGCCGACTTGCGCATGCTGTTTGCGGTGCCGGTCAGCGACGTTGCGCTTGAGATCGGCTTCGGCGGCGGCGAGGCGATGATCGCGCAAGCGCAAGAGCGGCCGCAAACCGCCATCATCGGCGTCGAGCCATTCGTCAACGGCATGGCCAAAGCGCTCGCTGCAATCGAAAGCGGCGGGCTGCAGAACATCCGCCTGCATTTCGACGATGCCGTTCATCTGCTTGCCTGGCTCCCGGAGAACGCGCTGGCGCGCATCGACCTGATCCACCCCGATCCGTGGCCGAAACGGCGGCATTGGAAGCGGCGCTTTGTCCAGGATGCGATGGTCGCCCGGCTCGCCGGCATCCTGCGTCCCGGCGGCGAATTCCGTTTCGTGACCGACATCCCCGATTATGCCGCCTGGACGCTGCAACGCCTATTGCGCTCGCCGGATTTCGAATGGACGGCGCAATGCGCCGACGATTGGCGAAAATCCTGGCCCGGCTTCATTCACACGCGCTACCACGCCAAGGCCGCGCGCGAACAACGCGCCTCGTGCTTCTTGATCTTTCGCAAAATCGCCCGCTGAAGCGCCGCGACCAGCTAGAGCGGGTGACTCTGTCATCCCGCTCCCGCTTATTGGTGGAGCATGATCTTTCCGAAAACCGGTATCCACTTTTCGGGATTTTCGGGGGTCGGAAATCAGCGGTTTTCCGCGTGTATTCGATTGCGGGCTAACGATTACCGACCCCCGAACACCCCTTGCCTCGGCCTGGCAAATGGCTATATTTGGCTGGTCCGTCATGGATACCTCATAACGATCGGTTGATCCGAACGGTTTTGAGAGTGGGCCCCTCGGGACCCGCTCTTTTTTGTTACCTGAGGCCAGGCGGTTCGGTTCCTTCGCAAGACGCGTGCTGGACGCAACCCTATGGACGCAATTCGGGTCTGATGGCCGCAACGAGCATGAACGACGAGCGCACGACCTTTGCCGACGAGCCGCGGCTCATCACCGAGCCGGGGCGGGCGGCGCGCGTCGCCGCGCTGGCCGAGCCGGTGCTCGCCGGGCTTGGCTATCGCCTGGTGCGGGTGCGCGTTTCCGGCTTCGCCGGCGGCACGGTGCAGATCATGGCCGAGCGGCCGGATGGCACTATGGTGATCGAGGACTGCGAGGCCGCCTCGCGCGCGCTCTCGCCCGTGCTCGACGTCGCCGACCCGATCGAAGGCTCGTATCAGCTGGAAATCTCTTCGCCCGGCATCGACCGGCCGCTGGTGCGGCGTTCGGACTTCGACCGCTATGCGGGCCACATCGCCCAGATCGAGATGCAGGCCCCGATCGACGGCCGCCGGCGCTTTCGCGGCGAGCTGATCGGCACCGCAGGCGACAGCGTGCGCATGCGCTGCGGCGAACCGGACGCGGCCGAGCGACCCGAGGTCCTGCTGCCGATCGAGGACATGACGGAAGCCAAGCTCATCCTCACCGATGCGCTGATTTCCGAGGCGCTGCGCCGGAGCAAACACGGCGGCCGCGAAGCGCCCGAAGGCGACGACAGCGACGGCAACCCGCCGCGTCACCCGAAACTCATGAACGGCGCGCTGGATCAGGCCCAAACCGGGCCGCAGCCGACGACCCAACCCAAGGAGACCGACCGATGGCGACCGTAAGCGCCAACAAGCTCGAACTCCTCCAGATCGCCGACGCGGTCGCCCGGGAAAAGGCCATCGATCGAAGGATCGTGCTCGGCGCCATGGAGGACGCGATCGCCAAGGCGGCCCGCTCGCGCTACGGCAGCGAGACGGAAGTCCGCGCCGAGATCGATCCGAAGAGCGGCGAGCTTCATCTCTCGCGCCACATGCTGGTGGTCGAGACCGTTGAAAATCCCGCGATGCAGATCAGTCTCGACGATGCGCGCCGGCGGCATCCCGCCGCGCAGATCGGCGACACCATTGCCGACCCGCTGCCGCCGCTCGAATACGGACGGATCGCCGCGCAGTCGGCGAAACAGGTGATCGTGCAAAAAGTGCGCGAGGCCGAACGCGACCGCCAGTATGACGAATACAAGGATCGCATCGGCGATATCGTCAACGGCATCGTCAAGCGCGTCGAGTACGGCAATGTGGTGGTCGATCTCGGCCGCGGCGAAGCGATCGTGCGCCGCGACGAAATGCTGCCGCGCGAGGTTTTTCGCAACGGCGACCGCATCCGCGCCTATATCTACGACGTTCGGCGCGAGCAGCGCGGGCCGCAGAT
>Ga0182024_10009202_pt1 | contig 20519 bp, 20 predicted proteins | sample P32metaG_FD_120480 | JGI IMG/M metagenome (GOLD analysis project Ga0182024, IMG submission 120480) | Permafrost microbial communities from Stordalen Mire, Sweden - P3-2 metaG (Illumina Assembly) | ecosystem: Environmental > Terrestrial > Soil > Wetlands > Permafrost | place: Sweden: Stordalen... | reverse complement strand
GTCATGGTGCAGGCCGCGGACAGGGCGGTGGGTCGGAAAGTCATCGAGAACTCCTCCGTTTTTCTGGTCCGACAGCCATACCATTGCCACATGAACGAAGTCAAGAAAATTATCCCGTAGAGCAAAGGCCGACACGGGGTTTTCGGACCCAATTGGATCCTTTACTCGAGGGTGATTTCATGAGTTAGCTACTAGAATCGGCCTTGACAGGACGGACTTGCATTTTCGTGCGGCGAAGTGATATCGTCCTAGCTGTCATACCACCATACCTAAAGACCAGGAATGCTCGACCCTCACTCCCATACCGCACAAACACCTGCCAAGTCTCTGGACCTGCGGTATAGTAGCCAGACCATCGCCAGTTCCCCAAGACTGGCTCGTCCGGGGGAAAACTCTGTGTACAAAGTTGTCCGCACTTCCCGGTTGTACGAGCAAATCGTTCAGCAGATCGAAGATTCCGTCCTCAACGGAACGCTTAAGCCCGGCGATCAGCTTCCCGCCGAGCGCGAGTTGGCGCAACGTCTTGGAGTCAGCCGGACCGCGGTGCGTGAAGCCGTAAAGGCTCTTCGCGAAAAAGGTCTGGTTGAGGCTTATTCAGGCCGCGGCACTTTTATTACTGACGGAACTTCTCAGGCGGCGCGTCAATCGTTCGATCTTATGGTGAAGATCGGGCAGCAGGAAGGCGCGCCATATCTGGCTGAGTTGCGCCTCATTCTCGAGCCCGGCATCGCCGCATTGGCCGCCACCCGCGTGACGGACGAGGATCTCGCCGGGTTGCGGGAGGCCGTCGCAGTCATGGATCGTGCCCAGAAAGATCCGGCAGCCTACATCGAAGCGGATCTTGATTTCCACCTCGCACTGGCTGAGGCGGCCGCCAATCCTCTGATTCTTTCGCTGATCGATTCCATCGTGGGATTGTTGCGCGAACAGCGCATCAAGATTTTCAATGTCGAGGGCGGCCCACAGCGCGGGCAATTTCATCACAAGCGCATCTTTGAGGCGATGGAGCGGCGCGATCCAGAACTGGCGCGGAACGCAATGCGCGCCCATCTCGAGCAAGTGCGCGACGATTCGCAGCTTCCGGCGAGCGGTAAGCTTTCGCCATCGCCGAAGCGTTCGCCGTCGATTTCAAAATTTACGTAGACAGGTTGCAGAGCTGATTCGTCCTGCATCAGGCATTCAGACTTTTCTTGGGAGTGGAGCGGATGGCGAAACTTGGTTTTATCGGTTTAGGCGTAATGGGCAGCCAGATGGTGAACCGTCTGCTCAGCAAGGGGCACACTGTCACCGGCTACAACCGTACTCGCGCCAAAGCGCAATGGCTGGTTGAAAAAGGAATGAAGTGGGCCAATTCGCCGCGCGAAGTGGCGGCCGCCTCGGATTTTGTTTTCGCGATGGTGACCAACGCCGCGGCCATCTCCGCGATTACCGAAGGACCGGACGGAATGTTGGCGGGCTTAAGCGCGGGCAAAATTTATATCGACATGAGCACCGTGAGTCCGAACGTGAGCCGAGCGCTGGCTGCGAAGGTTCGCGAAAAAGGCGCGGACATGGTGGACTCGCCGGTTTCCGGAAGCGTGATTACGCTGCAGGAAGGCAAGCTTTCGGTGATGGTTGGCGGGCGCAAGGAAACGTTCGAGAAAGTGAAGACGCTGCTGCTCGACATCGGGCCTAAGGTTACGCACGTCGGCGATAACGGTCTTGCGCTTTCGATGAAGATTGCTCTAAACCTGAGCCTCGCCGTACAGATGCTCGCGTTCTCTGAAGGCGTGCTTCTTGCCGAAAAGAGCGGCATCTCACGCGAGACTGCGGTCGATGTAATGATCCACAGCGCCATTGCCTCGCCGATGATTCAGTACCGCGGTCCCTTCGTATTGCAGCAGCCGGAAGAGGCCTGGTTCGACGTCAACATGATGCAGAAAGATATGGTGCTGGCCATGGATTTGGGCCGCCAGCTTGACGTTCCGCTGCCCACCACCGCCGCCAGCAATGAGATTCTCACGGCAGCCCGCGGGATGGGCTGGACTAAATACGACTTCGCCTGCATGTTCGATGTTCTGGCAGCCATGTCAGGAGTATCGACGCCGGTCACCAAGGGCGGGAAGAAAATATGAGCACAGCAACCTCTACATCCGGAACTAGCCGCGAGACTGGAACCGAAAAAGAAAAGTGGATCCATGCCTACCGGCAGATGGTGAGCATTCGCGCGTTTGAAGAGCAAGTGAACGAGGTCTACACACGCGCGCTGATGCCGGGACTCGCGCATTTATACAGCGGCGAAGAAGCGATTGCCGTTGGAATCTGCGAGGCGCTGCGCATCGACGACTACATCACCAGCACGCATCGCGGCCACGGGCACTGCCTTGCCAAAGGCGCTTCGCCCGACCGCATGTTCGCCGAGTTGCTCGGCAAGGAGGCCGGCTACTGCCGCGGCAAAGGCGGATCGATGCACATTGCTGACCCCGCCACGGGCAACCTGGGTGCGAATGCGATTGTTGGCGGAAGCGTGGGCATCGCTACAGGCGCGGCTTTTACGGCCAAGACTCTCGGGACTGATCGCGTCGCGGTTTGTTTTTTTGGCGAAGGCGCGCTGGGACAGGGATCGCTGTACGAGGTCATGAACCTGGCGCAGTTGTGGAAGTTGCCCGTGATTTACGTTTGCGAGAACAATCAATACAACGAGTACACGCACTTCCAGGAAACCACAGCCGGCACCATTCTGGGCCGCGCTGCGGCTTTTGGAATTGAAGCCGCGAGCGTCGATGGCCAGGATGTGCGTGCGGTTCATGAGGTCGCTACACGATTGGTGAAGCGCGCACGCTCCGGCGGCGGCCCCGCGTTTCTGCAATGCGATACCTACCGTTACAGCGGACATCACGTCGGCGATATCAATCGCGAATACTACCGCTCCAAGCAGGAAGAGCATCTGTGGAAGACGGATCGCGACCCGATCACGCTCCACGGCAAGTGGCTGATTGAGCAGGGTCACTCCGACGCTGTCGCTCTCGAGAAGATCGGGAAAGAAATCCGCGTCACTATGGAAGCCGCGGTCAAGTTCGCCATTGACGCGCCATATCCCAGCGTCGATGAAGTGGAGAAACATGTCTATGCCTGAACGCGAACTTACATTCGCGCAAGCTGTGCGCGAGGCACTGGCTGAGGAGATGCGCCGCGATTCGCGGGTTTGCATCATGGGCGAAGATGTCGCCGAAGCCGGCACGCCTTTTAAAGTTCTCTCCGGATTGGTGGAAGAGTTCGGCGCGAAGCGCGTCATCGATACTCCCATCTCCGAAGCAGGCTTCACTGGCGTAGGCGTTGGCGCGGCGATGACCGGCCTGCGTCCCGTGGTCGACATCATGTTCGGCGACTTCATTACGCTTACCATGGACCAGATGGTGAACCAGGCCGCCAAAGCACACTACATGTCGGGCGGCCACTGGAAAGTTCCCATGGTGATGCGTACAACTCTCGGCGCGACACGGCGATCGGCAGCGCAGCACTCGCAATCTCTGCACGCGTGGTTCAGCCATGTGCCGGGACTGAAAGTTGTTTTGCCCTCTACGCCATACGATGCGAAAGGCCTGCTGAAAGCAGCGATTCGCGATGAAAACCCGGTGGTCTTCTTCGAAGACAAAATGATGTACAAGCTGAAAGGCCCGGTTCCCGAAGAGGATTACACGATTCCTTTGGGCGTCGCCGATATCAAGCGCGCTGGCGACGACATCACGTTCATCGCCACCAGCAGTATGGTGCAAGTCGCGTTGGGCGCGGCGATCTTATTAGAGAAGGAAGGCATTAGCGCCGAAGTGGTTGATCCGCGCACAACGTGGCCGCTCGATGAAAAAACTTTGATCGACTCGGCGAAGAAGACTTCGCGCGTGATTGTGCTCGATGAAGGGTATGGCCGTTACGGAGTCACCGCCGAACTTGCCGCGGTTGTCGCCGAAGGCGCATTCTACGATTTGGACGCGCCGGTGAAGCGCATGGGCGCGATGCACGTTCCGATTCCGTTTTCGCCGCCGTTGGAAGACGTGACGGTGCCGACGGAGCAAACGGTATTTGAAGCGGCACGAGCGTTGTGCCGGAAGAGCTAATGAACCACGAAGGACACGAAGTTACACGAAGGGAATCTTGCTTTCCTAGTGAACCTTCGTGCCTTTAGTGTTTGAAAGGAGTTTTTTATGGCATTAAAAACTCATGGAACGATGGCGGTCGATTGGGAGAACCGAATCGACTTTGACAGATTGCGGCGCGAGCGTTTAGCGAAGGCCAAAGCGCTTCTGAAGAAATCCGAGATGGGTGCGTTGCTCTGCTTCGATATGAACAACGTGCGCTATCTCACTTCTACGCACATCGGCACGTGGGCGCAGGACAAAGCGAACCGCTTCACCCTCCTGCCGCAGAACGATGAACCGATCCTCTGGGATTTCGGCTCGGCCGCCAAGCATCATCAACAGAATTGCCCGTGGCTCGATGGCCGCTCGTTTTCCGGAATCTCAGTGCTGCGCGGCGCGATGACGCCGGAAATGGGCCGGGCCGAAGCTGTTGCCAAAAAGATTCGAATCGAACTCGAAAAACGCGGCTTGCACAAAGAGCCGGTCGGCATCGATATTGTGGAGTTGCCCGTGCTGTTTGCGCTGCAGCGTGAAGGCATCACCGTAGTCGATGGTCAAGCGCTGATGTCGGAAGCGCGCGTCATCAAGACGCAGGATGAAATCGCGCTGCTCAATACCTCCGCGATGATGGTCGACGCCGCTTACGACGAGCTCTATCGCGCCATGAAGCCCGGCCTGCGCGAAAACGAAGCCGTCGGTCTCGTCAGCAAAGTTCTTTACGATCTCGGCTCGGAATACGTGGAAGCCGTGAATGCAATTTCCGGCGAGCGATGCAACCCGCATCCACACGTGTTCTCCGACCGCGTGCTGCGCCCTGGCGATCCCGTTTACTATGACATTCTGCATTCCTACATGGGATATCGCACCTGCTACTACCGCTGCTTCACCATCGGCTACGCCTCGCACGCCATGGTCGACGCGTACAAGCGCTGCCGAGATTATCTCGATGCCGCGATCGAACTTGTTCGCCCCGGACGCACTACCGCCGAAATCGCCGCTGTGTGGCCGAAGGCGCAGGACTTTGGCTTTAAGAATGAAGAGGACGCATTCGCTCTTCAATATGGCCACGGCATCGGACTCGCAATCTGGGAGAAGCCGGTAATCAGCCGCCTGGTTTCATTCGAGCATCCGGTCACAATCGAGCCTGGGATGGTTTTCGCGCTCGAAACCTTCTGGCCTTCGACAGATGGCTGGAGCGCGGCGCGCATTGAAGAAGAAATTGTGGTCACGCCAACCGGGCATGAAGTCATCACGCGCTTTCCGGCCGAGGAGTTGCTAGTGGCCGGCGCGCACTATCACACGGTGAACGGACCGCTGCCTACGACGCGAGAGTCGGAAGCGCCCGCCAGCGAGCATGTGCTGGAAATGATTGAAGCCAGCGCGAAAACTGAACAAGTAGTAGGGGACTAACGGTTGCGTTTTTCGGCGTTTCGGTTTCGCTGCGACCTCTGCGGATTTCTTTGCGCGCTTGGCGGTCAAGAGCCTTTAACCGCAAAGGGCGCGAAGAACCGCCGCGAAGAACGCGAAGAAATTCAATCTGCATTTCATAAAGAACACTATGGCCTTCAGCGTAGTAATGCCCGCACTCGAAATGGCGCAGGAAACCGGCAAGCTCATCGCCTGGCGAAAGAAGGAAGGCGAGCGCGTCACCAAAGGCGAGCCCCTTCTCGAAATCGAAACCGACAAAGCGGTGATGGAAGTGGAAGCGACCGCGGACGGCATTCTTGCCGGAATTACCGGTGTGGTCGGATCTGACATTCCGGTGGGCCAGACTATCGCATGGATCGTGGCGCCTGGCGAACAACCACCGGCGCCAAGCGCAACTGCAACGGCTGCGCCGACCGCGCGCGCCAGTTCTCAGCCGAAGACAGACGCGAGCGCTGCGCCCGCTGCGGCAAGCACCACAGCTTCTGCAAACCAGAGCGCCAGAATTTCTCCGAAGGCGCGGCGCCTGGCAAAAGAGCTTGGAGTCGATATCGCAACCGTGGCCGGCACCGGACCGGGCGGCGAAATTCTTGCGTCCGACGTACAGGCGGCCGCCGCAGCGTCAGCTAGTCCGGTGGTCGCGTCGTCCGATAAAAAATCCGTTGGACTTGAAGTTCCGACCACGCTCGGCCGTATTATGGCCGAACGCACCACGCAAAGCTGGACCACCGTCCCTCACTTCTTTGTTACTCGTAACATTGAAGCCAGCGGTCTCAACGAATATCGAGCGAAGTTAGCTCCCGAGATCGAACGCACGCACAACATCCGAATCACGCACACCGACCTGCTGGTTGAGCTGGTTGCGCGTGCACTCCTGAAACATCCGCGCCTGAATTCGAGCTGGACTGCGGACGGCATCCGCCTCCACGAGCACGTTAACATGGGTATCGCCATCGCCGTCAATGACGGCGTGGTCGCCGCCGTGATCCCCAATGCTCACACCGCAAGCCTGCCAGAGATCGCGCAGCAGCGCCGCGACGTAGCCGAGCGCGCCAAGGCAGGGAAGTTGCGCCCCGCCGACATTGCCGACGCCACCTTCACCATCAGCAACCTCGGCATGTATCAGGTGGACGAATTCAGCGCGATCATCACTCCGCCACAGGCTGCAATTTTGGCCGTCGGCAGCATCGCAGATCGCGTGGTAGTCGTCGAAGGCAAGCCCGCGGTCCGCCCCATGATGACGCTGACTTTATCTTCCGACCATCGCGTCGTCGATGGCGCCCGCGCCGCCCTGTTCCTGAACGACCTTGCTGAAGCGATCCGCGATCCGCGGAAATGGCTCTAACAGAAGATTCAGGGCAAGCATGCTTGGATTATCGTTCCGCTTCTTGGATTATCGGTCCGCTCCGAGGTCCGATCTTGTGAACTTCTTGCTTGCCGCGTGTCGTACGTGAAGGATCTCCACTTGCTTCTTCTTCTCCAAGACGCGATAGATCACCCGATAAACGTGTGGCTTGCCACCATAAAGCAAATGCCAGAACTTGCGGTTCTCTGGCGTTGGGGCACAGCGCCTGGGAAGTTCTTCCAAACTCAGGATCGACTGCTTCAGGCCTGTGTACCAACGAATGGACGCCTCGGAGCCTCGAGCGTTGATATCTTCGTATAACTGGGCCAGGTCTCGCGCTGCGCGTGATGTGATGCTAACTAGATAAGCCATGCTCGGCTTCAAAAGTGGCGAAGAATTCCCGCACGGGCCGGGTCGTCCTACCTTTTTTCGCGTCCTCTAATCCCTGCCGTATTCCCTCTTTCGCATCGGCGCGTGCGGCGACATCAAGCAGGCGCTGGTAGGCCTCGGCGTCCTGAACGACAGCCGCAGCCTTGCCTTTTACAGTTAGCACCACGGGTCGCTTACTCTTTTTGAGTTGTTTCATGAAATCCCCCGAGCGACGGCGGAAGGTGGTGAGCGAATGGATATCCTTGGTGATGTCAAGCATGGGATGCTCCCGATGACACCTTTTTAGGTGCTGTACAAGTGTATCGTGCAGGTCAATCATCCACAAAATCATGACCGGCGGTATCCTAAGTAAGGGATGTTGCGACTGGAACGTCGCTATACATTCCCCCGTCCAAAACTCTTGAAGGCCGCCATCCTCAAAACCGCGAAGCAGCCTCTTCAGATCGAAGAAGTCCCCAAGCCTCAAACGGCTGGAGGCCAGGTTCTACTGCGTGTTCGCGCCTGTGGCGTTTGCCGCACCGATCTCCATATCGTTGAAGGAGAACTTCCGCCCCGAAGACAACCGCTCATTCCCGGACATCAGATCGTTGGAGAGGTTGTAGAGGGCGCAACCGCTGACTTGCCGCAGGGCACGCGCGTCGGTGTCTCCTGGATGGGCGGCGTGGATGGTGATTGCCCGTACTGCCTTCGCGGAATGGAGAATCTTTGCGATGCGCCGGTCTTCACGGGATACACAATTGACGGCGGCTATGCCGAATATGCCGCGGTGCGCAGCGACTTCGTCTATCCGCTCCCGCCGGAGCTCGATGACCTGCATGCCGCGCCTCTGTTGTGCGCCGGAATTATTGGCTTCTGCAGCCTGCGCGTGGCGGGCGTGGAAGCGCGCGAGCGAGTAGGCTTGTTCGGCTTTGGCGCGTCCGCGCACCTCGCGATCGCGGTTTTGCGCTCATGGGATTGCGAAGTTTATGTCTCGACCCGGGGCGCTTCGCATCGCAAACTGGCGGAGTCTCTAAGCGCTACGTGGGTGGGAACGGAAACCGACAAGCCGCCCGTCGAACTCGACCGCGCGGTGACCTTCGCTCCCAGCGGAGATGTGGTGATCGCCGCGCTCTCCAGCCTGCGCAAAGGAGGCGTAGTTGCGATCAACGCCATTCATCTGGACCGGATGCCCGAGTTCGACTATGACCGGCTCCTTTGGGGCGAGCGCCAAATCCGCAGTGTTGCCAACATGACCCGCGCCGACGCTCGTGACTTTCTCAAGATCGCCGCAGAGATTCGCCTGCAACCCAAGGTCACCGTGTTCTCTCTGGATCAGGCGAACGAAGCGCTGGCCGCCGTGAAGAATGATGCCGTCGACGGCGCGGCGGTGATCGTTCCGTCGCCTGTATCTACTCGGCCGCAAACAAGATGAAAAAGAATTTCGCCGATTACAATTCCGCATCATGCGCAAAGTAATTCTCGCCGTCGGTCTCAGTCTCGACGGTTACATCGCGCGCCCAGATGGCGCGATTGACTTCCTCTTCATGCCGAAGGATTGCTCGATGGCTTCCTTGTTCGCCGCCGTCGATACCGCGATCATGGGCCGCAAGTCGCTTGAGGCTGGCCTCAAGATGGGCGGCGGATCCCTGCCCAAGACTCATATGATGGTTTATGTCTTCTCTCGTTCTCAGCTGCCGGGAGAGAAGGATGGCTTTACGTATGTCAACGAATCCCCGGCCAGCTTTGTAACCAAACTTCGCAAGCGCCGTGGCAAAGACATTTGGCTAATGGGCGGCGGGGAACTCGCTCGCGAATTCCTCAAAGCCGATCTCATCGATGAACTTCATCTTGGGATTGTTCCCGTATTGCTTGGAGGAGGCATCCCGCTTTTCCCGAGCGGATTTCCCCAACGCAATTTCGCTCTAATTGAGAACAAGTCCTACCTACAGGGCATGATCTCGCTCAAGTACAAGAGCACGCGCGCCAAGTCAGATCGGACACATTGAGCAGGTGAACCGGACGGCGCGCTACTTTTCTTTTGTTCGCCAGGCACGCCGCGAATTGACCATATTGGCGCTCATCCACATCTTCCTCCATTTCCCTACCAACAGGCGAACGTGAAATGGCAACTAAGTTTCCGATAGACAAATGCGCCTCCGTTTGAAGGACTACAGGCGACATTTCAAAGTCTCGCGAAGGAGGCACAATGCTCTGGACAGTTTTCGTAGTGCTCTTGGTTCTGTGGCTTTTAGGATTCAGTTTGCACGTGGCAGGCGGGCTAATCCACATTCTGTTAGTGGTGGCGTTGGTCGTGCTCGTGATCAATCTGCTTAGCGGTCGCCGGGCCGTTTGATCGCCGTTCACAACAACCGAAGGTGAGCGATTCTTGGCCCGCGCCTCTCCCGATGTCCCGGGGAGGGGCGCGGGTGGTTCATTTGTTGGCGCGGATCAGATGAGAGTCGCGATTCAATCGTGCAGAACCACATTCAGCAGTGAACTGTGCACCTGCAGAGCGCCTTCCGGCCCTCCCGCATAATCGATAAAGCCCATCTTCCGGAACCGGTTCATAAAAAAACTTACCCGAGACCTAGTTGTTCCAACCATGGCCGCCAGAGTTTCCTGGCTTATCTTGGGGATCACGGTTTCCGGAATGCCCTCTTTGCCGAAATGCGCCAGCAAGATCAGGATGCGAGCTAGCCTCTTTTCGCTGGAGTTGAACAGTTGGTCGACCAGATCCTCTTCGTAGCGGATATTCCGTGCCAGAAGATAGGCGACGAACATGTCGGAGAGCGTGCTCTCGCGGTGAAGCGCATCCATCATTGCCTTCTTCTCAATCCGCAGAAGTTCGCAATCCGTCATCGCCGTCGCAGAGCCCATGCGCAGTACTTGTCCCGCCAGCGAGCCCTCGCCAAAAAAACTGCGCTCGATGACGATGGCGATCGTCGCTTCCTTCCCCGTCTTAGAGACAACAGCCAGCCGCACTTTGCCCTTCTGGATGTAGAAAACGGCGTCTGCGGCGTCGCCTTGAGAGAAGATCGTTTTCTTCTTGGGGACGGAGACGATCTTTCTGCCATTCCCGATGGTCGCGAGAAAGGTGTCAGGGTTGAAATTCACCGCAGCAGGAGGGCTCATTGCCACCCAGTATAGTCCGTGCGACGGCCCTGTCGCATTAAATTGACGCAAGCTATCTCTGCTTCTCCAGAGCTGCCAGGCGCCGGTCGCGGTGCGGCGCGGTGCGTAGTTGACCACTGCTAAGTTCGCACTTCTTCCCTGGCTTGGCGGCGCAAGTCGGACAACGGATAGCCAGGGTCGGATCCTTTACGACCTTCATGGCGGGATCATGCGCCAATGAGCGCGCATGAACTGATCAATTGTGATCACTCTTCACTGGATTCGACTGGCAAATAAGTACATCAGCAATTGGAAACCACGCTTTGTGAGCTATGTAGCTCAGACCTCGCGCTCGCCGCCTGTCATTCTTAGTCTAGTTAACAGTGAAAAAAGAAGAGGTCGAGACATGCCTTTAATTCAACTCCTTGAAGTTCTGATTGTGGTCGGAGTACTTCTCTGGCTGGTGAACCGGTTCATTCCGATGCAGGGTTCGATCAAGTCGATCCTCAACGGCGTCGTGGTGATTGCTGTGGTTCTCTGGCTGATGAACGTTTTTGGGCTGCTCCACTCCCTCACGCGGATTCGCGTCGGATAGTGAAAGCCATTCGTCAGCGCACAACTTGGCTGGCTCTACCCTGCAACATCGGTAGAGCGTAACACCGAGATCTACTGAAGGAGACATTTTGAAAACCAAACTGTTGCTCATAGCAGGAATCGCTCTCAGTTTGAGCGCCTTCGCTCAAACCAATTCTCAAACCAGCGGCGACGTTGAGCGTATGAACCCAATGCCGACGTTCCGAGTAACTGTGATCAGCCGAAGCGTGCAGGCAGTTAACTACCAGCACCGCAGCGGATCTTCGAAGCTGGATTTCGCCGGCACCACATTGATGCCTCAGGCGAACGGCGTAGCGGAAGTGAACAGTAAGCGGGGATCCATCGCGATCCAGGCCGAGTTTGGCGAACTGCAGAAGCCGACTACCTTTGGCAATGAGTATCTGACCTATGTTTTATGGGCGATTTCTCCCGAAGGCCGCGCCGTGAATCTGGGCGAAGTGCTGGTCGGAGGCAACCATCGCAGCAAGCTTAATGTCACCACTGACCTTCAGGCCTTCGCCCTGATCGTGACTGCTGAGCCTTACTATGCAGTTCGTCAGCCCAGCAATGTGGTTATCCTCGAGAATATTGTTCGCGATGACACCAAGGGAACGACCGAAGCGGTGAATGCCAAATATGAACTAATGGAACGCGGCGGTTACATTCCCACCGGATACAAATTCGACCCCGTGGTCCTCAACGCCAAATTGCCTTTGGAATTTTTCGAGGCTCGGAATGCTCTGCGTATCGCTCAATCCGAGGGCGCCGAGCAATATGCAAGCCCCAGCTATAAGCACGCCACTGAGTTGATGGACCATGCCGATGAATACGCCATCCAGAAGCACATCGATAAAAAGCCGCTGATCGCGGTTTCACGCGAGGCCGTGCAAACTGCGGAGGACGCGCGCCAGGTCGCGGTCAAGAAAATGGACGAAGTCCGTCTGGCAAATGAACGTCAGGATTCGGCGGATGCACAAGCCCGGTCGCAAGATCAGGCGAACGATGCCATGCGCCGGAAGGAGCAGGCAGAGTCTGATACGGCGCGAGCCCAGGCCGCAACGGCTCAGGCAGAAAATGACACCACGAATGCCCGCGCCGCCAAGGCCCAGGCAGAATCGGACGCAGCCAACGCACGCAACGATGCCAGCGACGCGCAAGCCGCAACCGCCAAAGCGAATGCAGATATGGCAGCCAATCAGGCTTCGTCCGCGACTGCCCTCTCGGCCGCACAAGCTGACGCCGACCAATCGCGCATGGCCGCACAGCAGGCGCAGTTAAACGCCCAACAAGCGGATACCGACAAGGCCGCGATGCGAGCGAAACTGGCTGAGCAATTGAACTCCATCCTTCAAACACGCGAAACCGCGCGAGGGCTGATCATCAGCATGTCCGATGTATTGTTCGACTCCGGGCGATTTACCTTGAAGCCGGGAGCACGCGAGAAACTGGCGAAGGTCGCCGGAATTCTGCTTTCCTATCCCGGCCTCAACATCGCAGTCGGCGGCTACACCGACAACGTCGGCGGCGATGCCATGAATCAAACGCTCTCGGAGAATCGGGCGGATTCCGTGCGCGATTATCTGGTAAATCAGGGAGTAGCCAGCGGCGCGGTTTCCGCCAAGGGCTTCGGCAACACGCTGCCGGTAGCCACGAACGGGAATTCTACCGGCCGTCAGCAGAACCGCAGAGTGGAACTCCTGGTTTCCGGCGAGGCGATCGGCACTCCGGATAACGCTACCACGGGAAACTTACGCTAGAACAAACCGGGCGCGGGCGATTCTGCCCGCGCCCACATTGCATATGTCGTAATGGAGGAAAATGCGCATGAAAATATTTTCAGTGATCGGCACATCCGTTCTTGCATTAGCCATTTTGAGTCCGGCCTATGCCCAACAGGAACAGCACGACCAAAAAGAAGAAGAGAAAGACAAGCCGGCTAAGGAGAGCGAGAAAAAAGAGCAGCCCGCTAAGCCGGCAAAGCAGGATGAAAAAAGTGCGCAGCAGCAACCCGCGCAGCCTAAGCCCGAAAAGCAGGATGAAAAAAGCGCACAAGAACAACACGCGCAGCCTGCGAAGCAAGAGGACAGAAATGCGCAACAGCAACACGCGCAGCCAGCGCAGAACCGTGGTGGCCGCATTCCCGATGACCGTTACAAGGCCAACTTTGGAACCGACCACAGGTTTCGCGTGTCCCAGGCCGATTACAGCAATCACCGCTTCCAATACGGCGGATACTCGTTCGGATTCGTCGGCGGCTGGCCAAGCAATTGGCTCTACACGCAGGATGTGTATGTCGTCGATATTAACGGCGTGTATTACCTGTGCAACGCCGCATATCCCGGCGTCAACGTCGAGCTCAGCGTAACGCTGTAGAGAATCATGCGTTGGAGGGTGCAGCCTCGCGGACAGGCTGCACCGCATACCTAGCCTAATGAATCGTCCGCTCGCTCTTGCGAACCGCCGGAGAACTGGTTGAGCCTTCAAACTTGGGCGCGCCTAGTTTCGTGATCCACAATCCTGAGTGAATGTCGTTGAAATAAATCAGGCTGTTCAGCAGGGGACTGTCGCAAGTCACCGAGCACGGTTGTCCGCCCCAGGTGAAGGGCAGATTCGGCCGGAAGCCTTTTGAGTCGCCGGTCCAGAAGCGGGCAATTTCGCGGCCTTGCCGATAAAGGTCTCCGCGCAACTCGCCGGAAATGTCGAGCACACGTGCGCCGCCGCTGTAATAGCCCTCATAGAGCATGTCATTCGCGGCCCAGAAATTGTGCGAGCCACCCTCGGGTACTTCGTATTGCGCCACTTCCTTCGGATGCTTGATATCGGAAACATCCATCACGTGGCAGATGGCGCGCACCGGAATGCGATCATGATCGTCGAGTTCGAAAATCGCCGGGAACACCTCATCGCCAACAAATAAATAATTCTTGTAGCGAAAGACGCTGTGCGTGCCCGCGAGCCAGCCATCGCCGTACAGCTCGTAATGATTAAAACGATATTGACTGACCAGTTTCGGATTCTCCGGACTTCCGCCCGCCATACCGTTCCCCACATCGAGAATAATCAGCCCATCGCGCCAGTACGCTAGGTAAGCGAGGCCGTCTTTCACCTGCAGATCGTGCAGATAGCGGCCGCTGGTCATCGACCCCATCTTTGTATTTAGCGTGACGACGGTCGGATTTTCCGTCTGCCAGCGCGCCACTTCCTTGGGATGCTTTGCATCCTGAAAATCGATGATACGCAGCGATCCCGTGGCATCGTCAGTAATGTAAACGTAGTGGCCGTCGATGTAGGCGCTGTGCACGCCGCCGCTGACTGTAGCCGTATATTCGGAAAGAACTTTCAGGTGCGAGGCGTCAGTGGTGTCGAGAAAGACAATTCCGTTCTTGCGGTTCGAAGCGCCCTCGCGCGTGAACACGCCGATGTGCTCGTCCGGCGTGGTGCTGATGTCGTTGATGATGCGGGCATCGACCTTCAGCGTATCGAGCAGTTTGGGATTCGCCGGGTCGGCGATATCGTAGACAAAAACTTTGTCGGCCACCATCGAAAGATAAGCGTGGTGACCGATGATCCACTCTTCCGACATTTGCAAATCCGGCATGGGAACGTGGGAGACGACTTCAACTTCGCGCTCGACATTGCGCGGGCGCACCACCACCGACGCTGATGCGCTGTGCTGGCCGCTGCTCGCTATCACGACGTATGTGCCGGCCTTCTCGGCCACGAAAGCTCCGTCCGGATAAACCGACGCGCCCTCGCCGCTGATCGACCATCGAACCGGCGCAGATTTCAAATGAGCGCCGCTGCCATCCACCGCGCTGGCGCTGAAGTGGACGACATCTCCAGTGCGCGCCTCCGTGGAGGACGGCTGCACCGTGAGTTTGTGAACGGCATCGTGCGATACCTGCAATGTAACCGTGTTGCTCGCGCTCTCCGAAGTTGCTTTGATGGTTGCGCTTCCGGGAGCAAGGCCCGTTACCAATCCCGCCGCGTCTACGCTGGCAATCGAAGGCTTGTCCGATGTCCACTTCATCGCCGCGTCGCTACGCGGATCGCCGTTCACGGAACGCGCAATGGCATTAAGTTTTTCCGTGCCTCCCACCACTACGGTTGTGTAGTCAGGGGGCGCGATCTCCAGGCTTGCCACTTTCGAATTCACAACGTTCACGGTCGCATAGCCGGCCTTACCAGCGATCACCGCGCCGACCGTAACCACTCCCGGAGCGTGGAACGTGACTTCGCCGGCTTCGTCCGCGCCCGCCAAATCAAATGGGGCGGCAAACCACACCGACGGTTTTTCCTCGATCGCGTTCCCTGACGCGTCTTTCGCCGTTGCGCTGAACTTCACTTTTTCGCCCACGTGCGCGTCGAGCGTATTGGGAGTAATCTCGACTGTCGCCGGAGCCACCGAAGTAGAGGGTTCTTCCTGCTTCGCAGTTTCGTCTTTCTTAGGGGCCGCATCCTGCGACCACATCGCTTGCGCCGAGAAAATCGTGACCGCAACTGCCAACACCACGTTGCTGTGTTTGAACATTTGCCCTCCGGCATGAACCAACAACTGCTTGCTGAATCAAGTTACGGCTTGCTGGTTTCCAGCTTCCAGAAATCGATACCTGCCGCTTGCGATCCAACGTCAACCGTAGCCACGGTTTTGTATGTCGCCAGATCGATCACTTCCACTGTGCCCGGCTCGGAACCAACTCCTTCTACCGAAATAAAAGCGTAGCGGTCGTCGGGAGAAACCACTGCGCCATGCACAACTTTTCTGAGCGTCGGAATTTTTGCCAACTCCCGTCCGCTTACCGGATCAAAGACCGACACCGACTGCCCACGCTTATTGGTCGCGATCAGGCGCCCATCTTTCGTTATCGCCAGGTTGTAGATGCCGGTTCCGGCGGGAAAGCGGTGCGCCAGCGTCCAGGTGTCGGTCTTGACCGCAACAATCTCGTTCGATTGGTTGCACGCGACATAAATCATCGACCCGTCGTTCGAGGGCTGCGCCCATGTTGGCGTGCATGCCGGCTTGTGATCCGACATCGAATGCGCAGCTGGAGCGCCCGTCATGCCCATTTCCTTGCCCGCCGCCAGCATGAAATAACGGTCCACAGCAAACTTCCGGGTGTCGATCTCGACCAGCATGTCGTCCATCATGCAAACCGAATAATGCTTCGTGCCATCGTGGTTCAGGCGCGAGCCGTGCGGCATGGTGCAGGTGGGAATGCGCTTCACTTCAATCATCTGGTCGGTGGCGACGACCGAAATCGACGACGGAACCATGTCGCCATAAAAGTTGGCATTGGCCACATAAATAAAGTTGCCGTCGGGCGTGATGTCCGCGGTAGCTGGAAACAGCCCCAGCCCGGTGTACTTGATCACCTCGTCGCTGCCCGCGCGGTACTTCCAGGCCGAGCCGTCGGGGCGTCCGTGGCCGACGGAAACGTAGAAATATTTTTTGTCCGGCGAGACCGTAACCCCGTGCGGCCCATTGATGTCGGTGGGCATCAGGCCGATGTGAAACTGGCTCTCGATATGCGCTCCGCCGGGTCCGAAGCGGACGAGCACAATCTTGTCGGCGGATTCGCAGACGACATAGACGAGATAATCCTGGGTTGGCTGCGTGGCCGGAGATGCGGGCGTGGCCTGAGCGGTGCTGAAGCCGACCAGCATCATCAGCAGCAGAAGCGGAGTCAGAAAAAACGGCGCGAAGCGCTCAAGGCGGCGCGCGGAGTGCTCACGGCATTGTATGCTGGAATGAGAGACAGCGCGATGCATCGTCATTTTGATTGTTTGAATTTCTAACTGCGGCGCTGTGAAGCGAATCGCCGGCCCGACGGTCGAGGAAGTATATCAAACGAAAGAAAACGAACAGTGTGGTGGGCAAGATTCCGCAAAGCAAAATTGGTCGGGGCGCGCGGATTTGAACCGCGGACCCCCTGCGCCCAAGGCAGGTGCGCTACCAGGCTGCGCTACGCCCCGACAGGCCGCCGACTCCAGAGAATCAACGGCTCATCCGATTATAAACGAGGGAACGCGCTATAATTTTTTACCGGATATGCCGAACCTGCGGTACGCGCTGGTCGCCTACATCAAGAGTCCTGTCGGGGAGTTCGTCGAGAAACTCCGGCGGGAGCTGCATCCCGACCTGCCTCATCTCGCTGCTCACATCACTCTACTGCCGCCGCGTCCCTTGCAGGGAAGCGAAGGCGCTGCTCTGCAGGTCCTGTCGCGAATCTGTGGCCAGGCCGAACCGTTTGAAGTGACCCTGGGCGACATGTCATCGTTTATGCCCACTACAGCTACGGTTTATATCGGCGTGGGGCAGGGTGCGCTCCGTCTGGAGGAACTTCATCGCCAGTTGAATAGGCAGGCGCTGGCTTTTTGCGAAGAGTGGCCTTATGTTCCACACCTTACCATCGGAACCATGGCTACGGAACAAGCGGCGCAGCAGGCGCTGCAAATCGCAAGAGACCGCTGGAGCGAGTTTCCAGGAAGCCGTCGGCTCTTGCTTGACCGGCTTACTTTTGTCCGCGAAGACGCTCCCAACTGCTGGGTCGATCTGGCGCCGGTGCTGCTCGGTGGCAGTTTGGTTTTGCCGTAGAATCTGCTATGTGATACATCCGGAGACCGAAATGGATAACAAGATTGTGCGTTTTACCGTCGATTTTGCGATTAACGAGGGAAAGTTTGATCAATTCGAGAGCATCGCAAAGACGATGATTGCCGGTACACTCAAGGAAGCGGGAGCTTTGGGCTATGAATGGTTCCTGAGTGCTGATCGCAAGCGTTGCCGCCTCCTCGAAGCCTACAAGGACCAGGATGCTGTGCTGGCGCACTGCATCGGACCGGTGGCTCAGCAGCTTGTGCCGAAAATGCTCGGGATTTCGAGCATCAGCCGTTTTGAAGTGTACGGTGACCCCGGTCCGGAGGCCGCGAAGATCCTGGCGGGAGTTGGTGTGGAGATCTTCCGGCTGTGGCACGGCCTGGGCCGATGACCCGGTCCGTCGACTTACGACTTTTCTGGACCCGACTTATCGTCATTCGTCCGTAACTTTCGCCCTGGTTACCTGCCCATTACGTTACTTCAACGTGCTCTCCATGGCCCCTGGTACATTTCCCTCCCGTGCGTTGCGAAGCCATTCGCGGCACTGTAAACAAAAGATAGGGAATGGGTTGAATCCCGCGCCAGTAGGCTGCTTCGAGCGCGGGTTCTGCCAAGCCGGAGGGCATGCAATGCAGATCGGAGTCTACGGTTCGGGTTATCTGGGAACGGTGATTTCGGCCTGTCTGGCAGATTTTGGAACTCCGGTCTCCTGTTGTCACCCCGACCGCACCCGCATGGTCGAGATGGCCCAGGGCAACATTCCCTTCTTCGAAAAAAATCTGAAAGAGATCATCCGGCGCAACGTGAGAGCCGGGCGTCTCGCCTATTCCACCGACATCGAATCCTTCGCACGCAAGACCCAGGTCATTTTTCTCGCGGAAGACAGCGCGGAGGGTCTAAGCGATGTGGTGATGCGCATCGCGCGCCTGGCCTCAAAGCCTCCCATCCTAACGATCGTGACGCCAGTCGCTGTGGGCACCGCAGCGGGGCTAGAAAAATCTTTGAAAGATGCGGGCCTGAGCGGAACCATCGTTTCGCAGCCGATGTTCTTCACCGACGGTTGCGCCGTGGAGGATTTCAACTGGCCGGACCGGCTAATTCTGGGTTCGACCTCGAACGAAGCGGTGCAGGTCCTTAAACAGATTTTTCATCCGCTGGTGATGCGCGGTGTGCCGGTGATCGTAACGAACCAGGCTACGGCGGAATTAGTCCGCGAATCGGCGACTGCATTTGTGGCGACGAAGATTTCATTCATCAACGAGGTTGCAACGTTGTGCGAACGCGTGGGCGCCGATGCGGTGAGCTTGGCTCTGGCCCTCGGCCTTGACAAGAAAATCGCTCCCCGCTGCCTGCAGCCGGGAGCCGGCATGGGCGGCGTCTTTGCCGAGTCTGACATGGATTCTCTGGCGCAGCTCGCCCAAAACAATGGCGTGCCCTTGAAGGTGTTGAGCGCGGCACGCGACGTCAACCATTCTCTGGCCGATCATCTGGTCGACAAGATTGCTCTCGCGTTGAATTCGGTGGAGAACAAAGACGTGGGCATTCTCGGCCTCGCCTTCAAGCCGAATACGAATTCTGTAGCAGGTTCCTCGGCGATCCGCCTGGCTGAAACTCTGGTAGCGAAAGGGGCGAGAGTGCGAGCTTACGATCCCGTGGCGCTCTCCGAAGCGAAGATCAAGCTGAATGGTTCGGTGCGCTATTGCGAATCGGCTTACGCCGCCGCAGAAGGCATGGATGCTCTAGTCGTGGGCACCGGCTGGCCGGAATTCCGTGCCCTTGACTTTGACCGCATCAAGCATCTGCTCAAAAAGCCCATCATCGTAGACACCAAAAATCTGTTGGATTCCGTACGCCTGCGCGCCATGGGATTCGAATACGTTGGCGTAGGGCGGGGATGAAGGCGGTATCGGTTCGGGGCAGGCGCAGCTAAGGTCAAAAGTTTTCGGCATTCAATTTTTCTCCCTGAGAAACAGGAAAGTGGACCAAGAGTTTCTTCATTCCGCGCTATCCCGATTGTTCGCGTTGCTCTCCGCTATGCTCGATCGTTTTTCATTCGTTTTTCTCTGCATATCGTTTTCCTGCCTGACGCAACTGTTAACTTCCTGGTGGTGCCGCTTCTCCGCGCATGACTGACCGTTTGTTCAAGTTGAAATTGTAGTCACGGCGCGAGGTTCGTTTCTGTCATTGAGGAAGCGCAGTTGCTATAATCAGAACGGCGGTGGGAATAGCTCAACTGGCAGAGCACCGGACTGTGGCTCCGACGGTTGCGGGTTCGATTCCCGTTTCCCACCCCAGGTTTTTCTCGTCACGCCGGCTTTTTTCCTCACTCTCCGCAGCCGAAGCCCATTCAGAAAATTATTCGTACTCCCAACTGCGCGGCGAAGGGAATGCCTACGGTTGTTCCGGGGCCGAAGAAATCTCCCAGCGCGCCGCCGGGCATGCGCAGCTGGTTCAAGCTGGTGATCGGCTGCGTCGCGGTGCAAGCTGGATTGCTGCAGATGTCAGTCACATTGCCTGATAGCGCTTCCGCCGCAGGAACCATCGGCAGGGCGCCAACATTCGTCACATAATTTGCGCCGGGATTATTGCGATTGAACAAGTTGAAGAACTCGGCGAAGGGCAGGATCTGCCAGCGGTCTTTGAACTTGACAGGACGGCTCACGCGCAGATCCGCCTGAATGTAAGGCGTGCCGCGGAAAACGTCGAGCGGAGTCTTTACGCCATTCACGGAAATTCGATTGCTGTTATCGGCAGTGGTGATCGTAAATGGGCGCGCACTCTCAGCCTGAGTAAGCGTTGTCAATTCCAATCCGCCCGGCAGATGAAGCGTGCCCGCGAGCACAAAGCGGTCGCGAACGTCTTCGCCGGAGGGTCCGTAATCGCCCGGCGCAAAGGCGTGCAGCGGGTCGCAAACGCCGTTCACATAGTCGAAGAGTTCGCCCAGCACGCAGCCCCAGGTCTG
>Ga0182024_10009201_pt1 | contig 20522 bp, 24 predicted proteins | sample P32metaG_FD_120480 | JGI IMG/M metagenome (GOLD analysis project Ga0182024, IMG submission 120480) | Permafrost microbial communities from Stordalen Mire, Sweden - P3-2 metaG (Illumina Assembly) | ecosystem: Environmental > Terrestrial > Soil > Wetlands > Permafrost | place: Sweden: Stordalen... | reverse complement strand
CGTTGCGAAGCCTTTCAAGCTTGGCCTGTATTGATCAATACAGGCGCTGCGCTTAAAAGTCTCCGCACCAACCCACGGCGCTCCCATATCATTGCGGCAAATCAAATCGAAAATGCTCTAAAAACTCGAACTTCTGATTTCGATTTTCGGAATTTCACCTCTCCTCGAGCCCCATCCCCTCCCAATTCCCGCTCTCCAGGACCTCCCGGTGTTCCGGCAGGAGATTCGCCGGCAGCTCCGTCCGCTCCCAGAAACGGGCCTCCATGATCTCCACCGACCGCACCACCGGCTCCCCTGAGTACTCCGCCAGGAGCGTGAAGACCGCCATCCGGCCCCGGCTGGTGATCACCCGTAGCAGCTTTGTAGGAGTGACCTGCAGGCCGATCTCCTCCCGCAGCTCCCGCCGGAGCGTCTCCGCTGGCGTCTCCCCGTGCTTCGCCAGCCCGCCTGGGAGGCCCCACCGTTGATCCTTCCAGAAGCGGTGCTTGAGCAGCAGCACCCGGCCCTCTGCGTCGAGGATGACCCCGCATACCCCGTGGGTGAACTTGGAATGGATCAGCCATGCCACGTGCCGCCGCACCGGCGAGCCGAACGCATTCCATATTTTCGCGATCAAATTAAGCAGCAAGGATGATTGAAGCCTCCCCCCAAGGCAATGTATGAGGGGCCTGTTGAAAAAAGGGAGCAGATTGCGTGGCCCAGCCTTTTTGGCTGTGCTGCGTTGCTCCCGGCCCGCAGACACATTAGGGTAAATCCCCTCGCCGCGCCTTCCACGGCCCAAAAAGCCGGCGCGGCGCCCATAAAACCACCCATCTTTTACCAGGCTCCCGAAGCCCCCAGCGAATGACCACCGAAGAAAACCCCGACGACGAATCCCCAACCCAGCAAGCCGCCGATCAACCCCCGCCGCCCCCAGAGGAGCAGGAGGAACTCTCCTCTGAGCTCGCGGAGTCCGATTCCCGCGCCGATGACTCCTCCACGGAGTCGAAACCGGAGGAGCAATTGCAGGCCATCGTGGAGGCCGCGAAATCCGCGCGTCTCTCTCCCGCGGACGAGGATCGCGCTGTCCATTTGCTCAAACAGACTATCTCCGGCGGGCCCAAGGCTCTCCCGGCAAGCCTCGATGCCATGCTCGCCCTCTCCTGGGCGGTGGCGGTCAAGGCCGTTACGGAAGTCTGGCCCGAGACCAAGCCCGCCGGCCGCGCCCGCCTCCTGGGCGGTCTCGCCAAGGCCGACTCCGACGCCTCCCGACGCATCCGGCTCAGCCTCGCCCGGGGTCTTCACGCCCAGGATCCCGCTTCCGCCCTCAAGCTCGTCGTGGGCGTTTGCGAAGCCATGGGCGGCGCGCAAGGCGGCTCCTCCACCAAGGATCGCCAGATCTTTGCCAATGTAATGCTCGGCAAGGCCAGGCCATGGCTGATGAACATCCCCATCGCCGAGATGAAGGCGGCCGAAGCCCACAAGCTCATCACTCCCGCGCTCGAGTCCTGCGCGCAGGCCCCGATTTTTACCCAGATTTGGGTCCTCCGATGGATTTGCGATGCGGAGAAATTCGACACGCTGCCTCCCGAGCACATCGATTCCATCGGCAAATCGATCAACCGCTGGCAGCCCCGCTGGAAAAAGGAGCTGCGCAAGATCATCCCGAAGCTGCCCGACTCCCTCGAAGCCGTCCTTACCGATTCCCCCGGCTACCATCCCCTCCCGGCCCATCCGTCGGATGCCCCTGCGCCCCGTCCACCGGCTGACGCCGAGTCCGCTGCTCCCTCCGACTTACCCCCCGGGGGGGAATCCTCCTCCGAGGAGCCGCGACCCTCGCAGCGGCCTCCGGAGCCCCGCCAGACGGCCGCCGCGCGCTCTCCGGAGCCGCAGCAACGCTCCTCCCGCGATCGCCAGCAGCCCGTGCCTTTCGATCTCGGTCGCACCCTCCGCGACATCGAGAGCTACGTCGTCCGGCTCCGGTCGGAGCTCCAGCAGGCGCAGGTCTCCGCCCGCCGCCGCGAGCCCGAGCCGCCGCGCAACCGGGGCCGCGCGCAGGGCCCCTCCGCGTCGCCCGAGGAGTTTGATGAGATGCGCCGCCACAATCATCAGCTCGAGGAGCAGAATCAGGAGCTGCGCCACCGCATTGAGGAGCTCACCAGCGACCATGAGGATCGCGCCGCGACCATCGAGATCAGCGATGCGGTCGAGCAGTTCAAGACCTACGTCGGCTTGAAACTCAAGGAAGACTTCGCCGATTATACCGCCATCAGCCGCGAGGCGCTCAACGAGGTCGTCCGCCGCCATGCCCACGAAATCCTCGGGCACATCTTCTCCGTCCTCCAGGGCGAGGGCGTGCGGTTCGACCGTGAGGGATGATCGCGGGCACTGCCGCGCACATCTTTAAGCGGTATCGCACGCGCCGCGCCTCACGGCGTGGCAGCGGGGGCCGCGCGGGCGCCTGGCATCATCGACGCGGCCGGGACCGTTTGGCCCGGCTTATCCGTGCGCTGCGCAAGCGCCAGCCAACTGTATCCCGCAGGCCGGTCCGCCGTGGGCCACAGCAGCCACGATTCGCCTGTCCGGGTATTGAACAGGATCGTATTGTACGACGTTGATTCCGGCTGTGCCGCAAGGCCGGTGCGCGTCAGCACGATTTTGTAGGTATCTCCTGCGCCCGGGGGTTTCTGCCTATCGCCTGGAGGGGGCCTGCACCCCGCGAGGAACACCATCGAAGCCGCCAAAAGATAAAGCCTGGGCATAAGTGCGAATGGGAAGCTCAGTGAAGTCTCCTTTTCTCTCTCTCTGCGCCAGGTTATCCCGCTGCACGGGAATTACACGGGCTAATTTCCGGCGGCGCTCGTCACATCCCGCACTTTTCCAGCGCCTCCGCAAAGCTCGACCGCCTTGTGACCAATCCCGCCAGGTATGGGTCCACCTCCGGCACGGTCTTGATCAACGCCAGATTTGCCGGCGTCTCCATGCGCGAAAATATCACCTGCGCCATCTTGCTGCGGGGCACGCTTTTCTCGCCATACCCAGCCGGGATGTTGCTCGACCAGAACCTGACGTACTCCTCCCCGTTCTTCATTTCCGTTCCCAGGTAGACCACGGAGTGCCCGTGCTCCGTGCTCCCCACCTCGGGCGTCCAGAAGATCTTCATGAAATCACCCGGCTTCGCGGTCGCGAAATCGGTCGAGTTCCTCCCCAGGCCCAGCTCGTGGAAGAGCCGCGCCGTACCGGGTCCATTCGCATTCCAGCGGCCCCATATTCCTTCGCCATCGCGCTGGCCCTCCCGGATTACCAGGCTTTCCATTGTCTCCGGGTCCAGCTTCAGGCGCCCGTCGCGGCGCAACTGTTCGATCGTCTTCAGAAAGACGAGGTATGTCGCCCCCGAGCAGAAGCTCGGCGAGTCCGGCGCCGGCAGCACAAAGAATTTTCCGGATTCAAAATGCGCCGCCCGCACCAGCGCCACTGTCGCCACCCTGGATGTGCCGTATTGGCCGCCCAGTGGCATGGCGGCGATCTCGCGCAGCACCGTCGCGTTGCAATCCTCGCCGCGCGCCGGCAGCGTGACCAGGACCGCCAGCAGCGGGATCATCCAAAGAGTGCGGAGAAGTGCCACGCCGCCTATTCTCGCAAGATTCGGTTTCCGCGCAACCGCGGATGCGCTTCGCACGGGGACTTCTTGCCCATCGCCTCCTGCTGACAATCCTCCCATCCTGTGCTACTAAGCCTTGATGTTGAAGTTCACGAAGATGAACGGCGCGGGCAATGACTTCGTCATGCTCGATAACCTCGATGGGCGGCTCGCGCTCGCCCCCGGCCAGATTGCCAGCCTGTGCGACCGCCACAGGGGCGTCGGCGCGGATGGTGTGCTGATTGTCGAGCGTCCGGCCAATGGTGCGGACTTCCGCATGCGCTATTACAATGCCGACGGCGGCGAGGCGGAGATGTGCGGCAATGGCGCCCGCTGCTTCGCCCGTTTCGCCAGCCGGATCAGGGGCAGGGATGGAGCCCTCAGCTTCGAGACCCCGGCTGGCGTCATCCGTGCGGAGTGCGCCGGCGACAATGTCCGCCTCGCGATGAGCGAGCCGCGCGATCTCGTGCTCGACCAGCCCATCGAAGCCGCCGGGCAGAGCATCGCCGTCCACTCGGTCAATACCGGCGTCCCGCACGCCATCGTCTTTGTCGATGACCTCGAGAGAACCGCCGTGCGCCCGCTCGGCGCCGCGTTGCGGTATCATCCGCATTTCGCGCCCCGGGGGACCAACGCCAATTTCGTGCAGATCGAGGGCCCCAGCGCTGTCGCGATCCGCACCTATGAACGCGGCGTCGAGGACGAAACGCTCGCCTGCGGCACCGGTGTCGTCGCGGCGGCGCTCATGCTTCACGAGACGCGCGGCGCTGCCTCCCCGGTTTCCGTTCGTGTGCGGGGCGGCGATACCCTTTTCGTTTCCTTCGAGAAAGAGGCCGGCCAGTACCGGAATGTGACCCTCACGGGCCCGGCCGATTTCGTCTTCGAGGGCCAGATCGGGATTTGACACGCCCCCGGGTCCGTCTGAGACTTCCCGCCCATGTTTCGCGGCACCTATACAGCCATTGTCACCCCGTTCCGGGATGGCGGCATCGATGAAGCCGCCCTCGCGCAGTTGATCGAGTGGCAGATCGAGAGCGGCGTGAGCGGCGTCGTCCCCGTGGGTACCACCGGGGAGTCGCCGACGCTCGATCACGCGGAGCATACCCGGGTTATCGAGTTTGCCGTTCAGACCGCGCGCGGCCGCTGCAAGGTCATTGGCGGGACCGGCTCCAATTCCACGGTGGAAGCCATCGCCCTTACCGAGGAGGCAGAGAAAGTCGGCGCCGATGGCGTTCTCCTCGTCACTCCGTATTACAATAAGCCGACGCAGGAAGGGCTCTTCCGCCATTACAAAGCCATCGCCGCGCGGACCGGCCTGCCCATCATCCTCTACAGTATTCCCGGGCGATGCGGCATCGAGATCGCGGTCGATACCGCCGTGCGCCTCGCGCGCGAGTGCCCCAACATCGTCTCCATCAAGGAGGCCGGCGGCAGTGTGGAGCGGGTCAGCCAGCTTCGCGCCGCACTTCCTCCAGAGTTCACCATCCTCTCGGGCGATGATTCTCTCACGCTCCCCTTCATGTCCGTAGGAGCGGAAGGGGTGATCTCCGTGGCGTCCAATATCATCCCGCGGGAAATGACGCTCATGGTCCAGGCGTTCGCCGAGGGCCGGATTGCGGAGGCGCGCGAGCTGCATACCCGCTTTTACCCGCTTTTCAGGGATTTGTTCATCGAGACCAATCCCATCCCCATCAAGACCGCCGTGAGCTTGACCGGGCGGATTTCCGGCGAGTTCCGCCTTCCGCTTTGCGAGATGGCACCGGCGAATGCCGCGAAGCTCCTCGCGACGCTCCGCAATCTCAACCTTGTCAAGTAACTTCTTGGTCACGAGTGACATAGATCCGATGCGCCTCCTGGTCAATGGCGCGAAGGGCCGGATGGGCCAGGCCATCATCGCGTGCGCCGGGCTCGATCCCGAGGTCCAAATCGCCGGGCAGGTCGATGCCGGCGACGATTTAAGGGCCGCCCTCGGAGCGGCCGATGCCGTCATCGAGTTCTCGCATCATGCGGTGACGCCCGCGGTCGCCGAGGCGTGCGCTGCCGCCGGCAAGATCCTCGTGATCGGCACTACCGGGCATACCGATGCGGAAGCGGAGGAAATCCGACGCGCGGCGGACGCAATCCCGCTCGTTTTTGCCCCCAATTTCAGCGTCGGAGTTAACGCTCTCTTCTGGCTCACAGGGAAGGCTGCCGAGATTCTCGGGCCCGACTTCGACCTGGAGGTGGTCGAGATGCATCACCGCCTCAAGAAGGATGCTCCCAGCGGCACGGCGCGCCGCCTCGCCGAAATCCTCGCCTCCGCACGCGGCCTCGAATACTCGACGGATGTCCGCCACGGGCGCGAAGGGATTACCGGGGAGCGCGCCTCCCGCGAGATCGGCATGCATGCCCTCCGCGGCGGCGACGTGGTGGGCGATCATACCGTCATTTTTGCCACGCAGGGCGAGCGGGTCGAGCTCACCCACAAGGCTTCCAGCCGCGATACGTTTGCCCGCGGCGCCATCCGCGCGGCCAAGTGGGCCCGCGGGCGCAAACCCGGCCTTTACGACATGCAGGATGTCCTCGGCCTTCGCTGATTGGCGGTGGATCCCATGAGAGCCGGCATCGCCTTCGGCTCGAACCTGGGAGATTGTCTGCTGCTCCTGCGCCAGGCGCGCGCGTGCCTGCTTGCGAGTCCGCTGCTTGCCCCGCCGGTCCTGACTTCGAGCATCTACCTCACCAGCCCGGTCGATTGCCCCCCCGGCTCCGCCCGCTTCTTCAATGCGGTCCTCGAGGCGGAACTCACTGGCAAGCCCGCCGATCTCCTCCGCGACCTGCGCGCCTGCGAGGAGGGCCTTGGCCGTACCGGAGAGGCGGGGCGCCACGCCCCGCGCACCATCGACCTCGATTTACTCTACGCCGGCGAAGGGGAGATCCGGTCGGATGATCTCGTACTGCCGCATCCGCGCATCGGCCAGCGCCGCTTCGTGCTCGCGCCGCTGGCGGAGATTCGGCCGGGCCTCATCCTGCCCGGCCAGACCGAAACGGTTGCGGAATTGCTTTCCAAACTCCCACCCGGAGATGTCGCTGAGCCGCTGGCAGCCGCATGGTAATGGATCCGATCCACGAAAAAATCGCGCGCATTCGCACGATGAAACCGGCGCATCGGAAGATCGCCGTGCTTACCGCGTACGATTACCCGGTGGCCCGCCTCGTGGATGAGAGCGGCATCGATATCGTGCTCGTGGGCGATTCGCTTGGCATGGTCGTCCTCGGCTTCCCTGACACCACATTCGTTACCATGGAGCATATGCTCCATCATTGCGCCGCGGTGAGCCGGGGGGTGAAGGAGGCGCTCATCGTGGCGGATCTTCCCATAGGCAGTTGCGAGACTCCCGAAGCCGGGCTCGCCAACAGCCGGCGGCTCATCGAGGCCGGGGCGCACGCCGTGAAGCTCGAAGGCGCGGGTACGGCGCAAATCTCCGCCATCGTCCAGGCGGGCATCCCGCTCATGGCGCATCTGGGCATGCTGCCCCAGCGCGTCCGGGAGGAAGGGGGTTACCGTGTGAAAGGCAAGACTTCCACGGAGGCTGCCGGGCTGGTGGAGCAGGCGCGCGCGGTCGAGGCGGCCGGCGCGTTCGCCGTCGTCCTCGAGCTTGTTCAGGCGGATATCGCGGCGCAGATTTCGGAGATGCTTCGCATCCCGACCATCGGCATCGGCTCGGGTGCCGGGTGTGATGGCCAGGTCCTGGTCATCCACGATCTCATCGGACTTTTTCCCTGGTTCCGTCCGCGCTTCGCCAAGCCCGAGGCAGACGTAGCCCGCGAGATCCGCGCGGCGGTCGGGGCGTTCCGCGGGAGGATTCAGACCCCCGGTGCAACCTGAAGCCGGGCCGTCTCAGCTGGGGGAATGCTACTCCCAGATCCGGCTCGTCAGACGCCGCACATGCCGCGAGTGCGTCAGGACCCCGCTGACGCATAGGTAAATGGCGAGGGCGATGATAATGGGTATCAGCCGCCCGGAGAGCACGGCATTCTCCGTGGTCAGCGTGACGAGCACCGCGAGGAAGAAGGAAATACTGGCGATGTTGAGGATCGTCAGCACCAGGTATCGCCCCCAATACTTGCGGGTGCACATGGCCCACGCCCCGGCATAAATCCAGATCAAGCTGATGGCCATGGCGATTTGGAGGCCCGGCAGCGGATGGACGGGAGATTTTGCGTCCTGGAATATCAACCCGTTCGCCACCAGGAGGAGCACGCAGCCTGCCACCACCGTAATGCGGCCATGTGATACGCTACCGTGGTGGCGATGGTGCGAGGGGCTCATCCCTCCGAGCCGTTTTTCGAGGCGCCAAATGCTCCAATCTGCCGGAACTTGCGGTATCGCTCATCGAGGATTTGCTCCAACGGTTTCGCCAGAAGCTCCCGCAGATGCCTTACTACCGCGGTCTTGAGCGCGGCGGCCGTAGCCTCGTGGTTGCGATGTGCCCCGCCCAGCGGCTCGGGTATCACATCGTCGATCAGGTTCAGCTTCTGCAGATCCTTGGCGGTTAGCTTCATCGCCTCCGCCGCCTCCTGCGCGTGCGACCGGTTCTTCCACAGGATCGCGGCGCAGCCCTCGGGCGAGATCACCGAGTAGTACGAATTCTCCAGCATGAGCAAGCGGTCCGCCACAGCGATGCCGAGCGCGCCGCCCGAGCCGCCCTCCCCGATGATCACCGATACGATGGGCACTTTCAGCATCATCATCTCCCTCAGATTCACGGCGATGGCCTCGGAAATATGCCGCTCCTCCGCTTCCACGCCCGGGTAAGCGCCGGGGGTATCCACCAGCGCCACCACCGGCAGGTTGAATTTCTCCCCCAGCCGCATCAGGCGCAGGGCCTTGCGGTATCCCTCGGGATGGGCGCTGCCGAAGTTCCGCTTGAGGTTTTCCTTCAGGTCCCTCCCTTTCTGGTGGCCGATGACGACGCACCGGATGCCGTCGATCTTGGCAAGGCCGCATGGCATGGCCTTGTCGTCGGAAAAAAGCCGATCTCCGTGGAGCTCGATAAAGTCCGAGAAAGCCAGTGTGATATAATCCAGCATGAAGGGCCGCTGCGGGTGGCGGGCGATCAGGACCCGCTGCCAGGCGTTGAGGCGACTGTACACATCCCGCTTCATCTCTTCGATCTTTGCCTGCATCCGGCGCACTTCGGGATCGAAGTTGATGTCCTGGGTACGGGAGTGACGCTTGAGATCGTCCAGCTTCTTTTCCAGTTCCGCGATCGGTTTTTCGAATTCCAAGGGCAGAGTTTTCATCGAGAGCATTGGGGCTGTCAGGGGGCGGACCCGGTTCAGCGAATCGTGACTGGAACTCCGTGCGTAAGCAAAGCGGAAAGTTCATCCATATCCGACGCGCTGAGGGCGATCCCGGTAGCCACCTTCTCGCCACCTTCGGCCGGATTCGTGTACAATGTATAGCCGCCCGGGGTGATCTGCACCCAGTGGCTGCTGTCCTCAAAGTCCCGGCTTCCAAATGCTACTCGCTGCCCGTTTTTAAACGACGCGATCTCAGTCACCTTGCCCGCCACCGGGGCGGGGTTCCCCTTGACGGCCGGCGCGGTCCAGTCCGCGGGGTGATACTGCTTGAAGAACCGCGCATGGTTATAAAGCGTCACAATCCGGGTTTTGCGGTCGATCACGAGGGAGAAATCAGGGTGCGATACGTAGAGAGTATCGCCCACGCGCAGTCTGCGGGGATCGGTGATATTATTGGTGCGCATGATTACATCGCCCGGCGCCTTCAGCTTCTTTTCTATCCGTGCCAGGGTATCGCCCGGCTTGATGACGTACGCATCCTTGTCCGGCGACGCCCCGCCGGAGAAGTAAATGGCCATATTGACCTCGCCCAGGTCGTTCTTTGCCGCATCCAGTTTGGTGGAGGCGGGGTACGTCTCGAGAAAGTGCTCATACGCCGCGCGGGCGTCCACCCATTGATGATCGGTCTTTAATCGCAGGCACCCCTCGTACTCTGGGATCGTCATGTCCGGCGGCGGCGTGGGCGTTCCAAAGGCCGTCTCCCTCTTGAGGTTCTGGTCCGGCTCGATAAAGAGGGTATAGGCAAAATAGGCGCCCCCGCCGAAAACCGCGGCCATGAGGGCCAGGATGACCAGGGCCTTGAGGATGATGCCTGCCCGGACGCCGGCCCGGCGAAAGATCAAAGTCCGGGCTTCGAAATCCGAGGGCCGCCGCCTGTTGGATTGGAGTGCGTCGGGGATCATCGCGGAAGCCGCGGCAATCAGATCAATCCGCGCTTGCGGAAGTCTCCCATGTTTTCGCCTGCGGATTGCTGCACCAATTCCATGGTGAATTTCATCAGGCAGACCTCCCAAGCCTCGTCCACTCCCTGGATGATGGCCGACGATGGCTCCTTTGACGCGGTGACTTGTTCCCGCACCCGGTCCACCACTTCCGCGATTGGGCTATGGACGATGCTTTCCACGACGCCGGACTTCCGGAACTGGAAGCCATACTTGAGCAGCGCGATGTTATCGCGTTGCCGCTCGATCCACGCAGCGAAATCCCGGCCCGACTCGCCGAAGCCCTCCAGCATCAGGCGTGCGCAATTGGCCGGAGTCATGATTTGCGGGCGCTCCGCGTGGATCTGGCCGTCCCGCACCCGGACCTGGTTGGCCTTATCCATGAGCTCGGAAATCAGGTAAAAGTGAAAGCTGACGCTGCCGAAAGTCTCAATCCTCCGCTCGGGCGACACGATAACCTGGGTGTTCTCCATCGCGTATTGAAAGTCATCCGGCTTAAACATTTCTCATCTTTGAAGATAGCGAGTCCTGGCCACAGCGCCACGCCTTTTGATCAATCGACAAAACGCTGCGCCAGGGGCATCCGCCGGCCCAGGCCGAATGCCTTGCCGGTGACTTTGAGCCCCGGCGCCGCCTGTTCCCGCTTCCATTCGTTCAGATCGACCCGGCGGGCCACCCAGCGGACTGTTTGCTCGTCGTAGCCGCGCGCGATGATGTCCCGCGCGGTGATCGCCTCCTCTACGTACAACTGGAGGATCGCGTCCAGCAGCTCGTACGGCGGGAGCGTATCCTGGTCGCGCTGGTTCGGCTTCAGCTCTGCGCTGGGCGGTTTGGTGATCGTATCGACGGGGATGATCTGGCGGTCCCGGTTGATCCATCGGGCCAGCTCGTAGATCTTCGTTTTTGGGACATCGCTGATCACGGCCAGGCCCCCTGCCATGTCGCCGTAGATGGTGCAATAGCCCACCGCCAGCTCGCTTTTGTTGCCCGTGGTCAGCAGCAGATGGTTGAACTTGTTCGAGAGTGCCATCAGCGTCATCGCCCGGAGCCGGGGCTGCATGTTTTCCTCCGTGGTATCCTCCGGCAGGCCGGCAAAGAGCTCGCGGAATTGCTCCTTGAATGTCTCGAAGGAACGCTGGATCGGGATCGTGTAGAAATGGATGCCGAGCTGCCCGGCCAGCAGGCGGGAGTCCTCCTTGCTCCCGCCGGAGGAGAACTCGGTCGGCATCGTTACCCCGTGCACCGCATCCGCTCCCAGCGCCTCCGTCGCAATGACGGCGGTGACGGCGGAGTCGATTCCGCCGCTCAGGCCGAGGACGACCGACTTAAAGCCGCATTTGCCGGCATAATCCCGCAACCCCAGCGCCAGTGCCGCGAATAATTCCTCCGGCTCGCCCTGGCACACCGGTTCAATTACCGGCCCGTCCAGGTCCACAACGCGCACGCATTCCTGGAATGCCGGCAACTGCGCGATGCAACGGCCCTGCGCATCGATCGCCAGCGAGTTGCCGTCGAAGATCAACTGGTCATTCCCACCGAGCGCGTTGCAATAGAGCAGTGGCCTGCCGTTGTCCGCGGCCAGCTTCGAGAGCATCTCCAGGCGCTGCCGCGGCTTGCCCACGTTGAAGGGTGATGCGGAGATATTGAAAATGATTTCCGCCCCGCGGATCACGAGGCTGCGGACGGGATCCCGCGGGTAGAGCCGGCGGGGGAGGAACGGGAATACCCATACATCCTCGCAAATCGTCAGCCCGCACGTTCGCCCCGCGATTTCCACGGGCTCCACGTCGATGGCCGGCTCGAAGTAGCGGTCCTCGTCAAACACGTCGTAGGTTGGCAGCAGGGATTTGTACACCTTGCGCACCGACTGGCCCTTCTCGAGGATGGCAGCGGCGTTGCGATAGGGCGCGCCGGGCCCGTCGTTGCGATCGACGAAGCCGGTGACCAGCGGCGCGGTGCCCACTTCCGCGTGGAGGCGGTTGAGATATTCGAGGTTGAGCGGGACGAACCGAGACTTGAACACCAGGTCTTGCGGCGGGTAGCCGGTTACCGCAAGCTCCGGCGTAAGCACGACCTCCGCCCCGCGGGCCACGGCTTCCCGGTACGCGGAGAGGATCTTTGCGAAATTTCCCGGGAGGTCGCCGACGGTGGTATTGATCTGTGCGAGGCCGACCTTCATAACGTCAGGCCCCTCTGTACCCCTCTAATTTCGAATACTCAAACCCGGATCGGGTTTATGGATGGGAGGGGTGCTGCCAGTTCTGCGGCGCGTTGATTTCGTCATTCGCCTTGAGGGTGAATTTCCATGCCTCGATGAGGCCGCTGGCGCATAGCGCCGCGATCATGGTCAGTACCACTTTTTGGAGAAACGTCCCGTGCATGCAGGGGATGTAAGCTGGAGGCGTGCCGCGCGGATTACCAAAAACCCCACTGGCCGGTGGACATGATATAGGCGCCCAGCAGGGCGTTCGTGAACGCGTGCGCGAGGATGCACGAGGAGAGACTCCGGGTCCGGAAGGCCACCATATTATAGAGGACACCCGCCGCCAGCGCGGCGGGCCAGTCTGTAACGGCGTGCTCCAGCATGAAACCAAGGGCGACCAGCGCGTTCGCTTTGCGAGAATAGGTCCCGAACGGCACGGTCTCGAATTCCTCACGAATGAGAAACCGGAGCAGGAAGCCTCTCCAGAAGATTTCCTCCAGGAGCGGGACCACCACCACGAGCCGCACAAACCGCAAGGCCAGCTCTCCCCAGTAAAGAGCCGGGTGGCCCCCAAATACATTCGGGTCAAACCCATCCAGCCGCGCCGGGCGGTGAAATGCGACTTGCGGCGAAGCCCAGAGCGCGAATACCAGGAGCCCGGCCCCGGCTGCCACCGCTGGCCTTCCCGGCAGCCGCAGCCCGTAATCCCGCGAAAAGTACGCCAGCAGAGCCGCGCAAACGACCGTCTGCGACGGAAAGAGCAGATACATGGCCGCAATCCCGCCTGGCAGGATGTGCGCGGAGTCCAATACCCCGCACAACCCCGTGACGAGCAGGAATGCAAGAAATGGCGCGGTGTAAGCTACAGTCTTTCTGCCCATGGACGAAAGCGCCCACCCTAACAAGCCCGATCCGGAACCGCCAACGCCAGAAGTTGACCAATTGCTCAAGATGATCGAGCTCCAGACCGAGGCTCACCGGGTACGGCGCGGGGGGGCGCCGGCGCCATTCCAGAGCGTTTCATTCCGATGGGGCAGCATTGTCGTGGTCGTCATTTTCGCTCTTGGCTCGATCGGGGTCATGGAGTGGATCCTTTCGCAACTTCCGAAACCGGCCGCTCCGGCTGCGAATGTAGTGCCCGCAATCCCCGTCAACAGTGGGACTGCGTCGTCGATTACCGGGGAAAAGCCGGGCTCAGCCCCTAATGTGTTCCATAATTAAAAGGAATTTCTATCAAATTTCAGAAAATCTCCAAATGGGCATCCCTTTTGCTAATTCCAATATTCGAATGCGCAAAAAATCTCCAAATGCCGTTATTGGCGTCGATCTCGGGCGGCACTCCATCAAGACAGTGGCACTCCAGCGCCGGAGTGGAAACCGCTACGTAGTCAGCAATTACGGCGTCCACATCATGGAGACTGCTCCCCAGACCGCCGACCAGTTGGGCGCGGAACTGAAGCTCGCTCTCAAGGAGGTGGGTGTGAATGCGAAAACGTGCGCGATCGCCGTTTCCAGCAGTGATTCGCTGATTCGCATTATTGAGCAGCCGGAGACACCGCGTGAGATTCTGCGGGATGCGATCCGGCTCAACGGGCTGAGCCTGCTGAACCAGGAGGTCAAGGAGTTCGTCCTCGATTGCGAAAAGGTTTCTGCTTCTGATTCCGTCAAGCCGGCCAAGTCTGGCAAGGCGGCTGCGGGCGCCCCTCCGGCGCCTCCGGTCAAGTATCTGGTGGCCGGGATCCCGCGGTCGCGGGTGCAGTTGATCGACGAGGCTTTCCAGCAATACCGGCGTGCGAGCATTCACAACATCCAGCTTGCTTCGGTATGCACCTTTAACGCGTTCGAGTTTTCCAACCCCGAGACGTTCGCCAATGAGGCGTTCCTGCTCGTGGATATCGGGCATAACAATTCCACGGTTACGGTGGGGGTGAAGAAGGAGTTGGTGATCGTCCGCGCCATTGAGTACGGCGCGAGCACGCTGGGGGATTTCCTGGTCGCCAACGGCTCCGCGAATACCAAGGAGGCGTTCCGCGAATTGGAGGCGGGAGACGAGACCGTGGTCGATTATGCGAGGCTCTCCCTCGCGGCGCTTACCCGCGAGATTGCGAGTTCGATCGGTTTCTTCGAGGGACGCCGGGAGGAGAACATCACCCGGGTTTATGTCTCCGGCGGCGGTGCGCGGTCGAAGGCGCTTCTTTCGATCCTGGCGGAGGAGCTGCACATCCCGTGCGAGGCATGGGACCCGTTCACCACGTGCGAGGTCGCGCTCCCCGCGGGACGCAAGGAGACCCTGGTAGAAGATTTCGTCAGCCTAAATGTAGCCTGCGGCGCCGCCGCGGAAGCCTTGCGGAAATAACCCATGCCACTCCACGTCAATCTCTATCACGAAGTCCAGCGGCAAGAGCTGGCCCGCCGCCGCGATCCGTTGCGCCTGGGGATGCTTGCCGTCCTCGTCGTCGCCATCGGTTTCGTCGCGAATTACTTTGTCGCGCTCGGCCGCTCCCACTCCATAGGGACCCAATACTCGGGCCTGGAGGACGAGTGGTCCAGCATCGAGCCGAAGGCGAAGGAAGCCAAGGCCCGGCAGGAAGAGTTGAACGGGGAGATCGCGGCCAGCGACGCCATGGTCAAGAGCGTGGACGGCCGCTTTTACTGGGCGCCCGTGCTCGATGAGATCCTCAAGGCCGTGCCCCGCTCGGTGCAATTGACCCATGTGGGGGCGGACGCTCCCGGGGATGACAAGGCGATCAACAGCGTCCTGACCATCAGCGGCATATCGAGCGCTCCCGAGCCTCGCAAGGAAGCGGAGGCGGTCCGCACCGCGATCGACTCACGGCTGGGGTCGAAGTTCAAGCACGTGGCCTCCGTGTTCAAGGCGCTGGATGACAGCGACCAAATTGTGATGCTCGATGGACGCCGGCTGCCCACGGCCTCCTTCACCATGGAATTCCAGATTCAAGTGCGCGACCCGATCGTTGTCGCGCAGCCCGCCGCACGTAAAGCAAGAGCAGAAGCCGCCGAATGAAACTCGAACAAGCACAAATCAAAAAGATCGGCCTGAGCGTGGCCGTTCTCGCAGTCCTCCTGTACGTCTACTTTGCCTTCCTGCTGGGCCCGTTGCAGCAGGCGGTGCATAACCAGACCTCCGGGATCGCCTCTCTCGAGCCGCAGATCGCGGATGCGAAGAAGCAGATATCCAAGACGGCGGAGCTGGAGAAGCAGGCGCCGCAGGCAACGGCTTTCCTTAACAATCTGAAGAACTCCATCCCTGACGGCGCGCCTATTGCGTGGTTTCCGCCCAAGATGGCGGATTTTTTCAGGAGCCATGGCATCGGGAAGTGCACCACGCATCTCATTTCCGAATCCGCGGACCCGATGCCCGGTTTTCGCAAGCTCGTCTGGTCCGTCGACGTGCCGAAGGCTGAGTTTATCCCGCTGGGTGTGGCGATCTCCAGCCTGGAGAACGAGGAGCCGCTGCTGAACATCCTGAACGTGTCGATCGATGCGGCGCGCGAGGATGCGCAGTACCAGCATGCCACGCTGATCCTTTCAACCCTGGTCAAATCATGAAAAAGCTCCTTTCGATCACCTGTCTGCTGATTGCATCCCATACGGTGCGCGCTGACGACACCAAGGCCACCGCCTCCGCGAAGGGGAGCCCTGTCGTTGACGTGACCCCGGCCTCTGGCAGCGGCTCCGGCAGTTATGTGCCGAAGCAAAAGTCGACCTTCACAGCGGGGCTCAATGCTCATAACCCGTTCTGGCCGATCGGCTGGGTGAAGACGGAATCGATCTCCACCGCGGATAATGGGGCTTCGCTCACGCCTCGTCCGGAGGACTTCTCGGTCACCACCATCATGTTGAATGAGCCGCCGATGGCGGTCATCAATAGCAAGGACATGGCGGAAGGCGAGGTGGCGGCGCTCAATGTCAATGGACGCTCCGTGATCGTGCAATTGATGGCGGTACAGGATGGCCGGGTGATCCTTCGCTGGCAGAATCAGAACCTTGTGGTGCCGATCCATCGTGACGAGGAGCTGTCGGTGGCAGCGCCGGAGCAGCCGGCGACGGATTTGCGGTAGGGGCTATCCGCTACCGGTTGAGCTCCGCGAGGACCTCCGGGTCGCGCACGTCGGCCCAGTCGCCTTCGAGTTCGATGGCCTGGACTTTTGCGCCGCTGAGGGCCAGGGCGCGGATCGCGTCGGTGAGCTCGTACTCGCCGCGAGGGGAGCGTTCGAGACGCGCGGTGAAATCGAAGATGCTGGGGCGAAACGTGTAAATGCCGGCGTTGTACCAGGGGCTTGTGGGCTCTCCCGGCTTGGGCTTTTCGCGGAGATCGGTCAGCTCGAAGCGCTCGTTCAGGAAGACGGCGCCGCCTTTTGAGACGTCCTCGTTGCGTTTGACGCTGATGATGGCCTCGTGGCCGGCGGCGGGGAGGGCGAGGCGCTTGTAATTGGCGGGGTTTACGAGGATATCGCCGTAGCTGAGGATGAAGGGGCCGGCGGCGGCGAAATCGCGGGCGAGATCGACGACGCGGCCGGTGCCATCCTGGACGACCTGGGTGGCGTACTGGATGGTCGTGCCGAGGGATGAGCCGTCGCCGAAGAAGCCCTGGACGACATCGGCGCGGTAGCCTACGACGATGAGGAAGCGCTCGATGCCTGCTTCGCGGAGGCCCTCGACGATGTGGAGGAGGATGGGTTTGCCGCGGACCTGGATCATGGGCTTGGGGAGGTCGTCGGTGAGTTCGCGCATGCGGGTGCCGCGGCCGGCGGCGAGGAGGACGGCTTTGCGGACGGGGTGGCTGGCATTCATGCTAGGCGGTGGATATGGGTTCGGGACGGCGAGGCCGTGCGCATGGGGATCATGTCGCGAAGGGGGGGGTGGCGCAATGGTGATTCGGGATTGCGGAGGGGGGCGCTCGCATGTATTCTGCTGATGTTCGTTCCCTAGCCCAAACCTGCTCCGTCCGCTTAATTGAACGGATTAGCTTAAAAACCAGAACGAAACAGAATCCCTAACCCGGAACCGTTGGTGCAATCGCTCAATCTCACGCCTGGGGGGGAACCATCCACCCTCACCAGCCGCAAAACCGAAGCCCGGCTGAGCCTGGCTCTCAAGGCCGTTGGCATGGGGACATGGGAGTGGGACATCCTGGAAAATGTCATGGAATGGGACGCCCGGATGCATCACCTCTTCGGGCTGGGGCCGGGGGATTTCAAGGGGCGGTACGAGGACTTTCTGGCATTGGTGCACGCGGGGGACCGGGAGCGGCTGGCGCAGGCGCTGCAATTTTCCAACGGGCCGGATTCGAGCCACGAGAGCGAGTTCCGGGCGGTGCTGCCGAACGGGGAGGAGCGGAATATCCGTGTGCGGTGCCGGGTATTCTGCCGGCGGGGGATGGAGCCGTCGCGGATCATGGGAGTGGCGTGGGATGTCTCGAACCAGCGGGGCTCGGAGGAGGGGTATGCGCGGGACCGGCATCTGCTGACGACGCTGATGGATCACATCCCGGACAGCATTTATTTCAAGGACCGGGAGAGCCGGTTCATCGCGATGAACCGGGCGATGGCGCGTCTGTTCGGCAAGGATGACCCGTCGGAGTTGCTGGGGAAGACGGACCTGGATGTGTTTTGCGCGGATCACGCCTTCCAGGCGATGGAGGATGAGCGGCGGATCATCGAGACCGGGGAGCCGGCGGTGAACGTCGAGGAAAAGGAGACCTGGCCGGATGGGCGGGTGACGTGGGTCTCGAGCACGAAGATGCCGCTGTGCGATCCACGAGGGGGAATCATCGGGACATTTGGGGTATCGCGGGACATCACCGAGCGGAAGCGCGCGGAGCAGGAGCTGGCGCGGGTGGCGGCGGAGCTGCGGGCGAAGAATGTGGCGCTGGAGGAGGACCTGGAGATGGCGCGGGAGCTGCAGAATGCGCTGCTGCCGCAGCAGTTCCCCCGGTTTCCGAGGGGCTCGGAGGAGGCGGACAGCGCGATCCATTTTCATCATTTTTACCGGCCGTCGACGGCGGTGAGCGGGGATTTCTTCGACGTGTTCGAGGTCGAGGAGAATGTGGCGGGGCTGTTCATCTGCGACGTCATGGGACATGGGGTGCGTGCGGCGCTGGTGGCATCGATCATCCGGGCGCTGGTGAACGAGCTGGAGCCGGTGTGGAAGGAGCCGTCGGAGTTTATGGCGCAGCTCAACCGGGCGCTGCGGCGGATCTTGAAGAATACGCGGGTGCCGCTGTTTGCGTCGGCGTTTTACGTTGTGGCGGATTTGACCAAGGGCTTGCTGGTGCACGCAAATGCGGGGCATCCCTGCCCGTTGCGGGTGCGAAGGAGCGGGGGTCCATCGGCGCTGCAACGGCTGGACGGCTGCAAGCTGGGCCCTGCGCTGGGGCTGCTGGACGAGGCGAAGTATCCCTCTGCACGGACGGAGATCGTGATGCCGGAGACGGTGCTGCTCTTTACGGATGGACTCTTCGAGGTGGAGGCGCAGGATGGGAGCCTCTATGATTACCAGGCGCTGCGGGACGCGGTGGTGAAACTGGGGGGGCTTGCGGCGGCGGACCTCTGCGAGACGGTGGTGGAGCAGGTGCGGCAGTTTGCGGGGCAAAAGGAGTTTGGAGACGATGTGTGCCTGGTCGCGATGGAGATCGACCACCTTGCGCCGTCCGGCTCGGGGAATGGGTAGGGCGCGCACGGGGCTGGCCTCGATGCGAGCGGTGGTGGTTGCGCTGTTGGGGGTGCTTTGCTGGGGGGCGGTCGTGGGGCGTGGGGAGACCGGGGGAAAGATGCTCGATTTCCGCGGCATCCAGATCGACAAGGAGGAGCGGACGGCGACGTTTCCGGCGTCGATCAATATGACCGAGGGGGCGCTGGAGTACCTGATCGTGAACGAGATGGGGAAGACGCATGAGAGCCTGCTCTCGACGAAGATCCAGCCGTACGACATCCAGGTGGCGATGCTGCTGCTGGGGATCAAGCCGGCTGGGAAGGCCGAGGCGGAGCCCCCGGCACAGATCAATGCGCAATACCTGCACGGCGCGCCGGAACTGACGGGGGCGCGGGTGAGCGTCTTCGTGACCTGGCAGGATGAGCAGGGGGCCCATCGGGTGCGCGCGGAGGATATGATCTGGAATACGAAGGCGAAGGCGGCGGGAAGGCAGGGGCCGTGGACTTACAATGGATCGGAGATGTACGCGGGGAAGTTCCTCGCGCAGGTGGATGGCTCCGTGGCGGCGCTGGTGCGGGACTCGGCGGCGTTGATCAATAATCCGCGCCCGGGGAATGACGATGACCAGATATGGGAGGCGAATGGGAAGGTGACGCCGAAGGTGGGGACGGCCGTGGACGTGACCATTGAGCTGGACGAGGATAGTGCGAAATGAAGGGGCTCTTTATCGCGCTTGCGGCCGGGGTGCCGGGGTTGCTGGCGCCGCTGGGGTGCCTGCGCGGGCAGGAGGCGGTGCCGCATCATGAGGAGAATCTCTCGGTGCGGAATGAGGTGGGAATCGCGATCGACAAGGGGCTGGCGTGGCTGCGGCAGCACCAGAATGCGGATGGATCGTGGTCGCTGGACGATTACCCGGCGCTGACGGCGCTGCCGCTGTGGGCGTATATGGGGAACCCGGAGAACGAGGGGGAGGAGAAGCCGGATTACATCAAGAAGGGGTACGATTTCATCCTGGCATCGGTGAAGCCGGACGGGGGGATCTACCGGAAGGGGCTGGCGAATTATAATACGTCGATCTCGCTGGTGGCGCTGGTGCTGGCGCGGGACGGGAAGTATGACGCGGTGATCCGGGGGGCGCATGATTTCGTGATCGGGCAGCAGGCGAAGGGGCTTGCGGACCCGAGCATGGACGGGGGAATCGGGTACGGGCCGACGGGGACGGCGCGGGCGCATCCGGATCTCTCGAATACCGTGATCGCGCTGGAGGCGATCCGGAGGAGCGAGGTGATCGCGAACAGGGAGCGGCCGGGGGGGCCGAAGCTGGACTGGGAGGCGGCGATTGCGTTTATCCAGCGGTGCCAGAATCTGCCCTCGGTGAACAAGGAGGGGTATGTGAGCAAGAGCGGGGATGATCGCGGAGGGTTCATGTACTTCCCCGGAGATAGCAATGCGGGGGAGACGGGGACGAATGGGGCGCGCTCTTACGGAAGTATGTCTTATGCGGGGTTACTGAGTTATATCTATGCGGAGCTGGGGAAGAGTGATCCGCGGGTGACGGGGGCGGTGGATTGGTTGAAGAATCATTACTCCGTGGATGAGAATCCGGGGATGGGGATCGACGGGTTGTTCTATTATTACCAGGTGATGGCAAAGGCGCTTTCCACTTATGGGGCTACGGAGCTGGGGCTGGGGGATGGACGGAAGGTGGATTGGGCGCGGGAGCTGGGGGTAAAGTTGATTG
>Ga0182024_10009200_pt1 | contig 20523 bp, 14 predicted proteins | sample P32metaG_FD_120480 | JGI IMG/M metagenome (GOLD analysis project Ga0182024, IMG submission 120480) | Permafrost microbial communities from Stordalen Mire, Sweden - P3-2 metaG (Illumina Assembly) | ecosystem: Environmental > Terrestrial > Soil > Wetlands > Permafrost | place: Sweden: Stordalen... | reverse complement strand
GAGCCTGACCACGATTCGCCAGCCGTTGAATCAGATGGGCCAGGTTGCGGCGGGGATTCTGCTGCAGCGGATTCGCGGACAGGCCACGTTTCCGGATTCGGTGCCGATTCTGCCGGAGCTGGTTATTCGCGAGTCGACCTGCCCGCCGGGCCCAAAACGCCCCCGCGCCAAGCGCATGTGAAGGAAATTTCCACGAATCCTGTTGCGCGAATGGGCAAGTTACAGCCGTTTTGAAGGTGCGACACATGCCGAGCTTCAGAATCTCACCTGCGCGCCGGCGAAGCGGAGGGCAGCATGTACTGTTCGCTTCGCTTTTCGCCGGCCTGTCGATTTCAAATTTCCCTTCGTTGGCGCCAGCCCAGGCCGGCACCGCGGTTCCTGCCCGGAGCCAAGCCACGACCGAATTGAAGGTTGAATCCAACCTTGTGGTGGTGCGCGTGGTGGTGCGCGACGTGCAAGGCCATCCGGTAGAGGGGCTCAAAAAGGAAGATTTCAAGCTCTTCGATCGGGGCAAGGAGCAGTCGATTGCGCAGTTCGAATTTGCGCCCACCGTTGAGAAGCTTTTGCCTTCGGCTTTTGCGCAGGCTCCGGCGCAATCGGCCAGGGAGCCGGAAAGGTTTATCGCGTTGTATTTTGACGATCTGAACACTTCCGATGGCGACATGATGGCGGCGCGCGACGCCGCGGACCGTTACCTCGCCGCAAATCTTCGCGCGTCGGACCATGTGGCCATCTTCACCACGGGAAAAATCCTTTCCGACTTTACCTCCGACCCCAGGCAACTCCACACTGCCTTGTTCCAGCTCCATTCGAGCGGCCGCAATCTGACCCGCGTTCACGAGTGCCCCGATCTGACCGACTACCAGGCGCAACAGATCCTGGAAACGAACGACACGCACAGCGATGTCTAGATGGCGGCATTGGCCGAGGTGAGAATCTGCGCGCCGCCTCCCGATCCGAGAGACACACTGGCATCGATCCGGATGCTGGCGCAGCGAATTACAAGCATGGCGCAGGCACACGCGCGCGAGAACGTGGAGCAATTCGCGAAAGTGATCGACGTGATGACGCAGGCGCCTGGTGTGCGCACGGTCATTCTGGTTTCTCCCGGTTTCCTTTCGCAGAGCGAGCAGCTCGCGCTCGACCGGATTATCGACCGTGCGCTGCGTTCGCAGGTGGTGATCAATTCATTGGACCCGAAGGGGCTGGCCGTGTTGATGCGCGAGGGGGACGCCTCGCGATCCGGGATGGTGCTTCCCGATCCGAAGGCCACGCAGGCCAGACACAATCTGGATGCGGCGCGCGAGCTCGTGGGCGGCGACGTGCTTGGCGAACTGGCGTACGGCACGGGAGGCGGGTTCGTCCACGACAGCAACGATTTGAAGGCTGGGTTTGAGGAGCTTGCTGGGCATCCGGCGGAGTACACGCTCGGCTTCGCTCCCACGGACCTGAAGCTCGACGGCAAATTCCATGCGCTCAAGGTGGCTCTGGCAGAAAAGCAGAAGGGCTATTCCATCCAGGCGCGGAAAGGCTACTTCGCCGTCGCCGAAGCCCCTATCGCCGTTGCCGCGCAGCCCAAGAGCCCAGGGGAAGGCGCGCCGGAACCCAGGTCACGGGCAGCGACACAACCGGTAGCCGCGCAACCGCCGGCTATGCAACCGAAGGCCGCGGATCTCGACGCGCAGGAACAGGCGCAGATTCAAAACGCGCTGCGTTCCAAGACCGACAGCACCGGGCTTGCCGTGGGGCTTGAGGCGAGCCCCTCGGAGGGCGGGGGCGAGGGCGAGACGCGCGCTCTCGCGGTGACGGTCCATCTGGACGTCAGGCCGCTTCCGCTTCGCAAGGACGGCGGCCATAGTCTCGACACGCTAACCTTCGCGGTTGCCGTTTTCGACGCCAGCGATAACCTGGTCGAGGTGAAACAACGGCACGCCAAGGTCAACCTGCCGGACGATCAGTTGCCGGAATTCCTTGACGATGGGGTTGATGTGAACATGATGTTCGAGGTGAAGCCGGGAAACTACCGTCTGCGCGTATTGGTGATCGAATCCAACGAACACCGCATGGCGGCGTTTTCGCGCGCCGTCGTCGTGCCCTAGCCGCTGTTGTTGGGTGAGAGTTTCGACGCAGCCCCCGCGAGTAAATCGCGGGGGCAAGTGCCGTAGAAATTGTTTACACTCCGTCAGAAAACGCCTAAGATCGGCTGTTGATCGGAAGGGAATCGTGATGCGGAGACTGGCCCTTCTATTGCTGGTCGCGTGGACCGTGCTGCCGTGCTGCGCGTCCCGCCGGGTGACGGTTGAGCGGCTGGAGCAGTTGATCGCCGGCGCGCATGGTAAGACGGACGCAGACGTGGCGGAGCGGCTTTCCGGCCTGGAGCTGACCGAACGGTTGAGCGAGGCGGAGGTTGACCGGCTGCGCGCGTCCTTGCCAGGCGTGAAGTCCCAGCTCACGCTGGTTGCGATTGCTGACGCTTCGGCATTCCTGAGCCCTCCTGCCCATGAGATTGTTTCCGCGCCGGGACCGGGCAACGCAGCGCAACGCCAGATGCTGGACCTGACGGTGGATTACGCGGGGAAGGCTCTTTCGCGGCTACCAAACTTTTTTGCCACGCGCGAGACGACGCTCTTTATGGATGCGCCGGTCACGGCGGCCTATGGGACGCTGGCAATTTTTCAGTCGCTTGAGCCCGCGGCGAAGTCAAGCGCAACCGTGCTTTACCGCGGTGGCAAGCAGGTGGCGGACGCAGTCGGTACAAATGGGAGCAAATCCGGCTCGGTGGAAGTGGGACTGATCACCTCCGGGGAGTTCGGTCCGATGCTCGGCACGGTGCTGTCGGATGCGGCGCAGGGAACGGTGGCTTGGAGCCGGTGGGAGCAGGGCGACCATGGGCAGGAAGCCGTCTTCCGGTATACGGTACCGAAGGAAAAGTCACACTACGATGTGAAATTCTGCTGCGTTTCCATGAAGGGCGGAAGAAGCGTTTTTCAGCGCCTCTCGGGCTATCACGGGGAGATCGCCATCGATCCGGAGACGGGCACGATCCTTCGACTCACCATGCAGGCGGATCTCAAGCCGGCCTATCCCATGGCCAGGGCGGATCTCATGGTCGAATACGGCCCGGTGGAGATTGGCGGCAAGACCTACACCTGTCCACAGCGGAGCATTGCCATCGCGCGGGGCTACGAGCCTGAGCCGCCCAGCGGCCGCGCCAACGCCGGACCGCTGAACTTCAGTGGAATGCTGGGCTCGCAAAGCGCCCCGGATCCAACGGCAAGCGTGCCGGAAGTGCTGCAGACCTTGCTGAATCACGTTGTCTTTCGCGAGTATCATCTATTTCGGTCGGATGCGCGCATACTGCCAGGAGACGACACAGAGCTGGATCGGAATCCGCCTGCCTCGGAGCCCGAGCCTGTTCCCGTGACCGCCCCAAATTACTGATAGACCAAGGGGTAGCGGCCAGCGCAGAGACAAGCCTTGGTGCGGCCCAGATAACTCCCCGGCCGACCACTCCGGCATTGAACCGCTGACCACCCCGATTTTGATCGCTGGGCGTTGCTTACGCGTGTTAACCTTTCGCATCTGAGGTGAATCCCATGCCTGGACGCCATGGCTCTGTGCTCGGACTTGCTCTCCCCGCTTTTTTCGCCGGCACCCTGTTGGCCCAGACTGCACTGACTCCGGACAGCGACACCCCGGCCGCCACCTTGAAAATCAATGTCCGCACCGTGCTTGTGGATGTGGTGGTGCTGGACAAGAACAATCAGCCGGTCCCAGGCTTGCACAGGGAGGACTTTCAGATTCTCGAGGACGGCAAGCCGCAGGACGTCACATTCTTCGAGCAGAACTTTGCAACAGTTCGGGACGCGGCCAATGCGGCGGCAAACCGGACTCTTCCTCCCAACACCTTTACCAACGTTCCTCCCATACTGCCCAACAATGCGGTCAATCTGTTGCTGATGGACGGGCTGAATACGCCTCTGGCGGACCAGGCGTACGTGCACAAGCAGATGGTCCGGTATCTGGCATCGGTCCCCCCGGACATTCGCGTCGGCATCTTCTTGCTGAGCGAGAAGTTGCGCATCATTCAGGGTTTCACCCAGGATTCGGCGTTGCTGCGCGCGTCCATCGCGCGCCTGGCGGCCAATCCTTCCACATCGGCGCTGCTGCCCACGGCTGCCACAACCGCCGCGCTGGATACTCCGGTGAATATCATTCTGGAAAAGTCGGTCGAGGCCGGAAGTACGCAGTTGGCGCTCATGGCAGCCGCCCTTCAGCAGTTCCAGGACCAGCAGTCTTTCTATCAGGGCAACGAACGCACCGTCATGACGCTGGAAGCGCTGCAGCAGATCGCCCGCTACCTCGCCGGCGTCCCGGGACGAAAAAATCTGATCTGGTTTGTCGGGTCCATCCCGCAGTGCCTGGCCGGCATCACCAGTGAGTCGGAACTGACGAGCGGTGGTTGCCCTTACGAGGTCAAATACGCCAAGACCATGGACATGCTCGCGGACGCGCGCGTGTCGGTCTACCCCATCGACGCCAGCAGCCTGAAGCCCGACTCCCTTTACGATGCAGATGCTCCGCCGGCCTCTGCGATGCTTGGGGCGTCGGGATCGAGTGCGACGCCCCCCAACACTGCGGCTGCTCCAGCTTTGTCTTTCACCCAGGAACTGAATGCGGCCCAATCCAGCTCCATTCAATCCGATTACCAGCAGCGCGCCCTTGCGCATCTCCAAATGGACGAACTGGCCAGGGTCACAGGGGGCAAGGCAATCTATGAGCGCAACGCGCTGAAGGAGGCCCTCGCCCAAGACATCGAAAACGGCTCGCGCTACTACACCCTGGCGTATACGCCGTCGAACCGCAAGGAAGTGGGTAAAGAGCGAACCATCGAGATCCATTGTGTCTCCGGCAGCTACGCCATGTCGTACCGGCGCAACTACTTCGAGGACAACCCCAAAGCCAGGATTGCGCCGGAAAAGGCCATGAGCGGCGACCCGCTGCGCCCGTTGATGGACCGCGGAATGCCCAATTTTACCGAGCTTCGCTATCGCATGCGGGTGGCGCCGGCCAATCCCCAACCGGGCCCGGATGCTCCCCACGCCGGCGACAATGCCGAACTGTTCGGGCCGTATACCCGCTACACCGTCAATTTCAATCTGGCTACCGAAGGTCTGACCCTTGTCCCCGGACCGGACGGGGTTCGACGCGGCACCATCGAAGTGGCTATTGTGGCCTACAGCCAGGAAGGCAAGCCCCTGGACTGGGAGGTGCGGTCGATCGGCGTCGCCATTCGCCCCGAGCAAAATGACCTGGCCGAGTCCTCGGGCATTCCCTTCCACTTCGACATTGACGCGCCGCCGGGCGATGTTTACCTGCGCACAGGAATCTACGATGCTTCCTCGAGCAGGGCGGGGACGCTGGAGATTCCTCTGAGCACGGTTGCGATGGCTCAAAAATAGTGGGAACTTCATCGAGCATTGCCCGCTGCTCGACTCTCTTTTCAGCATCGACGCGGAAGCAGAAGAGCCGTGCGCAGGGTTCGAATCAACGTCTGTTTCTTGAATGGTTGAGTGATCGGCACGCGTGCAGAGTGGATGGAGCGGGCAATGGATGGGTCCGTCCACTGAAAACATAACCGCTAAGGGCGCTGTTCAGTGGGCTGCAATCACGGCAGGCTCAGGTCGAACTGACGGGGACGGACAGCACGCCCGACGTGCTGGTGGCGTAGGTCCCATCTCCGCTGTAAACGGCGGTCAACGATTCGGTTCCCGCGGTGATGAACGAGGTCGACAGGGTGGCTGTACCCGCGTTGAGTGTCCCGGTTCCGATCGAAGTGGTGCCGTTGTAAAAGGTCACAGTCCCGGTGGCGGCCTGCAACGAAACGGTTGCCGTCAGGGTAACGCTGTCTGATGTGGCGGGCGTGACGTCCGATGCGGTCAGGGTGGTGGTTGTGGCCGTCAGTGCCGGCGCCGCGCTTACGGTAACCGTGACCACGCTTGAGGTACTCGTTCCGTAGGTCCCGTCGCCGGTGTAGACGGCGGTCAGCGACTGCGTTCCGGTGGTGCTGAATGTAGCCGTAAAGGTTGCCGTTCCCGAGCTCAGCGTTCCGGTTCCGAGCGAGGTTGTTCCGTCATAGAACGTCACTGTTCCGGTGGCTGCGGAGGGCGTTACGGTGGCCGTCAATATGTCGTTCTCGCCGGTGGTGGGCGTCGTGCTCGCCGCGCTCAGCGTGGTGGTTGTTGCTGTCAAGGCGGCCGTTGCGCTCACGGTGATGGAGACCGCGCTGGAAGTGCTCCCTGCGTAGGTGCTGTCTCCGCCGTACACGGCGGTAATCGTATCCGTCCCGGCAGTGCTGAAGGTGGTGGTAAAGGTCGCCGTTCCCGAAGCCAGGGTTCCGGTTCCGAGCGAGGAGGGTCCATTTTTAAACGTCACCGTACCGGTTGCCGCCGCCGGCGAAACGGTAGCCGTGAATGTGACGCTTGCGCCCACCGCGGGCGTATCCGTGGATGCGGTGAGCGTGACGGTGCTGGCGGTTGTCCCAGTGGACGTAGGCGCCTGCCAGAAGTCGCCGCAACCGGTTCCAAAACCAATCAGGAACGGCGCTGCCATGAGCGCGAGTAGAAGCAGGGTCTTTCCACTGCCGACCGGTACGTATTTCACTACGGCTCCTTCTTGGTGGAGCAATGCATTTGAGGTCTCCCGATGAACGGGGCCGGTTGAGAACTCCAGACTCAGGATAGTAGCCTTTGTTCCTGGTATACCCTCACATCTGCGGCAACACCAGCACTTCTACGCCGCTGGCTGCGTCCTTCTGGTGGAAGACTTCTTCGGTCGCCTTCTGAAAATCCCCGGGCTTGGCAAAGGGAATGTCGGTGAAGGTTTGCGGATTGCGGTCAGTAAGCGGGAACCAGGAGCTCTGCACCTGGACCATGATGCGATGGCCGCGCCGAAAGGTGTGAAACAGATCGGGCATGGTGAAGTTGACCTCCGCTTCCTTGCCGGGCGCGAGCGGTTCCGGCTTCTCCCAACTGTTGCGGAACTTAGCGCGGAATGGCTCGCCGCGCAGCATCTGCTGGTAGCCGCCCATGTGCAGCGGCGGCGTGTCGGTGATGCGCTTGTTGCCGTTCATTGAATCATCGGGGTCGGGGTAGTTTTCCGGATACACGTCGATGAGCTTCACGTCGAAATCGGAGTCCGTTCCCGAGCTGGCGATCTTGAGCTTCGGCGAAATGGGGCCGGCAATGGTCACATCCTCCTCCAACGGGTCTGTCTCATAGACGAGGACATCGGGCCGATAGCTCGCGAATCTTTGGTCGTCCACCATGTAGCGCTGGGGGACGGTGTCGGTCGAATAGCCGACAAAGGGAACGGGGTGGTTGGGATCGCTGACATATTCGTCTACTCCCTTGGATTCCTCAGGTGCGTCGAAGCTCAGCTTGCCGCCGGCGTGGAAGTAGAGAGTTTTGGTAGTTGCCGCCTTGGGCGGCCACGCGTCAAAGCTCTTCCACACGTTGGTTCCAGTTTCAAAGACCACTGCCTTGGGCTGTGCGGCGCCCTTGCCCTTCAAATAGTGCTCGAAGAAAGGGAACTGGATGTTGGCGCGAAAATACTCGGCGGTTTTGGCGTTGAACTGCGCATCGCCCAGGTGGCTGCCGTCGCCGCGCGCCCAGCCGCCGTGGACCCAAGGACCTTCGACCAGCGTTGTTGGCGTCTCCGGGTTGAACTTGTTGATGGCGTAGAAGGTTCGGTAGGGGCCCGAAAGGTCTTCCGCGTCATACCATCCGCCCACCACCAGCACCGCGCACTTCACGTTCTTCATGTGCTGCGACAGGTCGCGCGCCTTCCAGTAGGCGTCGTAGGTGTCGTGCTTGAACTGGTCGTTGAAGAGCCAGTTGGAGCCTTTGAGGTAGAGCTTGTCCAGATTGGAGATGTTTCCCGCATCGAGAAAGAACTTGTAATGGTCCGGCGTGCCGAAGTCGAAGGGGACGGTCGGCTTGGGGGTCTGCGGGCCTTCCTGGGGGTGGAAGAACGGCGCATAGAAGCCGAAGTTTGCCGCCAGCATGAACGCTCCGCCGTGGTAGCCGTCGTCGCCCAGGAAAAGGTCGGTCATCGGCGCCTGCGGGCTGGCGGCAATCAGAGCCGGGTGCGAGTCGATGATGGACGCGGACGTATAGAACCCCGGATACGAGATGCCCCAGATGCCGACTTTGCCATTGTTATTCGGGACATTCTTGAGCAGAAATTCGATGGTGTCGTAGGTGTCCGAGGCGTCGTCCACATCCTGCGGGGATTTCTTTTCGTCGATGTGCGGGCGCATCTCGACAAACGTCCCTTCGCTCATCCAGCGCCCGCGCACATCCTGGTAGACAAAGATGTAGCCGCCTTTCTCAAACTCCTGCGAAGGCCCAAGCTGGCGGGGATACTGGTCTTCGCCATAGGGGCCGACGCTGTAGGGCGTCCGGTCCATCAGGAAGGGGTACGGTCCGCCGGCTGCATCCTTGGGTACGTAGACGGCAGTGAACAGGTGCTTGCCGTCGCGCATGGGAATGCGGAACTCGTACTTGGTGTAATGGGCGCGGACGTAGTCCTCAACAGGCGCAGGCGGCGCGGGTTGCTGGGCGCGGGCAAAGGTGGAAGCGAGAACCAGGAAGGCAAGAAGTGCGATGGGGAAGCGGAACAATTTGAGCATCGTGGGCGAGAATCTCCTGAGAGAACAGGGTACTCCAACGGGGCCCAGGTATGCTCCTGCGGGGGCAGCGCCCGATCTCCCGGATTCGTGCCCTCGGAAGGCTGCTTGTGCCCATTTTGGGAACATGATAGAGTGGTACCGTGCATATCCTTGCTCGTAGCACGTTGACGCGGTTTGTTGGAAAGCTGGCGGGACACAAGGATCAGCGCGCAGTGAAGGCATCGCTTGATTCTTGGTTTCAGGAGGCACGGCAGGCGGAGTGGAAGAACTCGTCGGATATCAAGGCTGGCTACGCTCACGCAAGCATCATTGGAGCAGACCGCGTGGTGTTCAACATTAAGGGCAACTCGTATCGGCTGGTGGCGGCAGTCGACTACCGGCGAGGGATTGTCTTCATCAAGTGGGTTGGCACGCACCGGCAGTACGATGGAATCGACGCGAGGACGGTGAGCTATGCATCTGAAACCGATCAAGACTGACGCCGATCACGCGGCGGGACTCAAGGAGATTGAACGCCTGTGGGGCGCCAGGGAAGGCACTGCCGAGAGCGACCGCCTGGAGATTCTGACAACGCTGGTGGAGGCGTACGAATGCGGGCGCTTCCCGATGGATATGCCGGACCCCATCGAAGCAATCAAATTTCGGCTCGAGCAGCAGGGCGAGGATAAGAAGGCGTTGATTGGGATCATTGGTAACCGAAGCCGGGTTTATGAGGTGTTGCGCGGGGATCGAGCTTTGTCGCTTACGATGATCCGGCAGTTGAATCAACGCCTCAAAATACCTGCGGAAATCCTGATTCGGCCCGTTCGGGTGCGAAAAAGGAAGCAGGCCGCCTGAGAGTTCGCCCAGCTCTGTGCTTCAGGCTCGCGCGCTTTGCGCTCAGCTCCCGGCCCTTCGCCCTTTCCTGATGGCGCCTTTATACCCCGTATGTTAAAAGCTATAGAACAGAGTTTGGGCGGGCAAGGATGGGAACTGGGGCGGGGCAGGGCGGGGCGAGTCCGCCGTGAATCCGCACCCCTGGGCCGCCGGAGTTCTGAATCTGTGGCAAGGAAAGTCCCGGACCCATGAGCGCCAGCCAGCCAGTGGAGATGGATTCGCTGTTCGGAGACTATCCGCTCGACCAGGCCTTCGACGAGATGCGCGAGGCCGGCGGTGAATTGCGGACGCACTACCGCGCCCTGGCCGAGACCCTTGCCGCTCTTCCGCAGGAAGAGTTGCAGCGCCGCAAGCAGTCGGCCGACCTGTCGTTCCTCACCCAGGGCATTACTTTCACCGTCTACGGCCGCGACGAAGGTACGGAGCGCATTTTCCCGTACGACCTGCTGCCGCGGCTGGTCACGGCGGCGGAGTGGAACCACATTGAGCGCGGGCTCACCCAGCGCATCACCGCGCTGAACGAGTTCCTGCGCGACGTCTATTCCGACGCCAAGATTCTGAGCGACCGCGTGGTGCCGCAGGAACTCGTGTACAGTTGCAAACACTATCGCCGCCAGATGCGCGGCCTGCAGGTCCCGCGCAACGTCTACATTGCCGTCGTCGGCTCCGACCTTCTGCGCCTGAACACGGGCGAGTTTGTCGTGCTCGAAGACAACCTGCGCGTCCCCTCCGGAGTGAGCTATATGCTCACCAACCGGCGCGTGATGAAGCGGACGTTCCCGCAACTGTTTCACAGCTACGGCGTGCGGCCCATCGAACATTATCCGCAACTGTTGCTGGCCACGCTGCGCTCACTTGCGCCGGAGGGCCGGCCGGAGCCGAATATCGTCCTGCTCACTCCCGGCGTCTTCAACTCCGCCTACTTCGAGCACACCTACCTGGCGCGGCAGATGGGCATCGATCTGGTGGAAGGCCGCGATCTTGTGACGCACGACAACGTCGTCTACATGCGCACCACCGACGGCCTGAAGCGCGTGGACGTGATCTACCGCCGCGTCGACGACGACTTCAGCGATCCGCTCATCTTCCGCACCGATTCGACGCTGGGCTGCACGGGCCTGTTCAATGCCTACCGCGCCGGCAACGTGACGGTGACCAACGCCTTCGGCACCGGTCTGGCCGACGACAAGGCCGTCTACGCGTATGTGCCGGATATCATCCGCTACTACCTGAACGAAGACGCTATCCTGCCCAACGTGAAAACCTTCCTGCTGGGCGAAGAGAAGCAGCGCCAGCACGTGATCGCCAATCTGGACAAGCTTGTGGTGAAGGCAGTGGGCGAGAGCGGCGGCTACGGCATGCTGATCGGCCCGCAGTCGACTGCCCGCCAGCGCGAGGAGTTCGCCCGCCAGATCGAAGCCAATCCGCGCAACTACATTGCCCAGCCCACGCTGGACTTTTCCCGCGCTCCGTGCCTCATCGGCAATCGCCTGGAGCCGCGCCACGTGGACCTGCGGCCCTACGTTCTTTTCGGCGACAAGGTCAACATCGTACCCGGAGGACTCACCCGCGTGGCTCTGGAAAAAGGCTCGCTGGTGGTGAACTCCTCGCAAGGCGGCGGAAGCAAGGATACATGGGTTCTGGAGTCGTAAGTCGATACGGAGTTCGGGAGAGTACAACGATGCTATCGCGCGTTGGCGACAGTCTCTACTGGATGAGCCGCTACCTGGAGCGAGCGGAGAACACCGTGCGTTTGCTGGACGTGACCATGGGCCTGATGCTCGATACCAGCGACACCACCGCGGAGACACGCTGGAATCGCATGATGCATTCGCAGGGCTGTCCCGCCGGGATGGAGTGGAACGGAGATCTGGAGGCGACGGCGCGCAAGCTGGTCTTCGACAGCATCAACCCTGCTTCGGTCACATTTTGCGTCAATGGCGCGCGCGAAAACGCCCGCCAGGTGCGCGAAGAAATATCCACCGAACAGTGGCAGCGCCTCAACCGGCTCTTCCACCAGATGCACTCGCCTCACGCCCAGGTGCAGTTCCGCACCAGCATCAACGATCTCCTGGCCTCCATCGTGGACGGCATTCATCTCTTCAAAGGCGTCAGCGATACCACCATGATCCATGGGCAGGGCTGGCAGTTCATTCGCCTGGGCCGATATCTCGAACGCGCCTATTCCACCGCCACGCTGCTCGAGGTTTATCAGCCCGAGCTTTTTCAGGAACAGGAACGGGACCACTCCGGCTATCAGTACCTTGAACTGGTGGGCCTGCTTCGTTGTTGTACTTCATTCGAGGCCTACTGCCAGGTGTACACAGCCGATCTCTCTCCCGGTCGCATTCTTGAGTTCCTCCTGCTCAATCGCGATTTCCCTCATGCCATCCGGTACTGCGTCGACGGTATCCGCCACGCTGTGGAGTCCATCCAGCGCACCGGCGGCCGGCGTCCTCCGGATGAATTGACGGCCGTCATCGGGCGGCTCCACGCCATGCTGGGCTACACCAACATCGCGGAGATCCTGGCCGGCGACACAGCCGCTTTTCTGCACAGCATCCGCGAGCAATCCATGCGCATACACGAACTCATCTACCGCTACTATGTGCATTACTCCATTCAGTCGGCGCTCGCGATCTAGAACGGGTTTCATAAATCGGGCTTTGAAAGGGCACGGCTTTAGCCGTGCCGCAAGAGTGGCAAAATTCGCGGGGCTTTAGCCCCTGAGGGAAAGGGATTCTTGAACAAGGATCTCTCCACAGATTCCGGAACAATCGGGGAAGAGCATGAATTTTTATTCCATCCGGCACCTTACGCGCTTCCGCTACTCCGACGCGATCAGCGAGAGCATCATGGAGACGCGCATGCACCCCCGCAGCGACTCGAACCAGCACTGCCTGACCTTTTCGCTTTCGGTGAGCCCGCGCTGCCGCGTCTTCAGCTATCGCGACCACCAGGGCAACAACGTGCAGCACTTCGATATTCCCGGCGAGCACAACCAACTGGTCATTGTTGCCGAGTCAGTGGTGGAGCAGCAGGTACTGCCCGAAGTGCCCGCCTTCCTGTCGCCCGACGCCTGGGGGGCGCTCGACGACCTGATCGAATCCGGCGATTACTGGGAGATGCTGCTGCCCAGCCAGTTTGCGGTCGAGACTCCCGCGCTCCAGCTGCTCGCGCAGCAGATGGGCGTCACGCGCCGCGACGATCCGCTGATGCTGGTGCAGGAACTCAACCAGCGCCTCTACGATTACTTCGATTACGAGCCCCGCTCCACGCGCGTGGACTCCCCCATTGACGAGGCCATCGTCAGCGGAAAGGGCGTTTGCCAGGACTTTGCCCACACCATGATCGCCCTGCTGCGCCACGTGCGCATTCCGGCCCGCTATGTTTCCGGCTACCTCTACCGCAGCCGCGAGGACCACGACCGCTCCATGCCGGACGCTACACACGCCTGGGTCGATGTACTGCTGCCGCATCTAGGCTGGGTTGGTTTTGATCCGACTAACAATCTGGTCACCCACCACCGCCATATCCGTACGGCTGTGGGGCGGGATTACGCCGATGTGCCTCCCACGCACGGAATATTCCGCGGCAGCACGGAGAGCGAGCTCTATGTGGCGGTGCACGTCGAAGCCAGCGCTGAACCGCTGGCCCTGGACCGCAAGCTGCCAATTCCAGAGGATTGGAGCGTGCTGGTGGAGCGGGCCCAGCAGCCCCCGAAAGTCACAATTCCCTTTGTCGATTTACAACAAATGCAGCAACAGCAGTAGTTTCGCCCGATCGAAATTCGCCCCGTTGGTATGCTTTTTGAATTTCTGTCAGATTTTTGTTGAATCTTTAGCCAATATCGGACAAGATAGGAATCACTTCAAGGTTGACAGCCCCCACTGTCTTTGGTTCTCAAGAGACTCACGGCAAGACAGTGGTCCGAGATAATCAGCGAGGTGTTTGCGCGCCTCTCGGGTTTCCCACAAACAGAAAGATTCATGGTCAGGCTTGTTGAAGAGCTGTAGTTGAAAAGCCGAATTCAAACCACCACGACACATAAAGACTGCAAGAGAAACAATTCTGGAGGAACAGCAGTGAAACAGTCCCTGAAGGGATGGATACTCTTTTGTATCCTTTCCACCGCCACCCTCGTATTCGCCCAGAACGCAACCACCTCACTTCGCGGCGTCATAACGGACCCCAGCGGCTCGCTCGTCCCTGGGGCGAAAATCCTGCTCACAGACAAGGCGAATGGCCAGACATTGTCCGCCACCGCTAACAACGCCGGTGAATACGTTTTCGCCCAGGTTGCACCGGCTAAGTACACCATCAAGGTTTCAGCCACCGGCTTCGGCGAGCAGACCAAGACGGCCGAATTACTGGTCAGCCAGCCGGCGACCATCGACTTTGCGCTCTCCGTCCAGGCGAGCATGATAACGGTGGACGTATCCGCGGCGGCCCAGACGTTGAACACCACGGACGCTTCGCTCGGCAGCTCCGCGGACAATACGCTGATTCAAGCCCTGCCCAGCGAAACCCGGAACGTGCCGGACCTGCTTTCCATGCAGCCCGGAGTGCTCTACCTGCCGACGACCACCGACAGCCGCAGCGGTGCAGTGAACGGCGCGCGCTCCGACCAGGGCAACGTCACGCTGGATGGTGTGGACGACAACGACCAGGTGGCCGGCTTCGCCTTTTTCGGCGTATTGCGCGAGACCCAGGACTCGATTGAAGAGTTCCGCGTGACCACGGGTGACGCCAATTCAGACCAGGGCCGTTCTTCGGGCGCGCAGATCAGTTTGATCACCAAATCGGGGACGAACAAGTTTCACGGCTCCGCCTACGAATACAACCGTCCGACCATTACAGTCGCCAACAACTGGTTCAACAAGCAGGCACAGCTAGATGAGGGCCTGCAGAACCGTCCCGGCAAGCTGATTCGCAACATCTTCGGTGGGACTTTTGGTGGACCGATCAAGAGGGACAAACTCTTCTTCTTCGGCAACTTCGAAGCGAGCCGCCTGGCGGAAAGCGCGCAGATCAACCGGACCGTTGCGACCGCCAGCTATAAAAATGGAAACATCGAATATCCCGACGCTTCGGGCGCCACGCAGATACTGAGCCCCAGCCAGGTTACGGCACTCGATGCCGGCTGCCTGGTGTGCAACACCAGTGAGTATCCTGAGCCCCCCGGACCCAACCCCAACGCCCTGGCCTATTTCGCCACCATGCCGACGGCCAATGGAACATTGGAGGGGGATGCCCTTAACGAAGGCTCTTATTCGTTCGCTTCACCCAATCCGAGCCGGTTGAATACATCCATCGCAAGGTTCGACTACACGCCCAACGACCGCCATCGCATCTTCGTCCGCGGCAACCTGCAGGACGATTTCACGGGTGCGACTGAGCAGTTTCCCGGTCAGGGGCCCTCGAACGTGCTCCAGGACAATAGCAAAGGCATCACAGCCGGCGATACCTGGATCGTCAAACCAAATCTCATCAACGATGTCCGCTTCGGCTACGTTCGCCAGGGCTTCAGCAATGTCGGCGTCGGTTCCGGCGACTATGTGGACTTCCGCTTCTTGTCCACCACCAGCGCGGAAACGCGCAACTCCAACACCAACGTCCCGGTGACCAATCTTATCGACAACATTACCTGGACCGTTGGAAAGCACTCGCTCCAGGCGGGTGGTAACTGGCGTCTGATTCACCAGAATAATGGCCAGGACAATACAACCTTCCAGGCCGCGAGTACCAATCCGTACTGGTTGGGCGGCAATCCCCCGGGCGCGGGTGCGGTCCCGAGCGCTTTTGGCAACTCCTATGAAATCGCATTCGCCAATCTGGTTGGCACGGTTCCTTCGCTTACCAACTCCTACAACTACAAAGTCACCAGTGCTACCACCGGGTCCCTTCTGCCCGATGGGGCATTTCTCAATCGGGCTTTCAAGGCGAATGAGTATGAGTGGTATATCCAGGATGCGTGGCGCGTGACGCCCAAGCTCATTGTGACACTGGGTGTCCGCCATACCATCCTGCAGACTCCGTGGGAGACCAGCGGGCAGCAGGTTGCTCCCACAATCGATACGCACGCCTGGTATCTGGGCAGAGAAGCCGCGGCCCAATCGAGCCAGATCAGTGAACCCGACCTTCAGTTCGCGCCATCCGGCAAATTTTACAACAAGCCGGGATTCTGGCCCAAGCAGAAAGCCAACTTTGCGCCCCGCCTGGCCTTTGCCTTCTCGCCCAACGGCAGGACGTCGATTCGCGCCGGCGCCGGAATTTACTTCGATCACTACGGCGAATCCCTGGTGAATATCTTCGATCAGAACGGATCTTTCGGGATCAGTTCCTCGGTAACCGACCCTGCCGGGGTCTACCGGATTGAAGGGGTAGCAGGAAATCCGAACCGCCCTGGGTCGCCTCGGTATACCGGGCGGAACATTCTTCCACCGATCGACAATGGCGGATCCCCAGCAAATCAGGTCTACCCATATACAGCTCCCGAGGGCAATTTTGCAATTACCTGGGGTTTGGACAACCATCTCAAGACTCCCTACTCCGAGTCATTCGATCTTTCGCTTCAGCACCAATTTCCCGGCGGCTTTAGCTTTGAAATGGCCTACGTCGGGCGTCTGGGACGGCATCTGCTGCAGAGCCTCGACCTGGCCGAGCCTGTTGACTACGTCGACCCCGGGGGCGGAGGGGACTACTACGCCGCAGGAAGCCAACTGTCGCATCTTGTTGACGTGAACGGCGGGAACAACCAGGCTTCAGTGCCGGCAATTCCTTACTTCGAGAATGTCTTTCCCTTCATGGCCGGCGTCGACTATGCAGGAGAAAGCGCAACCCAGGCGATCTATACGAACGAGTGGGCTCCTTATCGCGCGCAATTCGGCGCCACTACTTCTCTCGCGGACATCGACTTTTACTGCGGCTACGGCTGCCCGGCTGGTTGGCAGTCGCACTTCTGGCAGGACCAGTTTTCCTCCCTCTACGCTTTGGACACCATTGGCAACAGCTATTACAACGCCGGCCAGTTCACGCTGCGGCATCCCGCCAGCCATGGCCTCAGCATGGATGTGAGTTATACCTTCTCCCACTCCATCGACATGGGCTCGGATGCTGAGCGCAGCACAGAGTTTAGCGGTGGTGGTTCCTTCAGCGACATTCTGAATACCTGGAAGCCCAAGCTCAATCGCGGCAATTCAGACTTCGACACACGCGGTCTGCTTACCATGGACTGGGTCTATGTATTGCCCTTCGGACGCGGAAAAGCGGTCCTGGGAAGCGCCAACAGGGTGGTGGACGCGGTTGCAGGAGGGTGGCAGTGGTCGGGCATCAACCGCTGGTCCAGCGGATTGCCGTTTTCTCTGTCTGAACCGGGCTGGTCGACTGACTGGCAGATCGAAAGCTTTGGCGTTGCTACGGGACCCGTCAAAATGCGTCGTCACTTCGATGGCAATGGCAATCCCCAGTTCTTTGACAATGCAGACGCCATCAACAACGACATCGCCACGGGCGGCGTGAACCCTGCCGGCGTATCGGGCCCCGCGGGCAACGTTCGGCTCCCCTATCCCGGAGAGGCCGGGGATCGAAACAACTTGCGAGGCGATGGATATTTCGACATCGATTCCGGCCTGAACAAGAGTTGGAAATTCGGGGAGATCGGGACGCTGAAATTTGGCTGGGAAGTCTACAACGTCACCAACACCGTGCGCTTCGATCCGGCTTCGATCGGCTCAGGATTGACGAACGGAAATCTGGGCGTTGCCAGCGCCTTGCTCACGGCCCCGCGCCGCATGCAATTCAGTTTGCGTTACGATTTCTAGGCTGCATTCTGACAATCTTCGCCGGAGAAGGGGGACACTTCTCCGGCGTTTTCTTTTTGGCCCGATAACCTTCTCCCTGCCCAACCGCCGGCGCCCAAGTATCTGTCCTGAGCCTGTCGTAGGATCTGGACTTTGAGACCTGGGAACCAACAACTCTCAATCCCTCCGCCGCGCCTCAGCGGCAATCCGTCTCAGCTCCGGCAACACGCGGCCAAGCCGGGTACCCTCCGGTTGCGGCTCCGCATCGCGGCGTCCCATGGCGAAATACACATCGCGATAGTGCCGATAGAGCTGCTCGTAAGTCGCAGCGGCTTGGGCGTCGGGCTCAACCGTCCGCAGCGGTAGACAAACCGCAGCCTGCGCTTCTTCAATCGTCTTGTAAGCTCCGGCCGCCAGCAGCGCGAAGATTCCCGAGCCGAGGCTGGTAGGAATCCCCGCAGGAACCAGCATCGGCTTGTTGAGCACATTGGCGTAGACGCGGTTGAGCACTTCGCTCTTTTGCGGAATCCCGCCGGCGTTGATGACGCGATCGATGCGCACCCCATGCTCGGCCATGCGCTCCAGAATAATGCGCGTGTGAAACGCCGTGCCTTCGATGGCCGCGAACAGCTCGTCCTGCGCCGTGTGCACCAGGTTCCAACCGAGCGTCACGCCGCCCAGCTCGGGATTCACCAGCACGGTGCGGTCGCCGTTGTCCCAGCTCAGGCGTAACAGCCCCGTCTGCCCCGCTTTGTATGCGTCGAGACCCTCGGACAGCGCTGAAACCGTGGTCCCTGCGCGCCGCGCCACCGCGTCAAAAATATCTCCTGTGGCCGAAAGCCCGGCTTCGATGCCTGTATAACCGGGGTGTACGCTGCCCGGAACAACGCCGCAGACGCCCGGAACCAGCTCGGCGTGGCGCGCCATGGCGATGATGCAGGTCGAGGTGCCAACGACATTGACTGCATCGCCCTCGCGGATGTTCGAGCCGATGGCGTCCCAGTGCGCGTCGAATGCGCCCACGGGAATCGGAATACCCGCGCGCAGTCCCAGCGACTCCGCCCACTTTGCCGAAAGATGCCCTGCCAGGTGATCGCTGGTCAGAAACTCTCCGCCAAGTTTTGCGCGCACGCCGGCGAACAGCGGATCGACTGCAACCAGAAATTCCTCCGGCGGCAGCCCGCCCCACTTGGGGTTCCACATCCACTTGTGGCCCATGGCGCAGACGCTGCGTTTCAGGCCGCTCAGTGAAGTGGTTCCGCTCAGCGTGGCTGCGGCCATGTCGCAATGTTCGAGGGCGGTGACAAAGCGCGAGCGTTTTTCCGGGTTGTGGCGAAGCCAGTGCAGCAGCTTGGCGAAACCCCACTCGGAGGAGTAAACGCCGCCGCACCATTCGATGCCCTCGAAGCCGGTTGCGTGCGCCGTCGCGGTAATCTCTTCGGCTTCGGCAGAAGCGCGGTGGTCGCACCACAAATAATAATCATCTAGTGGCTCCAGGCCTTCTCCCACCGGAATCACGCTGGAGCCTGTGGTGTCGAGCGCGATGGCCGCGACCGCATTGCCGTCGACGCCGGTCGAGCGCAGGGCATCGCGCGTGGCAGAGGCCAGCGCGGCCATCTGGTCGGCGTGGGACTGGGTAGCAGAATTGGGGTCTTCGCGGCGGCGATGAAGCGGGTAAGAGGCGGAGGCAGTGCCGATCGGTCCGCGGTGGCTGTCGACGAGAGTAACGCGAGCACTAAGAGTGCCGAAATCAACGCTGGCGACGATGGTCATGGGAAGAGATCCTTGCGGAGTAAACGCTTTCTCTTTCGCACACAAGACTACACCATTCGCGAAGTCTTGCGCTTTGAAATCCCTCCACCTGTCTGAGGCGACCCTTGGCCGGAAGGGCTACTTCCTTCCTCCCGGTAGCATGCTCTTTAGCCGGTCCATCAGACCGGGTTTGGTAGCCGGGTTTCCCGCAGCTGGTTTGGCCGCTGTTTGTGCCTGAGCAGCCGGTACAGTAGCCGCTCCCGGGGCCGCGGTTGCCGTCTGCGGCTTCGCCTCGCGCGGTGCGTCCTTTGCGGTGGCAGCAGACAAAGACGCCGGCGCAGGTCCCGCGGTCGCTTTTTTGCCGTCGCCGGTGATATTCGGCGGCGCTGCGCCGTCCGCACCGTTCTTTACCAGGAGCGAGATTCTGCGATTCGATGGGTCGTGAGGATTATTTTTTACTCGCAGCATCATGTCGGCGTAGCCGCGCACCTGCGTCACCTGGTCGGAGCGGACCCCGTTCTCCTGCAGCAGTCGCCGCGCGGAGTTGGCGCGATCCGCCGATAGCTCCCAATTGCTGTAGTTGGCGTCGGTCGAGTATTGCGTGGCGTCGGTATGCCCCTCGATCAGCAGTTCATTGGGCAGGGTTTTCAGTTCCCCGGCCAGCAGCCCAAGGAGTTCCTGGCCAATGTCGCTGATGCGCGCGCTGCCACTCTGATAAAAGGTGCCGTTCTTGTCCTCGATCAGCTCAATGCGCAAGCCTTCCGCAGTGATGGTGATCTCGATCTGCTTGGAGAGTTTTTCAAATTCCTTCTTTGCCGTGATCTCGGTTTCAAGCTTTTCCTTGAGCTTTTGCATCTGGTCGTTGGCCTGTACCGTGATGGGTTCTCCGGTACCGGTCATGGTGGTGCCCAGCTTGCTCCCGGTCCCCTTGGGGTCGTTGAAGTATCCGGCCACAGCCTTCTTGACCTTGTCGCTCGAACCCATCAGCCACAGAACAATGAACAGCGACATCATGGCGGTGACAAAGTCGGCGTAGGCAACCTTCCACGCGCCGCCGTGGTGGCCGCCGTGGCCGCCCTTTTTCTTGATCACGATGATGGGTTGCTGCTTGGTGGTCATGACGCCCGGTTTCTCCCCACATGTTTCTGCATAGCCTAAGCCGCGGCCGTTTCAACGCTCACGGGTCCGCCCTTGCAGCCCTTTTCCATTTCGTCGAAGTTGGGCCGCACGTGCGCGGGAATCGCCCGCCGCCCCAACTCAATGGCAATCATGGGAGCCGCGCCTTTCAGAAACGAAAGCATCAGGACACGAAGCACATGCAGATATTCGTTATGCTCGTCGGCGGTCTTGCTCATATTCGAACTCAGCGGCCCAGCCACGCCGTAACAAAGCAGGATGCCG
>Ga0182024_10009199_pt1 | contig 20527 bp, 22 predicted proteins | sample P32metaG_FD_120480 | JGI IMG/M metagenome (GOLD analysis project Ga0182024, IMG submission 120480) | Permafrost microbial communities from Stordalen Mire, Sweden - P3-2 metaG (Illumina Assembly) | ecosystem: Environmental > Terrestrial > Soil > Wetlands > Permafrost | place: Sweden: Stordalen... | reverse complement strand
GTCGCCAACAACAAATCAACCGCGAACAACATAGGTAATTCCTCCGTATATAGACAAAGAAACCCTAGTCGTTTTGGGCCAACGCTTTAGACCAGCCCACCGCCACGGGGCGTAATTCCCAAGTGATGGTAGGCCCGTTCGGTCGCCACGCGACCACGGGGCGTTCGAATCAACAGACCGTCGCGCAACAAGAACGGCTCGTACGCGTCTTCGATCGTCGAGGGCTCTTCGCCGCAGGCGTGCGCCAGCGTCGTGAGTCCGACCGGCTGATTGGCGAACTGCTGACAGAGCAGTCCCAGGATGCGACGGTCGATCTTGTCGAGGCCGAACTCGTCGACCCCGAAGAGCGCCAGACCCTCGACGGCCACGTCGTCGTCCACGACGTCGTGGCCCTGCACCGCGGCGAAGTCGCGAACTCGTCGCAGTAAGCGATTGGCGATGCGCGGCGTGCCGCGGCTGCGACCGGCGATGATCGCGGCCGCCTCGCCCTTCAAGGTCACGTCCAACAGGCCGGCCGATCGGCTGACGATCACCGCCAGGTCTTCGGGGTCGTACAGGTCGAGTTGTCCGACGAAGCCGAATCGGTCGCGCAACGGTGCCGCGACCAGACCGGTGCGCGTCGTGGCGCCCACCAACGTGAAGTTCGGCAGGTCGAGTCGGATGGCGCGCGCCGACGGTCCGCGTCCGATCATGACGTCGAGGCGACGGTCCTCCATCGCCGGATAGAGGATCTCTTCCACGCCACGCGAAAGTCGGTGGATCTCGTCCACGAAGAGCACGTCGCCGTCTTGGAGGTCGGTGAGCAGCGCGGCCAAGTCACCGGGGCGCGAGAGCACTGGTCCCGAGGTGATGCGCAGTCCCGCGCCCATCTCGGCGGCGACGATGCTCGCCAACGAGGTCTTGCCGAGTCCCGGGGGTCCGGCGAACAAGAGGTGATCGGCCGTCTGATGGCGCGCCCGGGCCGAACCCAGCACGATCTCGAGGTGGCGCACCAGTTCGCGCTGTCCCACGAACTCGGCCAAGGTGCTCGGCCGCAGTGACACCTCGGCGCGACGGTCTTGTTCGTCGGCGACCGGGGCCACGACGTTGCGCGTCAGCTGCTCGACGTCGATCTCGTGACGGCTCACGGTCGCCTCAACAGTTGGAGCGCCTGACGAAGCGCCGCGCCTTCGTCGTCCGAGAGCGTGGTGCCACTCAGGGCCTGGCGGACCTCTTGCGTGCTGTATCCGAGCCCTCGAAGGGCGTCTTCGATGGCGTCGTTCTGTGGGGCGGCCTTCGTCGTGACGTAGGAGTCCGGTACCACTACCTTGCCCTTCAGTTCGAGCACGATGCGACTGGCGGTCTTGGGACCGATGCCCGGGATTCTGGCGATCGTTTTGGCGTCGTCGCTCTCGATGGCCGTGGCCAGGTCACCGGTGGACATCGTTCGAAGGGCCGCGAGCGCCGTCGACGGTCCCACGCCGGGCGTCACCAACAACAGTTCGAAGAACTCGCGGTCCAGGTAGCTCGGGAAACCGTAGAGCACGATGGCGTCGTCGCGCACCGCGGTGAAGACGTAGAGGTCGACCACGTCCCCGACGCGGTAGTCGTCTTGGGAGGCGACGCTCACTTCGTAGCCCACGTCGTGGACGTCGAGCACGATCGCGCCGTCCTTGTGGTGATGCAACACCTGGCCGTGCAACCATCCGATCATGCGCGAGACTCGATCGGATACTTCTGCTCACTGCGCACCACCATGAAGTACGTGATGGCGAGGGCCAACGCGTCCGCGGCGTCGGCCGGCTGGGGTATCTCGGCCAGGCCGCAGAGTCGCGCCACCATGCCTTGGACTTGGACCTTGCTCGCCGCCCCGTACCCGGTGACCGCCAACTTGACCTCTTGGGCGTTGAACTGGCGAACGGGCAGGTTAAGGGCCGACGCCAGGGCCACCGCGACGCCGCTGGCTTGCGCCACGGGGATCGCGGTCTTGGCGTTTCGTTGGTAGAAGACCCTTTCGACAACGACGGCGTCCGGGGTGGTCTCTTCCAACAACGTGCGCAGTTCGACGAGAATCTGGCCCAGGCGAAGTTCGACCGCCGCTTCGTGGTCCGTTTCGATGGTTCCGGCCCGAATCGCCCGAAAGGACTCGACACCTTGGAACGATCCTTCGACCAGGCCGTAGCCACAACGAGTCAATCCGGGGTCGATCCCGAGTACGAACATACGTTCGATACTAGACCTCAATCGACCGAGAAACCGGGAATTATCCTTCGTACGACGACAGAATCTCGTCGGCGATATCGAAATTAGAGAAGACGTTCTGGACGTCATCGTGGTCATCGATGGCGTCCATCAGACGAAGAATCTTCTTGGCTTCGGTCTCGGAGTCGACCGGAATCGAGTTCTGGGGAATCAAGGTAAGTTCAGCGCTCAGCACCTTGGCGCCGTAGCCGTCGAGCGCGTCGCGCACCGATCCGAGGTCCTGGGGCTCGGTCGTGACCGTGAAGTTCGCGCCGCTGGACTCGAAGTTCTCTCCCCCGGCGTCCATGACCCACTCGAGCAATTGGTCCTCGTCGAGGGGACCCTTCAGTTCGATGAGGCCCTTGCGGTCGAACTGCCACGATACGGCGCCGGGCTCGGCGATCGTGCCGCCGTTACGTGCGAAGACGTGCTTGATCTCGGCGCTGGTGCGGTTGCGATTGTCGGTCAGCGTCTCCACGATGACCGCGACGCCGTCGGGGCCGTAGCCCTCGTAGCTGATCGCCTCGTAACGCACGCCCTCGAGTTCACCGGTTCCGCGCTTGATGGCGCGCTCGATCGTGTCCAAAGGGACCGAGGCCTCGCGGGCCTTTTGGTACATCGTGCGCAGCGACGCGTTGGTGTCGACGTCACCGCCGCCTTCTCGCGCGGCGACTTCCACCTGACGAATCAACTTGGCGAAGACCTTGGCGCGCGCGCTGTCTTTGGCGCCCTTGCGATGCTTGGTCGTTGCCCATTTCGAATGGCCGGACATCAATTCCTCCCGCCCAATTGGGCTTTATTACTGTACCGGAGATTTAAAGTGCGTCGACGAAGAGCCGGTGAATCCGATCGTCGTTGGTCAGTTCCGGGTGGAACGAACAGCCCCAAATTCGCTCGCGGCGAACCAGCACCGGGTGTTCGCCGTCGCCGTGGTCGTGAACGGCGAGGACTTCTAAGTCCTCGGACCACGATTCGATCTTCGGCGCCCGGATGAACACGCCGGGCACTTCACCGAGGCCCTTTACGTTGACCAGCGTCTCGAAGCTCGAGATCTGACGGCCGTAACCGTTGCGACGTACCGCCAGCGGCAAAACGTCGAAGCTCCACTGGTCGCTTCGACCGTCGAGGATTTCGTGGGCCAGCAGGATCAGTCCGGCGCACGTGCCCAGGACGCTCAGCCCGTCTTCGATCTTCTTCTCCAGCGTCGCGCGCATGTCCGACGTGGTCAAAAGATAGGCGATCGTGGTGGACTCCCCACCGGGCATCACCAGGCCGTCCAGGTCGTCGAGTTGTTCGACCCCGAGCACGGCCACGACGTCCGCGCCGACGCGCTCGAGCATGGAGGTGTGTTCGCGCACATCGCCCTGGAGGGCGAGGACGCCAACGCGAGGCACGTCTACCAGCCGCGTTCGGCGAGACGCTGCTCCAACGAGGCCGTCTCGATGCCCTTCATCGCGGCACCCAGTCCGGTCGAGACCTTGGCGACCACGTGCGCGTCACGGAAGTGCGTCGTCGCTTCGACGATGGCTTTGGCCATGCGCTCGGGATCGTCACTCTTGAAGATGCCCGAACCGACGAAGATCGCCTCGGCGCCGAGTTGGAGGACAAGCGCGGCGTCGGCCGGGGTCGAGATGCCGCCGGCGCAAAAGAGCGGGACGGGAAGTTTGCCGGTCAGCGACACCTCTTGAATCAGGGGCAGGGGCGCCTGGAGGTCCTTGGCCAGCGCGAACAGTTCATTGGCGTCGGCCGATTGGAGTCGACGCATCTGCGCGTTGATCGTGCGGAGGTGTCGAACGGCCTCGACCACGTTGCCGGTGCCGGCCTCACCCTTGGAACGAATCAGGCACGCGCCCTCGCCGATGCGCCGAAGGGCCTCGCCGAGATTCGTCGCGCCGCAGACGAACGGCACGGTGAAGGCCCACTTGTCGATGTGGTTCTCCTCGTCGGCCGGCGTCAGGACCTCTGACTCGTCGATGTAGTCGACGTCGAGTGCTTCGAGGATCTGGGCTTCGGCGAAGTGACCGATGCGGGCCTTGGCCATGACGGGAATGGTGACCGCGGCCTGGATCCCTTGGATCATCTCGGGATCGCTCATTCGAGCGACGCCTCCGTCGCGACGGATGTCCGAGGGAACGCGCTCGAGGGCCATCACCGCGACGGCGCCCGAGTCTTCGGCGATCTTGGCCTGCTCGGGGTTGACGACGTCCATGATGACGCCGCCGCGAAGCATGTCGGCCAACCCGCGTTTGACGAGGGCCGAACCGATGGTTGAGGAATCGTGCGATGAACTCATGGCCACCAGCCTAATTGCCTCGGGTTACCACTCTTCGAGTGCTCGGGCGCGCAGTTCCACGTCGTCGAGGTCACTGAGATCGCTCGCGCGCCCGCTCCAGATGTCGAACCAGATCCAACGCCACTGCGCGTACGTGGCGCCGGCGAAGAACGAGGTGCTCGAGAGTTGCTGGCTCGCGCACTTGCGCAGCGCCTCGGCCAATCCCGGCGGGTAGCGAATGGCGGCCGCCGCGACCTCGTCGGCGCGATAGGCCAGTCCCTGACCGGCCAACGCTCGTCGCGACTCATCGTTCGTGACGGCGACGGCCGCGACGCTCTCACGCAACAAGAGACCGAGGCGGTGTCGCGCGAGACAGTGCGCCACTACGCCTTCGAGTTCGATGAGTTCAAAATCGCGCATCAGCGCGTCGGTCACGAAGAAGGAGAGTCCCGGGCCACTCGGTACGAGCGCGGCGTTGTAGCCGGGGTCGCTCACGATGAAGGTGTTGACGGCGTCGACGCCGAAGGTGGCGGCCAGTCGGTCCATGACCGTCGTGAGTCGGAGGCGATCCTTCTCGGTGCCGCCGGCCTTGAACTGATCGACCACGAGGTTCCCGAGCGTGAGTCCCTTGGCTTCGTAGCGCACCAGCGCGCGACGCAGGTCCCATCCGTAGAGCAACGCGATGGCGATGCCCACTAGCGGGAGCCAGGGCACTATGACGACCCCGGCGATCAACGCCACCACCACGATGGCCACGCCGATGCTCTCGGGCATCTTCTTGCGCCGGGCGAAACTGCGCACGACCTTTTGATTCGCGTGCTTCTCGGCGTTGGTGGGCGAATAGGGGTTCTGCCAGTTCGGATCGAGCACCGGGGCGACGTAACGCGGTCCGCGGTCGCGCGATGAATTCGAGCGGCGAGACCTCGAGCGTTGCTTGGTGGCCATTACCTCAGGTTAACGGGTCGCTGAAAAACGTTCACGGGCCGACGAATAGAGATCTTGGTAGCGGTCCATCAACGTCGACATCGACCACCCGTTCGCGTGCGCCTTCGCCGTGGCGATGGACGCCGGCGTCTCGTCTCGAAGGGCGCGATCGATAGCGTCCTCGAGGCTGGTTTCGTCGCCCGAGGTGAACATCGTGGCGAAACCCGACGCCGCCTCGCGGTAACCCTCGATGTCACTGGCCACCACCGACGTTTCACTGGCCATTCCTTCGAGCAGAATCATGCCGAAGCTCTCGCCCCCGAGCGACGGCGCGATCAAGGCGTTCGCTCGACGCAGCCACCGTCGCTTCTCATCGTCACTCGGCGCCCCCACGAACTCGATGGCCGGGTCTCCGGCTGCCAGTGCTTGGAGGAATCGTCGCTGCGGCCCGTCGCCCAAGACGACGAGTCGCCAGGTGTCCCCGCTCTCGGTGTTGTGCGCGCGAACGGCGTTGATGGCGTGGGCCACGCCTTTGCGTTCCTCGTGTCGGCCGAGCACGACGAGCACGATCTCCTCGTCGCGCTCGCGAGGGGTCGCCACGAAGCGTTCCATTTCGAATCCGTTGAAGAAGACCGTCGGCACGATGCCGCACGCGGCCGTGATCGTCGCGGCCGCCGACGCGCTGACGGCGGCCGTGGCGTCGAGGTGGCCGGCCAGTCGTCGAAGCAGGGGCTTGGTCAAACTGAGCGCCGGTCCACCGCCGCCGCGGTGGAAGGTCGCCACCGCCGGGGTCCGGTGCGCGCGCAGGACTCCCCAGCCGATGAGCGGCGCGAAAGGCTCGTGGAAGTGCACCACGTCGGGGCGAAAGCTCGCCACGCTCTGCGCGGCGCGTCGCGACGCGGTGGGTGACAACGTAAGCGGAGCACGGCTGCCGTTGGCCGGGACCTTCAGGACCGCTCCGAAGCGCGCCAACTGCGCCGGCGTGTCGTAGGCGGCGGTGTCCTGGCCGTCGGGCGCCACCAGTAATACGTCGTCGCCGCGACGAGAGAGCTCGCGGCTCATGGCGAGGGCCTGCTCCTGCGCTCCGCCGTACGCGCTCAGCGCGTAGGACGACACGATCGCGACGCGCAACTCAGGACCCGTCGAATCGTGGTTGCAACACGTGCCACTGCTCGGGCGCTCGGCGGATGAGGCCCTCGAGCTCCCCAGCGAGGGCCTGGGTCACCCGCGTCACGTCCTCGCGCAAACGACCGAGTCGTTCGGCGGCGAGGGGCGGCGTGATGACGGCGAAGTGGTCACGACCGGGTCCCGAGTAACAGGCCGCCCCTACCAGCGTCGCACCGGTGCGCAGGGCCAGGGTGGCCGGGCCGCCCGGTAGACGGACGCGTTCACCGAAGAATTCGACCTCGATGCCGTTGCCTTGGAGATCGCGGTCACAGAGCAGTCCGACGACGCCGCCGCCCTTCAGCGTCTCCAACATGACCGTGCCGGCGTGTTCGTCCAGCGGTTCGATGCGGATCCCGATCGACTCGCGCTTCTCCTTGAACCAGGCGAACAGTGCCGGCGGCTCCAGGTCTTCGGCCACCGCGGTCATACCGAGACCGAGCGAGTTGAGGTACGACCCGCCCCACTCCCAGCCGCCGATGTGGGGCAGCGCGATGATCGTGCCGCGGCCCCTCGCCTTGGCGTCGTAGAGGTACTCCAGTCCTTCACCGATGCGAAAGCGCGCAAAGACGCGTTCCGGTTTGATGCCCGGGAGTTTCGCGCCCTCGGCCCAGTACTGCCCGTAACTCTCAAATCCCCGGTCGACGAAGTGCTCCAGCGCCCGATCGTCGAGCGCGTCGGTGCCGACTCGCAACGCGTGCGCGATATTGGTGCGAAGGTTCCGGCGCGCGCCGTGGCTGCGTCGGCCCACCAGCTTGGCTAGGCGTGTCGCCAAATACACGTCGAAACGCTCCGGCAGTCGTTCCATGACGGCGCCCAGCGTCTTGAACAGCGTGACCTTCGATCGGTCGCCCACGGTTAGCGACGTGACGTGCGGCTGAGCCCTCGACGAATCCGGCTGCTGTGGTGGTGAATCCGCCCGGCTTGGGTCATCGGCGGATCGGCGCTGGCCGCGATCTGCCAGATTCGCCAGAAGCGGCCGGCGGCGGTCATGGCCGTGAGCGCCAGCATGATCCAGAGCACGGGGATGAAGATCGGCTTGGCCAGTAGTCCGACGCCCAAGAGAATCATCCGCTCGGCGCGTTCCATGAGTCCGCCCTTGGCGGCCAGTCCGAGGCTCTCGGCCTTCGAGCGCTGATAGGAGATCAAGTACGTGGTGGTGAGAATCGCGAAGGGCAACAGCACCAGTTGGCCGTGACCGTGGGCCGTCAGATAGAAGGCGACGCCGCCGAGGATCAAGGAGTCCGAGACGCGGTCCATGACCGAGTCGAAGAACGCGCCGCGCTGGCTGGCGCGCTTCGAGGCCTTGGCGACCGGTCCGTCGAAGAGGTCGTGGAATCCGGTCAGGGTGAGGAGCACGATGGCGATCCAGAAGTGCCCCAGGGCGATCATCCAGGCCGTGGCGAAGGAGAAGACCAGTCCCGAGAAGGTGAGCACGTCGGCTGAGAATCCGATGCGGACCATCCATCGCCCCGCCGGCAGCGTTACCGTCTCCACCGACTTCCTAAAGTTTCCGTCGAGCATCGATCCTCCGGATCCCGTTCCTCAATTGTAACGAACCGTCATATCCGGATGTCTCAAAATCTCTCGTGGACCTTTCGCCAGGTTGATTCCAGTGATTCCGGCAAAACGCGAGTTTCGCCGATGGTGGTCATGAAATTGGTGTCGCCGAGCCAGCGCGGCAAGACGTGACCGTGCAAATGCTTGGGAATTCCGGCTCCGGCCGCCAGGCCGAGGTTCAAGCCGATGTTCATGCCGTCGGGACCGTAGGCCGCCTCGAGGGCCACGACCGTGCGTCGCAGCATCACGAAGTAGTCCGTGTATTCGGCGTCGGTGAGCTCTTGGAGCACGGACACGTGACGCCTCGGCAGGATCAAGACGTGCCCCGAGCCGTAGGGAAAGGCGTTCAAGACTACGAACGTGAGGTCGCTCTTGGCGATGACCCCGGTGCTCTCGTCGACCGGCTCTTCGGCCAGCGCGCAAAAGACGCACGCGCCGTCGTCGGCGTGACTCTGCGCGACGTTCGCCACGTAGCTCTCGCGCCACGCGGCCGAGAAACGCTCGAGGGCCACTACCGGTCCTCGGGAGAACCGTGGGCGGCGACCTCGTCGACGAGGCGTTCGCGAAACGCCGCCACGCTCACCCCGCGTTCGGGGTCGTTCGAACCGCGCGCGTTGACCCCGAGCGTGGCCCTTTCGACGTCGTCGTCACCGACCACGAGGATGTAGGGGATCTTCTCGAGCTTGGCCCTTCGAATGCGCGCGCCCAGTGGTTCGCTGGCCACTTCGACGTTCACCCGCAGACCGTCAAAGGAGAGGGTCTCAGCGACGTAGCTGGCGTACGCGTCGTGATCGTCGCGCACGCCGAGGACCCGAACCTGCTCGGGACAAAGCCAGGTCGGCATGTTGCCGGCGTAGTGCTCGAGGAGTATGGCCATGAATCGCTCCACCGAACCGAACAGGGCCCGGTGAATCATGATGGGCACCCGGCGGGTGTTGTCGGCCGCGACGTAGCTGGCGTCGAAGCGCTGGGGTGTCTGGAAGTCGAGTTGCACGGTCGAGATCTGATGGGTCCGGCCGATGGCGTCGCGGGCCTGCACGGAGATCTTCGGCCCGTAGAACGCGCCACCCCCGGGGTCCATCACCAACTCCAGTCCCGCCGCCACCGCCACTCGCTCCAACGTCGCCTCGGCCTCATCCCATTCCTGGTCGGTCCCCACCGCCTTGCCCGGCGGGCGCGTGGAGAGTTCGAGGTAGAAATCGTTCAGTCCGAAGTCGCGCAGCAGGTCCAGCACGAACCGCAGGGTGCGCGTCAACTCCTCGGCCATCTGCTCTTTCGTGCAGAAAATGTGGGCGTCGTCCATGGTCATCCCTCGCACCCGAGTGAGCCCGTGAACGGCCCCGGACTTCTCGTAGCGATAAACCGAACCGAACTCGAAGTAGCGAAGGGGTAGGTCGCGATAACTGCGCTGGCTCGACTTGAAGATCAACGTGTGGAAGGGACAGTTCATCGGTTTCAGGTAGTACTGGGTACCGCCGTCGAGCTCCATGGGCGGGTACATCGATTCGGCGAACCATTCGAGGTGTCCGGAGATCTCGAAGAGGTCGGACTTGGTGATGTGAGGTGAGTAGACGAAGTCATAACCCGAGGCCTCGTGACGCTGACGCGAGTACTCCTCCATCACGCGGCGCATCGTGCCGCCCTTGGGGTGAAAGACCGCCAGTCCCGGACCGATCTCACTGGGGAAGGAGAAGAGGTCCAACTCCGCCCCGAGCTTGCGGTGATCGCGCAGTTCGGCCTGGGCCATCTGTTCGAGGTGCGCGACGAGCGCGGCGTCGCTCTCCCAGGCCGTGCCGTAGATGCGCTGCAACTGCGGGTTCTTCTCATCGCCGCGCCAGTAGGCCCCGGCGACCCGGGTCAGTAGGAAATGTCCGAGGCGCGCCGTCGAGGGGACGTGCGGACCGCGACACAGGTCGGTGAAGGCCGGCGAGTTCGAATAGGTGGAGACCGACGACGTCGAACCCACTTCGGCGAGGTCTTCGTCGGTCGGGGCCTTCGCCACGGCGTTGATGATCTCGAGCTTGAATGGCTGGTCCCTAAAGAGCGTCAGGCCTTCGTCGATCGAGTACTCGTGTCGGATGAACGGCTGGTCCTCGGCGATGATCGCGCGCATCTCTTCGTCGATGCGAACCAGGTCGTCGTCACTGAAGTGCGCCCCGCCCGGCAGTTCGAAGTCGTAATAGAAGCCGTCGGCGATGGCCGGGCCAATGGCGTAGTGCGCCCCGGGCCAGAGACGGGTGACCGCTTGGGCCAGTACGTGCGCACTGGAGTGACGGATGACCTCGCGACCGTGGTCGCTCTGGGGCGTCACGATTGCGACGGTGGCGCCGTCGGGCAGCGGCGCCGTGAGATCGGTCAATTGGCCGTTGACCTGGGCCGCGAGGGCGTCTTTGGCCAGGCGTTTGCCGATCGCGCTCGCGAGGTCGTGGGCCGAGGAACCTTGCGGGAGCGTGCGCCGACTGCCGTCCGGGAGCTGAACTTCGATGTCAGACATTTCGGCCACTCATTGTCAAATGTTAATGCCTAACAATGAAGCGGCCGGGGCGACGTTGAAGCCGGCGTGCGCGGCGTCATCGACCGCGCGCAACGCCGCCGGACTGTCGAGGTCGTCATCGAGCGCGTCGCGCACGTCGTCCAAGACCGAGCTCGGTCGACCGTTGGTGAGCGTCGAGCGCCACGTGGCGAGTCGGGATTGGGCCATGGCGAGCAACTCGTCGCGCCACTCCCAGTCCTCGCGGTAATGATGGTCCAGCAGCGCCAATCGCACGGCGGCCGGTTCGGCGCGCCGAGCCAACTCTTCGACGAAGACGAGGTTGCCCAGGGACTTCGACATCTTGGTGCCGTCGAGGCCGACCAGCCCGACGTGCATCCAGTGCTTCACGAACGGCGCGCCGGAGACCGATTCGCTCTGGGCCGCTTCGCACTCGTGATGCGGATAGGCCAGGTCGCGTCCCCCGCCGTGCACGTCGAGCGTGACGCCGAGGTCGCGCAGCGCGATCGCCGAACACTCGATGTGCCACCCCGGTCGTCCCGCGCCCCAGCGGGACTCCCAGGCCGGTTCGTCCTCTAAGGACGGCTGCCAGAGCACGAAGTCCAGCGGGTCGCGCTTGTTGGGATCGTCGGGACGACCTCCGTGCACGGCCGCGAGTTCCAACATGGCGCCGCGGTCCTCGTGGCTCACCTGTCCGAACTTGGGAAACTTCGAGACCTCGAAGTAGACCGACCCGTCGACCTCGTAGGCCAGACCCTTTTCGAAAGTGCGCCCGATCATGGTGAGGATCTCCGGAATCGCCCCGGTCGCGCGCGGTTCGCCGTAGACCGGCAGCAGGTTGATCAGCTGCATGTCGCGTTCGAACTTGGCCATCTCCTGGGCCGCGAGGTCCAAGTAGTTGACTCCCAGCTCGCGCGACTTGCGCAACATGTCGTCGTCGACGTCGGTGACGTTGCGCACGCAACGCGTCTCGTGACCGGCGTCGCGCAGTCGACGCTGCAAGAGGTCGAAGCAGAGGTAGACGTAGGCGTGTCCCAGGTGCGCGGCGTCGTAGGGCGTGATGCCACAGCTGTAGATGGTGACGACCGGGCCCGCCTCGAGGGCGTACACGCCGCCGCGCGCGGTGTCGTAGAGCTGCATCGAGCTAGAGACCCGCCATTTTCACGTAGCTGTGAGTCTTGTGACGGATGTTGATGGAGATGCACACCGCCGTGAAGGCTTCGATGGGGCTGGCGAGGGAAAGGGAGCCGGCGATGACCGCGCGCAGTCCGCTCACGCGGTCAATCATCTCGGCGACCTGACGTCGCGCGTCGTCGTCATCGGAAAAGATCAGCACGTCGGCGTCGAGTTCGGAGTCGAGGTCTTCCATCTGTGCGGCTGGCAGGTGATGGAAAGCCCCCACGATCACGCTTTCGGGCAACGCGTGAGCGATCTGGGCGGCCATCGATCCGCGCGCGGGATAGAGCGCCACCATCTCGCGACCCTCCCGCGAGAGCGCGTTCACCATCGAGATCACGATCTTGCCCCGGAGCGACTGACGCAGGGCACTGGTCGTGGCAATGGCCGAGTCCCACGGCGTCGCCACCACCACCAAGTTGCCCGCCGCGGCGTCCTCATTGGTGCCGCCCACCACGGTGCCCTCACCGCGCAGCGTCAGTCCCCGAGCGATTCCTTTGGCGCGCTCGGCGTCGCGCGAGCCGAGTACGACTTCGTAGCCCGCACTGGCGAGTCGTGCCGCGACCCCTCGACCGGCGGGACCGGTGCCGCCCAATATGCCTACAGTTGCCATCGTCGTCCTCGAAAAATAGATGTTGGCAAGTACGCTAACAAGATGGCGCTCCTGAATGACCACCGTATTCTCGTCACCGGGGTCCTCACCGAAGACTCGTTAGCCTTCGGCATCGCCAAGCGAGCCCTGGAAGAAGGAGCGACGATCGCCCTCTCGGGGGCCGGGCGCGGCCTCTCCCTGACCAAGCGCACGGCGCGCAAACTCGGCGACATCGGCGAAATCGTCGAACTCGACGTCACCGACCCCGATCAGATCGACGCGGCCGCGGCCGAACTGACGACCCGATTCGGACGGCTCGACGGTTTGGTGCACGCCATCGGCTACGCGCCGCCGAGTTGCCTCGGTCACGGCATGCTCGCCTCACCCTTCGAGGACGTCGCGACGGCGATGCACATCTCGACGTATTCGTTGGCCGCCCTGGTGGGCGCCTTTCGGCCGTTGCTGCAAAAGAGTGAGGCCCTCGGCGGGGCCTCGGTGATCGCCTTGGACTTCGACGGAACGCGGGCCTACCCGATGTACGACTGGATGGGCATCATGAAGGCCGGTCTGGAGTCACTCGGTCGTTACCTCGCCCGAGAGGTCGGACCCGACAAGATTCGCGTCAACATGTTGGCCGCCGGACCGATTCGCACCATTGCCGCGAAGTCCGTTCCGGGATTCTCACAGTTCGAGGACGCCTGGAGCGAGAAAGCGCCGCTCGGCTGGGACGTCTATGACTCGAGCGCCGTCGCCGACACCGCGGTGGCCATGTTGTCACCGCTTCTACGGGGCACGACTGCCTCGGTCGTCTACGTCGACGGCGGCTATCACTCGATGGGTTAGACGGCATCACCTTCGATCAAGCAGTCCACGCCCATTACTCCTCCTGATCCTTGAATTGCGTCTCGTAGAGGACCCGGTAGACACCGCCTTCGATCAAAAGTTCGGCGTGGCTCCCACGTTGAACGATCGCGCCGTTTTCGACGACCAATATCTGATCGGCGTTTCGAATCGTCGACAATCGGTGCGCAATCACCAACGACGTACGCGAGGACATGGTCTGGTCGAGCGCGCGCTGCACCGCCGCCTCGCTCTCGTTGTCGAGGTGGGCCGTGGCCTCGTCGAGCACGACTAGCCGCGGCGCCTTGAGCAACAGTCGCGCCAGGGCGACGCGCTGTTTCTCGCCGCCGCTCAGTCGATAGCCGCGCTCGCCCACCACCGTCTCGAGACCGAGTGGCAGCGATTGCACCAACTCCCAGATCTGGGCCGCGCGCAGGGCCGATTCGATCTCGGCGTCCGTCGCCTTCGGCCTCGCGAAGATCAGATTCGTGCGCAAGGTGTCGTGGAAAAGATGCGGATCCTGGGTGACCACGCCGACCATGGCGTTAAGCGACGCCGTGGTGGCGTTGCGCACATCGACGCCGTTGATAGTGACCGCACCACGGTCGACGTCGTAGAGTCGCGACACCAGCATCGAAATAGTCGTCTTGCCGGCACCGCTATGGCCAACCAGCGCCGTCATCGTGCCCGGCTCGACGCGGAACGATACGTCGTGCAGAACGTCGGTTCGCGGCGTGTCGTCCAGTCGTGCGACGGCCTCCAACGAGGCCAACGAGACTTCCTCGGCCCCGGGATACGAAAAATCGACGCGGTCGAAGATCAACTCGGCCGGCCCGTCGGGGATCACGACGGCGTCGGGACTCTCCTTGATCATCGGTTCCAGGTCGAGCACCTCAAAGAGTCGTTCGAAGCTCACCATGGCCGACATGTAATCGATGTTCAAGTTCGACAGCTGAGTCAGCGGGCCGTAGAGGCGAACCAGATACAGCGTCAGGGCCACGAGCGTTCCGATCTTGATCGCGCCGTGGATCACCTCGATGCCACCGAAGCCGTAGGCGAACGCCGTGGCCAATGATGCGGTCAACGAGAGCGCGATGAAAAAGAATCGCTGATACATCGCCTGGTGGATACCAATGTCACGCACCTGTCCAGCCCGACTCTCGAAAAACTCGCGTTCATCGCGCGGACGCCCAAAGAGCTTGACGAGCATGGCCCCGGACACGTTGAAGCGCTCGGTCATCACCATATTCATCTCGGCGTTCAGTTCCATGCCTCGTTGGAACAGCGTCCCGAGCTTTCGTCCGACCCTACGCGCGGGAATCAAGAAGACCGGTAACAGCAGCAACGCGACGAGCGTGATCTGCCAACTCAGCACCAGCATGGTCCCGATCACGATCGTCACCAAGATCACGTTGCCCACCACGTTCGAGAAGAGGTCGGTGAAGGCCTGTTGGGCACCGATGACGTCATTGTTCAAGCGACTGATCAAGGCGCCGGTTTGAGTGCGCGAGAAGAAAGCGATCGGCATTTCTTGAACGTGGCTAAACACCTTGGCGCGCAGTTCATATATGAGACCTTCACCGATCACCGCGGAGGTTCGGCGCTCGAAGAGCGAGAGGAACGCGTCGAAGAGCGCCAGTCCGGCCCCCAGTAACGCGAGTCCGATGACGAGGCCTTTGCTCTTTTCCGGGATGGCGTTGTCGAGAATGACGCGAAACAACAGCGGGGTGACCGAACTGACCACGGCATCGAGCACGACCGCGATGAGAAAGATGACGAGTAGCGCTCGGTACTGCTTCGCGTAGGTGAGCATGCGCGGCAGCGTGCCCTTTTTGATCTGGTGTTCGAGGATGTCGCGGTTCTGACGCATCGATCGCATACCCATTCGGCCGGCGTTGCCAGCGCCACCGCCCCCGTGCATGCTCATCGTGTCTCCATTGCCCCATCGAGTGTAGGAAGGGTGACGATCGAAACGAGCGCTCTAGTCTTCGTCCAGTCGCCGCTCGATATCGCGCAAGGTCGCTTGATAGTGCACGCGCGCCTGTTCTCGAAGCTTGTCGCTCGAACAATCGTGACCGGGCACCTCCCACGTGCGCACCGACACCGGATTGGCGCCACTCTCTCGAAGCACGTGATAGACCGCGTCGCGCGTCAAGGCGGCGATCTTCCCGAGTCCGGCGATCCCGCTCGCTTCGTATCGCCAATTGGGCGTCGGGCCGGGCGAGGGCTCGGACCAACCGGCCCGTCGAAGACTCGCTTCGTCCTCCGGGCTCAGCGCCACGGCGTCACCGATATTGAGGTTGGAGACCACTTCGGCGATGATCAAACCGTCGGGTTCGACCCAGAACTGCACGTAGCGAAAGTCCGCGAACTCGACAATCGACACGAGACAGCGCGGGTCCGCAGCCATCGCGCCGAGAAACTCGGGCAGGTTCGCGATGAACGAACCAACGTAGGACGGCACCCGCTCGCTATGTCCGCTGGCGTACACATTTCCCACGAATTCAAAACTACAGAGGAGCTGTGACACGTAAGCCCTACGACGTGAGCGCACTCACCACGATGATCACGCCGAGCGTCATCATCACGCACGCCCCGACCGTGCGAAGGACGACCAACCGATGCGGCGAGTCGGACAGCCACTCACGCGCCGTGCCGGCGATCATCCCCCACGTGGCGTCACTGAGAAAGGCCATCACGCTGAAGATCACTCCGAAGATCAACAGCTGCACCGTCACGCTGCCCTTGGTCCGGTCCACGAAGTGTGGAAAGACGGCGGCGAAGAAGACCAACGACTTCGGGTTCAAGATACCGACGGTGAAACCCTGGCGAATGACCTGCACGTTCGACGGTCGATACTGCTCGCGCTTAGTCATCGCGGCCGCGTGCGCGCGTCGGTGCCGCAGGGCGCTCACACCGAGCCACAACAGGTACAGACCACCGGCCAGTTGCAACGTAATGGAGAACGTCTTGGAGTGACTGAGCAGCGGTCCGAGTCCGACCGCCACGATGATCGAGAGGATCAACGTGCCGATCGAGTTGCCGAGGACCGTCAACACCGCCACGGCGCGGCCCCACGCGACGCCGCGCGCCAGCGTGAACAGCACGCTCGGACCGGGCACCATGATGATGGTGATCGAAGCGATAAAGAACTCGGCGAGCTGACTTCCCGAGATCACGCGCGCCACCAGTGCAGGGCTCGTTCCAACACGTTGAGACTCGCGCCGATGCTAAAACCGATTGTCGCGGCGAAGAACGCCGTGGCGATGCCGACAGTGCCACCGAGGAGCCAGCCGATCGTCAACACCACCGCTTCGATGGTGAGACGGATGTACACGATGCTCACGTTCAGTCGATTGTGGAGACCCGTCATGAGCCCGTCGCGCGGACCCGGTCCAAGGTTGCACGTCAGATAGAAGGCGCTGCCGACGCCGATGGAGAGCACCGCCCCGAGGACGTAGACGATCTTCAGCCACACCGCGTGCGGTGCCGTGACCGCGTACGTCGTCAGGTCCAAGACGTAGGCGATGATCACCACATTCGATAGTGTCCCGAATCCCGGACGCTGGCGAAGTGGTATCCACGCGAGGAGAACGACCACGCTTATCAGCGCCGTCGACCAGCCCAGCGAGATCCCCACGTGACGAGCGATTCCTTCGGCGAAGACGGTCCACGGCGACGCTCCCCATTGAGACTGAACGAGGAGGCCCTCCCCGAAACCGAAGGCCGCGAGTCCTCCGAAGAGCGGCAGCACCATCCGGGGCCGCACCGCCCAGGTGTTGTTCGCTCGCCACGGCGTTTCGGGAATCTTGTGGCTGAGCTTCATGGTCTTCGCACGCTAGCCGCGAGTCGTTTGCCCTACGGCCAAGAGTCATCTCGCCACTGTCGAGAAAACTCGATCACCGTCCGAACCGCGAGCGAGACGAACGTCGCCACCACGCGGAATTAGCGCGACTGTCCGACTAACCGTTCGACCGCACTGGTGACGGCCGTGACGACCAGCGGATTGAAGACCGTCGGCACGATGTAGTCGGCCGACAGTTCGCCCGGCGTGACCACGTCAGCAATGGCGCGTCCGGCGGCAATCTCGATCTCCGCGGTGACCTGTCTGGCCCCCGCGTTGAGCATGCCGCGAAAGATTCCGGGAAAGACCAAGACGTTATTGATCTGGTTCGGTTCGTCGCTGCGTCCCGTCGCCACGACCGCGGCGTAGCGTCGCGCCAGCACCGGGTCGACCTCGGGGTCCGGATTGGCCAGGGCGAAGACGATTGACCCCGGCGCCAGCAACTTCAGCTGTTCCTCGCTCACCAGGTTGGATCCCGAGACGCCGATCAAGACGTCGGCGCCCGTCATGGCGTCACTGAGCGAGCCCGTGCGCTTCTCCTTGTTGGTGTGCGAGGCCAGCCATCGCCGTTCTGAGTCGAGGCGTTCGTCGTTCGCCGAGATGATACCGCCGCGATTGACGCCGATGACGTCGCCCACCCCTTCGGCTAAGAGCAACTTGGAAATGGCGACGCCGGCCGCCCCGACGCCGAGCACCACCACCCGGACGTCCTTCATCTCCTTGCCCACCACCCGAAGGGCGTTGAGCAGGGCCGCGAACACGACGATGGCCGTCCCGTGTTGGTCATCGTGGAAGACCGGAATGTCGAGCAGGTCGCGAAGACGCCGCTCGATCTCGAAGCAGCGAGGGGCCGAGATGTCCTCCAGGTTGATGCCGCCGTAGACGGGAGCGATGCACTGGACGATTCGCACGATCTCGTCGACGTCTTGGGTCGCTAGACAGACCGGCCACGCGTCGATGCCTCCGAATCGCTTGAACAAGAGCGCCTTGCCTTCCATTACCGGGAGCGCCGCTTCCGGTCCGATGTTGCCCAGACCGAGGACCGCCGAACCGTCGGTCACGACGGCGACGGTATTGCGCTTGATGGTCAACTTGCGCGCGGCCGACGGATCTTTGGCGATCGCCATCGATATGCGCGCCACACCCGGGGTGTAGGCCATCGAAAGGTCGTCGCGCGTCTTGAGCGGAACTTTGGCTTCCACCGAAATCGTGCCACCGAGGTGCATAAGAAAGGTGCGGTCACTCATGGCGATCACCCGGGCGCCGTCGATGACTTCGACGGCCGCGCGAAGCAGCTCGGAGTGGCCCTCGTCGGTGGCGTTGCAGGTCAAGTCGATGGTCATGCCCGATCCGTTGGGATCGACCACGTCGAGGGCCGTGACGGCGCCTCCGGCGTCGCCGACGGCCGTGGTGACCGCGCCGATTCGCGAGTGGTTCTCCAGCGTCACGCGCATGGTTACGGAATACGAGGCACTGGGAACACTCATGGGCACGATCCTTCGGTTGTCGGTCCCGGGTCAATAAGGTGCGGGTCGCGCAATGTGGCGCGGCACGAACCCGAGGCGCAGAACAATTCTAAGACTGACGGGTAAGCGAACCAAATCCACACGGTGACATTCATAAGGTCATAAGTCACTGCTCGCCGGCGTCGACGCCTCCGATCAATTGAGGTCCGGACACACTCATCAAGGCTTCGGCGGGCGAAGCATCGGCGTCGAGCGGTAACGTGACACTGAGTAGGCGACACAAAGGAGATCCCATGGGATTCATGGACAAGGTGAAAGAACAGGCGGCTTCGGCAGCGTCAGCGGCTAAGGACGCGGCGGCCAAGGGTCAGGCCAAGGTCGGCGAAGTTCAGGCCAAGCGTGGGGCCGACGGCGTGCTGCGCCAATTGGGACTCGCGGCCTACCTCCAGACCCAGAATCGTGCTCCGTCCACCATCGAGAGCGACATAGAGAAGTACATCGAGACGCTCAAGACCTTCGAAGCCGAGCACGGCGAACTGAGCGCTGAGGACTCCCCCAGCACCTGATCGCGACTACTCGGTCAGTAGGACCACCCGGCCGAAGGCCTGACGACTCTCGATAAACGCGTGCGCCTCCTCGGCGTCGGCCAAGGCATATCTCCGGTCGATCTCCACGCGGAGATCGCCCGCGGCGACCTCTTCCAGAACGCTCGCGATCATGGCGTAGGCGCGCGATCCGACGAACAGTTCCGGCCCGAGGAAGTAGCCGATGAGACTCTGATTCGAGCCGCCGAGCGTCGAGGTGTCCAATTTCGTCACCTCGCCTCGTCCCGCGTTGCCGAACGTGACGCACCGACCGCGGTAGGCCAGCGCGGTGAGGCTCTTTTGAAGGTTCTCTCCGCCTACCGAGTCGAGGATGACATCGGCACCCCGGTTGTTGGTGAGTGCACGAACTTCGCCCACGAAGTTCTTCTCGCGGTAGTTGATGCCGTCGTCGAGACCGAAGTCCCGAAGTCGCTCGAGGCGCTCGTCGCTCGAAGCTGTCGCGATGACCCGCGCGCCGGCGCGTTTGGCCATCTGAATGGCCGCCAGTCCCACGCCGCCGGCGCCGGCGTGGATCAGTGCCGTCTCTCCTTCGGCCAAGCGCCCGAATTCGAAGAGTCCGTCATGGGCCGTCCCGAAGGCCACCGGCACGCAGGCCGCTTGTTCGGTCGCGAGTCCCTCGGGGATCTTCCAGGTGGTGAGCGGATGCGCGACGCGAAGTTCGGCGTGTGATCCGTGAAAGGCGAGCGAGACGACGCGGTCCCCCAGGGCGAAACCCGAGACGTCCGATCCGACGCTCAAAACGGTTCCGGCGCATTGGTAGCCGACCACGTGGGGAACGGTGACTAGTGGTCCGCCCAGTCGGTTCAGCGTGTCGCCACCTTCGATGCTCACGACCTCGACACCGATCAGCATTTCGCCGGGTCCGGGGACGGGGTCGGGTATCTCTTCGTAGCGAAAGACACTCGGGGCGCCATTCTCGTAGTAGACCGCGGCTTTCATAACTCCTCTTTCCGTCTCCTAGGCGCCAAGACTCTAACGCGAGGCAACGTCCGCGCTTCACAGTCGACGTGACGAAGAAGCACTCGGCGTCAGATTCGCGCGCCGATTAATCTCCAGTTGAGGCGGACCGAGAGCACGACGCCGCATTCGTTGACGCGGCACCGAGAGAGGAGGACGATGAGTACGACCATGGAGCGCGAAGCGACGAAGGACCAAGCGATCGAGCACTTCGACGTCGTCATCGTGGGCGCCGGCATCTCGGGAATCGGAACGGCCTATCACCTGCAAACGCAGAATCCCGATCGAAGTTTCGTCATGCTGGAGGCCCAAGACAGTTTCGGCGGGACCTGGCACACGCACCGCTACCCCGGGATTCGTTCCGACAGCGACCTCTACACCTTCGGGTACCGCTTCAAGCCGTGGACCAGTGCGCC
>Ga0182024_10009198_pt1 | contig 20528 bp, 16 predicted proteins | sample P32metaG_FD_120480 | JGI IMG/M metagenome (GOLD analysis project Ga0182024, IMG submission 120480) | Permafrost microbial communities from Stordalen Mire, Sweden - P3-2 metaG (Illumina Assembly) | ecosystem: Environmental > Terrestrial > Soil > Wetlands > Permafrost | place: Sweden: Stordalen... | reverse complement strand
TATATTCGCGGCGTGGAGGAAAACGGGGGCCTGGCGACGGCCAAGCACTTCCCCGGTCACGGCGATACGAGCGTCGATTCCCACCTGGACCTGCCCACGGTGAGCTGCGACCGGGCGCGTCTGGAACAGGTAGAGCTGGCGCCATTCCGCGCGGCCATTTCCGCCGGCGCTAGTGCGATGATGACCGGACATCTCGCGGTTCCGGCGCTGGAGCCAGATGCGAACGTACCCGCGACGCTCTCCGAGCAGATCACAACATGGTTGCTGCGGCGCGAACTAAAATTCGACGGACTAGTGGTCACCGATGCGCTCGAAATGGGTGGCGTCACTGTGCGCTACGCGCCCGGGGAGGCGGCGGTGCGCGCGGTACTGGCCGGTTGCGATGTTTTGCTTTTGCCGCCGCAGCCGGATGCAGCAATGGCCGGCCTGCGCGAGGCCGTCCAGAGCGGGCGGCTGCCGATTTCGCGGATTGACGATAGCGTGACGCGGATTCTGCAAGCGAAAGCGCGCGCGGGTTTGCACAAGTCAAGCCAAGTGAATCTGGATACGCTGGCGAAAACGTTTGGACAGCCGGAGTTTGCCGACGCCGCGCAGGACGTTGCCGATCGGGGCGTGACGCTGCTGCGCGAGGTGACGCGGCTACTTCCGCTCGATGCGAGGCGTCCAATACGTGCTTCGCTGATCGCGATTGCGGGAGACCGGGACCGGCACGCCGGCACGGACTTCGAGCGCGAATTGCTCTGGCGCGTCGATTCCCTGCACACTCAGCGTTTTGACACGCATTTCGCCACTGTCGCTGATCTCCAGTTGCCGCTTGCCGAGAGTTACGACGTGATGATTATCGCAATCTTTGTGCGCGTTGCGGACCGCAAAGGTCACGTGGGTTTGCCGGACGAGCAGATCGCGGCGGTCAAACGGCTACTTTCCCTGGATAAGCCCGTGATCGTCGTCTGCTTCGGCAGCCCCTATCTGATTTCGCATTTCCTGGAAGCGCGGACATGGCTGGCGGCGTTCAGTTCGGCGGACGTTGCGCAGCGGGCCGCGGCTCGGGCGCTTTTCGGGCAGGTTGGCATCGGTGGGCGCATCCCGGTGAGCGTTCCCGGCACCGTCAAAATAGGAGAAGGGCTGGACGTCGAAAGAAACTCGATGACGCTGAAGCCTGACCGGCGCGAGATGGATGCGAAACTCTCGGCGGCATGGAAATTGCTGGACCGCGCCGTGGCCGATCGAGCGTTTCCCGGCGGGGTCGTGGCCGCTGGTTATCGCGGCGAGTTGGCGGTGCACGCGTTCGGCGCGGTGAGCTACGAGCCTAAAGCCGGTGCGGTGACGCGCGAGACGATTTACGACGCGGCGTCGCTGACCAAGCCGGTGGTTACGGCAACGCTTATCGCCATGCTGGAGGAAGAGAAACAACTGGATCTGGACGCTCCCGTGGCGCGCTATTTGCCGCGATGGACCTTGTGGCAGAACGCGGACTGGCGGCCGCGCGTGACGGTGCGGCATCTGCTGACCCACACGTCCGGGCTGCCGGCACACGCAGAGTTTTTCCGAACGATCAAGGCGCGCCAGGGGATTGTGGCGCTCGCGATGGCGGCGCCGTTCGCCTATGAGCCCGGCACGCAGTCGGTTTACTCCGATCTCGGATTTATTGTGCTCGGCGAGATTTTGGAGCAACTCACGGGAAGGCCGCTCGATCAACTTGCCCGTGAGCGCATCTTCGCTCCTTTGGGCATGGCCGACACGATGTTCAATCCGCCGAAATCGCTGCGCGCGCGCATCGCGCCGGTGGAGGACGACAGCGCTTTCCGCCAGCGTCTGATTCACGGCGAGGTTCACGACGAGAACGCCTGGGTGATGGGGGGCGTCGCCGGGCACGCGGGAATGTTTTCGACGGCGCCTGACCTTGCGGTCTTCTGCCAGATGCTTCTCAACGGCGGAATCTACGGGCACCGGCGGCTGCTGCGTCGCGAAACCGTATTGAAATTCACTGCGGCGGATGCGCTCTCGGCGGGGACTCGCACTCTGGGCTGGAACGTTCCGACGCCCGGGTCGTCGAGCGGGCAGCACTTCTCGGCGCGAAGCATCGGACACACTGGGTTTGTCGGCGGCTCGATTTGGATCGATCTCGAGCGTGAACTTTTCGTGGTGTTTCTGACGAACGCGTCGGGCCGCAACCGGGTGAACCCGGAGGGAGACAAGATTCGGCAGGTGCGGCCTGAGCTGCATGACGCTGTGGTCGAAGGGCTCGTTGGGAATTCTGGCGATGCGGTTCCGTGACATCGAATTCCGCCTGCTTACGGTACGGGCGCCGCAACCAACGGCGCACAGGCTGCGAGCCTGTGCTACTTAAACCCGGCTGCGGCGATGGTGTGAGATTTGTTTGTGACTATACGCGTCGGAGGCATTGCTGCTATGGCTACACCTCGGGCCAAGCGCGTGTTGCGACGGCTATAATCGGCATTCGTGACCAAAACGCCCCGGAATCGGCGCGGGACCGAGGAACGCAATCCACGCTCGCGGGAACTGGACCGGCTGTCCACGCAGGAACTGCTGGGCGTGATTCATCGCGAGGACGCTACGGTGGCCGCGGCGGTACGCGGGGAGTTGCCGGCGATCTCGCGCGCGGTGGATGTGATCGTCGATGCACTCTTTCGCGGCGGCAGGCTCATCTATGTGGGAGCGGGCACCAGCGGCCGCCTGGCGACGCTGGACGCGGCAGAATGCCCGCCGACGTTTGGAGTTTCGCCGAAGCTGGTGCAAGCGGTAATCGCCGGAGGACGGCGCGCGCTGACCGACGCCGTGGAAGGCGCGGAAGATGACGCAGCGCAAGGCGCGCGGGACTTGAAGTCAAAGAGGGTTAGCAAGGGCGATGTGGTCGTGGGTCTGACGGCGAGCGGGACAACGCCTTACGTGCTGGGCGCTTTGAAGCTGGCACGCAGCCGCGGCGCGATGACGATTGGCGTGACGGCGAATCGGCACGCGCCGATCGAGCGGCTGGCGCGAATCACCATCGCGCCGGAGACGGGCCCAGAGGTGGTGGCCGGGTCGACACGAATGAAGGCCGGAACGGCGCAAAAGCTGGTGCTGAATTTATTGAGCACGGCGGCGATGATTCGGCTGGGGCACGTCTACAACAATTGGATGGTGGACGTTGCGCTGACGAATGAAAAGCTGCGACGGCGCGGATTGCGTATCTTGCAGGAGGCATCCGGCGCCAAGGCGTCCGCGGCGGCGCGGGCGCTGAGGCAAGCGGGCGACCGCTTACGCGTGGCGCTGGTGATGCTCAAGATGAAAGCGGACGCCGACCAGGCTCAGCGAATGTTGAAGCAGGCTCGCGGAAATTTGAGGCGCGCGCTCGGCGAACGATGACCGCAAGCACGGCGAGCGTTCAGGCTGAACCGCAACAGGCGATAGGAAAATCCATGGACCGATTTCGCATCACGGGCGGCAAGCCCCTCGAAGGCACAGTACGTATCAGCGGGGCGAAGAACGCGGCGTTGCCGGCGATGGCCGCGGCGTTGCTGACGGCCGAAGCTGTTCACCTGAGGAATATTCCGCGCGTGCGGGACATCATCACGATGAGCCAGTTGATCGCTCACACGAACGCGCGGGTGGAAACGCCCGACGTGCCACCCATCGATCTGACGATCGAGGCGCGGGACATCACCGACGCGGAAGCGCCGTACGAACTGGTGCGCACGATGCGCGCCTCGATCCTGATGCTGGGGCCGCTGGTGGCGCGCCTGGGCCATGCGCGCGTTTCGCTGCCCGGCGGGTGTGCGATTGGCGCGCGTCCCGTGGACCTGCACATCAAGGCGCTCGAACAGATGGGCGCGGAGATTTCAACCGAGCAGGGTTACGTAACCGCGCGAGTGCCCAGCGGGCGGCTGCATGGGGCAGACATTCGCTTCGAGAAAATCACCGTGACCGGCACGGAAAATATTTTAATGGCGGCGGCTCTAGCCGATGGTGAAACGCGCCTGGAAAATTCAGCGCGCGAGCCGGAAGTGACCGACCTGGTGGAGTTGCTGATCAAGATGGGCGCGCGGATCGAGGGAGTTGGAACGCCGACGTTAATCGTTCAAGGCGTGGAGCGCCTCGGCGGAGCATTGCACACGATTATTCCCGACCGCATCGAGGCCGGGACGTTCGTGGTGGCCGGAGCCATCACGGGTGGGGACATTGAGGTGGCCGACTGCAATCCGGAACATTTCAGGGCGGTGCTGGCCAAGTTGTGCGAAATGGGAGTGGACATTGAACCCGACGGCACCGACCGACTGCGTGTGCGCGGAGCGAAAAAACTGACCGCAGTCGAGATGACGACCGAGGAATATCCCGGCTTTGCCACCGACATGCAGGCGCAGCTCATGGCTTTGGCGACGCAGGCGCAGGGCGCGTCGGAGATTATCGAAACGATTTTCGAGAACCGCTACATGCACGCCAGCGAGATGGCGCGCATGGGCGCGGACATTTCAATTGACGGGCGGAAGGCCGTGGTGCGAGGACCGACGCCGCTTGAAGGCGCGACGGTGATCGCTTCGGATCTGCGGGCCAGCGCGTCGCTAGTGCTGGCTGGCTTGGTGGCGCGCGGGGATACGATTGTGGACCGCGTCTACCACATTGATCGAGGATATGAGCGGATCGAGGAGAAGCTGAGCCGGCTGGGTGCGCGGATTGAGCGGCTACGGTAGCAACAGACCGGATGGGCGCTGCTGCGTTCATTTCACCTTGGAACGCAGCCTTCAGTAGATCGACGGGCGTCGCAACATGTGTTCCTGCGCACTCATCGCTGTGTGCTCCAACAACGAAACTGCGGACAGCCAAGAGTGGCTGTCCCACTACGGGCAACCGCGCGCTGCCTGGAGTGGTTGGACTGCTCGCTCAACGAGTGCACTGCTGAGCGACTGTGCTGCAGACGGCGACTGCTCCTCAGCTAGCAGATGTGTTCGTGGCGGCGCGACTGGCAGCCGCGGCGCGCTCATACGCTAGAAGAGGCTCCAAAAAATAGGGGAGGCGCCTTGGCGCCTCCCTATTTTTTACTGCAACAATTTCCCCGGCTAAGAGGACAGCCACAATAGTGGCTGTCCCGCTCGCTAGACCGGCGCGGTTACGCGCCGGTTCCCTGCTGTTGCTTTTCGCGCTGCTCGCGCAAAACGGCTTTGCGCGACAGGCGGATTTTGTTGCCTTCGATCGCCAGGACTTTGACGAGCACCTGGTCACCGAGTTTGAGTTCGTCTCGCACGTCGCGGATTCTTTGTTCGGCGATTTCGCTGATGTGCAGCAGACCGTCGGTGCCTGGGAAGATTTCGACGAAGGCGCCGAAGTCCGCGAGGCGAACGACCTTGCCGAGATAGGTCTTGCCGATTTCGGCGGCGGCGGTGACGTCGCGAATCATCTGCAACGCGGCTTCGGCCGAGGTCCCGTCAGAGGCGAAGACGTGAACCTTGCCATCGTCCATCACGTCGATCTTGACGCCGGTGGCTTCGATGATGGAGCGAATCTTCTTGCCGCCGGGTCCGATCAAGTCGCGAATCTTGTCGGTTGGAATGGTGAGCATGAACAGGCGCGGCGCATACTGCGACATGCCCGTGCGGCCAGCGGTGAGCGTTTGGTCCATGATGTCCAGCAAGTAGAGACGGGCTTTTTTGGCTTGCTCGAGGGCTTGCCGCATCAGTGGAACGCTGATGCCGCCGACCTTGATGTCCATCTGCAGCGCGGTGATGCCGGTGCGCGTGCCGGCGACTTTGAAGTCCATGTCGCCGTAGTGGTCTTCGGCTCCGGCGATGTCAGTGAGTACGGCAGCTTTCTCGCCTTCGATCACCAGACCCATGGCGATGCCCGCGCACGCCGAGCGCAACGGGACGCCCGCGTCCATTAGAGCGAGTGAACCGCCGCAGACGGTGGCCATGGAGGAGGAACCGTTTGATTCGAGGATGTCGGAGACCAGGCGCATGGCGTAGGGGAAATCGGCTTCCGGAGGAAGCAGATTGACCAAGGCCCGCTCGGCGAGGGCGCCGTGGCCGATCTCGCGGCGTCCGGGACCGCGCAGGAATTTCACTTCGCCGACGGAAAACGGCGGGAAGTTGTAGTGCAGCATGAAGCGCTTAAAGGCCTCGTCCTCGAAGAGCAGGTCGAGGCGCTGCATGTCTTCTTTGGTGCCGAGCGTGAGCGTAGCCAGGGCCTGGGTTTCGCCTCGGGTGAAGAGCGCCGAACCGTGCACGCGCGGCAGCAGGCCGACTTCGCACGTGATCTGGCGGATTTGATCGAAGGCGCGGCCGTCCGGACGGCGCTGATGATTCAAGATGTCGTCGCGAAAGAACTGCTCCCGGAGGCGCTCGAAGGCGCGGCTGGCGAGCTTGCGGCGTTCCTCGTCATCCTCAGGAAGAGTGGCGAAGATTTCCTTCTTGAGCTCGTCGACAAGCTTGTAGCTTTCTTTTTTGGGATGCTTGGCGGTGTCGAGTGCGTCGTGCAGGCGCGCGCCGAACTTCTGCTCGATTTCTTTGGCCAACTTTTCATCGAACGCTGCCGGCGGCACTTCGACCTTCTTCGGTTTGAGTTGATCGTGCAATTGACGGATGGCGGCGATGATGCGGCGGACTTGTTCGTGGCCAAAGCTCAATGCTTCAGCGACGGTGTCCTCGGAGACTTCGAGAGCGCCCGCCTCGACCATGACGATGGCTGCTTCGCTGGCTACGATCACGATATTCAGCAAGCTGGTCTTCTGCTGCGCGACTGTGGGATTGGCGACGAGTTGTCCTTCGAGCAATCCGACGCGCACGGCGGCGATGGGCGTGACGAAGGGAAGGTCGGAGATGAACGCCGCGGCCGCCGCGCCGGTGATGGCGATGACGTCAGGGTCGTTCTCGCTGTCGGCGGAAAGCACGGCGGCGACGATCTGAGTTTCGTTGCGCCAAGCGTCGGGGAAGAGCGGGCGCATCGGCCGGTCGATCATCCGCGAAGTCAGGATTTCGCGCTCCGAGGGGCGGCCTTCACGTTTGAAGAAACCGCCAGGAATTTTTCCGGCGGAGTAGGTGTACTCACGATAATCGACGGTGAGCGGGAGAAAATCGCGGTCGTTGGCTTTTGAATCCATGCAAGCGGTCACCAGCACGACAGTCTCGCCATACTTGACCACAACGGCGCCGTTGGCCTGCTTGGCCAGCTTGCCGGTTTCCAGAGTCAGCGTACGTCCGCCGACCTCGACATTCACTTTATAAGGTGCTTCTTGAGGCATAACTTGAGTTCCTTTCGCCGCACCGCTCCAGCGGTGACGGCACTGTGTGCGATTTAAAATCGTTTGTTATCGGAGAGAAGAAGAACTGCCTGGAAAAGACGGTCGGCGAAACTAGCGTGAGCACCTTGTGCGCTTATCGCGTGGGCTCCAAGTAGAGCCCACACCCGCACACCCCCGTGAAAGCCTAGCGGTCCGACAATCGGGCCGACGGTTGGGGGATTGACCCAGCGCTTGCAGTTGCGAGCGTTGGGAGATGTCCGGGAAGCGGCTTCGAGCCTGAAAGGACCTGCCGCTACTTGCGCAAACTAAGGCGCTCAACAATCTCGCGATACCGATCCGGGTCACGGCGGTTCAAGTAATCCAGCAAACGACGGCGCTTATTGACCATCATGATCAAACCGCGTCGCGATGCATGATCCTTTACGTGCGACTTCAGATGCGAAGTCAAGTACGTGATCCGCTCGCTCAGCAATGCAATCTGCACTTCCGGCGAGCCGGTGTCTTTCGGATGGGTCCTGTACTGTTCGATCAGCGCTACTTTGGCTTCGCTCAAATCGCCCTCTCCGTCGAACCCTCTTATGCTCTATTCGTCTTCTCTTCGACTCATAAAGACTACCATACGGTTCGGCCGCAATCGAAAATAATTTTGGGGCGGCCGGCCACACGAGACTGCGGGCGGCCGGATTGCCGCTAGCGATTCCCGCGGCCGATGAGCGCGAGGAACTCCTCGCGCGTCTGCTGATTGTCGCGGAAGGCGCCGAGCATGGCGCTGGTGATGGTCTCGGAATTTTGCTTCTCGACGCCCCGCATCACCATGCACAAGTGACGCGCCTCGATCACCACGCCGACTCCCAGCGGCTTGACGGAATTCTGAATCGCCTGGGCGATCTGGTTCGTCAGCCGCTCCTGGATCTGCACTCGCCGCGAAAACATGTTCACCAGGCGCGGGATTTTCGACAGGCCGACGACCTTCTTATCCGGAAGATAGGCCACGTGACATTTGCCGAAGAAAGGCAGCAAGTGATGCTCGCATAGGCTATACAGCTCGATGTCCTTGACCACCACCATCTCGTCGTAGCAGACGTCGAAGACTGCGCCATTCAAGATTTTTTCCGGATCCTGCTGGTATCCACCGGTGAGATAGCGGAAGGCGCGCTCGAAACGCTCTGGCGTGTGCAGCAATCCGTCGCGCTGCGGGTCTTCGCCGACGCTCTCGAGCATTGCGCGCACCATGTCGGCGATGGCGCCGCTTCCATGCGTCCGCTCTTCCGCCAATTCCAGTTCTTCAACTCTTTTCGGCGTGTCACTCATGTTCGGATCTCCTCGATTTCTCCCGCGTACTCAAAGCTGTTGCGCCCGGTTTCCTCCAGGCGAATCCGCACCAGGCGCGCTCTCGAAAATGCCTTCAGGCGATCGAAGATTTCGATGCAGAGATTCTCCGTCGTGGGCACGCGCTCGCGGAATGCGGGGACATCCTTATTCAAATAGGTATGATCGAAAGGCTCGATCACCTCTTGCTTTACGAACTGATCGAGATCGCCCAAATGGGCAATCATGCCGGTGGAAGGGTCGGCTGCGCCCGTGAGCGTGACTTCGACGACGTAATTGTGCCCATGACCGTAGGGATTATTGCACTTGCCGTAAATGCGCTGATTTTCCTCTTCGCTCAGATGCGGGCTATGCAGCCGGTGCGAAGCGGAAAACGAATAGCGTCGCGTCAATTCAAGTCTCATGCCGCGCCTTCCTCGCCGTAGCAATCGACGTAGAGGTCGGGACTCTCCCAAAGCCGCACGCGCGTCAGTTTGCCGCGTGAAATCTTGGGCGCAAGCAACTGCCAGATCACTGCGGCGACGTTTTCGCAGGTCGGAATCTTGCCGGCAAGCTCGGGAACTTCGTAGTTCAGAAAACGATGATCCATGCGCTCCATTACTTCGCGCTCCATAATCTCTTTCAGGTCCTTCAGGTCCAGCACCATGCCGGTGGCGGGATCGGTCTCGCCGCCGACGGTTACCTCGAGGACATAGTTATGTCCGTGGCCATTCGGGTTGTTGCATTTGCCAAAGATGCGCCGATTCTCATCATCCGAAAATGCCGGATTGTGATAGAGGTGCGCGGCGGAGAATTCGATTTTGCGCGTTAGATAGACCATATTTTGGTTCTTGAACTGCCGTGCGCGCTTTCGGGCCTCACGCGCCGGAATTGCCGACTGGGTACTCGCGGCCCTTCCAGGTTACCTTGCCGCGCGCGTAATGCCAGTCGGAGGACAGCAGCACGCCAGCATATAGGGCGACACCAGCTAGATAGTATAAGACGTCCGACCGCGGGAAACGATTCCGGCGAAGCTGGGCCGCGTAGCTGGCGTGGCGACCGGCGAGCAGGAGAACCCCCAAGACCCCGAAACCCACGTGTAAGGGCAACACTAAGAAGCAAAGCAGCGGAATCCACGGAATCACTGAAAACAGCTCCCGCGTGACCGTTTGGCCCGGCGTCTTTAGCAGCGGAAACAGGTTTTTCGTCCAACCCTCCCACATCGCCCGGAAACTTGAATACATCCTGACGCGTGCGATTTCCGTGCCAGGAGCGAAATATAGAGCGACGCCCGTGGCCTTGGCTCGTCGAGCGAGCGCGACGTCTTCCAGCACTTCGCCCGACACTGCTGCGTGGCCACCGATCGCTTCGTAGGCATCGCGGTGAACTAGCAAATATTGGCCGTTGGCCGCGGCGGCGGGAGATTGCGGGTCGTTCACCGCGGCGTAGGAATACAGCTCAGATAGTCGGCAAAAAACGAATGGGATTAGCGCGCGTTCCCACCACGTGTGCAGCTCCTGTTCTGGCGAATACGAGACCACCGCCGCGCCCGAAGCGGCGGCATCGGCTAAGGCTCGGGCCGCCGATCCCGGCAGATGCTGGGCGTCCGCGTCGGTGAAGAGCAGCCAGCGTTCGCTGGCGTGCTGCGCGCCTTGCCAGGCGGCGTGATTCTTGCCAACCCAACCGGGCGGCAGGGGTCCCGCGTCCAACACCCGGAGCTTTGGCTCTTTAGCGGCGAGTTGCGCTAAGACGCGCGCGGTGCCGTCGGTGGACTGGTCGTTGACCACAAGGATTTCGCGGATCTCGGGTTGCGCGGCTAGCGAAACGACGGCGCGCTCGACGGCGGCTTCTTCGTTGCGCACGGGGAGGATCGCGGAAACGGCGTCGCTGGGGTCCATTGGCACGGGAGAAGCTTTTTGGCGAGCGCCCGGGACTCCAGCGCGCGACCGCCTGGACTCGCGCAGAAATCAACGGGAAGCGCTATTATAGGCTTCGGAGCAAATTAGATGAAAGAGAAAGTCCTCGGCGGAGCGGCTTTATTGGGCGCCGCCGCCGTGTTGTACTTCTTTGCAATGCCTAGCTATAGGCAGAGCGAGCCCAGCGTTGCGGGCCGCACGGCCCCGGATTTCGCGCTGGAGATGAATGGCCAACAAACACACTTGTCGGATTTGCGCGGCAAGGTTGTGGTGCTGGACTTCTGGGCGACGTGGTGTCCACCATGCGTCGAAGAGGCTCCGTCACTCAACGCCCTCCAGGAGCGAATCAAATCGGAAGGCGGCATAGTCCTGGGCATCAGCCAGGACGAAGATCCCGATGCGTATCAGAAGTTCTTGATTGAACATGGCGTGAACTTCCCGACCTACCGAGAACCGGCCAAGAAAATTCCCGACGCGTATGGCACGGTGATGATTCCCGAGGCTTACCTAATCAGTAAGGACGGGAAGATCGCGAAAAAAGTGGTCGGACCACAGGATTGGACCAGCCCCGAATTGATCTCCAGCGTTGAGACACTGCTCCACGCGCAGTGAAGGCGTTCGCCGCACGGCCCTCGGATCGCGCATCTCACACTTGGCCTAAACCGCACAGCCAAGAGTGGCTGTGCTACTAAAAACTAGGCCCGGCAACTGCTTCGCGGACAGGCGGTCGGTAGCTTCGCAGAATTCTTTCGAGAATTTGCGGATTAGAGCGCGGCTTTGCGCAGGCGCAGCGCATTGGAAATTACCGAGACTGAGCTTAGGCTCATGGCTGCGCTGGCGATCATCGGGTTGAGTAGGAGCCCGAATGCGGGATAAAGAACTCCGGCTGCGAGTGGAATGCCGAGCGCGTTGTAGAGAAAGGCGAAGAAGAGATTCTGGCGGATATTTCGCATGGTGGCACGGCTCAACGATCTCGCCCGGACGATGCCTCGCAGATCGCCTTGCACAAGCGTGATGGCGGCACTCTCCATCGCGATATCCGTACCGGTGCCCATGGCGATGCCTACCTCAGCTTGGGCCAGCGCTGGGGCGTCGTTGATCCCGTCGCCGGCGACGGCGACTACGCGGCCTGCGGTTTGCAGTTTCTTCACGACGTCTGCTTTGCGCTCCGGCAGCACTTCGGCCTCGACCTCGTCGATCCCCAATTTCTTCGCCACTGCTTCGGCCGTTGTGCGGTTATCTCCGGTGACCATGACGATGCGCAGACCCTCCTTGTGAAGCTGGCCGATGGCTTCGGCGGAAGAGGGCTTGATCGGATCGGCTACGGCGATCAGGCCGGCAACGCGGCGGTCCACCGCAATCCACACAACCGTATTGCCTTCACGGCGCAACGCATCGGCGGCTTGGCCAAAATCACCTAGGGCGATGCTCTGCTCGGCAAGGAGTTGCGAGTTGCCAAGGGCTGCCTCGCGGCCGCCGATCGTTCCCATGATGCCGCGTCCAGCGAGCGCACGGAACTCGCGCGGCGATTCGGGAGAAAGTTTGGCTTCGCTGGCGGACGCCAGGATGGCGGCCGCGAGCGGATGCTCGCTGGCGCGTTCCAGGCTGGCGGCGATTCGCAGCAACTCGTGATCGCTATCGATCGGGCCGCCAGGAGCGAGCTGGATGGAGGTAACGCGCGGCTTGCCCTCGGTGAGGGTTCCCGTCTTGTCGATCACCAACGTATCCACTTTTTCCAGAATTTCGAGGGCTTCCGCATTTTTGATCAGCACGCCGGCGGTGGCGCCGCGGCCGACGCCGACCATGATGGACATCGGCGTGGCCAAGCCCAGGGCGCAAGGGCAGGCAATGATCAGGACGGCTACCGCATTCACGAGGGCATACGCCAGGCGCGGGGATGGGCCAACCGAGGCCCACACCGCAAAGGTCACGATTGCAGCGGCCACGACGCCCGGAACAAAGTAAGACGCGACCACGTCGGCCAGTTGCTGGATGGGTGCGCGGCTGCGCTGCGCTTCGCCGACCATGCGCACGATCTGCGCTAAGAGCGTTTCCGCTCCGACGCGCTCGGCACGCATGATGAAGCTGCCGGAACCGTTCAGCGTCCCCGCAGTGACCCGATCGTTTTCGTGCTTTTCGACGGGCAGTGGTTCACCGGTCAGCATGGATTCGTCCACTGAACTCGCGCCTTCGAGTACCACACCATCGACCGGCACGCGTTCGCCGGGGCGCACGCGCAGGCGGTCGCTGCGCATCACCTGTTCCAGAGGCACGTCCTGCTCAATTTCACGACCGGGGCCGCCTGCGCTGAGGCGGCGAGCCGTCTTCGGGGCGAGCTGAAGCAGCCCGCGAATCGCGGCGGAGGTGCGGCTGCGCGCGCGCAATTCGAGGACTTGCCCAAGGAGCACGAGCGTCGTAATGACGGCCGCAGCTTCGAAATAGACGGGAACTTCGCCGCCAGCGGAGCGAAAGCCCGCCGGGAATGCTCCTGGGGCCAGCGTGGCGGCGATGCTGTAAACGTAGGCCGTGCCTGTGCCGATGGCGATGAGCGTGAACATATTGAGCTGGAGATGGACGATCGAGAACCACCCGCGCTCGAAAAACGGCCAGCCGCCCCAGAGCACGACCGGAGTTGTCAGTACGAACTGGATCAGCTCGATTGCGCGCGGCGAAAGCCCGCGAACGATGCCCAGCATTCCGCCCATCGCCAGGAGCAGCACGGGCAATGTAAGCGCGACGCTGACCCAGAAGCGTCTGGACATCGAGATGAGTTCTTCGTTGGGAGCTTCCTCGGCGGAGATTGTCTTGGGCTCGAGCGCCATGCCGCAGATCGAGCAGCTTCCAGGGCCTCGCTGGACGATCTGCGGATGCATTGGGCAGGTGTACTCGACCAAAGCGGTGTCCTTGGCCGGGAAGGTCGTTGGCGCAGATGGAGGAGGGGTCGGAGGCGGCAGCTTAGCGACGGGCCCTGGCGTCAGGACCACAAGAGACGGACCAGCGAGCTTGGGAGGCGGCGTGAGGAATTTCTCCGGTGCCGCACGGAATTTCTGGGCGCAGCCCTCGCAGCAGAAGAAATACGTGCGCCCGCCGTGTTCGGCGCGCGCGCGGGCCTTGGCGGGATCGACCTGCATTCCGCAAACTGGGTCGCGTTCCAGGGCGCCTCGCGTTTCGCTTGCTTGTTTGGTTTCCATGCTTCGCTCCATGATCCACTAGCCTGGGCGGCGTGTCCAGAAACGACGCAATCTGGGACCTGCCATTTGACGGAAACGGAAAGGCGGCAGTATTCTCTGCGCCGAAACGCACGCATGGACCGTGAAGCCACCTCCCCGCCAGCTATAATATTCGATTCTTCCCGCTACCCGCGTACTTATCCAGCCTCCTTGGTCTGGCGCCTAACTTTTACTTTTCTAGGAATCGCAGTCGGCGCGTGGCTTCCGTACGTGATTCTGTCGGTGTCGGGAAGGGGAATATCGATATCCGGCAGTCCCTCGCTTCTGTGGTTGCTTCCTTTGCCGCTGGGCGGGATCTACTTGATTCTCTGGGTGTGGCGATTCAAGGTGACTCTGCGGCCCGACGCTATTGAATTGCAGCGGTTTTTCTCGACACGCAGGCTAACACGCTTAGAGATCAAGGAGAGGCGCTTACTGCTTGCCAAAGGATACGTGAGAGGAGCCGGCATAAGTGAATTGGTGTTGGTTCCGCAGGATAGTAGAGAGAAAGAGCTGCACATGCTCATGATCATAGAAAATGACGACCTGTTCCATGCCTGGTTCAAGGTCATTCCGAATGCGGACAAACGAATACGGGCTTATCGTTGAAGACCGCCCGGATGTTCTCAAACTCCGGGACCCGGCCCTCGGCCGCTGGCATGCTATATACTGTGGGCATGACTCTTGTGGACGTGACCTACGATCTGCCCGGGCCGCTTAAGCCCGAGCAGCTTCGGGCGCTGGGGCTTTTTGCGAACACCTATGGGCTGAGGCGAATCCGCGTGAACGAGCAGACCAATCAGATTTGCGTGGAATATGACGGATCGCGACTAACGGAGACCGAGGTGGCGCGGATTTTGGGGAAGGCGCGAATTCTGGCTTCGCTGCGGGCGTAGCCGAAGTTCGATTCGCCCACGGGCCCGACAACAGATCGCGAGTCAGCATTGGAGTCGATACAACATGTTCGGCTCCGACCCCCAGGTGATATTTCTCTCGAAATGAAAACCTACGCGGGCTGCGACACGCCGGGACCGGGTGTTCCGGGGATGAATCAAAGCGGTAACGTGATCCAGATTGTGCCGGGCACGGTCAACTCGCACGACTGCTCTGGCCATTTCCGTCGCCAGCCCCGTATGCCAAAACTGCGGCCTGAGCAGATAGCCAAACGCAGTCATCTCGTCCATCCCCGATTGGCGGGCGCGAAAGAAGCCACAGGTTCCGACGAAGGAGTTATCGGCTGCGTCACGAAAGACCCACATTCCAAAACCATCTCCGCGCAACTACGCAAGTTGCCAGTGCAGCCAGCGTCTGGCGAAGTTTTCGTCTCGAACTCCGCCGATGTATTCCGTGACCTGAGCATCCTGAAATAAAAGAAGGACCTCGTGGAAATTCTCTGAACGCAGAGGAAGGGCAGCTAGGCGGTTTGTGCGAAGCGTTCGCAACTCGCTGTCTCGTTGTCTATGAGATCGAGTGCGAATTTACCATGACTCGGGCAAGGTGCTTTTTTAGCTGCTAATTATATCCGGACAGGCTGGCTGGCGAGGCTGGAATCGGAGCGGGAAGAAATCGGGGGCTCTGGCTTGGGACCCAGAACCCCCGTAAGTGCATTCCGTTTCCCGGTCGTTTTAGACCGAGGCGTGGGGTCATCCGTCCTAACTTTCCTCAAGGAGGCAGGTAGGAACGTTCCGCGACAAACGAAAAGTGAGCCCCTTCCCTCTCACTTCCCGTCTGGCGAAGAACGTTGTCGGAATGCACATGCGTCTTTGCTAATGCAGCTTGGCTGCCAGCAGTCACTGAATTTGCGTCCGCGTAAGTTGTTTGAATTCAGCATGCGCCGTTTTGTCCCGCAAGCTTGGCGTCCCGAATTGAGAGCCTTTCCCAAGGCTAGGTTCCGAAGCAGGAACAGGCAAGACTGCCAACTGACCCTCGATGCCACCAACCCCTGCCCCAATTAGGGTTTGGACGGGTTTCCAGCGTCGCTCGGCCTCCCATACGCGACCCCCGCGGCGTTCCTTGGCGCAGTCCTAGTACGTACGCAACGTACAGGCGCGAGGTCCCTGGCAAAATCCATCTCCTGAGCTATCCAGCGATGCGGCTCGCCATACGACCATGCCGCCATGCACAAACGACAAGTCACCTGGCTGCGGAGACTCGCGCTCCTTGCTATTCTGTTGTCTCCGCCGCTACTCGCATGGTCCGATGGGGCGTTGCCGCACTCTTCGCAGAGCGAAAAAACGTGCTATTGCGGATGCGATATGAAGGCTGGCACTCCCATGTGCATGCATATGTGCGAACTTCCCAAGTACACGAACCGCTCGTGGGCTAGTTCGTGCCAGAAGCAGAGACCCGCTCTTGACCCTGCCCCATCTCCCCAGTCTGGAAGACACTCCTCGAGAAAGTCCAATCGAGTTCAAAGCGCGCGCCGCTAGCCCTCTTACTTATTACCTTGGAGAAATCGAAGGATAGGTGGCTTGCGGATAGACCGCGTCAGGATTCGCGGTCTCGTAGCAGACGTGCGGCGGCGGCGATGCCTGGCTCTCTCTTGGGCGTTCCATTCGCGCCATCACCGTTTGCGCCGTCGCCATTTGGGGCATTCGTCAACGCGGATTCCACGGAGTCGCCGGGGACGGAATCGCCCTCGCCTGGGGCGAGGAAGAGGTTCTCCTGCAAGCCGTGCTGCTTGGTATAGAGATCGAAGTAGCGGCGGCCGAGCGCATAGAGCGAAGCGTGAGTGCCGCGCTCGATAATGCGGCCCTCTTCGATGACCAAAATTTGATCGGCGCGGCGAATGGTGGACAGGCGGTGCGCGATGACGAACGTGGTGCGCCCGCGCATCAGGTAGGAAAGACCTTCCTGGATCAGGGCTTCCGATTCCGAATCCAGGCTCGAGGTGGCTTCGTCCAGGATCAGAATCCGGGGATCAGCCAGAATGGCGCGAGCGATGGAAATGCGCTGGCGCTGCCCGCCGGAAAGCTTCACGCCCCTCTCGCCGACGACCGTGTCATAGCGGTCCGCGAACGATTCCGCGAATTCATCCACGCGGGCGATGCGGCAGGCGGCTAGAAAATCCTCTTCGCTGACGTCGGGCCGGGAGAACATGACGTTGTCGCGGATGGTGCCGTCAAATAGAAACGTGTCCTGCAGGACAACGCCGAGCTGCGTGCGGTAGCTATCCAGGCGGACGGTCGAGAGATCCGTGCCGTCCACCAGAACCCGGCCGGATGTGGGGACATGGAAGGCCGCGATCAAGCCGATGATCGTGGATTTTCCGGCGCCCGAGGGTCCGACCAGGGCCGTAACGCTGTCCGGGCGGGCCTCGAAACTCACGTCGTGCAAGACGGGCTTGCCCTCCTGGTAGGCGAAGCCTACGTCCTCGAAGACCACGTCTCCGCGCACTACGCCGATGGTCAAGGTGCGCCGCGGATCATCGTCCTCGCGTTTTTCAGCCAAGATGTCGCTGGTGCGCTCGAGGCCCGCCATGCCTTCCGAGAATTGCGTTCCGATGGTGACGATCTGGTAGATCGGCGCTACCAACATGCCGAGGAACAGGCCGTAGGTTACGAAGGTGCCGATGGTCATGGTGCCGGCGAGCATGCGGCGGGCTCCCAGATAGGTGATCAGCGCGCTGACCAGGCCCAGCAGGACCGTGGACGAGAGGCTCATCACGGACGTCGCCGTCAGCGTCTTGAGCACGTTGTCGAGCAGGCGCTGCACGCCGGCCGCGAATACTGTGTCCTCGCGCTCCTCGGCGCGGTATCCCTTGACGACGCGCACGCCGGCGAGCGATTCGGTGAGCCTGCCGCTCACCTCGGCGTTTAGGCGCGCACGGGCCCGGAAAATGGGCCTAATGGTGCCGACGGCCCTGTTCAGGATGAGGCCAAACACCACCAAAATCGCGAAGGCCAGGGCGGTCATGAATACGCTGATGCGCAGCAAAATGACGAAGGCAAAAGTCGCCGTCATAAAGCTGCCCACCAGCTCGACCAGGCCCGTGCCAACAAGATTTCGCAGGCCTTCGACGTCGCTCATGATGCGCGCGACGAGGGCGCCGGTTTTATTGGTGTCGTGAAACGCTACTGACAGGCGGCCGATATGAGCTTGAACCTGGCGGCGCAGGTCGGCAATCATGCGCTGCGCGGCTTTCGAGAGAAGCTGCGTGAGCGTGAAAGACGTGACGCCTTGGACGGCCGTCGCCGCGATTACGATCAGTACCAGCGGCACGAGAAGCTGGCCTTGTTTCTTGCCGACAACGTTGTCGAGTAGGTATTTGGCCGAGGACGGCAAAACGAGCCCGGCTGCGCGATTGATGGCCATGAGCAGCAACCCCACCAGCAGGAGCCATCGCTGCGGCCGCACAAAAGGCCACGATTGACGCAGAAGCTGGACGAATCCCGATTGGGACGCAGGCCGCTCGGGAGCGCCCATCGCAGAGCGGGAGCCGCCGGATCTGGATCTGTAGCCAGTTCCGAAACCCGCACCGCCGGAGCCGAATCGCGTACCCATAAGCAAAAAGTATAGCGTATAACGCGTTGGCCCCGGGCCACGGGCTGCCTGGGGCGACTAGATGTGAACCATATCGGCACACCACCTTCAGGCCGTCCGCCCGGCGGGCCCGGGGATGGCATAGACTGCGTGTGTCAATAATTAGAACGACAAGGGCTTACGCCGTAGCCGCAGGACGCCTCAGGCAACCAGCCACTTTGCGACGTTCGCTATTCACGGTGGGCTAAACGAGGAACACGATGGCTGATGAGCCGCAATCGCAACCTGCCTTCTCCACGCCGCAACTGATCGCCTCCATGCTGAAGGGTCGCGAGCACGTGAGCGACCTGATCTTCTCGCCCGGGCACGCACCCCAGGTCGAACTCAGCGGCGAACTCGTGGAACTGCCCTTTCGCGGCCTGGAGCGGCTTCTACCCCCGCACACGGCCCAGATCGCGCGTGATTTATTGGGATCGAGCGAGGTTCCCAAGCAAAAGCTCGATACGGAGGGCTCGGCGGACCTGTCCTATGCGGTGCCCTCGGTCGCTCGATTTCGAGTAAACATTTTTCGGCAGCGCGGGACCTTCGCGATCATAATGCGCGTGATTCCTACGGTCATTCCCACGTTCGATGCGCTCGGACTGCCCCCGCGATTGGGCGAAGTGGTGAATCTTCGCAATGGCATCGCCCTGGTCACCGGACCTACGGGTTCAGGCAAGTCGTCCACGCTCGCGGCGATTGTGGATCGCATGAACGCGGAGCGCGCCATTCACATCCTGACCATCGAAGATCCCATCGAGTTCCTGCACCAGCACAAGAAAGCGACGGTGCACCAGCGCGAACTGCACAGCGACACGCCAACGTTTGCCTTGGCGCTTCGCGCGGCGCTGCGCCAGGCGCCCAAAGTCATCTTGGTCGGAGAGATGCGCGACCGGGAAACGATCGAGATCGCCCTGGAAGCCTCCGAGACCGGCCATCTGGTTCTCTCCACGCTGCACACCACCGATGCCTCGAAAACGATCGAGCGAATTGTTGGGGCGTTTCCTTTGAGCGATCAGCAGACCATCCGCACGCGTTTCGGGAAAGCGTTCCGCTTCGTGATCTCCCAACGACTGATTCCGCGCCGCGGGGCGCGCGGGCGCATCGCCGTGCTCGAAATTCTCAAGTCCACACTGCGCACACGCGAATATGTGGAAAAGGGCGAAAACGACGGCAAGACTCTTCTCGACGCCATGCGCGACGGCAGTGACGAGGGAATGCAATATTTTGACGGGGAAATCGAAAAGCTCATTCGCGCGGGCACCATCGACCTGGAAACCGGGCTGAGCTATTCGACGAATGCCGGAAACCTGCGCCTGGAATTGGCGGACTTCAGCGAAAGCGACGTGAGTTCTGTCGAGCCTCAACTCGCCAAGCGTTAACTGCAACTTAGGCCTGCGCGAGTCGGGGGCCAGCAGTCTGTACAGACCGTTCAGAAGCAACTCGAAACTACTTAGCGTTCTGAAATGCCTTCTTCAAAGCAGCGGCCGTGTCGTCAATGGCCTTCTTGCCGGCATCGACCTTCCCGGCCATGAGAAAGAAGCCGTGGACCATGTTACTGAAAGGGTCAATCTCCACGGGGACGCCTGCGTTCCTGAGCCCCCTGGCATACTGTTCATCCTCGTCGCGCGCCGGATCGTTCATGCCGATGATCATAAAAGCGGGTGGCAAGGTGTGCAGGTTCCCGTTGATGGGAGAGATGTAGGCCTGGGCGGGGTCGGTATTGACCGGCACGTAAACGCTCCATTCCGCAAGGTGAGCTTGGTCGGTGGCGATCGGATCCTGCGCAGCAATCCACGAATAGGTGAGCATCGATGGGTCCAAGCTGGGATAGATGAGCGCCTGATATACCAGCTGCGGACCCCGTCGGTCGCGCGCCATCATCGCAACCACCGCAGCTAGATTGCCGCCGGATCCGTCGCCTCCAACGGCGATTCGACGGGGGTCACCGCCGATCTCCTGCGCGTGCTGGGCCACCCACTTGGTAGCCGCATAAGCGTCGTCCGGAGCGGCCGGATAAGGGTTCTCCGGCGCCAAATGATAAGCCACAGAGACGACTATGCAGTTGCAACGGTTCGTAATCGCCCGCAGTGGCACGTCGTGTGTGTCGAGGCTCCCATACGCAAACCCTCCCCCGTGGAAGAATACAAAAAGCGGAAGGCCACCCCCTGCGCGGGGCACGTACACCCGAATCGGAATATCCGCGGCCGATCCAGGAATCATTCGGTCCTCGACATGAAAAACGGGTTCCGGAGGCCCGGCAAATTTTGAATAAAATTTGAATAAAAGAGGAAGCTTTTGCGCGCCTGTTCGAGCGTCTTGGGTTCAAGCAGCCCTGCC
>Ga0182024_10009197_pt1 | contig 20528 bp, 22 predicted proteins | sample P32metaG_FD_120480 | JGI IMG/M metagenome (GOLD analysis project Ga0182024, IMG submission 120480) | Permafrost microbial communities from Stordalen Mire, Sweden - P3-2 metaG (Illumina Assembly) | ecosystem: Environmental > Terrestrial > Soil > Wetlands > Permafrost | place: Sweden: Stordalen... | reverse complement strand
GTCGTACCCTGGCATGTATTCCTGGGGATGGCCGGCAATGGTGACATTGTTGTCATCGACCAATACCTTGACGTTCAGCTGCTTGCCGACGGTGAGGCGGGCTGCCTCCGCGTTATCGCCTTCCATCTGACTGCCATCCGAACCGAGTAGTACCACTGACTTCCCGGGATTCGCCAAAGCAACGCCGTTGACGAAAGCCCACATATGACCGAGACGGCCCGAACTGAATTCAACGCCGGGAGTCAGCAGCTTCTCTGGGTGGCCAGGCAGACCACTGTCGTATTCGCGATAATGCAGCAGCTTCTCGGCGGGCATGGCACCGTTGAGGACGCTCAGCAGGTATTGCGTGGCGACTCGGTGACCGGCCTCGTCGTAAATGATGGGAACTATGGGGGTGCCATTCGCGATGAATGCGCGGACGATCATGACCTCCGGCACTGTGTCATAGGCGCCGCCCGTGTGACCGGACAGACCTCTGGCACCGGCTAACGCCGTAAAGAACACGATGGTGTCGCGGCATAACTGGATGTTGTGCCTGAGGGTCGCTTTCTGCGCGTCGGTCAGCACGGTGACCGTGGGGTCGAGCTTCAGCGGCTCAAGTTTGCTCAGGTCGATGGGGAAGGTCTCAGTATTCATTGGATTCACTGCTGCGGTTGCCGAACAAGGGATCCGGCATTCTACTACCCGCTGGCGTCCTGCGCTGTAGGAGGGCGCGCGCTCTGCGTTTCGCTGTATAGTTATAGTGTGCAGCGCTGGTCGAAACAGATGAGGGCGCTCTTGCAGTCCATCTGCCTGGACGAGACTGACCAATGCATGACGTGAAGTTCGATACCCAGCTTTCCAAAGGGGCCTATTACCGCGAGTTGACGGCACAATTGGCCGCCTTATTGGTTGGCGAGCGCCATGGTCTCGCCAACGCCGCCAATATGTCGGCGCTTCTCTACGAGGCGATACCCTCTCTGAATTGGGTGGGGTTCTACTTTCTGCAAGGAGGTGAACTTGTGCTGGGGCCCTTCCAGGGGAAGGTGGCCTGTACGCGCATCGCCCTGGGACGCGGCGTCTGCGGCGCCGCTGCAGAGCGCAGAGAGACCCTCGTCGTTGCGGATGTGCATGCGTTTCCCGGGCACATTGCCTGCGACTCTGCGTCTCAATCGGAGATTGTCGTGCCCCTGCTCCAGAACGGACGTCTCCTGGGCGTGCTCGATCTCGACAGTCCGCAATTGGCGCGCTTCGATCAAGAGGACGCTATCGGCCTCAACGCGGCTGTCGCTGTGTTGCTCGAATGCTCCGAGCTGAGCCGGTACGCCGATTGACGTGTCATCGCCCGCGCAACGAGCGGCTAAATGCGCCGTCGCGCAAACACCACGATGGCGATGCCGCCGAGTATTGCGCCGGATGCAAGCATCACGCGGCGCGTAATCGCCTCCTCGAGCAATACTGAACCGCTGAGCGTAGCGATGACGGGCACACTCAGTTGTACGACGGCGGCTGTCGTGGATCTGAGCGACGGCAAGACGGTGTACCAGAGCGTATAGCCGAGGCCCGAAGCCACCGCGCCGGATAGGACGGCGCAAGCCGTACCCTGTTCATCGAGCGGCATATGCGGCAAAACCAGGCCAACCACCAGCGCGGCCGGTGCAGCACGAAGAAAGTTTCCCGCGGTCACTTTGGTCGAATCGCCGGCACCCTGGCCGCGCAGGGAATACACACCCCACGCGACCCCAGCACCCGCCATGAGCGCCGCGCTGCCCAGGGGAGGCGCCGACAGGCCGGGCAACAACAAGGCAATCAGTCCGCCGACGGCGAGCAAGATGCCGATGATCTGCCTTGCATTCAGGCGCTCTCCCCGAAGAATGCCGACACCGAGCATCGTCGCCTGAACGGCACTAAACAACAGCAATGCACCGGTTGCAGCGGATAAACCGACATAGGCGAAGGAGAAACCGGCCGCGTAGGCCAGCAAGGCGAGAGCCGACACCCAATTGCCGCCTCCGGAAGAATTGCCGCCACGGACCCTCACGACGATCCACAAGAAGATTGCTCCGGATACCAGCCGGATGGAAGTGAACGAGGCAGGGTCAATAGTCGTGTGCGAGAGGGCGAGCCGACAGAGCACCGAGTTCCCGGCAAACGCCAGCATCGCCAGTAACGTGACCAGAAACACGCGTGCGGACGACATGGAAGACGGGGTCAGGCCCAGAGGCCGAGCGCGAGGGCGCAGGCCGTCGCCTCATCCAACGGCTCATGACGGTCCTTGAGGCGCTGGTACCAAGACGGGCTCAGACGTTCATCGAGAGTCGCGGTCACCGCGGTCCGGATTCGCTCTTCGGCCGATCGCCGTGCCTGGCCGTGAGTCTCATGGGCGGCATCGGCGCACGCGACGATCCGCGCCGCCGCATCGTAGTTCCCCTCCTGGCAAGCGAGCAATGCCATCGCATCGAGAACCATGTAGAACTTGCTCGCGTCCAACCGCAGCGCAAGGTCGTAGAGTTCTTTGCCCGTTGCGCGCGCCTCATGGATTTCGCCGGAGATAACCAGCGCGCTGAACATATGGTTGAGCAGTTCGAACAGCGTTTCGCGCCGTCCCAAGTGCTGCAGACTGAGCGCCAGCGGGCGTCCGAGCTGCAGGGCGGACGCCACGTTGCCGCAGGCGATGTCCAGGTCGACGATGTTGACGCTCGCTACGAGCGCCTGGCGTTCACTTGTCGTCAACGCGAATTTCACGGCTCGCTGGTAGGCAGCGCGAGCTTCCGCAAACTGTCCGGTGCTCATGAGTAAACCGCCCTCGGTGAGAGCACCGAATGCCAGCAGGCGCGCAGGCCATGCCGGATCCTCGAGCTGCCGGGCGGTATGGAACGTCGAGCGGGCGGAGTCGCTGTCGACGCGCCAATTGCCCGCCAGCTGCATGAGCGCGTAATAATGCGATCGAGTGTCGCCCGTCGCGGCGTGCATCGTAGCCGCGAGCTCCGCCGCGTACCGGGCGCGGTCGCATTGCCGCTCTGAATCGTAGGTAGCGATCGCTTCCCAGAATCGACCAATCCGGGCTCGCGGTAGCGTGTCGGACAGAAGAGTGAGCACTTGAGAGTAGCGAACACGGGCTTCGGCGTGCAGGTCGGTCTCTACCAGAAGGGGCCAGGCGGATCCGAATAGGGCAACCGCAAGCTCGCGGTCATTGAGCGTCGCCCAATCCATGGCTGCACGCACATTGTCGAGTTCAAGTTCGTAGCGATGCAGCCAGATTTCCTCATCGAGGGACCAGTATTCCTGATAGGCCACATCGAGCAGCATTAGAATCGAAGCGGCCATGGATCCCCGCGCCGCCTCCAATTCGCCGGTGGCCGTCAATCTCTCGAGCGCGTAGTAGCGAGCGGTCTCCAGCAGCGCATATCGCGGCGGGTCGGCGGCCAGAGCCGTCACCAGCGAACGATCGACCAATCTGCCGATCAAATCCATTGTCTCGGAGGCATCGATGGTCCCGGTCGCAACGCAGGCGGCTGCGGTCGCCAGCGAAAAACTGCCTGCAAAAACGCCGAGCCTGTTGAACACGCTCTGTTCGTCGGGCGCCAACAAACTGTAGCTCCAGTCGAACGCGGCATGCAGCGTGCCGTGGCGCAGGTCGAGGGGGCGGCCGGTGCCCTTGAGCAAGCGGAACCGATCGTCGAGCCGGGCAAGCAGAGCGGCAAGCCCTAGAGCTGGGACACGCGCCGCCGCCAGTTCGAGGGCCAGCGGAATGCCGTCCAGCCGGCGGCAGATAGCGGCAACCAGTAATACGTTCGCGGCTGACAGCTCGAATCGCCGGTCGGCGGCTGCCGCCCGCTGGGCAAAAAACGTAATGGCCGCATACTCTTTGGCGTCCGCCGCACCGAGGCCGGCACGGGGCACCGGCAATGCGGCAAGACGATAGACAAGTTCTCCGGCGATGCCGAGAGGAGCTTGACTCGTGACCAGCACCCGTACTCCCTGCGTCTGCAAGATGAGTCCGGCCAACGGCGTTACCAGCGCATCGCTGAGGTGCTCCGCGCAGTCGAGAATCAGCAGCAACGGCGCGTTGTCGATCGCCTGGCGCAGCGCCGAGAATTCTTCGACCCCGTCGGGCAGCGAGATCCCGAGTGCCAGGGCGATTGCCGAGGGGACGCGGTCTATATGGTCGAGCACTGCCAGCGAAACCCACGCCGCCGCCGCCCCGGGCTTTTCCGACTCGGTCGCCAAAATCTCCTGGGCGAGCCGGGTCTTCCCGACGCCGGCGATACCTACGATGGTCACGAGGCAGGATCGACCGAGAGCGTCCTGGACATTACGCAGATCGTCGTCGCGACCCACCAAAGGGCCGAACCGATTTGGCCACGCCCGACGCTGCATCGTGAACCGCGGCAGTTGCGCAGGCGGAGGTGCGGTCGGCGGCGGCTCCGTCGATGCCGGACCCGATACCTCGAGATCGAGGCGGTAACCAAACCCCTGCACGGTGCGAATCGCGCCCACGCCGAGCGCGCGTCGCAGGCTCGCGATCTGCGTCGGAATGTTGTTCTCATCGACGACGAGTCGGGGCCACACCCGTTCCAGCAGCGCGGCTTTGGTGACCAGCCGGCCGTGGTGCTCGACCAGAACCAGCAGCACATCAAAGGCACGCGAGCCGAGTTCTATGGGCTTGCCGGCGGCACGCAGCAGCCGCTCCGATGGAAAGAGGTCGAAGGTACCTACACGTATCAATTCCATATGGCCCCGCACTCCATTCTCGAACGCTATAGCTACTTTTCAGAATAGTTTCACTGCTGATTCAAGACTGAACGGTTCATCTGAGAGATCGTACACCCCGCGCAGAGAGGTTCTTTCCACCACTGAATCACCGACCGTTTAACCCAAGGGAGAATGTCATGAAGAACTCGATCATCCTCGTCGCAGTCGCGGCGTTTGTCACTTGCAGCGTCACCATTGCCAAGGCCGATTCCGCTTTCGAACCGCTTTCCGTCACCGTGCAATTTGCGGATCTCGACACGGCCAATACCCAGGGAGCCGCAGCGCTCTATCGGCGCCTCAAGGCCGCCGCCGCGAGCGTCTGCCGAGGTCCGGTATCGAACAAGGAATTGGCGCGAGTCTGGATATATACCGACTGCGTGCATACGGCACTGAGCGCCGCGATCGTCAAAGTCAACCGCCCCGCGCTCACCGCTTTCGCCGCAGCACACGGGGTGCCGACAGGCGAGTCCACCATCAGGATCGCCGACAATAAATGACCCATGGGAGACCTCGGCTCCGGTGCAAGCGCATCGGAGCCGCCGGTCCTCGTTTCACTCTTGGCTTTCTGTTACTTAAGATATTGATAATTATAGCTTTTATCCCACCGAACCCAATCTTGTGGGCTTTTTAGAATATTTTCATACGCAATTCAAGACAGGGCTGATGACATCAGGAACACTGCATACGTGCGCCGATACAGGACAGCGTCCATGCAATTTATCGAAGGAGATGTCATGCCGAAATTTGTCATTGAACGGGAAATCCCGGGTGCCGGGAAAATGACTCCTGCAGAACTAAAGTTGATCTCGAAGAAATCGTGCGGCGTTCTCAGCAGTTTGGGACCCAGCGTGCACTGGATCAACAGCTATGTCACCGCCGACAAAATCTACTGCATATACCACGCAGTCGACGAGTCGCTGGTACGGCGACATGCCGAGCTTGGTGGGTTCCCGGCCAACAAGATTTCGATGGTGACCAGTCTCATCGATCCCGCGACGGCTGAATAGGAGCAGGAGTCAAGCGAGCTACTTCAACTGCAGAGTCGGCGTCACCTGGTCCGGCGCCGCCGTCGTTTCGCCGGCGCGCGTCGAAGGACCACAGCAGCGCGCCGTCCGTCGCCGCAAAGGCCTTGAACATCCCGTCGACCGTGCCCTGGAAGACGAGATCGCCGCCGGTCACCTTCACGCCGCCGTTGAGATAAGTCGGGTAGTCGACCCGCCAGACCTGTTTCTGCGTCACCGCAGACCAGGCGATCAGCGCGCCCGCCGGTGGCTTCTCCCCAATCAGCGGGCCGCCGATCATGTTGGCGCCGGCGTCGGTGTTGCGGTCGGTCGCCGGCCGCCAGCTCGGCGAGGGCTCGCTGAAGTTCACCTTGAACTCGACCGCGGGGATGTAGACCAGGCCGGTCTTGAGGTCAATCTTCGAGGCCCAGGTGACGGTCACATAGGGTTCGGCCGAGATCAGCTTCCCGTCGCTCCGGTCGATCACATAGAAGAAGCCATTCTTCGGCGCCTGCATCAGCACCTTGCGGGGCTTGCCGTCGATATCATGCGACGAAGCGCCGATCTGCGTGCGCCCACCCAAGGAGTGCGAGCGCCAGCAACGACAGGCGGCCAACCTTTTGGATCATGTTTCCCCCTCAATGTTGCTGGATCGTGGCAGCCCGAACGAACCGCATCAAGTAAGGAACGAATCGATAGCGCGCATAAGGCAAGAGGTCGGGGAGACCGTGGAAAGGTGAGTGGGCTAATTGTCTACGCAGCAACATTTTCCGGATAACACGGTACACACAGTGAAGGCGTGACGTTCGGTGCTTCCGCACCTTCGAACTTTTATGGCTGCGAGATCGCAAGGGAATCGCCCGAGTGAAGCGACGCGTGCACCGCAATCCGCCTCGGCGGCCACATGAACATATGTGAACGGACATAGTTCTGTTTCCCACGAACACCTGCCAACCCTCGTTGCCATGTTCGGCCAAAGCAACGTCGAAGCGACTGGATGTTCAAAAACAGCGGAGGTGATGCGCAGTGAAATTCGGCACCAACACGATGGCGAGGCTCATGTTTGTGACGGTCCTGCTGATCGCGGCTGCTGCGGGGGGAATCTGGTACTTTCATTCCGTAAGCGGATACGCGACATATCAGATCCATACCGAGGACCCGGTTTCGGGCCTCGTTATCGATGCCCCGATCGAATTCCACGGCGTCGAGGTCGGAAAGGTCAAAAGCATCAGTTTGCTCAGCCCGCGTTCAGTAAACATTGTGCTGAGCATCGATAAGAATGCACCCGTGACATCGGCCAGCGTAGCGACGATTACCTCTCGAGGACTCGCGACACGAGGATATACCGGCTACGTTTACATTTCTCTAGACGATGTCGGTGCCGATTCGCGGCCGCTAACCACACGGCCGGGTGAGCCGTATCCCGTCATACGGACGGCGCCATCGAAAGTCCTGACGCTCGATACGTCGATCGATCAGGTGAAGGGCAATGTTCAAATCATCACCGATATACTGCAATCTTTGCTCGACAAGAAGACCATAGTGTCACTGCAGCAATCCGTGGACAGCTTGCAGAAAGTTACCAAAGCCCTGGCGGCGAATACCGAGAAGCTGAACTCGATTGTCGCCAACACCGAACGCGCCAGTCATCGTTTCGAACCATTGTTGAAATCGGCCGATGACACCGTCACTCAGCTCCAGACGAAGATCGTTCCGGAAGTTCACGAAGTTCTGACCAACCTTGATCCGTTGCTGGAATCGACCCACGACACCGTGAGCGCGCTTCAGACGCAAATCTTGCCGGAGGCTCGCGAGGCGTTGATTAACCTCGATAATCTGTCCACAACGTTGACGGGCGTAGCAACCAAGATTAATCGAGACCCTTCGATATTGATTCGCGGCACGACGCCGCCCCCGCCCGGGCCCGGGGAATCGAAGTGAAGGTCGGTATAGGGAAAGCCGCTATGATCGCATGCGTCATGTTCTTTTCGGGCTGCACGTTGTTCTCTCCGGTCAATATTGATACGAAAAAAAATGTACTGAACAGTATTCCGCTCGATCTCCCCAGCGAAAGGACTCACTCGGCCACCCTGTTAGTGCTGATGGCCGAGGCCATGCCGGCCTACGCTACAACACAAATGGCCTATTCGACTCAGGCTTATCAAATCGCGTATTTCACCAAGAATGAATGGGCAGAAACACCCCCGCAGATGATTCAGCCGTTAATCATCCAGACACTTCGAAACACTCACTATTTCAGCGAGGTTCTGTCGCCGCCCTATTTCGGTCGCCACACGTTCGGGCTTCGCATCGAAATCCTAGAGCTTAAGCAGGATCTCACTTCCGAACCCGCGATGCTGCAGCTCGCGATGCGCATCTGTCTAAGTCGCGATGCAACGAATCAGGTAGTCGCCACCAAGGAATTGTCGGTGAGCCAACCCATGGCCGAAAAAAACCCCTATGCCGGAGTCGTGGCAGCCAATGAGGCTATGCCAAAGCTGCTGCGCGAGCTCGCCAAGTTTGTGGTCGAAAAAGCAGACTAAGGCAGCATTTTTCGCAAGGTGTCATCCTTGAATACGAAATGGTGCCTCAGTGCCGCTCCCGCATGAAGGAATATGAAAAGAATGAGCAAATAGCCCAACCATTGGTGGATGATCACGTATCGCTGAAACAAGTTCTCGTCACGATGTACGAAATCGGGGAGCATGAATAAGCCAAAGAACGATACCGGGATGCCGGCGGCCGAAGACATGAGATAGCCAGTCATTGGCAAGGCGAAGAGCAGTCCATAAAAGGAAAGATGGACGAAGCGGGCGGTGACTTTTTGCCAATCAGGCATGTTTTCAACCAGCCGCGGCAGTATCTGGGTTATGCGCCAGGACAACCGCGTTGCAAGTAAAACGAGCGCCAATACGCCGAACTCCTTGTGATAGAGAACCAGCGTAACCTTTTTGGTGTTGAAGCCGACATCCGGCAGGGTAACCATATAAAGACCCAGCGCAGCTAGTCCAATGACCAGCAAAGCCATGGACCAATGGAATAGGAGCGCGATAGTGCCGTAACGGTCTTCTCTGTTCTCAAGAGGTATCATTTCCGAGGCCTACCGCTTGTAAGCTGCGGGGTAAGGTTTGAGTCGTCATGGTTGCTTCGCCTCATGTCGGGAGTTTTCCTCGCCTAGGGATCGTTGGAGTCTTCACCGCGCGTCGCAAATGTCTGTAATGGTTGCGCCAGCTTGATGCGTGGATCTCGCGACAGTCGGGCCAGCAGGGCTTCCCGGTCCGCGCCTTCGGGAATCTGCAGCACCGCACAATGCATATGCAGCGGCTCAATGGGCCAGGCGCTTGATTCGTGCAGCCCGTAATCCCGTTCTATGGAGCGCATTACATGGCGAGCGCGCGATGTTGACTCGTAGGTAGTGAGGAGGCCGTACCCGCCAGGTGTGCCGCCAGCATGCGCTATGAAATTAACATGATCATTGTCGACCCCGGCGATGACGAAGCGCTCTGATGAGTGATTGGACGGATCGGCGAGTGAGTGCGATTCCATCTGCATCGGTATGTTTTTGCATGCGCACGTCAACGCGATAAGGACTGTGGCTGGCGCCCAGAGTTTGACGAATCCGAGCGAAATGTCCGTATTAGCCGCGATTGCTTTCAACGAGTGTCTTACGTAATGAGCTTGCATCGGAGTCAAGCCTTTTCAATGAGTAGCCGTTGTGCACGGCGGAGTCACCCTCTGTAGGTACCGGCTGTGAACCGATCAGTTGCGACGGGCAGCCAAATGGGAAGGCCCGAGTGTCCACACGGTGGGCGATACGGCTTAAAATAAGCGGCATCAGCGACACGGTGAAGCCCTCGATGAAGGTCAGCACCTTGCCCAAACTCGTCAGGAGCGCGAGCGACGTAGAGGCTCCCCCCCTAGAGCCCGAGGCGTTTGCGCACGTGAGGCTCGATCTGTAGTACCCAGAAGCCGCTGCTTCCCGCGGCGTAGATGAGTCCCCTGGCAGCATCGTAATGGCCGACCCCCGCATGGACCAACGATCCATGATTGAAGTACGCCACCTCGCTCGGACTCGTAGGCTGGCGGATGTCGAAGATTCGCAACCCGGCGCTGCCAAAATTCACCGCCGCAAACTTCGCATTGAGCGGGTTGTCGATCAGGTGATAAGCGATCCAGGGATCGTTCCCCGAGGCTTTCCTGACGTCGCAAAACTCCGGATCGTTGATGGCCAGCTTGAGCATCGACACATTTCGCGCCTGGTCGGGCTGGGTGACGTCACTGACGAACACCTCGAAGCCCCAACCCAGTGAGAACGGCCGTGGGTAGGGCTTGCAGGTGTCGCCTCCGACGGGTTGGTTCGCGATCCCCGTGCTGCCACCTTCGTTGGAATGCAGCACATACTCGTGCCCCGAGGCGCGGAACCAGTCGAGGCCGTGTCCCGGGCCGTCGACTTCACCGATGATCTTGAACGGGGTCTGCGTCAGGTCGATGATGCGTACCTTGGCCACCGGCGCCCAGATCCCGCTGGTACCCCCGGCCTGATCACCGACATACAACCGTGTGTCGTCCCCATTCAAGTCGGGCGAATGGGCGAACTGCGGCCACAACAGAGACGCCTGCAGCGGACTGGCCCCTACTATGTAATTGGCGCCCATGGGGTTGGGGTGAGTCGCATCGACACACAGGCTGAGACCGGCTTTGAGTGCTTGCCGGTGCACTTCGGACCATGGACCAGGTTGCTGCGCAGCCAACTCGCAGCGATGGTCGGTGATTTTCCAGGTACTGGCGTCGTGGAGATTGGTGATGTCGGCCTCCCACACACCGAAGGAGGCGTACACCTTGGTACCCTCGCGGTTGACGCGTATGTCATGGGGCAGCAATCTCACGGGCACCCCAGGCAAACCGAGCGGCGGCCATTTGATCTCGCCCGCCAGCACGGGATGCAAGCAGTCACTGATGTCGTAGACCGAGCTGCCTGAGACCAGCACGGCGCGCTTGTCGGTGACGACCGCCCGCAGGGTCTCCGAACCACTGTGCACCGGCACGCTCGTGACCTCCACGGGCTTGGCCGGATTACTCACGTCGATGACGTAGACATTCTCCTTGCTCCGCACGTAGGCACATTTGCCGACTCCCTGAACGTTGCCGATCCGGGGGAGCTGGCCGACGAGCTTGACGCCGCAGTTGTAGTTCGCCGTCTGCCCAGCCGGGACTTCGCCCTGGATGCCAGGCTCGCGAATATCGCCGGAGCCGCACGGCGCTGGCGAGACCCCCTTGTCACGAGGACCGCTGGCGGCCTGAGCCGGCATGGCCGTCTCGCCGAGCAGCAGCCCGACTGCCAAAACAAAAGCGATCTTGACCTTTGAATGTAAGGACATGATGGTGAACTCCCCCCGTGAGCGACCCATCGCGATTTTTGCATTAATTCGGTTTCCGAACCACATTTTTGTCTGGCACGCGTGGGTACGGAGCACGGGGCACGACTCGCAACTTACGCAGCTGCTATCGAGGTTCGCCAACTGATCCTTCAGAGCCGCGGCCTGGGGGTGCTTGGCCGCGGCTCCAACATTTTTGCTGGGACGATCGCGTTCCTGCTCGCGTTCAAGTACCTGCTCGGTACATCATAGAGCCATGCCCTATACACCCATTCTCGCCACCCTCGGCTACGTTCTATCGGAAGACCAACGATCAGTACTCATGGTGCACCGTAATGCCCGGCAGGACGACCTGCATCTGGGGAAATGCAACGGCCTCGGCGGCAAGCTGGAAGCGAATGAGGACATCGCCGCAGGCATGCGCAGAGAGATCCGCGAGGAAGCCGGTATCGAGTGCCTCGATATGCGGCTGCGGGGCACTATAAGTTGGCCTGGATTCGGCAAGCATGGAGAGGACTGGTTCGGCTTTCTGTTTCTTGTGACTCGCTACAGCGGTACGCCGCCGGCACAAAATCCCGAAGGCGACCTGAAATGGGTGGAGCTCGACAAACTGGAGACGTTACCCTTGTGGGAGGGAGATCGTCATTTCCTGGCGCTGATGTTCGATGCGGACCCGCGAACATTCCATGGCGTGATGCCGTATCGCGATGGCCATATGGTCAGCTGGGATTTCTCCCGGATTTGAATCCAAATCGATTCCAATGGTTGCCGACACCTCGATCATAGATGAGGCGGCACAATGGCTGAGCGAGTTTCTATGCTACGGGAACATAGGGCTTTATGTGCCATTCCCTCGGATCGCTGTCGTCGTGTCGAAATATCCCCGCGTCAGTTCCGGACATCGCTTCCTGCCAACGTGCGGCGAGGGTCTCGATCGTCATATCGGACGTGGTAAATCCCGGCGTTCTGGCAAGATACATGCGGCTGATATGCCCGCCCATGGATTCGATGCATTCGCCCGTGAACGGGCAATCCCGGTGAGCGAGAAATGCGACAGCCGGGGATACGAGTTCGGGCGGCATGTGCTCGCGTTGATGTTTGATCAACGGTGATGTTTCCTCCTGCGCGGCGAATACCATTCGTGTCAACGCACCGGGGATTATGCTGTTGGCCTTGATTCCGTGTTCGACACCCTCCGCGGCCAGCGAGCGCGTAAATGAGAACACGCCCGCCTTTGACGCAGCGTATGCCGTTTGCCATGTGAAGCCCGCCATCGACCCCGAAGAGATATTGACGATGCGGCCGTAGCCTTTGGCCTTCATGTGCGGCCACGCGGCCCGACAGGTCTGCACGGTGCCCATGAGATTGACCTCAATGGTCTGTCTAAAGTCGGCCGCCGTCATTTCCTCGAACGAGACGACTCGGCAGATGCCGGCGTTGTTGACGAGTATGTCGATACTGCCGAATGCATCGAGCGCCGTCTCGATGATCGCCCGAGCTCCCGCCTCCTCCGCCACGGAATGTGCGTCGGCGACGGCGTTTCCTCCCCGCGACCGGATCTCCTCTACGACAGCCTCGGCCGAGGCATCACCTGCATAACCCAAGGCGGCGGGCAGTCGGCCTAAATCGTTGACCACGACGTTCGCCCCGCGTTCGGCGAGAAGCAACGCATGCGCTCGACCTAGACCTGGGTTGCCGCCGGCTCCGGTAACAACCGCCGTCAAGCCATCAAATCGCAACTTATCCATCGCGTCCCCTCCGTATCAGGAATTCATTGAGGATGCCGCCGAATTCCTGACTCTGCCAAAGGCGCGTCGTAGCCACCTTGTGCGAACTCCGCCGCCGGGCGCCAGGGGCTCAGACGTCCATTCGATTGAAATACCGGATGGTAGGCGGTCCAGCCAACTTCTTACCGAATTCGTCCATGCTCCCGTTCCCGGTGCGCCACGAGAAGTATTTTTGGTAGTGTTCTCGCGATTGCCAGCGCTCGTAGAAAACAATATTCGTGGGATCGTCCGCATTACTGTAAACATCGAGGCCTTCGCATCCGGCATACGCGCGCGTCTCAGGCAGTATCTTCTTGAAAAACTCCCTAGCTTCCTCGACCGCATCAGGCTTCACGCGAAAGTCCAGTAAAACAACGACACTCATCATGCACCTCCTGCTTCGAATGCTGCGCCAACGGAATGTTGACGAGACCGTCTGGCGCTTATCGTGTCACGTTACGCTACGGACGAAAAGCTGGCCCGCTGCCGACAACATGCGTTATGTTTGGGTGGCGCGGATTGTGCATATGGCGGGATTCAATTTACGAGGGCGCGAAACTTCACGCAGGAGATGCTGAATGACGGAATTGATCGTTGCAGAGGCTCATATCCGTCAACTCCAGGCCCGCTACACCGATGCGGTCTGGAGGCATGACTATGCCGCTTTCGCCGATTGCTTCACCGAAGACGGCGAATGGAAAATCTCCGGGATGACGCTGCGGGGCCGCCCGCAAATCAAAGAGACCATCGAGCGCATACTCGGAAACTTCCGGCGCGTACTGATTTCGTTCGGGACCCCGATACTCACCGTGGGCGAGGGAACGGCGACGGGACGAACCTACGTCACCGAAAAATGCGCGTGGAAGAATGGCGACACGAACATTTCGATCGGGCGCTACTACGAGCGTTTCGTCGAGGATGGAGACAATTGGAAATTCGCGTGGCGTCTCTTTCAACTTCACTACCGGGGACCGCCGGACCTTTCGGGCACCTTTTTCGAAAACCCCGACTTCGGAGCGCCGCCCGGTATGCCGGATATTGACGCAGCTACGATCGACCACGCGTCCGCGAGGTGGAAACTCGCGACATAGCCGGCCACACTCCGCTCAACGTCCCTCAGCAGAGCCCCGGGCAGCCACGCTCGGATCCGCTTTTGCTGGATATTCGTCGTAGCGGCGCGGCCAGGCCGGATAGGCCTTCTCGTTCCGCCCCTCCGCTGTCAGGTCTAGGTAATGATCGGCTGTGAGGAGCGCGTCGAGACCCCGCGCGAAGGTGGAGTACGTCAGAAACAACTCACCACCTTCTCCCACGGCAAACACACTGACACCCGGAAGCTCCTCGCTGAGATACCTCGGGTCGGCCGTGATCGTGCCCGAGTTGTACTCGATCCGACCTTGACGGATCTGGTCCTTGGTGAACGACACATGAAAGTCGTAGTTGAAATCGCTGCCGAAGGAAGACACCCAGTCGAAGCCCCAACCCATGCGCTGCTGATAGGCGCGAATCTTGGCGAGCGGAGCCCTCGAGACCGCAACGATCCTCACGTTATGATGTTTCAGATGCCGTGCGGGCCCGTCGATGTGCTCAGCCTGAAACGAGCATCCGGGACAGGCCGCCTCCCATTCGGGCGCGAACATCAGATGATGCACGATCAGCTGGCCGCAGCCGTCGAACAGCTCGGCCAGCGTGCGGCGGCCGCGCGGACCATCGAACACGTAGCTCTTCTCTATTCTCAGCCACGGCAAGGCACGACGTGCTGCGGCGAGGGCATCGCCTGCACGCATGTGCGCCTTCTCCTTCGCGAGAAGCGCCCTGCGCGCGGCCAGCCATTCATCCCGCGATACGATCTGGTTCGGTTGCATGGAGCCTCTCCCGCGTCTTCCCGGACGGCTGATCCTACGGCAGAATGTTAAAGAGCGCATCCGCCAAAAGGCAGACCCCTCCCTCAAGAATAAAAGCCGGGCGCGGGAGAATACTTCGGCCAACTCGCTGCATCATGCGAGAAGAAGATTTCTGCATCATGCTTTTCGGCGAGATCCTTGACTCTCTGCAAGGAGTCTCGCGCGGCGGCCGGATCATGGTTTCCCGCTTGAATGCACATGAGGTCCAGGTTCTGCTGGGAGTAGCAGGCATCGGCCGTGAACAGCATCGGCCTTCGATTCTTCAGTTTGACCATCAAGCTGTAATGCCCTGCTGTATGTCCCAGCGTCTCGAACATGAACACGCCGCTGGCGATCTCCTGATCTCCTTTCAGTGTTTCGAAACGCGGCGTGAACATATCCGTTGCGCGCCCGGAGTCGGCACTTGTTCGCAGGCCGGGCGCGAAGCTCACCTCGGAGTAGGGAATTTCCTCGGCCGGCGCCGGTGATCGCAGCGTCTCGAGCTCGCAAACATGACACACCGTCGTCGCATGCTTGCAATACTTGTTCCCGCCGCAATGATCCAGATGATAGTGAGAGTTGATGACGTGCGATATGTCCTCCGGCCGAAATCCGGCCAGCTGCAACTGAGCGGGGATGGTCTGCCCCGCAGTCTGCGCAGGATCGGTCCAGCCGACGGTGTTGCGAATGTGTTCGAGATCGAAGCCGGTATCGAAAAGAAATCTGCCTTCCTCATGATCAACCAGAACGCCATAGACGGGAAAGCGATACGTGCCGCTCAGCCCGGCGTCCAGGAACATATAGGTCCGATCCAAGCACATCGTGCCGCAATCGAGGAGGTACACTTTCGTGGGTTTCATGACTTCGCCTCTCTCCTGGGAAAACCGGTCAGTGTCAGCGGGCGCGCTACCATTCATTAAAAATGATACATCGTTAGTTTTGAAAAGTGAATACCAACCGCCGTCATGCCGGGCGCAGCTCCATGAGGTCCACATTGGCGCTGCGCGGCAGCCTGAGCAGAGCCATGATCGACTCCGCCGCGAGTGCCGGCGATATCGGCTCGCCGGAATTCGCATAGAACCCGAGCGACTGGACGAGCTCGCGGTAACGGGCGAGCCGATCCTCGGGCCAACCGCGCTTGAAGCTGCTCTCCGCCAGCCGGCCGGAGCGAAAGACGCTCACCCGGATGTTCTCCCCGCGCAGCTCGGTGCGCATGCCGGCCGACAGCGTTTCGACCGCGCTCTTGGTGGCCGCGTAGACGGTCAGGAAGGGGTATGGCGCGCGCACCGACTCCGAGGTTATGTTTACGATGTGTCCTCCTCCGCGCGTGCGCATGAGCGGAATTGCCTCTCGCATGCAGTAAATTGGACCCAGGAAATTGGTCCCGACCTCGGCCTGCAGGAGCTCATCCTCGGCTTGCTCGATCGACTGCAGGTGCCCGAGCGCGGCGTTGTTCACCAGCACGTCCACCCCGCCATGGCGCGCCGTGACGGCCGCGAACGCGCTGCGCACCGCTGCCGGGTCGCTGATGTCCGTGGCATGCGCCTCCGCTGAGGGGCCCATCGCCGCCGCAAGATCGCGAAGCGCGCCGCCGTCTCTCGAGAGCATGGCCACGCGCATGCCGGCGAGGACCATGGCCTCACAGAGGCGCCTTCCTAAGCCGCCCGAGGCGCCCGTGACGACCGCGACCTTGTTATCCAGCCGCTCCTGCCCTGTCTCGGTCATTGCTGCGCTCCAAGGTCAAATCGGGTCCCATGGGGTAATCGCCATCGACGGCACGTTCTCGAAAAAACTCGGCGCCAGGGCCGGCATCGCATGCGCCTCGATCGACTCGGGGGTCCAGCCGTCCGCGCGATGCAGGGTACGCAGGATGCGGGGCTGGCTGAACAGATAGATCTCATTCGCGCGCACGCCGAAGATCTGGCCCGACACCTTGGCGGCGGCATCGCTGGTCAGAAATACGGCGAGCGGCGCGATTTTGTGACTCTCCATCTTCTTCAACTTCTCGATGCGGGCCAGGTTCTCCGGCGTATCCGCCGGAATGTTGGCGGTCATCGCCGTCCATGCCCATGGCGCGATGCAATTCGAGCGCACGTTGAACTTTGCCATGTCCATGGCGATGGACTTCGACAGCCCGACGATTCCCATCTTTGCCGCCGCGTAGTTGGCCTGCCCGAGGTTGCCGATGAGCCCGCTGGTCGAGGTCATGTGCACGTAGGAGCCCCGCGCCTGGCTCCTGAACGCCGGCGCGGCCGCCCGGGCCACGAAGAACGAGCCGTTCAAGTGAACGTCCAGCACGGCGCGCCATTCCTCCACCGACATGTTGAAAAAGAATCGGTCGCGCACGATGCCGGCATTGTTGACGACGCCGTCGATGCGACCGAAATGATCGAGCGCCGCTTGCACGATCCGCTGCGCCGACTCCCATTCCGCCACGCTTTCCGTCACGGCGAGAGCCTCACCGCCCGCCGCGCGAATTTCTGTCGCCACGAGCTCCGCGGCAAGCGCCGTTCCCGAGAAGGCGACATCATTCACGATCACTTTCGCGCCGTGGGAAGCAAAGGCCTTGGCGAAGTCCTTGCCGATCCCCGCCCCGGCGCCCGTAACGACGACCACCTTCCCCTCCAAGCATCGAGACATGTGAACTCTCCCGCTATTGAACGCTGAACGCCGTCGGCCTCACACTCTCTCGAGAATATGCACGGCGCAAGCGGACCCCAAGCCCACCACGTGCGTCAGACCCAGGCGGGCACCCTCGACCTGCCGCGCACCGGCCTCGCCGCGCAGATGGGTGGCGATCTCGTAAATGTTGGCGACACCGGTGGCGCCCAAGGGATGCCCCTTCGAGAGAAGTCCCCCGGAAACGTTGACCGGGATGCGCCCGCCGAGGGAGGTCTCGCCCGAATCGATCAGCCGGCCCCCTTCACCCTCGGCGCACAACCCGAGGTTCTCGTAATGCAAGATCTCCGCCGTCGCAAAGCAATCGTGAAGCTCCACCAGATCGAGATCCTCCGCGCCCACGCCGGCCATTTCGTATGCCGTGCGGGCGGCCTGCCGCGAGACGGTATTGACGTCCTGCATCACCTGATTGCGCTCCGACCAGGCGTCACTCGCAAGTCCCGAAGCGCGCACCCGCACCGCCCGTCGCGTCAAACCACGCTCGCGCGCCTTGCGTTCCGACATGAGCACGGCCGCCGCCGCGCCGTCGACGTTCACCGAGCACATCAGTTTGGTATTGGGATAGGCGATCATCTCCGCCGACAACACTTCCTCGAGCGGCGTCTCTTTTCGGTACATCGATTTCGGGTTGAAGGTCGAATGATGGTGATTCTTGACGGACACTTTCGCGAACTGCTCGAGCGTGGTGCCATATTTTCGCGAATGCTCGAGACCCACGGTTGCAAATACCGCCGGCATGGTCTCCGAGCCGATGAGACCCTCGGCCGGTAACGGCTCGTTGCCCACTTTCTTCTTCACTATCATGCCGGCCGCCATCTTCTCGACGCCGATGCACAATACGGTGTCGTGGAGGCCGGCTTTGATGGCCATCCAGCCTTCTCGAAACGCGGTGGCCCCCGTGGCGCAGGCATTGGTGCAATTGACAACTGGGATGCCGGTCTGGCCTATCAGCTGCAAAGTGCGCTGCCCCGTCATGGTCTCGCCAATGTTGCCGCTGTAGAGCGCCTGGATGTCCTTGATGCCCAACCCGCAGTCATCGAGGGCGAGCAGAGCGGCCTCGGACGCGAGATCGACGACGACTCGCTCCGGATAGCGGCCGAATCGGATCATGTCGATGCCGACGATGTAAACCTCCGTCATGAGCGATCTCCATCGGGAACAAAGAAGTGTGCGACGTACCCCGCGGCCTCCTCTCCGAGTGCGCATTCCGCGCCGCGAAACACGACCCTCACCGGCATGCCGTACGTCAGCTTGTCCGGATTGGGCTCGATCTCGACCAGGTTGCCCTTGATGGTTCCGCCCTCCTCGAGATCGACAATCGCCGATATGAACGGCACGCGGATACCGGGGTAGCTGCGGTACACGATGGTGTAGCTGTACAGCCGGCCGCGCGCCGCGAGGCGCACGGCTTGCATCTGCCGGCGAGCGCAGCAGCGTCCGCAGTTCTCGCGGACGCCGAGGAACACGGCTGCGCACTCGCCGCAGCGCGAGCCCTGCAGATACGGCGTGCCCGTCTCGTCGATACGCGTATACGAGGTGGCGGGTCGTGGGGATTCCATGGTCGGTGGCTGCTGCATGGGGGTGGTTCTCGAGTTCAATCGATACGTGATCGGCCGCTCTTGATCACGACGCCGCGCCCGGGAACGGTGGCCTCGAACGAGACGATGTCGTGATCCTTCCACAGGCGCACGGCGATTTGATCGCCGGGAAGCACTGGCGCAGAAAACCGCGCCGAGAGGCTTTTCATGCGCTCGGGCGCGAACCCGCAATAGGCTTGGAGGATCGCGCGGCAACAGATGCCGTAGGTGCACAGGCCGTGGAGAATGGGGCGAGGAAACCCGCCGGCCTTGGCCACCGCTGGATCGGCGTGCAGCGGATTGCGATCGCCGCAGAGTCGGTAGAGCAACGCCTGGTCGGGACGGGTGGCGAATTCCAGCACGAGATCCGCCGCTCTGGTGGGAACCTGATGGGGCGGCGGCGTTTCGGACGGGCCGCCGAATCCCCCATCGCCGCGGGCGAATGCGCTTCGGCACAGGGACACGAGCAGTTCGCCATCGACGTCGCGGAGTTGCGTCTCGCGCTCCACCACCGCTCCTTTCTCTCCCTTGTCGTACACCGCCACCACGCGGCTGCTGGCGATGACGCTGCCAGCGGCCGCTATCGGCCTGTGCCAGGTAATGGATTCCTCCCCGTGCACGGTAAGAGCCCGATTCAGGCCGAGTTTCTCAGCGCCGATATTCGCGCCCCACGCCACCACGGTCGCCAGCGTCGGAACCGCCTTGAGATTTTGCTCGTACACGAACGGCAGCTCGGCGCCGTTGCCAGGATCGCTGCCCATGCCGATCGCCAAGGCATACAGCATGGTTTCGCGATCGCTCCAGGAAAACGTGCGCCCAGGCTCCTGGATCGAGAGAACGTCCGGATAACGAATGGCCATGCGAATTACCCCTGCCGCGCCGCCGCGGGACCGTAGGCATTGACGAAATTCAGATCGCGCTCCGGCAGCATGACTTTGCCTGCCTCGATGGCCGCAACCAGATGCTGCACGTCGTACTCCTCGCCCGGCACGAAGCCGGGCCCGATCTCCATGCGAATTTCGCTCACATAGCCGCCGCCGGCGAGCAGGGTCTTGCCCGTCTGCTTTCCCGACAGATCGCTCACCATGTAGAGCAGCACCGGCGCGACGCGATCCGCCGTGAACACGCGCTTGTACTCTTCGGAAACCACGCCGTCGGTGAGCTGGCTGGCAGCGGCCGGGGCGATGGTCCAGACGCGAATCCCGTACTTGAGTCCTTCCTGAGCCAAGGAATTCGAGAATCCCCAGATGCCGGCTTTCGCTGACCCATAGTTCGTCTGACCGAACTTGCCGCGCAATCCGGCGGTGGAAGTTGTGTTCACGATGACTCCGCCGCCTCGTTCCTTCATGTGTTGAAAGATGGGCTTGGTCACGCAGAACGTGCCCTTGAGGTGCACGCGCAGCACCTCGTCCCAGTCCCTCTCCTCCATTTTCACCAGCGAGCGATCACGCAAGATGCCGGCGTTGTTCACCAGGATGTCCACTTGCCCGTAGGCCGCGAGCGCCGCCTCGAGAAT
>Ga0182024_10009196_pt1 | contig 20530 bp, 12 predicted proteins | sample P32metaG_FD_120480 | JGI IMG/M metagenome (GOLD analysis project Ga0182024, IMG submission 120480) | Permafrost microbial communities from Stordalen Mire, Sweden - P3-2 metaG (Illumina Assembly) | ecosystem: Environmental > Terrestrial > Soil > Wetlands > Permafrost | place: Sweden: Stordalen... | reverse complement strand
GCCTGGGTTACCGCGTCCATCAAGGGCTCCGCACTCAAGCGGCGCGGGATGGCGTGCGAAAAGTTGTCGCCGTCGAGAGCGTTCCATTCGTTGGTTTGGAAAGAAGCCTGATAGGTTCTGGACTTCACGATGACGCGCATCAGATACTGCAGGTCGAACTGATGGTCCGTCAGGTCTTTGGTGAGGGCGGCGAGAAGGGGCGCGTTCACGGGTGGATTGGACGCGCGAATATCGTCGACCGGGTCGATAATGCCGCGCCCGAGAAAGTAGCTCCAGATCCGGTTGGCGATGGCTTTGGCGAAAAATGGATTCTCCTTCGATACCAGCCAGTCGGCGAAGGCGTCCCGGCGTTTTTCGTCCGAAGGGATTTTTATTGCGCCGATGGAGGCGACCAGAAACTCCGGTGCCATGACGCGATTGTCCTTGGGGTGGCGCATCTCGTAGTCGGCGCGCTGATCGTAGACGATCTCCTCGCCCACTTCATATCCGGGGCGCAGTCCAACCGCTGAGAAGAACGCAGCCATCTGGTAATACTGATTCTGAGTCCAACGCTCAAAGGGATGATCGTGGCATTGCGCGCAGACCATGCGGACGCCGAGGAACACCTGCGTGGTCTTCTCCATCGTAGGCTTAGGCTCGCGAGTAGTGCGGAAATAATTCGCCGCTGGAACGTCGTAGACGCTGCCCCTGCCGGTTAACAACTCGTGAACCATCTTGTCGTACGGCTTGTTCGCCGCGACGCTGTCGTGGATCCATTCACGGAATTCGTACGTTGCCTTCTCGCCGAGGAACTTGCGAGAGGACTGTAACAGGTCGCCCCACTTCACGGTCCAGCGGTCGGCAAATGCGGGACTGCCGATCAGTTTATCGATGCGCCTGTCGCGCTTGACCTTCGAAGGCGCAGGGTCGGACAGAAACTCGCGGACCTCGGCGGGCGTGGGCAACTGGCCGATCAAATCGAGCGTGACGCGACGTAGAAACTCGGCATCGGTCGAGAGACCGGATGGCTGGATATGCAGCTTCTGAAGTTTCGCGTCTATTAACTGGTCGACGTAATTGTTCTGGATGAGCGGCTTCCATGCGAAACCGGGCTTCGGGTTCAGGACATTGACGGGAATAGTCGCGTACTTGCCCTGATATCGAACCAATAGCGTGGCCTCGCCAATACGTTCACCGAGCACCGCGGCTGCCGCGTCTACCTTGGCGACGTCGGGTGTGTTCGATTCAATGACCGCCTCATTCGTTACATCGCGGGTGAGGCCGTCGCCGAAGCGCGCGACCACCTTGACGTTCATTTTCTCGCCGGGGCGGGGCATCGCAATCTCGGCGGGCACGACTTCGAGGGCGGCGACGTTGTCCTTCGCCGGATCCCCGAACGGAACGCCCTGCGCAATCCAATCGAAAATCGTCCGGTAATACGGCGAGTCGCGATCGAATCGCAATCCGCCGCCATGCGCGACCTGCTGCGTTGGTTTGGAAAGCATGAGGCTGCGCGCCGGATCTGCGCGATTGAAGCGGCGGCCGGACAAATCGTAGAGCAACGCTTCGTAGTCAAATTGAGGATCGTAGCCTCGCAGAGAGAGCTTGAACCCGTTCTTCCCTTTCGCCGCGCCGTGGCACGTGCCCGACGTGCAGCTCGTCTTATTGAGGATGGGAGCCACGTCGCGCAGGAACGTAACCGGCTCGGCAACAGCGAGCGAAACGGAGGCGCTAGCGAGCAGCAGAAGTATGCGCATTTTTATCCTTCTCTTCGTCCATGGCCGGCAAAGGGAACGCTACCAGCGGGGCGTAAATGTTATGCCGGGCGCCATTCAGGGTCAGGCGGCCGTTAATCACCACGTTATAGAGCGCGGGCAGGGTATTCCTGGTGGAGGTTACCAGAAACGTTCCTGTCTTTCGGTCCTTCGGATCGACGGCCATCTCAATCACGCGTAGATCGGTGAAGTTCGGAACATCGACGGCGACCGTATCGGGCCAGTTTTGCATGGCGGTCGCGGTCCACGTCCAACGGAACAGGAATTGATAACCCGCTTCCTTCTTCGCGACATTCTCGAGCTTCAACGCCAGCGTTGCCGGAGCCGCATCGGTCAGCGCAGCAGGCAGCGCGTATCCCAACCAGGCTCCGGTCAGAGGCCGTTGACGGTCGACAACGCCCTGGTCCGTTGCTCCAGCCACGGCGATCGAATAACCGAGGCCGGTGGCCAAACGCTCGATCGGCTTGCCTTGGTCGTCCGAACCGATGGCGCGGAAACTGAGTTCGCCCGCGGGAAGGTTCGCATCGGGAGCGGCGGTTAACGTCAAGATCGCGGTGCGGCTGGTGGCGCGGTTGTTGGGGTCCGCGACCTCCGGTGGAACATCGCCGCCCGCCGCCGTCAAGCCGGGCGGCAAATCGACCAATTCGATCCGCAGAGGGCCGTTGTAACCGCGACGCGCGACGTTCAAATTCACAAGTGCCGTGCCACCCGCGGGAATGTTCACGAAGGGTGTGTTGATGGACGCTCGAAAATCCTGCGCCGCGCGATAGACCATCAAGCGGTAGCCATACTGCGGGCCGCCGCGGCGCGCGAGATCCTCGACGGTAATCCAGACGCGATGCACATTTTCCGGAGCTTTAAACTGGAGGAAGGGATCGCCGAGCGTGCGGCTGCTGGCCTGCACGGCGGCGACATCCACGGGCAGCGGTCCATCGCCGGCGGAAGCGAGCTTCTTACCGTGCTCGTCCAAGATCGTTAAGAGACCGGTGAGCTTCGAGGTCCCGAGTTCCCTCGCCTGCAAGTCGAAGAAGAACTCCTGGCCGGGTTCCACGTTGAGCTCGTAGCGATCGACCTCGCCCGGTCTCGCCAATCGCCCGTTGACCGTCACTGGCACCGTGAGAGGTCCCTCAACGGGCTCTCTGACCTCGGGATAGTCGCCTACAGCGAATGGCAGCGGTAGCACGGGCGAGTCCGGCAAACCGACAAAGACGCGAGCCGTCGTTGCTCCGGCCAGATCGACGTTGACCTTGGTGCCCGAGAGATCGACGTCCACCTTCTCGCCGCGCCTGCCGCCAAGCGGGAACATTTCGGTGGGGTACGCATAGGCGCCGGTTTTCAAACGGTAGAAATTCTGCGTCTGGGTGGAAAAACGCGCGTCATGGACCTCGATGTAATAGAAGCCTTCTTTCGCGAACGTAACATCCACGCGGGCGTCGAGGTTTAATAGCGGATCGTCGTCGCTGGTGGCCAACGCCTTTCCCGAGCCGTCCATCACCCGGATGACGGGGTCGATAGCAGAGCCGGCCCGGCGCGCCTCCACTTCAAAAACGCGGCGCTCGCCGGCCTTCGCTTGAATCCGATAGATGTCGCGTTCGGGACCTTGCAACGTTCCGTTCACGGTGACCGCAGTCGATGGCAGCGCCTGCGCCCGCTCAATCGAATCGTTCTGATGAGGCTCGGCGCCCGGCCGGCTTTCGTCTTCGGTAATCTCCGGAAATGAACCCACGCTGAAAAGCAGAATGTTCGAGAGTCCATTCGGACCCTTCACCCGGATGGTGTAGACGCCGACTGCCCATTCACTCTTGGGTTCCACCAGAAAGCTCGCGTTCCGATCGGGCATCCCCCGCTTTACGTTGCCCATCGGCGTGAAAGTGGCGGGAAGATTCGAAATGACACTGACGCCCTCGCCGAGGTTCTGACCAACAATTGTCAGCGAGAACGGCCTGCCTTTTTGGGTTCCGCGCGGCTGCAATTCTACGATCGAAGGAGGCTCTGCGCGGAGCGCGCATGCGAGAAGCAGAGCTGCGGCGAGCGTTTTCATTGCGGTTTCCCCGCGGAGAGAGGCGCTGGAACGAATGAACGAATCAACGCACAGTCGGCTGTGTTGTAAATCCGAACCTTACCGTCAAACCCTCCCGTCGCGAGCTTCGAACTGTCCGGCGAAAAAGCCACCGCGTAGATTCCCGCGTCGTGGCCCTTGCAGGACGCCTTTTTCTCACCCGTCTCCGGATCGTAGAGATTCACCGTGGGAGCGGCGCCGGCTACCGCGATCCGGGTTCCATCGGGCGACCAGTCGAGGGCGGTGATGGCTCCGTCCTGTCGTTCCAACTTCCTTACTAATGTTGTGTCGTCGGCGATTTTCATGTTGCGCGGGCGGTCCAGCAGGTAGATATAGGGAAGCCGCTCCGCTCCGCCGATGACCACGATGTCCTTCTTCGGGTGGCGCGCGATGGCGGCCAACTCACCCCGCAGCAAATTCACATTTTCGAGGAACGCGCCGCTGGAGGCATCAATCAGCTTGGCGGCGCGGTCTCCGCTGGCCGAGACCAATCTCTTAGAATCGATCCCAAAGACGGTCGCGAGCACCCAGTTTTCGTGATTGCTGATTTTGTAGAGCTCTTTCCCGCTCGCTGTCTCGATCACGTGGACGGAATTGTCCGTGCCACCGACGGCAATCTTCGACTCGTCGGGAGAAAGGGAACCGCCGAACACGGTATCGGCGGTCAGGCGGGCGGAGCGCAAAAGCTTTCCGCTTTTTGCATCCCAAATCTGAACCTCGCCAAACTGCGCCGGGGTGCCTCCGGCAGCAATTAGCAGTTTACCGTCCGAGCTGTAGGCGAGCGAGAGAATCCGTTCCGCGCTGCCCATCAATCGGCGCAGCGGAGCAGTGCCGTCGACGCTGTGGATCAGGACCTCGCCGTTGCCGGAGACGGCAATTTCAGAACCGTCGGGCGAAAAACGGAGCGCAGTGATGACGGGCGGTTGCAGGTAGACAGGGGTTCGCAGTTCGGTGGTCTCTGCGACGGAATCGTTTTTCGCACCGTCGCGGATCCAGTCCCGGACCAGCGCAATCTCGCTTTCAGGCAGAGGTGCTTCGCCAAGGGGCATGCGAGGCTGCAGAGCGGCTGTGAGGTAGCGCACGACGACGCTCTCATCGGGGCGATCCGTAACAAATGCCGGACCGCGCTTTCCTCCTTTCGAAAAACCGTCGAAAGTGGTGAGATCGAGGCCGGACATTTTCGACGCGGGCTGGTGGCAGCCTTGGCATTTCTTTTGAAGGATGGGTTGTATGTCGCGGGAAAAGCTGGGCGCGGCCGCAGCGATATTCACAGCCACCGTCAGGACGATTGCTAGCGCGTTCACCGACATCAACTTCTTTCGGGTCTCAATGAGAGTATATATGAGAAGTTCCAAACGCGTTACAAACCGAGGCTGGGCCATCGACAGCGGCGTTCCCGGTCGAGAAAGCCACTGACTGAGGCGCATCGCAGCCGGATATGAAACGTCAGTCCGGTAACATCACTTCCGATTTTGGTCTGATTCAGAATCTCGCGCGCGATTCTTGCGACTGCGCTTTCGTGCCAATGCCGCCTTCACCCGCATCTTCTGACCGGGTTTCAAGTAGAACGCGTGACTCTTGATGTCCTTGATGATTTCCTCCTGAAGGACCTTTCGCTTGAAGCGCTTGAGCGCGCTTTCCAGACTCTCACCACTGTTAACCTGTACTTCAGCCAACGATCACCTCGATTCGTTAATCCCTGTATTCAGGGTAACAGCTTCTGTTGGATGTCCCAAACTTGAATCGAACCATGCGGTCGCACTACTCGTAGCGCAGAGCCTGGATCGGATCCACCGACGACGCTCGCCGCGCGGGCAGGAAACAGGCCAACGCCGACACGAAGAGCAACACCAACGCCATACCAGCGAGGATGAGGGGATCGCGAACGCCCGCCTCGGTCCAAGCCGACAGGAGCTTGTTTAAGGCTAAACTGGCCGCAATTCCCACGATAAGCCCGCCACCCACGGTCACCGCAACCGACTCAAACACGAGGCGCAGCACGTCTTTCCGCTCTGCCCCCAGCGCCATGCGGATTCCGAACTCATTCGTCCTCTGCGCCACGCTGTAAGAAACCACGCTGTACAGACCTATCGCGGCGAGAGTGAGCGCGAGAAACGAGAATGCTCCGAACAATGTCGCCATCAGCCGCTCCTGCGCCCACTCCGGCTGCGTCGTGATCCAATGATCGAGATCGCGAATGTCCTTATAGGCCTGCTGGTCGGGATTCACGGCCTTAATCTGCTCACGCACAGAATGGAGGATCGTCAGAGGAGGCACGTGAGCGCGAACCAGAACCTGCGTTCCCATCCTCATCGCGGTCGTGTAGGGCAGGAAAACCGCCGGTTTAACCGGTTTGCTGAGACCATCGTCACGGGCATCCGCGACCACGCCGACGATTCGCATCCAGTCGTCGCTGCCCTGTACGGCGAGCATGAAAGGCGGCTCGCCCTTCAACTCCGGAACGCGCACCTGCTGATCGAGAGCGTTGCCGTTCGGCCAGTAGAGGCGGGCCATAGTTTCATTGATCAGCGCGAGATGCGCGGCTCGCATGGTTTCCGCGTGATCGAACATTCTTCCTTGCTTGAGAGGGATGTGGAGCAGCGAAAAGTATTCCGGGCTGACCAGGTTCACGCGGACTTTTTGATCCTCCGCGGGCGGCTTGCCATGGGTTTCAAAGCGCACCTCCCAGCCGTTGTTGGGCGGGGTTGCGTTGGTGGAGATTCCGGCCGATTCGACCTCGGGCATAGCAGCCAGACGGCTGCGCAGTTGCTCGAAATACGCAGCGCGAGCCTCCCAGGTCGGAAGCGTATTTTCGTGCACCGGCACGCCGACCGACATCACGTTGTGGGGATCATAGCCGAGATTCGTATGCATCAGTCTCATAAACGCCGCCGTTGAGCCTCCTGCTACCGTGAGCAGCAAAAGCGTCAGCGCGATCTGTCCGGCAACGAGCATTCCATGGGTCCGGCGGCCGCGGACCCCAGCGGTGAGCTTGCGCGCGCCCGACTGCATGACCTGCGCGAGCCCGGGTCGTGAAAACTGCAAAGCGGGACCGATTCCAAACAAGACCCCTGTCAGCAGGGCCAAGGCAACGCAGAACAGGAGCACCGGCAGGTTCATGCGGATCGCAGCCTCGTGAGGGAACGAGTTTTCCGGCAGCCAGGCCACAATGCGGGACACTGATTCGTAAGCGATCGCCACCCCCAGCAACGCGCCTGCGATCGACAGGACAAGCGACTCGGTCAACAACTGCTGCACGAGTCGGAAACGGCTGCCGCCGATGGCCGAGCGCACCGCCAACTCATGCTGCCGCGCCGTGCCGCGTGCCAGCAGGAGAATGGAAACGTTCGCGCAACCGATTACCAGGAGCATCGACACCGCGGCCAGCAGCAACCATAATGTCCGGCCCAGCCGCTTTATAAACGCGTCGTTAAAGCCCTGAACTTTCGAGCGGAATCCGGTTTCGGGAAAGTGTTTGGGCGTTTCCCTGGCGAACTGTTGGAACAGCGGCAGGAGTTCCGCATCGGCAGTCTGATGGCTGATGCCAGGTTTCAGACGTGTCAAAGGGCTGTAGTTGCGAGCGGGGTCCGCGCTCAGCTTCAAGGGAATGTATATGTCCGCGTCGTTCCAGGTGAATCGAGGGCCCATCACCCCGATGATGGCGTAGCTCTTATGCGAAAGCTGGATTGTGCGGCCTACGACATCTGGGGCTGCTCCGTAATGCCTCTCCCAGAATCGGTGGCTCAGCACGGCGACTTGAGGCGGTTCCTGTCCCTCCGGTGCATCTGACGGGGCGAAGGTCCGGCCCAGCAGAGCGGGCGTCCCAAAGTGCTGGAACGCGTTCATCGTGAAGTAGGTGGCGGACACGTCGTCGGGCACATCCGCATCGGTGGTGAACAGATTCCATTCGTCCGTTGCGGCCACGCTGTCAACGCACTGGGCTTTTCGCAACTGCTCGATTTGCGGCCCGGTCAAACCGAACCAGTACTCCCCGCCGGACTTCTGTTCAAGGACCAGGTGCACCATCCGATCGGCGTTCTTATAAGGATACGGATTCATCAGGACGCCATACACGACGCTGAAGACGGAGCTCGTCGCTCCGATGCCCAGCGCCAATGACGCGATAGCCGTCAGTGTAAAAGATGGACTTTTTCGCAACTGGCGGAGCGCAAAGCGAAAGTCCTGCCAAAAGGTGTGCATAGTGCGCCTTGATTGTTACATACTGCAACCAGAGCGCCAAGGTTACGTCTTTGGCGCATCGAACTTGTGCGAACCACGATACGTCTGTAATCGACACCCGGACTCACTGACCGAACCGCCATGCGTCAGCATGCGGACAGACGAAGCACACGAAATTGTTAAGCTTAATCCCGTGTTTTCCTCGCGGCTCGATTGGAATCTTCAGACCAACCGCCTTTCGGCGCTGCTCAAGACGAAGCAGCGTGTCCTCGACCTGACGGAGTCGAATCCGACGCGCGCTGGTTTTGAATATCCCGGCGAGCGAATACTCGATGCCCTGGCCGACCCCCGTGTGCTGCGGTACGACCCTGAGCCGAGAGGTTTGCTCTCCGCCCGCGAGGCGGTGGCCGGTTATTACGGCGACGTCCCTGTGTCACGGATTCTGCTCACTGCGTCGACCAGCGAGGCCTACGCTTATTTGTTCAAGCTGCTGTGCGATCCAGGCGACGAAATTCTTTCGCCGCGGCCTTCCTATCCGCTTTTCGAGTTTCTCGCGAGGCTCGAATCGGTGCGCGTCGTGCAATATCCACTCCGCTATGACGGCGTCTGGCATATCGACTTCGACGCGCTGGAGCGGGCCATCACGCCCCGAACGAAGGCGATCGTCGTGGTGAATCCAAACAATCCGACGGGTTCGTTTCTGAAGCGCGAAGAATGGTCCAGGCTGCAAAGGTTCGGTCTGCCGATTCTTTCGGACGAAGTTTTCTCCGATTACGCGTTCTCCCCGGATGACTCTCGCATGCGGTCGCTCACCAATGCGCCCGGGGCGCTGACGTTTTCGATGAGCGGCTTGTCGAAGATCGCAGCTCTGCCGCAGATGAAGCTCGGTTGGATCGTCGCCACCGGCCCGGGTCATGAAGCTGCGCTGGAGCGACTGGAACTGATCGCCGATACGTATCTGTCGGTCGCGACGCCGGTGCAAATCGCATTACCGCGCCTGCTTGAAGCCTCCGTCGCGTTGCGCCGGCAGATTCTCGATCGGACCCGCTCGAACCTCGCGCTACTGCGCCGCTCGACGGTTCCACTTCACGTCGAAGGCGGCTGGTATGCAACACTGCAGATTCCACGCACGAAGAGCGAAGAAGATTGGGCAATCTCACTGCTCGACCGGCGCGACGTTCTGGTTCAGCCAGGATTTTATTTCGACTTTGAATCCGAAGCATTCCTGGTTCTAAGTCTCCTCACGCCACCCGAAATCTTCGCCGAAGGCCTTAAACGCCTGCTGGAAGAGATCGACTAATCTCCCTGAGGTCTGCGTCCCAGACCGGCGAGATGGCCACATTGTTATCATGGCCCCTCCTTTATAGCCCCGTCCCGTAAGGGCGGGGCTCCTGTGACGGGCCAATACTTCGTTCTTCAAGGGAGTGCCCATGGGCCTGCGGCCCATCCAAGTGGATGAAGACCGGCGCGATGGGGACCGCACCAGCGCGATGGTTAGCATGTCCCCTCCTTTACAGTCGGGGCTCGGTCTGCAAATCGGCCTCGTTATTGCCAACCGAACCCCGACCGTCAGGGAGGGGACCCTGCGAAAGGGCCAAAACATCGTTATTCAACGGAGCGGATAGACGAAAAGTAGCCGAGACCACCTAAGCGGACTTGCTAGAATCACAAGTTATGCCCAAACTACGCATCCTCGTCGGGATTTTCATCCTTACCCTCATCCTCGGGCAAAGTTCCCAAATCACAGCCCAAAAAAAATTCGCGCTCACCATCGACAACATCATGCGCGGGCCGGCATTGTATGGATATGAGCCCACTGCGCCGCACTGGTCTGAAGACGGGCAGCGCGTCTATTTTCAATGGAAGCAGGCGAATGAGCCACGCGTGAAACCCGATGACACGTACGTCGTAAATCGCGATGGCTCCGGCTTGAGGAAGTTGAGCGAGGAGGAAACGAAAAACCTGCCGCCTGCTTTTGGCAGCCGCACCAAGGATCGCAAGCGGATCGCTTATGCGGAAAACGGCGATATTTTCATTTACGATTCGTCGTCGGGTGCGAAGCGGCAGGTCACAAAGACTGCCGATATCGAAACGAATCCGCAATTCACGCCCGATGAAAAACGAGTGACGTTTACGCGCGGCGGAAACCTTTATGCAATGTCGCTCGAAACTGCGTTGCTGGAACAGTTGACCGACATCCGCGCTGCCGCGGTCGAAGGCGCACCGCCGGCTCCCGCCGCTGGCGCCGGAGGCCGAGGTGGTGGCCGAGGCGGGCGCGGAGGTCCGCAAGCAGCGGTGGCGGCGGCCGCGAAAGGCACCGACAGCCAGGAATTTCTCAAGAAGCAGGAGATCGATCTGATCCTGGCGGTCAAGGAGAAAAAGGCCGTCCGCGACGAGGAAGAGGCGAAGCGCAAAAAAGAGGAGGCGGGTCAACGGAAGCCTTTCCAGTTGCAGGCTCGCCAAACAGCCGGTCGTCTCGAACTCTGTCCCGATGGAAAATGCGTCATCGCGATGGTGACGGAAGCTCCGAATGGAGTGAAGAACGAGAACGTGCCGAATTACGTCACCGAATCCGCGTATACAGAGGATATCAACGGGCACTCGAACGTCGGCGAGCCGCAGAATAAACAGCGCGCGGCGATTCTCGACGTCGCGACGGGCGACGTGAAGTGGATCGACGCGGGACTCGGGGAGCGCGAGATTCAGCTCCAGGCGCCGGTTTGGAATGAAGCGGGCACCAAGGCGTTTCTGATCGCGCGCGCGTCCGATAATAAGGACCGCTGGATTCTCGCGCTCGATCCGTCAACCGGAAAGACGCGAACGCTGTTCACCGAACACGACGACGCCTGGATTAACGGTGGAGGTGGAGGCGGTGCATTTGGCGGCGGCGGAAGCACTGGGTGGCTGAAACACAGCGACGAAATTTATTTTCTGAGCGAGAAGGACGGCTATGCGAATCTCTTCAAAGTCTCCTTCGACGGCGGCGACGCTAAGCCAGTGGTGGCCGGCAAGTTCGAAGTCAGCGGCGTCGAACTATCGCGCGATGGAAACACGTTCTATTTCACATCGAGCGAGGTCAGTCCATTCGATCGACACTTTTACTCCGTGAGCGTCGAAGGAGGAGAGCGAAAGCAGCTCACGAAGGACGCCGGGAATCACCGGGTCACCCTTTCAGCGGATGAAAAAACGTTCGCCGATATTTATTCCTACACCAACAAACCGCCCGAGCTGTTTGTCGACGGCAAGAAAGTCACATCCTCGCCCGCGCCGGAGTTTTGGGATTACAAATGGCTCGATTTGCCAATCGTGGAGATCCCCGCGCGTGATGGCATCAAGGTCCCGGCGCGACTTTATAAACCGGCGAATTTCAAGAAGGGCGGACCAGCGGTCATGTTCGTCCACGGCGCGGGATATTTGCAGAACGTGCATCACTGGTGGTCATCCTATGAGCATGAGTACATGTTCAATCATTTTTTGATGGAGCATGGCTATCTGGTGATCGACATCGATTACCGAGGGTCCGCCGGATATGGGCGCGATTGGCGTACTGCGATCTATCGCCATATGGGCGGCAAGGATTTGGACGATCACGTCGATGCCGCGAAATTCATCGTTTCCCAATATGGCGTCGACCCCAAGCGTATCGGCCTTTATGGAGGCAGCTACGGAGGGTTCATCACACTGATGGCTTTGTTTACTGCGCCCGATACGTTCGCCGCCGGAGCGGCACTGCGGCCGGTGACGGATTGGGCGCACTATAACCACGGTTATACGGGGAATATTTTAAATCTGCCTCAAAAAGATGAAGATGCATATAAGAAGTCGTCACCAATTTATTTCGCCGACGGATTGAAAGGCGCGCTCTTGATCTGCCATGGAATGGTCGATACGAATGTGTTTTTCCAGGATTCGGTTCGGCTGGTGCAAAGGCTCATCGAATTGCACAAAGAAAACTGGTCCATCGCGCCATACCCCGTAGAGGATCACGGGTTCGTACAACCATCAAGCTGGGCCGACGAGTATAAGAGGATCTACGGTCTTTTCGAGATCAACTTAAAGCCGAAAGCCTGATGGTCCGCGCCGCCAGCGCGGGGTAGACTCAAACTATGCCGGCATGCTTGAATTGTGGAGGGCGTCTTTGCAAGGGTGAAACGAAATGTTTCACTTGCGAGATGCCTGTCAGGGAAGAACAGAATCAGCGTCAGGTGAACCTTGGGCGCATCAAAATAGTGCTGACGATTGCATTTTTCCTCTGCGTGGGCCTGACCATCGCATCGATTTTTACCGACGTCGGCCCCTCCTTCTGGAAGTGCGCGGCGGCGACGGTGATCCTGCACTTTGTCAAAGAGTCCGCAGTCCAAATGGCAGAGCCGAAAGGCTCTTAATCTCACGGATCACTAATTCCAGCTCCTCATCCTTGGTATAAAAGTGAGGCGCAACGCGGATTCCCGCTCCAGGGCGATAATCGACCAGATAATCGCGCCGGATCAGTTCCTGGGTGATTTCGTAGCCGTTTGGAACATCGATTACAACGGTGCCTCCACGCTGGTTCGGATCCCGGGGCGAATTGACGCGAAAGCCTGCTTCTTCAGCTAGTTCGATGAGCTTCTTCGTCTGGCGCATCGATTTTTCGCGAATGGCCGGCACGCCAATTTCGCCGATAATCTCGTATCCCGACATGGCTGAATATATCGCCGGGATATTCGGCGTGCCGTTCAGGAAACGATTGATTCCAGGGTCGTAATCATGCTCCGGCGCGAACAGAAACGGGTTCCTATGGGCGGCCCATCCGGTCATGCGCGGCTCCAGTTCGGGCCATAAATCGCGGCGAACATACAAAAATCCGGCGCCCGGACCGCCTAACAGCCATTTCACGGATCCGCCGACCGCGAAATCGACGCCTAGTTCGCGGACATTTATCGGCACTGTGCCTGCAGATTGATAGACATCCGCGACTATTTTCGCCCCAACTTCGTGGGCACGGCGCGTTAAAGCACCCAGATCCTGAATGAAGGAACTGCGGAACAGTACATGCGAGACGGAGACTAGCGCCGTCTCCTCGTCGATGGCTTTGAGCATCGCTTCGAGAGGGATTGTGATGCCATTTTCCGACGGAACGGTCACCATACGAGCCCTTAATCGACCATAATTGTATAGATTAGACGGGAAATTCATCCCTTCGGAGACTATCTTATTGCGCTTTTGCGTCCAATCGAAGCACGAAAGAACGATCTGCTGGCAGATGGAAACGTTCTGCTGCATGACGATTTCAGCCTCGCCCGCGCCGATGATTTTTCCGATCAGATTGCCGACCGTAACCGGCATCTCCCACCAGCCTTCTTCCCAGGCCCGGATGCCGCGCGTGTCCCACTCGTCGGCGAACTGATTCAACCGGTCGCGCGCGCGGCGGGGCATTGCGCCGAGCGAATGGCTGATCATGTAGACCGTCCGATCGAGGATCGGAAACTCTTTGCGCCAGGATAGTAAGGGGTCCATCAGGATCGCGCGCCGCCGCTCACGATGAGGATCTCGCCGCTTACATAATCGGACAGGGACGAGCAGAAAAACAGCACCGGGCCCGCTGCCTCTTCGACTGTTCCCGCGCGGCCGAGCGGGCAAAGATGTTTTACGGCGTCGATGGTCGCCTGATGTATCCCGACCTTGATTTTCCTGCCTTTCATCTCGATTTCCGAGCCCTCGCCGAGCGGTTGGACTAAACGCGTTTCGATAAAGCCGAATCCTACCGAATTCACGTTGACGTTGTAGCGGCCCCATTCCTTCGCCATGACTTTCGTGAGCCCGTTGATGCCGCTCTTGCCCGACCCGTAGCCGGCCTGGCCCGCGATTCCGTCGACGCCGGAGACCGATGTGACGTTCACGACTTTGCGCATAACGCGCCTCCCCTCGGCGATCTCTTTTTTTGCGGCCTCTCGGATATAGGTCGATGCGGCGCGAAGCACGCGGAAGGGGGCAACGATATGAATATCGAGCATGGCTTGAAACTGCTCGTCTGTCGTTTTCTGGATAACGTTATCCCACGTATAGCCGGCATTGTTGACGACGATATCGATGGAGCCGAACCCATGGACGGTCGCGTTCACCAGCTTTTCCGGAAAATCGGGAGCCGTGATGTCGCCGGGCATCGCCTTCGCGGCGCCTCCTTCATTATCGATCATCATTCCGGTCTCGAACACCACATCGCGATCGAGATCGTTTAACATCACCGAGGCTCCCGCCGCAGCGAGCTTCAATGCGACGGCGCGCCCTATGCCCCGGCCCGCGCCCGTTACGAGCGCCGTTTTGCCTTTAAGATCAATAGCCATGCATCGTGTTTTATCACACCCGATGGCTGTGATAGGATCAGGGCAAATGCGAGTTTTTCTTTTCACGCTCCTCATTGCGGCTACGGCGCTATTTGCCGCCGATTCCGTTGATCGATCGGCGGGTCAGCCCAATGCGCCGGTGACGTTGCAGGTTTTCAGCGATTTCCAGTGCCCGCACTGCGCGCGGTTGCATTTCGGCGCGCTGAAGGAAGCCCTGACCGATTGTGTGGCGTCGGGAAAAGTGCGGATCGTCTATCGCGATTTTCCGCTGCAACAGCATCCTTTCGCCCGTAAGGCGGCGCAGTATGCGGATGCGGCTGCGCGGATCGGCAGGTATGAACGCGTCTGCGACACTTTGTTCCGCACACAAGAGGAGTGGGGGCGCACGGGAGATGTGGAAGGAGCGATGGCGAAGGATCTGACGCCGGCGGAAATAGCCAGGGTGCGCAAAATCCTTTCCGATCCAAAAAGCCTGGCGGAGATTGATCGTGAAATCGACGCCGACATGTCTCTGGGAGCAAAAATTCCTCTTGCGGAGACGCCCACGATGATTTTGAGCGGCGGTGGAAAGACGTATCCGATCAAAGGCGATGTCCGTTACGATCTGCTGAAGCAATTGATCAATACTCTACCGGTAAAGTAGATGCGGAGAGTCGTTGCCATTGTGGGTCGGCTGGCCCTGGCGGTGGTGTTTCTTTGGGCTGCGTATACGAAACTGCGCGATCCCTGGATGGTCTTTGCGATGGAGATCGATGCCATGCACATCGTGCCTGGCGCGGCGGTCGAGTTCGTGGCGCGCACCATGCCATGGTTCGAATTAGTGTTAGGCGTTTTGTTGGTGATCGGGATTCAGATGCGATCCGTCGCAACTGCAGCCACGGCGCTCCTGGCCTTTTTTTTCTGTGTATTGTTGTTCCTTTATTTCAAGGGATTTCAAGGCGACTGCGGTTGTTTCGGACCGGGGGAACAGTTGGGCCCGAAAACTTTGGCCCGGGATGGGACGCTGGTCGCACTTTCGCTGTGGGTCACGTGGGATGCGTTTCGCCGATCGAAATACGTTCCCGTTTCGGATCGCCCTGTGTGAATCAGAGGGCAGCCCCACTCTCACACTTCACCTCACCCTGCGCCGCGCGAGCTCGAAAATCGCGATTCCCGCCACATTGCCGAGCACGATTACGCCGCAAATTTTTGCCGTGAACAGCGCCTTGCTCCCCACATCGACAATCGGAAAAATCGAGAGTGCCACGTACAGCAGCGTCATCAGGAATCCGGACGCCGCCGCGATTCGCACGCCCAACGACGCGTCTTTCAATACAAACGGCAAAGCAAACATCGCCAGATACGTCAGCGCGTAGAAGATGCCCGATGCATTGTTGAACAACTGGTACGCTTCCTGTCTTGCGACTCCGGTCATGCCCACCAGGCTGCACGTGAGCGTGGCCGCGCCGACGAACAAAATCGAATTGACCGGCGTTTTGTGCCGCGGGTGCAAGCGGGTGAACCAGCGCGGCAAGAGATGATCCCAGCCGGCCACCATCGGCAGCCGGGCCGTCGCCGAAAAGTTTAGGCTCGCCTGCGCGATCCGCATCCCGAGTACCGCCATAATCACCGCGCCCGCGATTTGCGCGCCCACGCCAAACGGCTTCGAGGCGATCGCCAACACCTGCGGCACGGGCGAAACCAAGTCGATCGAATTTATCGGCACATAAAACAAAACCGACCCCGTGCCAAGGATGAACAGCAGAGCGATTATTGGAGCGGAAATAAGAATACTGCGGCCGATGATCCTGGCTGGGTCGCGCGATTCGCCCGCGAAAATCGCCACATATTCGAAACCTCCCAGCGCCGCGAAACCCATCTTGCCGAGGATATTCAGATTGAACAGCGTCATCTCCGGCATCTTCAACTGAAAGGGCGCGGTCACCGGTTTCGCGCCTCGCGCCCACGCGATGGCGGGCATGGCGATCATCGCTGCCAGGATCACCACCATCGTGAATCCACCCGCGCTGAGCAGCCATTTTCCCGCGCCGAGGCCGACGGTCGAGAGCACAGCGAGTCCGCCGAGAACGATCAGGCTCGCCAGTGCAATCGACCATTTACTTTCGGCAATCCACTCGACGCCGGTTGCATACGAAAGATTCGTCGTGGCCTGCACCCCGACCTCCGACATGAGCACCATTGCATAGAGCCACAGATTCCAGCCGACCAGAAATCCCACGCGATCGCCGAAGCCGAGTTTCGCCCACTCGTAAAGTCCTCCCTCGTAGGGCATCCTGCGGCTCAAATGCATCACGACGATCGCGGAAGGAATGTAGAAAAGCGCGACGGCGAGCAGCCAGAAGGTGACATGCGAGGATCCAAGCTTGGCAGCGGCGCCGACCCAGCCGAGGCCAATGATGAACAGGATTTGGGTAAAGACTAAATCCCACAGTCCAAGCTCACGCTTCAGTTCGTGCTCGGGTGGCGGCATTGGAAGAGTGTAGCTTAACAAGAAACCGCTCCCAGCGCTCCTGGCGAGTCGATTCAGTACGGGTTCGGTGTCCATACACTGGGTCGCGGTCGGCATTGGCAAGAGTCTAAATATTTGTGAGCAAAGGACCTGGAGGGTTCCGGTAGTACTGTGGCAATGGCTTCCCCTTAGAAGTTACAAAAAAGTGTTTTACATCCCCCGCTAAGAATGTTATACTCGCCCGCAATTGTACTGTTGGGGAAAGTGGAACTGGCGGGTGGGTTGCCCGGCGGTCGTCAATTTATACTCAGGCGGACTACGACGTCCATCGTCTGGCTACGACGCCAGAGGCTATGGCGAGCAGTTTTGCGCCTCCACATAACCTTCGGTCAGGATTTTGTTTGCTTGGCGAATTACTCGTAAGTATACAAATCAAGGGGTGCAAATGCATTTCAAGGGGCAAAGGTTTTCATTAGTTTTTGCCAGTGGCTGCAGTGCTTGTAGTGGGAAAGGAAAATAGGATGAACCTCTCGCGACGAAAGTATCAAGTTTTCTTCGCCAGCGCGATGCTGCTGGCTTTCAGCAGCGTTTCCGCGCTGGCTCAATCATCGTCCTCCGGCACCGTGTCCGGTGAAGTCACCGACCAACAAGGCGCCGCCATGCCGGGAGTGGAAGTCACATTAATCGAACCGTCTACCAACATCGCGCTCAAGACGGTATCCAACGATGCCGGCCGCTTCATCCTCGTCAACGTCAGCCCCGGAACTTACAACATCACGTTCACCAAAACCGGGTTTTCGACGCGCAAAGTGAACAAGCAATACGTTCAGGTGGCTCAAATCCTGACGATCAACGCCACCCTTGAAGTTGGCCAGATTAGCAATGTGGTCGAAGTCACCACGTCGCCGGGCGCGGAGCTACAGACCGTCAATGCCACCGTCGGTACGACTGTTTCCGGAGATTCGTTGGTCTATCTTCCGATCTTCGGCTCCGATGCTTCGAGCCTGGCGATTATGCAGCCGGGCGTCTCGCCGGAAGGCGCGGTCGCCGGTGCGATGTACGACCAGAACACGTTCCAACTGGACGGAGGGAACAACTCGAACGATATGGACGGCAGCATGAGAGATTACACGGGGAGCTACGCCCGCGGTGCCTTTGGCGGCATGGGTAATCCTCCGAGCGGTGTGCTCCCGACACCGCCCGACACCATTGAAGAATTCAAGGTGGCGACCGCCGGACAGACGGCCGACTTCAACGGCTCTTCCGGTTCGCAGATCAGTGTGGTGACCAAACGCGGCACGAACCAGATCCACGGTTCGGCATATTATTTCTATAACTCGAGCGACGTGGGCGGAGCCAATACCTGGGACAACAACCACACGCCTAGCGGGAACCTGGGTTACACGCCGATTCCGATCACGCACAACAATCGATACGGATTTACCGTCGGTGGTCCGATGCTGCCAAAAATCGCTGGCGGCAAAACGTACTTCTTCTTCGGCTACGAAGGCTTCAACTTCCCGCAATCTTCGCTGCAAAACAAGCCGGTGCCGACCGCCACGTTGCGCGCGGGCATCATTCAGATCAACGAAGGGGGCACCTACGTTCCCTTCAATATCAATCCCGGCGCGGTGACTGTGGGTGGAACGACCTATGCTCCGGCCGTTTGCGGTGCCGGCGCGTGCGATCCGCGCGGGATCGGGATCAATGCCGATGTGGCGCAGATCTGGAACAAGTTCATGCCTTTGCCGAATAACTTCAACACGGGCGACGCCCACAACGTAGAAGGATTCCAGGGTCAGGTTTCTCTACCGGAGACGTCAAAGTTCCTGGTCGGCCGCGTCGACCATGACTTCGGCCCAAAGTGGCGCATGTACAGCAGTTACCGTTACTTTGCACTCAATCAATTGACCACCAACCAGATCGACATCGGCGGCGGGCTGCCGGGCGATACATTGGGTAACATGGTGGCGCGCGCTCCCCGTCCGCAGAAGCCGGAGTTCCTCGTCGCTGGATTGACAACCAACATCACTCCGACGCTGACCAACAGTTTTGTCTGGAACTATACCAAGATCTGGTGGCAATGGGCCTCGTCGGCCGCGCCGCCGCAACTGCCAGGGTTGGGCGCCGCGCTTGAAATCGGCGGTGAGACCTCCAGCGCGCTGATCCCTTACAACGTCAACAATCAGAACGTGCGCCAGCGGTTCTGGGACGGACATGATCAGATGTATAAGGACGACCTCACCCAGATCAAGGGCAATCACGTCATTCAATTTGGCGGAAACTTCGGAAGGAACTTCGACTATCACGATCGCAACGACAACGGCCAGGGCATCAACACCTCGCCGGTGGACCAGATCGTGAACGGCAGTGGCATCCAATACTCGGCGGCGAACTACCCGGTGGGCCTCCCGACCAGCCAGGTCGCCACCTGGCAAAAGTACTATACCGAGGTTCTCGGTATCGTGAATCAGCCGCAAGTGTTGGTGACCCGCAGCGGCCCCAGCCTCACGTTGAACCCGCCGGGAACGCCGATGTTCGATAAGAGCGGGATCAACTTCTACAATCTTTACATCACCGATTCCTGGCACATCAAACCGACGCTCACGTTGACCTACGGTCTGGGGTATCAGGTGGAAATGCCGCCGGTGGAGCAGAACGGCAAGCAGGTGGAGGTGGTCAACTCCTCCGGCAATCCGATCAACTTCACCAATTATTTCGCAACCAAGTCTCAGGACGCTTTGCAGGGTACAGTCTATAACCCAATCGTCGGTTTTTCGACCATTGGCAATGTAGTAGGCGCCAGCCACACGTATCCATATAATCCGTTCTACGGCGGCGTCAGCCCGCGCGCGGCGATCGCCTGGAATCCGACGTATAAGGACGGAATGCTCGGGAAGATATTCGGCGACGGCAAGACCGTGATCCGCGCGGGTTACGGACAGATCTATAGCCGTCTGAACGGCGTCGGTCTGGTGCTGGTTCCGCTCCTCGGTCCGGGTCTCGGCCAGCCGATTTCCTGCATTGGCGCTTCTTCGACCGGCCAGTGCCTGGGCACCGGCGGTGTGACTCCGGCGACTGCGTTCCGCATTGGAACCGATGGTCCGGCCGGCCCTCTGCCGGCAATTTCCCAGACGCTGCCCCAGCCGTCCTATCCCGGCACCGGTGGATCGGCGGCGGCGGGCGCGAGTTCGGGACTCGATCCGAGCTTCCGGCCGGCGGCGACGTACAACTACAACTTCAGCATCCAACGTGAAATCAGGCCGAAGATCCTGTTTGAAGTCGGCTACATCGGCCGCTTCATCACTCACGAATGGATGCAGCGCGATCTCGATGCTGTTCCCACGATGATGACACTGAACGGCCAGAGCTACGCGCAAGCCTTCGCGGGCATGTACCTTCCTATGTGCGGAATTGGCCCGACTTGCGCCAACAACACTAACATTCCAGTGCAGCCGTTCCTCGAATCCGCGCTGGGCGGGGCAAATTCGTCGTTCTGCGCGGGCTTCGGAAGCTGTACGGCTGCGGTTGTCAAAAACCAGACCATGAACGGCTTCATTACCCAGACGCAGAATTTCCAGTTGTGGAACGCTCTCAGCCAGGCTTCCTCCTGGACCCTGGGCCGAACCATTCCGAGCAGCGCCAGTGCGGCGATCCCGCAGGGCCAGGCATCGGGCATCAACGTCGACGACAGCTCCGGCTCGTCCAATTACAATGCGCTTTACACTACATTTAAGACGCAGGACTATCATGGCGTGACAACGCT
>Ga0182024_10009195_pt1 | contig 20531 bp, 16 predicted proteins | sample P32metaG_FD_120480 | JGI IMG/M metagenome (GOLD analysis project Ga0182024, IMG submission 120480) | Permafrost microbial communities from Stordalen Mire, Sweden - P3-2 metaG (Illumina Assembly) | ecosystem: Environmental > Terrestrial > Soil > Wetlands > Permafrost | place: Sweden: Stordalen... | reverse complement strand
GTACGGGGAACGCTTTATGCCGCCGCCGGTGCTGGAGGAGATGGTGCAGCGAAACCTCTTGGGACAGAAGACCGGTGAAGGCTTTTATAAGTACGACGAAAACACGAGAAAACGCGCCGGGGCCAATCCGCGATTGGTCAGTGAGATCTTGCCGCAGCTCGGTGGCGCCAAGAGCGATGCGCCACCGTTTAGCGTCGAGCGGCTGTTTTTGCCGATGATCAATGAGGCGTTTCTCGTTTTGCAAGAAAAAATTTGTCAGCCTGAAGATCTCGATCCTGCCCTGATGGCTGGTTTGGGCATGAAACGCGGGCCTTTGACTCTGGCAGCCGAAATCGGTCTGGACCAGTGTTTGAGCAAAATCGAGGATCTGAACAAAGTCTACGGCGAACGCTTCCGTCCGGCACCACTTTTGAAACGCTACGTCTGGGCGCGGCGCTCAACTGTTGTCTGAGATGAAAACCCCGCGCATCAACAAAGTTCCACCGGCCGTGTGGATCGGACTGGCGCTGGCAATCGCGCTGGATACCGGCGTGCAACTGTGTTGGAAGCAAGCCGTGCTGCTGGTGCCTGATCAAATCGGCGCCGCACAACTGGTATCGAGTCTGGTGCAGCAACCGCTGGCCTGGCTGACGGTGGCGATGTTTCTGGCACAACTGTTCAACTGGATGAAGGTGCTCGCCCGAGCCGATCTTAGCTTTGCCCAGCCGATCACATCACTGAGCTACATTTCCGTCTGCTCGCTTTCAGCAGTTCTCTTGCACGAAGCGGTGACAGCCAAGCAATGCCTCGGCATCATCTTGATCTTGACCGGTGTCTGGTATATCAGCCGCAGCCAGCATAACACCGTGGAGGAAGGGAACAGTTGAGTACCAGACTCGCAGGTGTGTTGCTCGTCATGCTCTCGACCCTGATTGAGGCGTGCGGGCAAGTTTCTTTGAAGAACGCTGCGGGCGTGAAGAGGGAGCGGCGTTCGCGGCAGCTGTGGCTGGCGGCCGGCGTTTTGTGTTTCGCTACCGAAGCAGTGGTGTGGAGTTTCGTTCTGCGCTTGCTGGAGGTGAGCGTGGCTTATCCCATGAGCAGCCTGAGCTTTGTGGCCGTGACCTTTCTGTCCTGGCTGTTGTTGCGCGAGCAAGTCTCGAAAGAGCGCTGGATCGGTGTTTTCTTGATCATCTGCGGCACTGCCTTGGTAGGCATTGGCTAATGCGCACCGCTTGCTACCACGCTTTTTATATGATCCAACAGCCAATGTCATTTCGAGCGGACGGCGCAGCCGGTAGTCGAGAAATCTCTCATAGCCTCTTCAAGCGGCGCCACTATATATAGTGCACCAACGGCGGTGCGGCGGCGCGCCATTCTGAAAACGCTTAAGCAGGCAAAGCTGCCGTCTCCGGCCTGACTTTGCCTTTCTGGGCAAATTTCCAGCTCTGTTCGACGACGAATTTGCCGATTTGGTTGGCGACATCTCGCTTGCGCAGATCAAGAGTGAGAACGTGATCGCAGCCGCTCAACAAAAGCAGCGACTTGTCCTGAGAACCCAAGAGTTCGCACATTTCTATCGCGTTCTTGTGTGTCGTCATGGTGTCTTCAAGACTGTGAATCACCAGCGCCGGGCACGTGACTTCATGGGCTCGTTTGCGCAGTTGACCGACCAGCTTGTGCAGCTGCCGCAACGAACCGGCATAGGTGCGAAACAGACCGAATTCGTTATTCTCGCCACGCGCTGCTGCCTCCACCTGTTTGGTGATCATTCTTTGCAGCCGTTCGTCTTTCAGCCCGTACGGCGGCTCTTCCGTCCACCAGAATTTGCGCCCGAGGATGGGCAGGAGGTCTACTAGCGGCAGGAGAACTTGCATTGGCGATGAGGCTTTGCCGTCGTAACGCAGCGTGGTAGACAGCATCATCAGACCCGAAACTTTAGGGTTGTTAATCGAGGAAAGGGCGGCAAGCATGGCCCCCATTGATAAACCGCCGACGACAACGTGATCGCACCTTTGCGCCAGATCAGCCAGTGATGTCTGCGCCCCCTCCAGCCAGTCTTTCCATCCGGTGTCGAGCAGTTCGATATGGGTGGCTCCATGCCCTGGAAGCAAGGGGCAGACGACTTCGCAGCCGAGTTGCGTCAGATGTTTGGCTACCGGCCGCATCTCAGATGGCATACCGGTCAGCCCATGCATGAGCAGGACGCCAGTTTTCAAATCGGGGCAAAGAGCACTTTCTTTTGTGTTTCCAGTCATGGTCAGTCGCACTGCCTCTTATGGACTACTCAATAATTACTAATTTTGCCATTTTTCTGCATTATCACCGATTTAGACTGTTTACAAATTGCCGCCTGCGTCAATAAGAGTTTCTCATGGTTTGTCAATCAAAGGCGCAATCAGTGGTATCTTGGCGGCTGGAGACGGTTCTCAGCGATTGGGAGTGCACAGCGTAACAATGAGAATTCTTCTGGGGGAAGATGATGAGCTGTTATCCGACGGAATTTCCAAGGCTCTGCGTCAGGCCGGTTATGCTGTCGACCAGGTTTCCACCGGCAACGACGCCGATCATGCACTTGAGACCATCAGCTTCGACCTGCTTATTTTAGATCTTGGGCTGCCGAAATTGGACGGGCTGGAGGTGTTGCGGCGCATGCGAGCACGCAACCAGACTCTGCCGGTGCTGATTGTCACCGCCCGAGATCGGCTGGAGGATCGCGTTAGCGGGCTCGACTTTGGCGCCGATGATTACTTGACCAAACCTTTCGATCTGCCTGAGCTCGAGGCCCGAGTCAGAGCGCTTCTCAGGCGTGGACGCGGCGGCGCTGCCAGCGTCGAGGTGGTCTACGGACCTTTGCGCTTTGATACAGTGGGACGCCGCGTTACAATCAATGAACAGCCGATCGAACTCTCAGCCAAAGAGCTTGCTGTGCTCGAGGTATTGCTGCAGCGCGGCGGCAGTGTCGTCAGCAAAGAACAGTTGATCGAACACATGTACGGGTGGGATGAGGAAGTTAGCCATAACGCAATGGAGGTGAACGTTCATCGCCTGCGCAAGAAGCTTGAACCTTGCGGCATGAACATCCGCACCATCAGGGGATTAGGGTACTTATTGGAAAGCCGAGGATGAAAGGTTGACGCAATCAATTCGAACGCAGCTGCTTTTCTGGTTGGTGATACCAATTCTGGTGCTGCTGCTCGTCGGGACGGCGCTCTCCTATGGGCTGGCGATCAGCCTGGCCACCGATGCCTATGACCGGGGACTGGTGGACGAGGTTTATTCGATTGCCCGGTGCATTCAGCGTAAAGACGGCAAGCTTATTTGCGATGTACCGCCGACGGCGCTGGCTCTGTTGCAAGATGACATTCACGACAAAGTCTACTATCAAGTCCTCGATCAAAAGCTGAACATGATTGCCGGCGATAGCGCCATGCCTGCGATGCAACCGAGCGCGGACCTGGCTGGGAAAACATCAGACTGCCACGGTGGCACCATTGGCGGTGAAGACGTTCGCATCGCCATGGTCAGTGTTCCGGCCCCAGGTGATCCCCATTCGATCGTCTACATTCGAGTCGGGGAAACCATGCACCAGCGCGAACGCATTGCCGACCAGATCTTGATCGGCATCGCCGTGCCGCAGTTGGCGATTTTCTCTCTATCCGCCCTGCTTGTCTGGTTTGGCGTCAGGCGTGGTCTAGTGCCTTTGAGCAATGTCAGGGATGCCGTTGCCAGCCGCAGCCCGGTCGACTTAAGGCCGCTGGCATTAGAAAACGTGCCCAAAGAGGTTCGCCCTCTGGTCACAGCTATTAACGACCTGCTTGAGCGATTGCAGCAAGACCTGCAGGCGCAGCGCCGTTTCGTCGCCAATGCCGCTCACCAGCTTCGCACTCCAATCGCCGGATTGAAAACCCAGTCGGAATTGGCTTTGCGGCAAACCGACCCGAAAGAGATCAATCACGCTCTGGGTTTGATCCATACAGGCGCTGAGAGGGCGGCCCGCCTGGCCAATCAACTGCTGGCCCTGGCGCGCGCTGAGCCAGAGGCAGTCGACTCGCAGCTCTGGCGCGAAATCGATCTTAATTTGGTTGGCAAGAACACTTGCCGTGAATTTGTTTCTGAGGCGCTCTCCAAAGACATCGATCTGGGGTTTGAATCATCTAAAGTGCCGGTCTACGTTCGAGGCGACGAGTCGAGCTTGCATGAGCTGGCTTGCAACCTGGTGCACAACGCCGTGCAATACACGCAAAACGGCGGCAACGTGACGGTGCGCATCGAAGAGACCGCAGGCAGCTCAGGCGCCTTCGGACACCTGGTGGTGGAAGACAACGGTCCGGGAATTCCAGCCGAGGAGCGCGAGCATGTGTTCGAACGGTTCTATCGCCTGATCGACCGCCGGGTCAGCGGCAGTGGGCTGGGACTGGCAATCGTCCGTGAGATTGCCAACATGCATGACGGCGAGGTTAGCGTCGGTGATGGACCGGGAGGCGCCGGCACCCGCGTCTCCGTTCGTTTCAAAGTCGTCGATTCCGGCGTCGGTCGAGAGCAGGCAGACGGGTCCGCCGGACGAAGCTTGCGGGGCGCTGGTGCGGTTGCTGGCGACCGGCCGCGCACGGGACCAATTCGTTAGGCTACTGATCGGGATCGTTAGATTTCTTGCAGAAAATCTGAGACAGATGGCGAGAGGCTTTTGAGCGAGCGTCCGGGGGGTATTCTCCCCATTGCTTGAACCAGCCGATCCAGGTGTAATGAGCGTAATAATCAGGGGTATTTCTGCCATGCTGTTCACACAACCTGCACAGGCTTTTGTATAAGTTATAGAGGGGTGGTAGTTCAATCCGACCAAATTGCCCAATAGGAACATCGTCTTTTCTCGGTCGTCTTTGAACTCTAAGCCCAACTGCGGACCATTGTGCGGTCGAACCGCTCGTCTGTATGGGATTAACAGGTTTAACCATGAAAACGTCTGTCCGCTTCGCCCATTCCGCGATTTGCTTCTGTCAGTCGGTTTTGGTCCTGATTGCCACGAGCGGCCCCGTTCTGGCAGCCAACAGCAGCGCCAGCGCAATAACGGCGCAGAGCGAGACTGCCAGACTTGATGCCTTTGAGCGCACCGTATTCGGTGAGCCGCATAAGAATGCCAGCGTTGAAAGCCGCCTGCGCGAGCTGGAAGTCAACCTCTTCGGCAAAGCCAAGAGCGGATCGACAGCCGATCGCCTGGCCGCGGTTCAGAAGTCTCTTGGTGGAACAAACACCAACCTGCTCATGCCCGCTATGGCACCGCAACTAGACACATCCAGCACCGCCGATGGTGCGACAGGCACACCGCAAGCTGCACCAGGTGCAGTTGCTTCCGCGGCGCCCGAGCCGGCCAGCAGGTCGGACGCCGGCAAAGAAGAATTGCACCAGGCGATGGCTCTTTATCAACAAGGAGACCTGCCGCAGGCTGAAAAAGCCTTCCATCGCGTGCTTGCCATTGATCCCCGCAATTCGGACGCGTACTACAACTTGGGCGTGATCGCAGAAGGGCATGGCGACCTGCAAACAGCCTTGAGCAATTATCAGGCTGCATACAATGTCAATCCAAACGACAGCGATCTGCGCAGTGCAGTCAGTGCAGTGCAAAATAAAATCGCCGACAAGATTGCTGCCGACCGGCGTTCACGCGAACAAGATCAGGTTGCCCAAAAGCAGGCGCAAGAGCAGCAGCAACGCTCGAATTTGAAGCAACTGACTGCAGATGCTTCGACGTCTTTCAAAGCAGGCAATTTCGACAAAGCAATCTACGATCTGCAAAATGTCGCGCGGCAAGCGCCTAACGACGCGGATGTGCAATACGCTCTGGCCCAAGCATACAGAGGCAAAAATGAGCTGCCGCAGGCGCGCGAAGCGATCGCGCGAGCCGTAAGTTTGAACCCCAGCAATCAATTGTATAAGGACACTTTGTCTCAATTGAGCGAGCAGATCGCTCAAGGTGGTTCCTCCAGCAATGCACCTGATGGTGCGCCGCCGTCCGCCCCGGATTATCGCAACGGCGGAGGCAGCCAGACTGCTTACGATCGTAGTGGTTCATCGGCTTCATCGTCCCCCGATGCACAGTTGACCGGTTCCGCTCAAGACAATTCCACTACGACTGGACAACTGACACCGTTTAGTGATTCCAGCCAGCGCAGCGTTATGCCTGCTCAGCGCGGTTACGCATTGGGCGGCGGTGCCATGGGTGGCGGCTACGGCAGTTCCTACGGTGGTGGCGGGCTGAACTATCGACTTCATCGCGCCGCCGTTACCGGCGCCACTGGAGCAGCCATGGGAGCGGTCATGAGCAGCATGTTCAGCAGTCCTGGATATCGCGGAAGAGCGGCCATGAGAGGCGCACTCTTCGGCGGCGCCATGGGATTGTTAACTGGCGGACTATTGTCACACTAAGTTTCTAGCAGCAGGATTGGAGTCATGATTTACAACCAGAGGAGACGACTGAATTTCCACCGCATGGTTTTGCCGACAGTCGCCGCGATCATTTGTTTGATCTCGCTGGGCACGCAAACGCAAGCGGATGTCTTGAAAGGCGGAGTGGAAGAAGAGGGCTCGATGCGTTTGCAACGGCCGTCGAACACTCAAAATGGCAGTGCGGCGGAGGAGCCGCTGCGCATTCAGCGTCCGATGCCGGCGCCGCCGATCAACAATGCGCCGATGCGCGGGTTGGTTGACACGTCCGCTTTCAACAATCCGCTCAAAGGAAAGGCTGATGACGACGATGCCAAATTGGGTCTTCTCAGACCCGCCGAATTCGGACGCATCCCCAATTCAAAATTCGATCTGGGCACCGAACGTAACTCTCGCGAACTGACTCTGGCATGGGAAGCCTGGCACAGGCAGTTATCGGGCGAGATCTATAAGCGCTGGCAAGAGGTAGCGACTCTGCCTGGAGAGGCCACCTTGCGTATTACCGTGTCGCGCAACCACTTCCTCACGCCGGTGATGATGCATTCCAGCGGCAATCCGGAGTTCGACCGCGTCTTGGTCCAGACGGTTCTCTCATTGAATGGCGATCCTGGTTTGACATTTCCGGCAAAATCCGAGCGCCAATCGGTCACGTTTGAAGCAGACTACGTCGCCGCTACCGACATTAAGCCAGGATTCAGCTGGGTTAAAAACGACTACGAGAAGATCCGCCACGATTATTAATTGATCGAACCAGTCAGCGAAGGCAAGGCAGCGAGGAGCCGTCGCAGCCGGAGTGGAGTGCAGAGCGGAGGAGGCGCCCGAGGGTGGCTTATCCGAGGAGGGGCTGTGCAGCAAGCTGCTCGCCCGCTGCAGCAAGCTGCCCAGCCGAAGGGACGAAGCCGACGCAGCGATTAATTATTGATCGAACCGCGGCAGCTTGCCCCGGAAGTGGCGATTGGCGATAGCGAGCAAGCGCTCCGGCACGGCTGATTTCTCACCCTGGATGCCTGCGTAAAGCAAGCTCAGCTCGGCCAGCTCCTTTTCGTTGACGGGCACGTGCAATTCCACGTGCTTCGCACATTCTTCTTCGACCCACTGCTCTAGTTCTTCTTGCTGGACTCGCTTGAGTTCGCACAATTCCAGCGGTTGCGTCAAGACGATTTGATCGATCGACCTTTCCAACTCCTTTAACCGCTGCAGGCAAGACTGGTGGTGTGCAATCAGCTCGTGGGAATGCTTGGCGGTTTGTTGATGGGACAGCATAGGCGTGGAGAAAGGTGCTTTGGCGCTTGCCAGACCAGGCACAAGAATGCTGTCGATTTTCTCCTTGAGCGCGCAGCATTCTTGTGCCAATGCGCTCAACTCCTGCCTGGCTTGTTCGCTAAAAGTGAGCATGGGCAAGCGTTTTACGTCGCCGACCTGGACATTGATTGTGGGATTGAAAAGTTTGCAAATCGCTCTCATCAATCGGCTGTTTAAGTATGCGAGCAAGAACAATTTCTGTTCATCGGGCACGAAAATGGCTGAAGCCGCTACGTCGAAAATGCAGCCAGAAGGCAACAGTCGCACGGCGAATTGCTCGGTGCTAACAAAAGAGAAGCACAAGCCGGGACGAAAATAATACTGCTCATTTTTTACGACCCAGGCTGTTTTGCCTTTCAAATAAGGGTATTTTTCGCTGACTGATTTCTTGATCTCGCGCCCGTTATCAGCGAAGTTGACGACGTGTAAAATTGGGCTGGTCCAGCGTTCAGTGCCGGCGCCTTTGATATAGGGAAACCAGGTTGTGCCGATCTCCGTCGGCTCGACCTCCCACCAGTAACGCAGAAACTTAGTGTTGTCTGTGGTGGCAAGGCCTTGACGGACATCAGCAATCGACGACAGCGCCGGTAAGCGGGAAAACAGATCGAAGAGAAACTCCGGACATTTATATTGGAACGATAGTCGTGGCGATTGTCGGAACACCGAAAGATTGCGGCGGAAGACGTTTTTCAACGCCGCAGAACGAGGATTCGCCGCCATTTCCCTGGCAATAGCCAGTAACTCTCTCCACTTGTTCGTGCTGTTCGACAAGTCTATAAAGATCGACGGTGCCTCAGCCGTGGGTCTCGACTCCGGTATCGAATGTGGTGCCTCAGCCACGATCAAGACGCTGCTCACCTTGTCCCCACCTTGCAGCGGAAAAACGCCGCTGCCCAGCTCTACAGCGCAGGCCAATTTGCAGCGGGAAGACAAAAGTTCTCGCACTGGGGTGAAGCTCGGCAGCGACAGCAGCGATGCTTGAGTGATGAATCCCAGGCGTCCTCCTTCTTTGAGCAGTTCCAAACCGCGCACCATAAATGGTGCGCAGAGGTCGTGGTGGCAGCCGTTGAATTGCTGCTTAAGCCCCGCCTTCAACTCGCGACTCATGAGCTTGCGTCCGATGTAAGGCGGGTTTGTCACTACGACAGAATATTTTTGCATCAATTTGTGACAGTCAGGAAGATTGCGGTTCAAGCTTCCCAGCACGTCGCTGTCGACCGCCGCCAATCCATTCCATTGTTCTTTGGGCAACGCAGTGCATCGTTGTATGTAACTGGCCAACATCGCTAACCCGCATACAGCCAGGGCGGGGCGATCTATGTCCAGTCCATGAATCTGAGAGAGGGCCAGTTCCGCTGACTGCTGTTCACTACGCCCGTCTCTCTGGTGAAGATCTGCGAGGATCTCGAATGCGTGCACCAGGAAATGCCCGCTTCCGCAGGAGGGATCGATCAACGTGAACTCCGACAATTTGGCTCCAGTCAACTTGCCGGTAACGTTTTCTGCATCGAACGGCAAAAGCATATCGCTGACAAGCCCTGCCGGGAGATTCTCTTCAGCGATCTGCGGCAAGATCGTATTTTGCAGGAGAAATTGCACTATCCAACGTGGTGTGTATAGCTGCGTGAATGCGATCAGTTGCCGAGATGAAAGTTCTTTGTTTGCAGATTGGATGCGAGTTTGCGTTTCCCGGCGCAGCGGTTTCCAAAAATACTGATAGGCATAACCGAGGGTCGTGGGTTGCTGCCACAAGGGGTCGAGCTCTTCTGCATGGAGCATCTGCCAGATTCGGTGCAGAGCATCTTCTCCAGCGCCGCTCAGACATTGGGGGACAGGCAGGCTGTAATGGCAAAACTGCGCCGATGCATTTTGCATTGCACCGATCATGGTGCGCAGATTAGTGTGCTGATTTTCGTGGCCGAGCAGATGCGACAGACCTAGACGCTCAAGTATCTTCAACGCGAAGACGTGGACTAATGCCGAGAGCGCATCCAACTCACGTCCATCGCAACCGTAAGTGGTATCTGGGGATGTGGTGACGGCAATTTGAGCATCAAGGGCGCCGCACAATTGAGAGCGACATTCTCTGACCAAATCAGCCAGCCGGCGCAGCAGCTTCGGTTCTTCGTAATTCGGTGCCGCTAGTGTTTTGTCGGGCGACACCGTATACGGTGCTCCTCTGGTTAGTGGCTTGCGACCTGATCGGCTGGAACGAAACAGCGCATCAACTCTTCTACGTAGATTGAGTGACCTTTGTTGTTGGGGTGGTTGAGCCCGTTTACGAGCAGAAGTTCCGCCCGCAAGCCCTCCCGCGGCAAGTGCTGCCAGCGGTTGAAGACATCAGCCAGAGCCACATCTTCATTTTTGCCTACCAGTTCGTGCAGAATGGAAAGGTACGGTTTGTCGGCAATAGCATCCCAGGTGGCTGCTCGAGCCATACGGGGTGAAGGACAGTGGGGCGTGCATAAAATTACTCTGGTGTTGTTTTTCTTGGCTTCGTCCAAGAGCTCTTCGTAGTCGTGAGTAATAACGTGCGACGGCAGCGCAAAATCGTTGACATACTCCACGATAAGTAAATCCGGCTTCAGCCCGAACACTTCCGTTGCCACCTTCGGCAGTCTCAGTGAACTGTTGCTCGATGCGACGCCGAGATTGTTGACGGTGATGTTGGCATTGGGGAACCTCTTGTGCAATTCTGCTACGAAGGCATTGGAAAATGCATCATCCTTGGTGCGAGCGTCATAGCCCAAACAGACGCTGTCACCCCAATAGACCAACTTGACCGGTTCACCAGCTTCGAGCTTTTTGATTACCGGTGCCATGGCTCGGCGGTTGTGTTCCGCCAACTTCGGGTCAAAAGGGCCAATGGGGTTTTCGATCGGCATGACGTTGCCTAGCAGTATGTCGCCGTCTCCCCAATCCGAAATTACGTTGGCCATGGGAATTAGATTAGGCGCAATCACAGGAGGCTCCGGCGCAGAGCGGGCCGGTATCCCCTGGATGAGGATGAAGTGCGGCTTGGGCGCCAAATCTAGCGCGATCGTGTCGACGCGCCTTCGCCAGCATTGATAGCTGGCGAACACCTTTGCTCCCGGCTTGATGGCACCGCGCGCGGTGCGTGTCACTACCCCCAGATTGGCGTCGACAACGAAGTCAATCGTCGGGACTAATTTCGCTGCGTCGGCACCGGCGCTGGTTTTCAGTGTCACACTATCTTTGACGAGATCGCCTCGAAGAATTGTCTGGTCGATTTGCGCAGCGCGGCAGTGGGACAGAACCACGTTGTCGGTCGGTTTACTGCTGTCGTCGATGAATTTGACGGGCTCGTTGGAAACACTGAGAAAACCTGACGGCGGTACGAGCACCTTAGTAGGCTGCGGCAGGGCAATGGTATTGCCGTCGATGGTGCATTCACCGGCGCCAATCACTACTTTTCTGCCGGTATATCGTACCTTGAGCCCGCTTTTGATGATGGGATTGGTTAGATCGACGTCGTAAGCCGGCTTAATCTCTTCCGGTTTCTCTTCTGGCGCGTCGTCCTCCATGGTGTTAGTCGATGCCGGGCTCGCCGGAGCAGGACCAGCACCATCTGCCCGAGCCTGGCTGGCGGCGCAGAGGCTCAAGAGTATTGATACGGCAGCGGCGATGATAGGTCTCAAGTCAGGTTGCACCAAAGTTTACAACTGCTCATTATAAATCGGTTGCGTTTGAATATTTCAGTATGTCCACAAAAGTTATAGAGACCGTCCTTTACTGTTCACTTTGACAAAGTCGAGCGTCAGCTGTAATGCGTCTTCGCTGGCCTCTTTGTTGTAATGCGGGCGCCGATCGTTAAAGAACGCATGTTCTGCATTTTCGTACACTTTCAGCTGAAACGGCTTTTTATAGCGCTCGAGCTGTGCCGACAGTTCTGCGCGATCCGCTGCCGTAATCAGCTCATCTTTTCCGGCATAGATTCCCAGCATCGGACACTTGAGATTAGCCGCGTATTCGATCGGATGTTTAGGTTTGGTTTTCGAAGTAGCACCATATTTGATGCGCCCGTAATAATCGATTACCCAGGCCAAACGTGGCTCGGTGCAGGCGAACATAAAAGCAATCGCCCCACCCATGCAGTATCCAATACATCCTACGTTTTGCGAGACCACGCCTCGATACGAAGCGGCTCTGTTGAACACCAACTGAAGATCAGTGAGCAGCTGGCTGTCGGGAATCGAGTTCCATACGTCGCGCATAGTGGATAAATCGTCGCGCTGAGCCGGATCTGCCGGATAGTTATCCGCGGTGGCAAATAGATCCGGTGCGAATACTCGCAACGAACGATTGGCAAACTGCCGCGCTACATCGCGAATGTGATCGTTGACACCGAATATTTCGTGAATGACGATCAGCGCGGGAAAGACCGCGTCATTGTCTGGTCCGACCGCAAAAACAGGCAATTTGCGGCCGTCTCGTTGGATCTCGAACGTTTCTTCCTTCAAATTCAATGTCTGGGACAAGATGTTTCTCCTGTAAGATCACAACACTGCAGCATCGCTGTCAATTGGCTGGACCGGGATTGCGGCGTCGTTCTGCCAACAGGTGTGTCATCTTTGGCGGAGTATCGCCCTGATGCAACGAGTAGACTTTTTCCTCGGCCGTGATGTCGTCGTTGGTGATGCGATTGCACAACCTCAAATGTTCGGCCCAGGTCTCGACCATGAACGATTCGACGTATACTCCCGGACGAGTCAAATCGAGAAAGAGGTGCCACTGGAAGGCGCCGTTGCGGCGGCGTTGCACCTCTAGCGCGGAAAGCGCTTGGATGAATGTTTCGATTCCTTCCGGGTCAATCGAGTACTCGATTGTGATTTGCACCGGACCGTGGTCCGGGTGCGGCTCCATGATCACGCGCGGCGCCGGCCACTTTCCGGAAGTGCGCATGTCGAGATTCTCAACCGACTCCAAACTGAATCGCGACATCGCTAAAAGTCCTGTCAACAGTCCTACGGCTGCGTAGACGAGCGTCATCTGCATGCCCACACTGGAGGCAATGCATCCCCACAATAAACTGCCAAAAGCCAGGCAGCCTTGAAAAACCAGGAGATAGACAGCCACAGCCCGAGCTCGGACCCAGGCCGGGGCGGCTTTCAACAGGCTGGAATTGACGGCGGAGCTGACGATCAGCCAGCCCATGCCGGCGGTAAATAACGAGGCACAACCGGCGATGTAATCATGCGTCGCTGCCAGTGCCAGCATGGAGGCAGCATAGACGATTGTGCCTACACCGCATAACCAATCGAGGTTCATCGCCTGCTGCAGCCGAGGCATTATCGCTGCGCCGATCAGCGTTCCCAGTCCGAATACGCTGAGAGCGATACCATATTGAGCGGAAGACATGTTGTAAGATTGGCGTGCCAGCAGGGGCAGAAATGCCCAAATACAGCTGCTGCAGATCACAAAAATGCCGGTTCGGACCAGCACCACCCGCAGTGCACGAGAATGCCGAACATATCGCACGCCTGCTTTGACGGCGCTGCCCCAGCGCTCGGATGGGGCTTCTCCTTGCGGTGTTGGTATACGCTTCCAGCGGTAGATCGCAGCCAGCATCAAGATCATGGAGAAGGCGTTGAGAATGAACACCCAGCCGGGACCGAGGCTGGCAACCAACAATCCGCCCAGCGCCGCACCGATGCCCCGGGCGCAGTTGAAGCCTACTCCACCGAGCGCGACGGCCGAATCCAGCTCTTTATGTGGCACCAGTTCCGGTGGCAATGCGTTCCAGGCCGGCGACTGAAAACTGGCACCAATGCCGATGATGAGGATCATGCTCAGCAGAAGCCACGGCGTCATCAAACCGGATATCGTCAGCACTCCCAGACCGATCACCGAGACAAACATCCAAATGCCGGAGGTCAAAACCTGAATTCGCCTGTCGACAACATCAGCCAATGCTCCCGCCGGCAGCGACAGCAGGAAGTAAGGCAAATAAGTGGCCGTCTGCATCAGGGCTACCATCAGTGGCGAAGGCGCCAGCGAGGTCATCAACCAGCTGCCTGCCAGATCTTGCATCCACATGCCGACCGAAGCGACATTGCCCGTCGCCCACAGTATGCGGAATTCCGGTCTGTGCAACGCCGCGAAAATGGATGTGGTTGCTCGTGCTGTTGTAGTCATCTGCAGGGATCTTAAGCTCTGCAACAGTATAGTCTTTCTTTATGGAATTGATGCTCTTGCAGTGGGGTGATTACGCGACTTGCACCATAGATTCTTCATCATCGCCAGTGATCAGGTTTCGAGTAGGTTCCCTGCGGCTATGCCTCTCAGCCTTTCCAACTAAGCCCACACACACACTCTCTCTCTCTCTCGAAATAATTGTTTGGTACCTGCCCCAACTCGGACTTGATTCTGTCGTGAAACAGATGCCACCGCTAAACCGTAGCACAACCGAACTGCGCCACCATATCTAGTGCGCTGTTGTCGTGCTTTCCATTGTAGGGGCGATGCCGTGCATCGCCCGGATTGGATGACCTGAACAATCAGACGCGGGCTTTGCCCATATGGTAGGTGATGGCATGTTTGGCCATGCGATCGAATGCTTCCTTGAGGCGCTCTGTAGTCGAGCAAAGCGACATGCGGAAGAAGCCTTCGCCGCCCGGACCGTAGGCAGTCCCCGGTGGAACGACGATGCCGGCCGTGTCCAGCATGTGGGTGCAGAATTCCGCCGAAGAAAGTCCTTTGGGAGTCGGCAGCCACATATAGAACGTCGCTTTGTTTGGTTTTACTTCCCAGCCAAGCTTTTTCAGTTCTGCCACAGCGACATCGCGGCGCTCGATGTAGAGCTTGTTGCAATACTCGATGTGATCGGTTGGCCCCTCGAAAGCGGCAATTGCAGCTATCTGAATCGCTTTGAATATGTCTGTGTCGACGTTGGACTTGATTTGCGCCAATGCTTTGACTGCCGACGCATTACCGATGGCAAAACCGATGCGCCACCCGGTCATGTTGTGTGCTTTCGAGAGCGTATGAAGTTCCATCGTCACATCTTTAGCGCCAGGGATCTCGAGAATTGATGGCGCGGTGTAACCGTCGAAGGTCATCTCCGAGTACGAAAGATCGTGGCAGAGAAGAATATCGTGCTTGCGGGCGAAAGCTACGGCCTTCTCGAAGAATGCCAGATCGGCAGTTCCGGCTGTTGGATTGTTGGGATAGTTAAACAGCAGCAACTTCGCTTTGGCTGCCACCGCAACCGGTATCGCATCGAGATCGGGAAGGAAATTGTTCTCCGCCGTCAGCGGCAGAAAATACGGTTCGCCGCCGGCGAGGATTGTGGATGTCTTGTAGACGGGATAGGCCGGATCCGGAATCAAGTTGACGTCGCCCTTGTCGATGTAAGCCATGATCGTGTTGTGCAATCCCTCCTTCGAGCCGATCAAGGAGGTGACTTCGGTGTCGGGGTCGACGGTGACGCCGAAACGCTTTTGCACCCATTTGGCCGCGGCTTGTTTGTACTCTTTCATGCCGCCAAACGGTGGATAGTGGTGGTTGGCCGGATTATCCAGCGCCTTATGCATGGCTGCCACAATGTGCGGCGGTGTGGGCTGATCGGGATCGCCAATCCCCAGATTGATCACGTCAACGCCGCGAGCGACGGCAGCCTGGCGTTTCTTGTCAATTTCGGCAAAAACGTAGGGAGGAATCGACTTTAATCTGTGGGACACTTCCATTTGAACAAACCCCGAATTAAATGAGATAAGAGTAGCGTTCTGAATTTATCACACAATTGGGGTGTAATCGGCGCCTGTAGCAGACTTTGGAACATTTGTTAAGTGCAATCCAGAGCAGGCGCGGGCAGGTACGTTGGTGGAAATGCCATTTTTTGGCATAAGGATACTAACGAGCGGCGGACAAACCCGGAGCATGGAGAAGAAAATGCGCAACAGAGGCAGCAAACTTTACCAGACAATCGCCATTGCCTTTTCGCTGGTTGGCGTTTTGGCAACAACCGGCGCCGCAGTTGCGTTCGAAAGTCCAGCCTTCGATAGGGGCTGCAGCGAGATGGGGCGCAGGGATTGGGATGGAGCGATCATTTCTTTTGGAGAAGCAATCGGTTTCGATCAGACCAATATGAAAGCCTATTTCAAGCGTGGTCAGTGTTTTTACAACATGGGCAACCTCTCGGACGCGATCGGAGATTTCAGCCACATCATCGACCAGGACAAAAACAACGGCGATGCATTTCTCTGGAGAGGCACCGCCAACTCCAAAATGGGAAAGCATGACGAAGCTGTCCGCGATTATCTGACAGCCATTCGCTTGAATCCGGATCTGGCCAAAAGATACGCAGAGGGCAATGGCGATCAGGTGGAATCGATCGAGGCCCGGCGCGGAGATGGAAGGAGGGCTGAGATTCAGGGACGTGCTGGTGGTGCTCGCGCCGAGAACTCGGGTGCCGTCAGTGATTACAAAAAAGCGATGACGCTCTTTAACGGGCAGCATAATACAGATGAACTGCCCACCCGCAGCAACCTCGGCGGCAACGACGTTGAACAATCGACGAAGGAGGATGCCGGACCGAAAGAACGCCGTGGCAGAGGTCAAGGACGGCGCAATCGCGACGACAAAGTGGAACAGTCGCTGGAATCGGATGTGGATCCTTCGCTTTCAAAATCTGAAATTCGTGACCGCATCGGCAAACTGAATTTGGCCGTGGAAGCAGATAATCGCAACCCCAATTTGTTCTACAGGCGTGCGGTGCTTTACGAGCGTTTGCAAAATTACGATCAATCAATAGCTGATCTGGGCCAGGCGATCAATTTGAATCCGATGGATTCCCGGTTCTACGTAGCACGCGCCCGCGTCTATCACCATCAGGATCAGCCGGATTTGGAGCAGGCGGATATCGCCAAAGCACGATCGGTCGATCCGACCATTCCCGCGCATATTCGTTTTGTCAACGGGCAGGCAACACCGCAAAGAGAGAACAAGAACTTCAAGACTCCAGTCGAATAGAAGGTCGCTGCCGGAGTTGAGTGCAAGTATGCTTGTGTCAGGCAATACGCTTCGTCCCAAGTTAGTTAGGTCGATTTAGGCAGGGCACCGTATTTGGTGCCCTTGGATAGGGCTGTCGGTTTGCGCTGCTGTTGTCACGCGCGTTTTTCGACTCTGTCAAGAGCGAGAATGCCGCACTGCATAAGCGTTTCAAGGGAACCCAATAATATAGGGCGCATGTCAAGCTCAGTTCGGTTGCCAGGTGAATGTTTGTGTAGAATTCGTGTATCGCTCGAAAAACGTTTACTAACGGCGATTTGCGTGCGGCTGAAATGTTGATAGATACTCGATCTCTGGCTTATAGAAGATCTGATTGTCGTCGGAGCTTTGAAAGCCGAATTAGCCGGTTTAAATTCAATGGTGAATTCTGCCCTGTTAAAAGGTGGTTAAAATTAGCCGTGATGTATTGTAAAAGCCGCATGCCGCTTGCATTTACGAACCATGCAACGCATACTGGATTAGCACCATCAGGGATCTCAAACTTGTTACTATAGGTAGGACAAGCATCTGTTTAATTGGGGAGTTTGCATTAATGAAAAACATCATCTCGCTCGTTTTGGCACTCGGCTTCGTCGGCACAGCCGCGATGGCCGCTGATGACACCACGACATCGACCGCCGCCACCAGCTCGACAACCACTGCTCCTAAGAAAGCAGCTCATCGTCGTGTTCACCGCACAGTTCGCAAGCACACAACCAAAACCAACGCTGGTGGTGCTACCTCGACGAGCACAAGCAAGACAGAAACCAAGTAGTTTCCAGTCTCAAAGACTCAGTCCTCGCAGCAATCAAGCTGCGGGGACTCTTTCTTTGCCGAACCCCAGTGACAATCAGCCGGTTAGTTTTCCTTGAGCGAATCTGGCCGGCTGATTTTTCCACTACTTGGCAGCAACCAGTCAGAAATCAGCTTCCTGCTTCGTTCGGTGGCTTAGAGGTTGTCAGTCGGTTGTCCGCCATGCGCTGCGACTGAGGATTTAGGATGTGGTACGTTTTTCAGCGCTTCTTTGATTTGCGGCAGGGCCTTTTCGGCTGCCAGCTCACCGGCTCGATATGCCTTATCTGTATCTTCAGGATGTTTTGAGAGTATGGAGATGCCGCTTACGTTCGGATTGATGATCACATCTGCATATTGCAGCTGCCGTTCGTCTGATACAGCGAGCACAATGTCAGCGAGCCTCGAGGCGATTCCTTTTAAGTGAACGAAACGTTTCGCCGGATATTGAACGAGCGGCTCGTCCACCAGCACCGCAATCACAATCCCGGCACCAGTTTCGCGGGCGCCCATGACAGGAAGATTGGCTCGCACACCCCCGTCGACGTAGAGTTTGTCCCCGATGGTCACCGGTTGAAGTATGGGAGAGATTGCCGAGCTTGCCATCATCACGGTTGAAAGCCGTCCTTCGCTCATGCGATAGGCTTTGCCGTCAAGCAAGTTCGTGCCCACCGCCGAGAATGGAATCTTAGTGTCCTGAACATTCATATTGGGTTCCGGCAGAACACTGTCTAGATATTTGGTGAACTTCTTGCCCGAGAATAGGCCGGCATAATGTTTGCTGCCGAATGGGTTGACGACCTTCTGCAGCGGTGCCAGGAGCACTTTCGGCGGTATTGGTCCTGGCATGTATGCATGCCGCATCGACCCGTCTGCCATGCAATCCTTAATTTGGTCGATCGAAAGGCCTGAGGCATACATGCCGCCGACAATGGCGCCCATGCTGTTGCCCACAATATAGTCGACCGGTATGCCCTCCCGTTCCAACACCCGCAGCACCCCGAGGTGCGCCGCCCCGCGCGCTCCGCCTCCGCCGAGCGCGAGCGCCACTGTTGGACGTCCGTTGACCACGGCTGGGATGGTTGGTTGCGGACCGTGAGGCGCGATGGTTGAAGCCTCCATCGCTGCAGATTGCTTCTGCTTGCTCGTGACCATAACTTTTCCTGACGCCGGCATACTATTTACAGGTGGCTCATCGGCCGGCTTACTGGATTCTATCTGTGCCTGCGTGTCTTCCTTCTGCTGGGCGAAGGAATCTTTGTCCGGTCCCGGCGTTGGTGGCGCTGAGTTGGCGCTTGGCCCGCTTGCAGGAATTACGGCGCCAGGCGCATTGGCACCGGTGCGCGGCGCGTCGCTGGCGTATGCCATCAAACCGAACGACAAGGACATCGCCACACTCAAACTGACCAGTTGGTTTCTCATCATCTGCCGCCTATATCTGTAGGAGGGACAGACGAGCCAGGCTCAAAACCGTTCCCTGAGCGCGGAGAAAATGACGCGGATCAGCGGAAGTGACTTTCCGGTCTCTTCTAAAGCCGATTCGACCCCCAATTTAATCGCCGTCCCAGCAACGGCGATATTTAAACGAACCGGCTTGCCTTCGAAAACAACCGCTTCCCTGCTATAGTTCACAGTCACGTCGACCTTTCTTGTTGCCCACGGAGTGACAACCGCCATGAAGCACGACCAGTTTACGCCGAATAAAAATGACCGTTTCACCTTCGGATTGTGGACCGTTGGTAACAGAGGTCGAGATCCGTTTGGAGATGCTGTTCGCGAGCCACTTGCGCCCGTGCACATCGTCAAGAAGCTGTCTGAGCTTGGCGCTTATGGTGTGAATTTGCATGATAACGATTTGGTGCCATTTGCTGCCACTCAAGCCGAGCGCGACAAGATCGTGCGCGAGTTCAAGCAGGCGCTAGACAGCTCCGACATGAAGGTGCCGATGGCGACTGTGAATCTGTTCTATCATCCGATCTTTCGCGACGGCGCCTTCACGTCCAACGATGCGCGAGTGCGCGCATTCGCTTTGCAAAAAACAATGCGGGCGATCGATCTTGGCGTCGAACTGGGCGCTCGTATATTTGTTCTCTGGGGTGGAAGAGAAGGCATCGAGGTCGATGCCAGTAAAGACGCATTGGAAGCGCTTAAGTGGTATCGCCAGGGGATCAATTTTCTCTGCGAATACGTGCGCGATCAAAAGTACGATCTCAAGTTCGCTCTTGAAGCCAAACCAAATGAGCCGCGCAGCGATATCTATCTGCCGACCACCGGTCACATGCTGGCTTTTATTGAAACGCTCGATCATCGGCAAATCGTCGGAGTCAATCCGGAAGTGGCGCACGAGCATATGAGCGGGTTGAACTTCTACCACTCGATCGCGCAAGCAATCGATGCGGGCAAGTTGTTCCACATCGATTTGAACGACCAGAAACCGGGCCGATACGATCAAGATTTGCGTTTTGCCAGTGAAAATCTGAAGCCGATGTTCTTCCTGGTCAAACTGCTGGAGGAATCCAAATACGACGGCCCCCGACATTTTGACGCGCATGCCTACAGAACGGAAAGCGAGGAAGGCGTCTGGTCGTTCGCGCTTGGCTGCATGCGCAGCTACAAAGTGCTCGCCCATAAAGCGCGCCAGTATCGCGAAGACAAGGAGATTCAAGCCGCGGTCGAGCAAATACGTTCGCACCATAGCGACAGTTTTGGTGTCTCCAAATACACGAGCGAAGGCGCCAAAAAACTCAAGGAAGAAACGTTCGATGTCGCCGCGTTGTCCAAAAAAGGACTGGGCTACGAACATCTTGACCAGATGGTGAATGAACTGTTGCTGGGCGTGCGTGGTACCGCCGACAGTGCATCAGCGGAGCGTATGGTACAAACCAGCGCCAAGCGTTAACGGACAACTGCCTGGGAGCCCGCAATCCGGGCGCATTCAACAAATTGAGTCGGCCCGCTGGAAGCCGGTGCTCCCATGAGATGCAAGTCGATGCCGGTTGGAAGCCGGCGCT
>Ga0182024_10009194_pt1 | contig 20531 bp, 20 predicted proteins | sample P32metaG_FD_120480 | JGI IMG/M metagenome (GOLD analysis project Ga0182024, IMG submission 120480) | Permafrost microbial communities from Stordalen Mire, Sweden - P3-2 metaG (Illumina Assembly) | ecosystem: Environmental > Terrestrial > Soil > Wetlands > Permafrost | place: Sweden: Stordalen... | reverse complement strand
TTTCTCGTGTGTCGGGGATCACGGAACGAGCGTGCCGCGCGTCACAGCCGAATGTGTGCCAAGCGTCACCAGGAGTCGGCTCGGACCACGAGGAAGAATGTTAAGATCGCGAGGTCATTTGGAAGCAGCGGCGTTGGCTTGCCGGCCACAGCCGTCCTCCGCGAACGCAACTGACCTCCCAAATGGCCGTGGATGTTTTTACGGGCGGCGGGACGGATCACTCGTCGCCTTTTCCTTTAGAAACGCGATGACGTCGGCGCGATCCTGCGCCGTGCCGACGGCAAACATCATCTTGGTACCGGGCACGAGTGCCTGCGGGCTGGTGAGCCACTGGTCGAGCGCCGTCTCGTTCCAGACGATGTTCGACGCCTTCAACGCGGCCGAGTAGTCATAATCCGCGACACTGCCGGCCTTGCGGCCGAATACGTCCCGATGTCTGGGGCCGATACCGTTCTTGTCGAGCGAGTGGCAGATCATACATTTCTGATAGACGATTGCGCCGTGCGCGGCATCTCCCGATGCGAAGCTCGGCGTCGCATGTCCGACCACGAACAAGACGGCCGCGAACGCTGCCTTTATCGTTTGATTTGGTCGATCAACGCGCGCGAGCGTGGAGCGGTCGGTTTTTACATTCATGATGGGCTCCGTGCCGTCAATAAAGTGGGCATTTCTTGGTCGATCGGAAACCCGTTCTTCCAATCGTGCAAATCCCTGATCGGAGCTGCAGAAGATTTATTCCCGGCCGGCGTTCTCAATCCCTGCTCATAAGAACGTTATCCGGAACGAGGCATGGGTTGATCGACCGACCGGAATAATCCGGGCAATTTGCCGGTCTCCTGCTGTGTGTGACCGCGACGGCAATACCGTTCGCTCTTGATCGAACGGCCCCGAAATCGCGGAAGATCTTGGATCTCAACAACAGGAGAAGTACCATGAAGAAGCTTCTGACCACGGTCGCCGTGCTGACCGCCCTCGCGACGCCGGCATTTGCCCAGTATGCCCCGCAAGACTACCAAACTGCTGTTCGTCCGAGCGCTCATGAAAAGAGCGCTGGTCGTCAAAGCGGACTGCACGCTTTCGCCATGGTTCCGCGCGGCCCGTCGGCTTCCAATCTGGACGATCCGGCACTTACCGGTGGCGGCAGCGTCGGCTACAATCAAATGAACCGCTCCTACTGAGGTGACGAGGAAAACGAGGGTGAGCTTTGCTCACTCTCGTTTTTTCCCGTGCGAGGCGGCTGCTGGCGGCAAAGCGTGGATAGTGGATGTTTTATCCATCCCGGAACCGCTTCTCTCGTGCCGTTAAACACCCGCACCCCCAACTCCTTTGGCATCGGCGCGAGCCGTGGCGCGCGATGCAACGCCGCACCGGCGTCTGAGAGCCCTGCCGCCAGCGCTCTTCCATAGCGGCGCGGTTGAACTCATAGTCCTTCGAGGCGCCTTGAGGTTCGGTCGGACGATAGACGGCATCTTTCCAGGAATGCTTTTGCACTGGGTCGGCTGGTTCCGAATTCAGGGACGATCAAACTTTCGCAACCGAAAACTGTCCGGCTGCTTCGCGGCCGGCGCCAAGCCTGGTCACGGGTCGGCCTCACCCCGGGGCGAAGAGCACGGCGGTGCCCGTCGCTGGACGGAAAAAAAGCGCCAGATCCCTTCTCCGGTCGAACCATGCCGATAAGCCAAAACCGACGACGAGCGTTGTGATAGTCTTTTCCGCGCCAGGGCGAACATGTTCCGCCTCTCTCACAATTGCTCGCTGCGAACGACGCCACCGGACAGATAGTCTTGGTCCGACCTCGCCGTTGTGATCACAGGCGCCATGCATTGCAGGACGTCGTCGCGGAAGACGAAATGGTGAAAGAGCGCCGCTGCGGCGTGACCCACGACCAGCGCGCCGAATGCGCAGGCACCGAATTGATGGGCCGTCTGAAAGGCGTCGCGCAGCGCCGCGTTCGTTGCCACCAGCGGCGGGATCTGCCAGAAGAATATATCGAACGGACGCCCTCTAAACAGCGTGTCGCCCATGCCGGTTATCGGCTGGATCAAGAGCAGAGCATAGAGCGCATATTCGCTGGCCTTGACTATCGCACGGTGGATGCTCGTCATCGTGCTCGGAAATGGCGGCAGCTTGGCGTGGGTCAACCGCCAGGCCAGGCGCAACACCGTTATCAGCCAGATCGTCACGCCTAACGATCGATGGGTCTGCAGCAGAGCGGCCTTGAGGACGGCATCATGGGATTGCGCGTGCAGCCACGCGGTGACGAACATCCCCAGCACGATGAGAACCGTCGCCCAGTGAAAGCGTATCGTGACGCTGTCGAAAGGCAGACGTCGAGCATCGGGTGGCACCGGAACCGGGACTAGATATTGAGCGGCACGCATCGTGTTGCTCCCGCACAGATCAGGAGCGTCATTATCGTTTCCGCAATGGCCGCTTTGGTGCTGCGCCAGACTATCGCAGCGAAATTCGTTCTGCGTTGACGGCGCTGTTGAATGACCACAGAAACAAAAGCGCCGCATCTGGCTTCTCCTGCAAATACCAACCTGACCGGTATCAAGACGCCATGAGGTGCGAGTTTATTCCCGACTGGCAAGTGAACGTCGCTGTTTGAAAATGCCGACGTCACTCTGTAACCGCGAATCAGTTTTCGATTCGGGTGTCCTTCGAGCGATGCTGATCGGGCGAACAATGCCGGCTCTTTGAGTTCCGCTACACCGGCAATGACGAAAGCCCCGGCGCATTGCGCCGGGGCTCCCGCACCATCTCGCGCGGCAAGCAGGGGTGGGAGTCTGGCACTTAACTCCCCCGCCTGCCGGCTCGAGAAGCCACGTTCGATAGGCGGTCATCCGCTCACTCGATCCTCGGATTGAGGAGCTCCTGCGACCGCGCCGAGTTCATGTTCGCTTTGGTGATGACGTTGACGCCGGTGTCGACTGTGGCCGGCACCTTCTCCCCATTCGCGGCAGCGAGCGCGGTCTTGACGCTCTCGTAGCCGATCCGGAACGGATCCTGCACCACGAGCGCGGCGACCGTACCGTCTTGGACGGATTTGAGAAGATCGTCGTCCGCGCCGAAGACGACATAATTAATGCGGTCGCCGGACTTGTTGTAGATCGTCTGGCTCGCCCCGTCCGCCATGACAGCGTTCGAGACGAACACACCTCGCAGGTCGCGATCGGCGCTGACGAGAGCCTTGATGATGCTGACGCCGCTCGCCGCCTGGGCGTCGCCGACCTGGTCGGGGAGGACATTCAGCGCCCGATATTTGTCGGCAACCTGCGCCTTGAAGCCTGTCGCGCTCTGATCCGACGAGGCAGCCCCTGCTGAAGCGGTGATGACCGCCACGTCGCCTTCGGTGTCGGCGTAGGTCCTGGTGATCGCGGCGGCGAGACTATCGGCAGCGATGCGACCCGCCAGGACGCGGTCGGTCGCCACCAACGAGGTCAAGGCCTTGGTATCGGCCGCGGAATCGATGCCGATAATTTTCACCTTCTTGGCAGCTTCATCGATTGCCTTGCCGAGCAGGGCAAACCCTGCCGGCGCAATGACGATCGCAGCCGGATGGGTGGCCGCGGCCTTCTCGAGAATGCTGATTTGGCCGTTGACGTCAGTTTCGGACTGGGCGCCGAGCGCGGAAACGTCGACGCCAAAATCTTGACCCGCCTTGCGCGCGCCAGCCAGCACGGTCTGCCAGTAGATCGATGTAATATCCTTCACGATGACCGGAATTGCCGGCTTGGTTTGCGCCATGGCCGGCGCCCCGAACGCAACGGCCGCCACCAGGCCGGCCGCTACCGCAGATTTCTTCATGGTCGTCCTCTCCTTCTCGAGGGCTGGCGGCCCTCCGTGACATCCGTCATTTGCAGCCGGACCGTGCTGGCTCAGCTCGAAGGCGCCAACGGCAGATCGGTTACGGCGAGCGGCTCTTTGCCCTGGACGTAGACGACGCTCCTGATGCCAAGCACGGTGCGCAGCTTTTCAGCCGGAACGGCCAGCGGGGTCGGCGCCGCCGCCGCGCCGGGCGCCGGCTGCGGAAAGCCCGTCGAGTTGGCGGTATGGAAACTGACGTTGCCTTCGACCTTCTGCATCAATTGATGAATATGCCCGTTGAGCACGGTCACCGAACCGAACCGCTTGAGCAAAGACAGTGCTTGCTCCGCATCGTCGGTGCCCCAGCCCCAATCCTTGTAGATCGTCCACAAGGGGATATGAGCGAAGACGACGATAGGCGTGGAGGCGGAAAGGCCTTTCACGTCGTCGGCCAGCCAGGCGATCTGCTCGGCGCCGAGCATGCCCATGCCTCCGGCCTGAAGATTCACAACGTTGACGAGCGCAATGAAATGGACACCGTTCTGATCGAACGAGTACCAACCGGCGCCCTTGCTGTTCTTGCCGTAGCGCTCGAGAAAGGACTTGCCTGGTGTCTCGTCCAGCAGATCGTGCTCGCCCGGCACGTAGTGCACGTCGAGTCCCGCGGAGCCGATAACCTGAGCGGCATCATCGAACTGGTCCGGCGTCGAAAGATGGGTGATGTCGCCGGTGTGGATCATGAATGCCGGCTTGGCCGGGAGCGCGCCGACTTTCGCGATCGCTTCCTTAAGCGTGCCGAGCGCGTCCGGGTTCACCGGCTTGACGTGAAAGCCGACGTGGCTGTCGGAAATCTGCGCGAACGTAAACGATTGGGTCGCGACCGTCGCCGCTTCGGCCCGGCCGAGCAAGCTCAAAGACTTCGGTATGCCGCCTGAAACCGTCCATAGGACGCCGGTCCCGGCCCAGGTCATGCATTCCAGAACCTTGCGCCGCGTCGAACCTTCGCCGTTTCCGCTGTTATCGGATGCCACTGCCATTCTCCATGAAGTCGCCCGGTTGCCGAGCTCTATCGCTTTCACGGACTAGACCGAGGTGGGCCGCCATAAATTCCCGGGTCCCGATTTTATTTTCCAATGAGAATGCCGCTTCGCGGTGTGCCGCCGATCGATGCGTCGCAAGGTCGTGATGGAGCATTCACGACTGAAGGCCGATTGGATCTGCGGAACAACGCCTTATCGGAACGTTGTGCGGTGGTCGCCGCTGACTGCTGCGTGAGTCAGGTGGAAACCATGCTTTGCAATCGCGTTCAGGGTTGTCGTAACGATTTTCCGCTGCGGTGCGCTCTTGACCGCCCGCAGCGCCACGCGTCGCTCAAACCGCCACCGAATCTGGGGATATATTCGCGAGGGCAGCATGTGGCCCTCGGGATCAGCCGTGAACGCGTAAAGTCCGCTTTCGCCGCAGCGGAACAAGTAGATTGTCTGGGCAAGCCGGGCCGCCGCACGTCGATTTGCAGCCTGCTTCTTTGATCTTTGCATGATTCACCGCGTCTCAGTCGCGGACCCGAGCGTGGCCGCGGCGCGCGAGGGCGGAGTACCCTGTGGGGCCTCGTTGCGAAGGATGAAGCGATGGACCAGCGCAGCCGCAGCATGGCCGGCGACCAAGACGGCGAGCACGCATACGCCGAGCTGATGCGCGAAATAAACGCTCGCCCGCCAAGCCGGATCGGTGGGGATCAAATGCGGAATCCGCCATAAGAATAGGGCGAATCCCTGCCCTCTTGGGGAATCGTGTAAGCCGTTTGCTGGCTGGCTGAGAAGCAGCTCAACCAGGCTTACCTGGATGAACGCGCTATGGATCTTCGTCCGATTGATCAGCCAAATGCGAAAATCGGCGCCCGAAATGTCGCTTTGCATCGGGTCTCTCCTGATCCGTAGACGGAAGCAGGGACTCGACGGCCCATCGGTTTATTCCCGCACTCAGGGAATGCCTCCTGGGCTCGAACAGTTGAACTTATTGTCAGCTCTTGGACGTCGGAAGGCCGATCCGGCGCAACAGATCCTGGAACCGAGGATCGGACCGGAGCGGATCAAATGCCGGGCGACGCAGGATGGACGCCTTAAAGCGGGCGTCAAAAGCCCTGTTCAGCCGGTTCATCGCCTCGTCTGGATCGGCAAGTCCCACATAGATCAACGCGATATCGGCATCCACCGAATGGTTCCCGGCATGCTGCGATTCCAAGTCATGAACGATTTTTATCGCGTCTTCTTTGCGGCCCGATGCCGCGTAAGCATAGCCGAGATACGAGTCAAACGCCCCGCTATGCCCCGACAGATCGATTGCCCTTTGAAATTCGCCGATCGCCTGATCGTACCTACTCTTTTGCACCAAGGCCTGGCCCAGTTCATAATGGCCAATAGCAAAATTCGCATCCATCTTCAGTGTTTTTTCGCTTTGCTCTATCGCCTCGTCATAACGATGAGCGACACACAATGCATCCGCTATATCTGCATTGATGATAAGCGAAAGGGGATCAAGACTCTCTGCTCTTTTCAACTCGAACAGAGCATCGTCGTCCCTTCCGACCATGAAGAGATGCCAAGAATACCACTGACGCGCCGTGGCATAACCAGGATTGAGTTGAATAGCCTGTTGGTATTCTGTCTCGGCGGCGGTCCAATCCCAGCCATAGAGATCCAAGGCATATGCCAACGAGGCGTGAGCCTCACCGAGGCTGTCGTCCAGTGCCAATGCCTTGGCCACGGCTGCGGTGGCCCGAGGGAAAGCATCCAGCGGAGGAAGTACGCCATACTTCCAATCGCCTGCGACGGCGTATGAATCAGCCAGGCCGGAATATGCTTCCGCATAACCCGGATCGATCGTGATGGCGCGCCGGAAATACTCGATTGCCGTCCTCAGGCCGTCGCCGGTCCGTTTGTTCCAGAAATAGCGGCCCTTCAGATAAGCTTCATAGGCGTCCGGGTCCAACGTCCTCGACTTGGCGAGCGTGAGCTGTTCTTTGGGATTGACCGTGGCACGAATCTGCTCGGCGATGGCGCGAGTTACCCTGCTCTGCAGCACCAGCGCGTCCCGAATGTCATCGTCGTAGCTGTCGGCCCAGATGTGTCTGTCATTCCGGACATCGATCAACTGGGCGGTGACTCGGACTCGCTCCCCGAAACGCGAGACGCTGCCTTCCACCACAGCGTCCACGTTCAACTCGCGGGCAATCTGATCCAATGGCTTACGAGCGTTCTTGTAGGTCATCGCCGACGTGCGAGAGATCACCCGTAATGCGCTGATCTGAGCCAGCCGCGTGATCAATTCGTCGGTCATGCCGTCGGCGAAGTAATCCTGGGACGTATCGCCTGACAGATTCTCCAGCGGAAGGACCGCCAAGGAGTGTATCGCCGGTGAAGAAAAGACCCTGTGGTAGATGCTCCACGGCACCGCGACTGCGACCGCAACAATCACGCCCAGACCAAGGACAAACAGCCACCGTGGAAGATTGCGGAATGTTGCTTTCTGCGTTGCCGACAGGGCCGGCGAGGACGCGGGGAGCTCCGCGCCCACCTGTTCGGCGGGGACGGTTTCCCCGTGCCTGTCGTGAATGACGGCCACGTCGGCGAGAAACCGATAACCGCGGCGAGCAACGGTCTCGACGAAGCGCGGATGCTGGGATGAATCACCTAACGCTTCTCGGATCTTGCTGATCGCTTTGTTGAGACCGTGATCAAAATCAATGATGGTCTGCGGCCATAGCTTGCTGCGCAACTCGTCGCGGGTCACCACTTGGCCGGACGCTTCCAGCAGCATGACCAGCAATTGAAACGGTTGTTCCTGCAGCCTGATCCGTTTGCCCTGCTTCGTTAAGCAGCCGCTTTGAAGGTCAGCTTCAAAGGCCCCAAAACGCAAAATCGTGGCTGATGGCTCGTTGGCGTGCATGGCAAACCGTATGCGCGATGCTACCCCAACCTTCTCGGGCCGGGGGAGGATTTCTCGCAAGCCGTTGGATTCATTGCACTCTGCAGGGGACAGCAGTTCCAGCGAGAGAGGAGTTGCGCTCCATTGAAGCAATCGGGGGACTGCACCAGAACCGTCCCAGTTTGCAGTGCAACATAGTTCCTTATCGGGATCCCTCAATGCGCTTGCTCAGTGCCCAATCAGCTCCGAGTGACCCGAGTCTCTGCCGCTCCACACGAAGCCCTGACGAAAGCACGAGCGAGGACTACACCCGCTTTAACAGTGTAGTGATGCCGCATCTCGATGCCGCCTACAATCTAGCGTATTGGCTGACCAGCAATCGCACTGACGCGGAAGATGTGGTGCAGGAAGCCTCGCTACGCGCCTTTCGCGCCGTCGGAGGATTCGCTGGTGGGAGTGCCCGCGCCTGGGTGCTGCGCATCGTACGCAACACAGCCTATTCCTGGCTCCGCAAGAATCGTTCGGGTCCTGTAGCCGCCGTTGAGGATCTCGAAGCGGTCGAGGCGGCGCACGCCAAGCCAAGCGACCCGAACGCCGAGACGCCCGAGGCAGCGATCATTGCGAAAGCCCAGGCCGCGCAACTCCGCGCCGCCATTGCGGTCCTGCCACCACCATTTCGGGAAACATTGGTGCTTCGCGACATCGAGGGTCTTGATTACCGCGAGATCGCCGAGGCGACCGAAGTGCCAATCGGCACGGTGATGTCGCGGCTTGCGCGCGCGCGCAGCCGCCTGATTGTGGCGATCGGTGAGAACGCGTGAAGGAGCCGCCTCCAACATTCTCGACAAGCCTTTCGCTTCGTCGCGGCAAAAGCTTCGACGCGTACTGCCGGTGGCAACGGCTGCTACCGCATCGGCGAGGCCTCAGTCGCTTTTCTGTTGCGAACCAAGGCCATGTTTGCGCCTACCGGAACGAATCTGCACGCATCGTATTGCAAGCGATAATACTCGCGGCCACGCGTTTAATTTCGCGGTGGCGGGAATAATTCGGGCGGTTCTGCAGTCTTCTCCTGCGTAGCGGAGGCCGGCACTTCGCTACGCCCCGAAGCACAACGAGCGCCGGCCAGCTCAACATATCAACAGGACATACGACAATGCTCAGCAAGACCAAGATTGCGCTTTCCGCTGCAATGATTCTCAGCACCGCCTTCTCGGCGTCGGCTGCCACCAAATCTCACGTCAGCCACGTCGAGCGTCGGGCGATCTTCAACATGGTCCCAGACGCCAATGTCTCTCGCGGCTTTACAGCGCCGTTCGGTCTCGAGGCTCCAGACCGGTTCGGCATTGCGTCGCAACGCTAATGCCGCGTCGAATTTCGCGGTGATGGTCCTCCTGCTTGCCGCCGCCGGCCGGCGTCTTCGACGCCGCGCTGGCGGCTGCTTTGACCGGAAGCGCTTCCCCGCTCTGGCTGCGGTGACCGGCTTATCGCTTTCCGTTCTCAGCAGCGCGGCCGAGGCAGCCGATCAGTGTCCGCAGAAAAACAGCCCAATCGACACGGACCGGCCGGATGTCACCAACTCAAGCGTGGTGCTGCCGCAAGGCAGCTTCCAGGACGAGAACGGCATAAATCTCAGCCGACATGACAGTGACCGCGCGTTCGATGGGACGAATACCCGGCTGCGCTGGGGAGTGGTGCCCTGCCTGGAAATCCTGGTCGACCTCCCGAACTATGTTGCGACGGTGAGCCGTTCGCCGACTTCCGGATTTACCGATGTGATACCGGCCGTCAAATGGCAGATCGGTCCCCTGCCGGGACAGTTCGACCTGTCCGCTACGGTTGGGGTCGGACTGCCGACCGGCACCAAGGTCGTCGCCGGTCCGGGCCTGCAGCCCTATGTGCAATTCCCATGGTCATGGCGGCTGACCGACGGCTGGAGCATCAGCGGAATGTTCAGCAATTTCATCACGCCCGCCGACACGGCCAACAAGCTCTCCACCGAGACGACCTTCGTGCTCGAACGCGAGTTCGGCGAGCGCAAATTCCTCTTCGTCGAATATGTCGGCGACTACCACGAGCACGGCGGACCTGGCTATCTCTTCAATTCCGGCGGCGGCTATCGGATCGCGCCGACGCAGCAGATCGATTTCCATGTCGGGATTGGCCTCAATGACAACGCGCCGGCCTATGTTTTCGGCATGGGCTATTCATTCAGGCTCGACGGTTTGTTCTGACTGACGATCTCCGACGCGAATGTCCCACGTTACGGCAACCCTCATGCGCTCGGGTCCTTTGGCACCGGCGGACGGCTCTCGCGTGACGGACCTACGATTGTCCTTCGTTAAAACTGGAACCGCAAACCAACGGTCGGGTCAATGGTAGATCTGTTAAGAAAGCCATTGGCGAGACCGTTGGCGACCTGCGAGTACATGGCGCCGGCGTAAGCATCGAAACGCTTGGCAAACCTGTAATCGACCACGAACGAAACCGCATCTAGCTGTCCGCTGCAGGTCGACAACGAGCTATTGGAGCAACTGATCACGCCGAAGCTGTTTTGCTGTTGGTGGTAATAGGCCGCTATCAGGTCGATATCCGATCTCACGGCGTATTTCGCGCCCGCCCAAAATACCTGCAGATCCCTTTTGTTCGGAAAGGCGGTGTTGCTGACCGTGCCGAGAGTATAGCCGCCGATGATGGACGAGCCGACCGCCAGCGGCGTATGCGGGTTGGTGAACTCGATACCTTCATAGCCGGCATAGAGCTTGACAGGCCCGATGCCGTACCGGGCAAGAAGCATCAGGCTGTTATTATCCGAAACTGTCCCTGCCACAAGTCCAGAGCCGGCGTTTGCCAGCTGCATGCTGGTGGGCACGAAGCCGACGGCAAGCGGAGCCGCAGAAATTGCATCATTAACATGGCCGTAAATTGCATCGAGCGACAGGCCAAGATAGGCCACGCCGAGCTGCGCCTGCACGATGTCGCGCGAATTGTCTCCGTTTGGACCGAGCTGAGCGGCGGTGGCGGCACGCAAGGGGCCGAGGTTGACCGTGTATTTGAAAGAATTGTCCAGTCGCGCGTTTTCGGTATCGCCCCCGCCGGCCGTCGCGCCTTGAAAGCCGATCAACGAGAAGGCGCCGGAGGCACTCATCGGGTCATAGGCGATGACGCCATCGAGGGTCAGCGAGTTTTGCCGACCATAAGTCAGCGTCCCGTAGGTCGGCGAGCTAAGCCCTGCCCAAGCCGCCGTATTCAACGCCTGGCCGTCCTTGCTGGAGTCGGCAAACGTAGTTTGCGACGTCAGCGGCACACCATTGTTTTGCACGACGGAGCCGAGACCGTCGGAAAGCCTTCCCGACGTTGGCAGAAATGACGTTTGAAGGTTGAATACGGCCGATAGGCCGGGCAACAGTTCCTCAGTTCCCTTAAGACCGATATTGGAAGAAGACAGCGCGTTGGGCGCCGCTCCAAAATACGGCCTATTGCTGTTCTTTGAGATCAGGTATCCCAATCCGAAACCGGCGCTGTTGCTCAAAGGGGTTCCGTGGGTCTGATACGCCAACCCCATGTCAATTCCCCCGTATAAGGTTATGCCGTGATAAGTCAGGCTGCCGTCGTCGGCCACAATTGAAGGAGCCTTGTTGTAGTTGCCCGACGTTGGCGCCGCCGCTTTCGCCGGGGCCACCGCTACAACAGGCTGTTTCGGGGGTTGCGTCTCGAGCCTGCGCAAGCGTTTTTCGAGCTCAAGCAATCTCGCGGTCAGCACTTGGTTCTGTTGGCTTACCTGCTCGGAGCGCGCTTTTAAGTCGGAAAGCTCGTCGGCCTTTGCGCCCATGGGTATGCTGCAGGCCACTGCTGTCGAAAGAAGCCCTTTTCGTACGATACTTTGCCATTGCGGTTTGGTTGTCGCCCACGACATCGCCGCGTCGCCGCAAGTAAACGCTTTCACTGCCCACCTCCCCTGTCGAAGCCAATGCCAATGCGGCTGCTCCGAATAGGGACCAGACAACCGAGAAGTTTATTCCCACGCGCGATAATTTTTCCGGTCAAGAAAGTCTGATAATAAGATCGAAGGTTCGGGCATCACGTAGCCGTGATGGAATTCCGGCGGCGACATTCGATCTCCTCGGCACGGCCGACAGGGCGCTGAGTCTTGTTTGCTTCGCAGCAGGAGAGAACGACCATGATCCGTTTCTCAAGAATAGCAATTTTTGCCATCGTGGCAGCCGCACTCTCAACCCCGGCATTCACCCAATCATTTGATCCGGAAGCCGGAACCGGCAATGTGTTGCCATTCAGCTATTCGCCGGCCGCTATTGAGAAAAGTAATGCTGCCGCCCATCAGCGTGGCCACAGCAAAATTGCGGCACCTCGGAGCGGCTTTCATTCCTTTGCCATGGTGCCGGGCGGCGCGCGCAGCCCTTCCGGCGCCGATTCCAACGACCCGGCACTCACCGGTGGCGGCAGCGCCGGGTACAATCAAATGCTCTTGCAGACTGACGATGAGGCAAAAGGGGGCAGGCGTCGGCTCGCTCCTTTCATTTTATGTTCTCTAATCTGCTGCTGCTGGGAATAAACGGCGGGCTCCATCAATCTCATTCCCAGGAACGCCAAAGCCGCATGGCTTTAGGTGCATCGTTCAAGAGAGGAAAGCATGAGCGGATTCGATGGCGATGACGGCGTGAGCCGGCGCAAAGTGCTTGAATGCATGACTTGGGTTGGCACCGGCGTGCTCTGGACGGTTTCCGGCGGTGTCCCGCGCTCACTGGGCATCATGGGCGAGGCGCAGGCCCAGGAGGCGCGCGGGCTGACCTTCCTGCAGATCAGCGACAGCCACGTCGGTTTCGACAAGCCGGCCAATCCCAACGCGCTCGGAACGCTGCAGGAGTGCGTGACCAAGATCAACGCGCTGCCAACCAAGCCCGCTTTCATGATCCATACTGGCGATATCAGCCATTTGTCGCTGGAATCGCAGTTCGACGATGCTGACCGCATCATCTCGCAAACACGCCTCGATGTGCATTATGTTCCCGGCGAGCATGACTTGCTCGACTCCGACCAGAGTTTCTATCGCGACCGCTACGGCAAAGGGGCCAAGGGCGCTGGCTGGTACAGCTTCAGCGCCAACGGCGTCCACTTCATCGGTCTCGTCAACGTCGTCGACCTCAAGGCCGGCGGCCTGGGCAATCTCGGCACCGAGCAACTCGAGTGGCTTGAAGCCGACTTGAAAGACCGATCCGCCTCAACGCCGATCGTCGTGTTCGCCCATATCCCGCTGTGGACCGTTTATCCAGCTTGGGGCTGGGGCACTGAAGACGGAGCCCAAGCACTTTCGTACCTCAGGCGTTTCGGCTCGGTGACGGTGCTCAACGGCCACATCCATCAGGTGATGCAGAAGGTCGAAGGCAACGTCACCTTTCACACCGCGCGCTCGACCGCGTTTCCGCAGCCGGCGCCCGGCGCGGCGCCCTCGCCCGGACCGATGAAGGTCGCCGACGACAAGCTGCGCACCATGCTCGGCATCGCCAACGTCACGTTCCGACAAAACGAGCAACGGCTCGCCATCATCGACACGACGCTTCAGGCCTGAGGAGAGCCATCATGATAAGAGGTGCAATCGCTGCAGCCGTCCTCGGAGCTGTCATTGGTTCGGGATTAGCCGACGGAATGATAATCGCCAGGGCGCAGAGCCCGGGAAGCACTGTGCCGATCGACAACTTTACCTTCAAGCCCCAAACGGTAACGGTGAAAGCCGGCACCACGGTCACCTGGACTAACAAAGACGACATCCCGCATGGCATTGCGTCTGCAAATGGCGCCTTCGCTAGATCGAAGGCATTGGACACAGACGACAGCTATTCGTTCACGTTCACCGTGCCGGGAACCTATCAATATTTCTGCTACGTCCACCCGCACATGACCGGCACCGTCGTGGTGGAGGCGGCGACGGGTAGCAACACACCGCAGTGATGCTCGACCGATGCAGCAGCAAACGTCGACGGCAACGTGGGCGGCCGAGCGCGATAAGATGACGGGTTATGCCAATAGTGAAAATGACAAAGCGCGGCGGTTTCGCGAGCTGGCGCTCCCTCATCTCGACGACCTCTATACGCTGGCGCGCTACCTCATGCGCAATGCTGCCGACGCTGATGATGCGGTGCAAGAATCCTATCTGCGCGCATTGCGCCACTTCGACAGCTACCGGGGGCCGGCGATGAAGCCGTGGCTGCTGACCATATTGCGAAACGTCTGCAACGCTGAGTTCGCCCAGCGCGGCAGGCGTGAGACTTCAGCCGACCAAAGCGAAGAGGATGAGGTAACCTTGCCGATGTGGCAGGAGCCGCACTCAGCAGAAACTGTTCTGCTGCGCCAGCAGGACGGTGAAACCGTTCGGCGGCTCGTTGCCGCGCTCCCGCATCAGTTCCGCGAGGCGATCGTGCTGCGGGAGATCAACGACTTGTCTTATCATGAGATTGCCCAGGTTGCGGGCGTGCCGGTAGGAACGGTGATGTCGCGGCTTGCCCGTGCCCGATCCATGCTGCGCTCTGCATGGAACGCCACAGAGGGGACTACGTCAGGAACAATCCGATGAACTGTGCCAGTAACGAAATCATGCTTCATGCGTTGATCGACGGCGAACTCGACGCCGGTCACGCGCGCGCCGTTGAGGGGCATGTAACCAAGTGCGTTGTTTGCGCCAAGAATCTCGACGCGCTCCGCGCGTTGCGCCTCGCCATGGCTGAAGCCAACCTGAGGCAGTCCGCGCCGGCAAGCTTGCGTGCGCGCCTTGACGCTGCGCTGCCTTTGCCTTTCGCCCGCATCATCGCCCCGAGCGCATTTTCTCGACCGAAAGCCCGTCGATCGTTCTTCGGTGGCTTTGCCGTCGGTACGGTAGCCTCGGCCGTGCTCGCCGCAAGCCTCGTCCTCACTATCGTCCGCAACGATCAGGAGCAGATCGCCGCCAACGATGTGGTGTCGGCGCATATGCGCTCGCTACAGGCCGGACACCTGATGGATGTCGAAACCAGTGACCAGCACACTGTCAAGCCGTGGTTCGACGGTAAGGTCGACGTAGCACCGCCTGTCATCGATCTGACGGCGCAGGGCTTTACGCTGCTCGGCGGCCGTCTTGATTACGTCGACGGCGCGCCGGCAGCGTCGGTCGTGTATCAACGCCGCAAGCACATCATCAATTTATTGGTAGCCCGCCGATTGGGGGCCGAGCACGCGGCCGGGACCGAGAGAACGGTCCAGGGTTACAATGTTCGTCATTGGTCGCAAAGCGGCCTCGACTTTTGGGCCGTGAGCGACCTCGATCCGACAGAACTCGGAGAGTTCGTCCAGAGGATCTCGGCTGCTCTGCGTCCAGGGTCGTCATCCTAGGCCCGCAATTGGTCGCGTATTCGATACTGTACGAGTGCTGGAGAGTGTTCTTAGGACCGGCGCTGTCGATGAAAGCGGAAGTCCATTCTTCGTTAAAGCGGGACAGCCATCAGGCCCTAACCTTGCGACCTGCGGATAGCGCGCCCCGGCCGATGGTAAGCCGGGGCCCTTCGGTCCTGTCTGACGCGGTCGTAGTGAGCTTCCGGAAACAGGACCGGGGCAGACCGGATAACGCCAGCATTGCCGACCAGTTCCACCCATCAGCACCCCGATGGGGTCGGCATGTCATCCCGAATAGCGATGAGTGGTGCTTCGATTCCCGTTTGAGGAATAAGTTCGCACGAAAAAGTGTGGGTAGGAGTGTGGGTAGGGCGCATTTTGACGCAGCATTTCTTTTTTCCTAGTCAACGAGTTACGCTGATGGTGCGGGTCCTCTCCTGCACTTTTCAGTTATTGAAGCTGTTAGAGATTTTTGTTTCGGTGGTGATCGGACTCGAACCACCCGCCGAACGCGGACTCGATCTGGGGTTTTGTCAGCGGCCAACGTCTTCGTCCGCTTAATCCCTGCAGCCGCAATTCCTTCATCATCGCGACAGCAGGCCCGCCTTGGGTCACTTTCGACGGATTGACGATGTCTCGCGCAATGTCTGCTTTAGCCCCAACACCGGTCGAATTGCTGCAGCGCCGCGAATGGTAGAAACGGGCCACGAACCGCCGCGCCGGTCACGGGCTGCCGTGACCGGTCTTTCCCGAAAGCTGCCGCTCCAACCCATGACTGATCCAAGCCGGCGCATGACTCGGGCTTGTTAAATCGGCTTGGCGGGCGCAATTTATCGCGCGCGAAGGCAGAACCGACGCCGTCATCCGCTAATTGCCGCAGTTCGCCAACGTGGCGCGCATAAACAAGGCGATTGCAGCCAGGCGCGAGGCGCTCGCCCCGTTCGAGGTATCCCCAAATAGGATAATTTGGCCACTCAGTTTCCGACGACAATGGGAGTGATGTCCTGAAACCAGCTGCGAGCCTGCACGAAGCCAGACAGCTTTGGCGACAGCGCACGCGGGTTTAAATCGCTGACGATGAAGACGCGCACGGCGTCCGCGCTTGTGGTCTCGTGAACTTCAGCAACAAGTTTATCGCGTTCTGCTACGTCGAAGGTGTTGAATATGCGTTGGGAGAGCTCGTCCACCTTTGCGTTTGAATAGCCGCCCCAGTTTGCGCCGTTGGGCGCTTTGTGGATGCTCATCACAGTTTTGAGATAATTGAGTGGATCAGTGGCCCCGCTACTGAAATTGACCGCGTCATATTGCGGATACTTCACCGCACCTTGGATGTAGATCGTCAGAATTGTGTTCCAATCGAGCGTATCGAACGTTACTTTGAAACCTACTTTTTCGAGCTGCTGCTTCACTAGCTCGTTCATCGGCAGCGGCTGCATCTGGCCCGAGCCCGACGTCGATATCGCGATCCTGATTGCGCAAGGGTAACAACTGGCCGCCTTGAGGAGTTCCGTTGCTTTCGCGGGATCTGTTTTATACTCGAACGGATGGCCGTAATCTTTCTGGCTCGGCACGAAGACGCCGTAGCTGGGCACCGCGATGCCGTTGAGCATCTCGACCATCTCGTCGCGGTCGATCGCGTAATTCGCTGCCTGGCGCACGCGCAGGTCCATGAACGGGCCGCGGTTGAAGTTCAGAAGATAGGGCCAGGTATGCGGATAGACGTTGGTGACGATGTTCATGCCGGAAGCCTTGAGGCGATCGATCGCGTCGGGCGGTGGCGCCTCGATCCAATCGACTTGCCCGGACAACAGCGCCGCGACGCGCGTCGATGCCTCCGGCATAGGCAACAGCACGACCCGATCCTGTTTTGGAACGCGGCTCTTGTCCCAATAGTCGGCATTCTTGACCAGTTCGAGCCGCTCGTGCGGTACGACCATGTCGAATTTGTAGGGACCGGTGCCAGCCGGCGCTTTGGCATAGACTTGGTAGTCGTTACCCGCCTTCGCCATCGCACACGGCGACATCATCAGCAGATACGGCAAGTTATAAGGAAACAGCGAGACGACGGTGTTGGTATAGATCGCAAAAGTGTGGTCGTCGATCTTTTCCAGATGCTCAATGTCATTGCTGCGCGAGCGCGCGCGGGCGAAGTTCAAGGGGCTGAAGGCGGGGCTGGTCTTCGACGTCAACCTCTCGAAGTTCCAAATCGCCGCATCGGCACTCCAATCGCAGCCGTCGTGGAATTTGACGCCTCGGCGCAGTTCGATGATCCATTTCTTGGGATTATCCGGATCGGGTGACCACTTTGTCGCCAGCGCGGGCCTGATATCGGCTTCTCGATCGCTGCGTGACAAGTCCCAATCGACCAACCCATCGTAGAGATTATAGCCGACAAAACGAAAGCCTTCGAAGCCCTGATCGGGCTGTCCGGCCCAGTCGGGTATGTCGCCTGCCGTCATAGCGATGCGCAAAACAGACTCGGCGGCGGCCGCGTCCGGTCGAGCCGCCAACGCGCCAAACACCGCCAACAATCCGACCGCAGCCGACGTTAAGGTCTTGCGCAGGAGCATGACAGCACCTCTTTTTGCCGCGTGACGCGGAAAGGTACGTCCATTCCTGCAAGGACCGTGCCTCGATTGTGCTTTATGTGTTGGCAGCGCCCCGCTTGCCGGTCTGGCCCGCGGTCCGGGCCTGCGGTGTCATTTTGGGCAGGGAGCCGTGAATCTGGCCGCGGGTAGTCAGTGGGAAGTTCAGCGGGTCCCGTAAGCTCCGGAAAATGCTGCCAGTTACCGGATTTGCCGGGTTGGCACCCTAATTGCTCGTTTGCAGGGTGCGGCCCGAAGCCGCCTGGATCGCCGATGTGGTACTACGCGGTACGCCGGATCATCCTCGCCGTCCCGATCGCTATCGGGGTGACAATTATTTGTTTCGCCCTGGTCTACCTGGCGCCTGGCGATCCGGTGCAAAACCTCCTGCCGCCCGATGCAAGCCAGTCCGACGTCACATATCTCAAACATGCCTACGGTCTCGACCAGCCGGTGCCGATTCAATACCTGAAGTGGCTACTCCGCGCGCTTTCCGGCGATTTTGGCGTTTCCATACAAACCAATCGCCCGGTCCTCGGTGAAGTGCTGCACGCGCTTGCCAATACGCTCTTCGTGTCCATCGGTGCGGCGCTGGTGGCGTTCCCGCTGGCGGTCGCCCTTGGAACGCTCGCCGCCTATTACATCGGCCGCGTGCCCGACCGCGTCGCAACCGGCGTCGCGGTCATTGGCATCAGCGTACCGAATTATTGGTTTGCTATCGTTCTGATCATCATCTTCGCGGTCGAGCTGCGGGTCCTGCCAGCGACCGGCATGGGCTCTGCAGGCTCCGCCGGATTCGATCCGCTGCAGTGGAGCCAACTCAAATACGCGGTGCTTCCGGTTCTGGCCACAGCACTGGTGCCGCTGGGCATCGTCATGCGCAGCACCCGTGCGGCCGTTGCCGACACGCTGTCGCAGGAGTTTATCCTCACCTTGCGCGCCAAGGGGCTGCGCGGCTGGGGCATAGTGCGCCACGCCTTCCGCAATGCGCTGCCGCAGGTACTCACCGTCATGGGTTTGCAGTTCGGCTATCTGGTCGGCGGCTCCATCCTGATCGAGACGATCTTCACTTGGCCGGGCACTGGATTCCTGCTTAACAAGGCAATCCTGACGCGCGACGTTCCGATGCTTCAGGGCGCGATGCTGGTGCTCGCGCTGTGGTTCGTGATCATCAATCTCGTCGTCGATCTGCTGCAGACCGCAATCGACCCGCGTATCGAGCGAGGTTGATCGATGACCGACACGACGCTGCGATCGCCGATCGTTGTGGCAGCGAAGCCGCCGACGGCGCGGGCCCGCGGCTATTGGCGCAACGTCAGCCGCCGCCTGCGGCGGGATTACGCGACGCTGTTCTTCGCATTCCTGATTGCCGCCATCGCGCTCTCAGCCGTCCTCGCACCGCTCGTGGCGCCGTTCGATCCTAACGCGACCAGCATGATCCATCGGCTCAAGCCGATCGGCTACAAGGGATTTATCCTCGGCACCGACGAACTCGGCCGCGATATGCTGTCGCGTTTGATCTACGGCGGACGCATTTCTCTGGTGATGGGGCTCGTTCCGGTCGGACTTGCGACCATCGTCGGCGGCTTCCTCGGATTGCTCGCGGGATTTACCGGCGGAATTATCAACACATTGATCATGCGGATCATGGACGTGTTCTACGCCTTCCCTTCGGTGCTGCTCGCCGTCGCGATCTCCGGAACCATGGGTGGCGGAATCGCGATCAGTCTCATTGCGCTGACGCTGGTGTTCATCCCGCCGCTCTGCCGCGTCGCCGAGGCGGCGACGACGCAGATCCGCAGCCGCGATTTCGTCGAAGCGGCGCGGGCAAGCGGCGCTTCGAGCCTCTCCATCATCTTTCACCATGTGCTGCGCAACGTCCTGGCGCCGTTGTTGATCTACGCATCGAGCCTGATCTCGGTGTCGATCCTGCTGGCCGCCGGACTATCGTTTCTCGGCCTGGGCGTCGAGCCGCCGACCTCCGACTGGGGTTTGATGCTCTCGACGCTGCGACAGTCGATCTACGTGCAGCCCGTCGTCTGCGCGCTGCCGGGCGCGGCAATCTTTGTGTGCTCGCTGTCATTCAATCTGGTCAGCGATGGACTGCGACAGGCGATGGACATCAGAGCCTAAGAGGCGAATGGATGGTGGCAGAAGGAGCCTCGCTGCTTACGCCATCGCCGGCGGCCGCCGCGGCCCGTGATCCGCGCGACCGCGGCGGCAGCGCGCAGCCGCTGCTGATCGTGGAAAATCTCAGGAAATACTTTTCCATTCGCGGCGGAATGCTTCACCGTACGGTCGGCGCGATCAAGGCCGTCGACGACGTCTCTTTCGCCGTGCTCAAGGGCGAAACCCTGGGTATCGTTGGCGAATCCGGTTGCGGCAAGTCCACGCTGGCGCGCATTCTCATGGGCCTTATTCCGCACGACGCCGGCAGCATCATTTTCGATGGTGAGCTCGTGGGCGGAGCACGGGGGCTGTCGCTGCGTGAACTGCGCCGCAACATGCAGATTGTGTTCCAGGACAGCGATTCCTCGCTCAATCCGCGCCTACCGATCCAGGATTCCATCGCTTACGGCCCGCAGGTCCACGGCATTCCCCGCGCCGACGCAAGGAAGCTTGCCCGCGATCTGCTGCAGCGGGTCGGTCTCGATCCGGCGCTGTTCGCGTTACGTTATCCGCATGAACTGTCGGGCGGACAGAAGCAGCGGGTCAACATCGCTCGTGCGCTCGCCCTCGATCCGCGTCTTGTCATCCTGGACGAAGCTGTTTCCGCCCTCGACAAATCGATCGAGGCCCAAGTGCTGAACTTGCTACGGAACCTCAAGCGAACTT
>Ga0182024_10009193_pt1 | contig 20532 bp, 12 predicted proteins | sample P32metaG_FD_120480 | JGI IMG/M metagenome (GOLD analysis project Ga0182024, IMG submission 120480) | Permafrost microbial communities from Stordalen Mire, Sweden - P3-2 metaG (Illumina Assembly) | ecosystem: Environmental > Terrestrial > Soil > Wetlands > Permafrost | place: Sweden: Stordalen... | reverse complement strand
TTAATCTCTCCATTTAAGATCGGTATACACCGGAGGAAAAGGGTAATGGGAAATGGCTGTGAAGTGCCGGGAAAAAGCTCGTCAGGAAAAGGCTTGTTGCCGAGCGCAGGATGCCGCTTGAAACGGATCCGCGTTATGGTTGCGGCGCTTATGTTGTTGCTCGTAGCCGGTGTGATGCTGGGTTCGGGCTCGCGGCGCTACTCCCAGAAGGCGGCTCTGGCCTCCGGCAAACCCGTCCCGCTGGTTTTCGGCAAGGCCCCTTTGAAGTCGAAACCTGATGCCCGGGCGCTACTCAGCCAACTTCCGCTGATCTTCGAACCCAACCAGGGGCAGGCTGATTCGAGTGTGAAATTCGTCTCCCGCGGAGCCGGATATAGTCTCTACCTGGATGGAACCGGTGCGTTGCTGGCGATGCGAACGGCGCAAGCCGCGGTTTCGCGAGGGAAGGACGGGAACGGATCAAGCCTGGAATCCGTGCGCATGACGCTGGTGGGTGCTAATTCGGCGGCGGCTGTCGCGGGGAGCGATCTGTTGCCTGGCAAGAGCAGTTATTTTATCGGCAACGATCCGAAGAAATGGCACGCTGGCATTCCACAATTTGCCGGAGTTCGTTATCAGAGTGTTTATCCGGGTATCGATCTGGTTTTCTACGGAAACCAGGGCCGGTTGGAATATGACTTCAAAGTGGCGCCGGGCGCGGATCCGGCTCAAGCGCAGTTGCAGTTCGATGGCGCCAGCAAAATCGAGCTCAGCGGCGGAGATTTAATTCTTAAAGGAACTGGCGCGGACGTGCGGTTGCAGGCGCCGCGAATTTATCAGAGCGTTGCTGGCCAGCAGCGGCCGGTGGAAGGGCGATTCGTGCTGCGCGCGGAGAACCGGGTGGGCTTCGAGATTGGCGCCTATGATCACGCCAGGGAATTGGTGATCGACCCGACCGTCAGTTATTCCACTTACTTTGGCGGCAGCGGGAATGAGACTTACCCATCGATTGCGGTGAATGGCGATGGCTTTATCTACCTGGCGGGGTCGACAACTTCGACGGATCTTCCGGTGGCTTCATCGCCGGAGACGCCTTATCAGTCCACGCTCAAGGGCGCACAGAATATTTTTATTCTAAAGCTCGATCCGACGGCGGGCGCCGCTGGAATTCTTTACCTCACATACCTCGGAGGCAGCGGGACCGACACCAGCGCGGGGCTGGCGGTGGATACGGGTGGAACGGTGTATGTCACCGGGACGACTACTTCGACGAATTTTCCAACCTCCGCCGCAGCGTATCAGACCGCGCCATTGGCTGGCAGTGCAGGCACTTCGCACGTTTTTGTAAGCGCGCTCAGTGGGCTGGACACCACGGGCTCCATACCGCAGCTGGAATACTCGACGTACCTTTCTGGCAATGGCACGGATGTTGCCAGCGCGGTGGCGACCGACAACAATGGCGACGTGTTTGTAACTGGCACGACGACTTCCACCAACTCGTCTACCGGCTTTCCGTCGACTTCCTTTCCGATCCCGTATCAGCAGAAGTCAGTGGGTAGCATTCAGTTTTTCATGACTGAGGTCAACACCAGGGCGACGGGATTGGGCAGCATCGAATATTCCACCTATTTCGGGGGCAGCAACGGTTCGATTGCGGTGGGCGGCGGCATCGCGGTTGATACCACTGGAAATGTCTACTTTAGCGGCACCACAAATTTCTACAACAGTGGCGAAGGCCCAAACGGTGGCGTGCTGACGTCAGGCGATTTCCCTATCCTGAACGCCTGGCAGCCGTGTCTCAATACTCCTCCTCCAACCAGTATTCAGCCGCCAGTGTCGTGCCCTGCGGTGACTACGACTCCGGAGGCGACGGACGCTTTTGTCGCGAAGCTGAACGTGATCAATGCGCAGACGAGCGGCACGCAATTGATTTACTCCACTTTCTTAGGGGGCAGCAACAACGATTCTTCGACCGGATTGACCATCGATATCGGAGCGGCCAGTATTTACATCACCGGGACGACCAATTCTCCTGATATCACGGTTCCTACCGGGGCCGGAGAATTCCAACCTTGCCTGAACGCTCCGACTGCGGCGCTGCCCTGTCCGACGGCCGACATAACACACACTGACGCTTACGTGGCAAGGTTTACGAACGAGACGGAGTCGACCACAACCGCAAGCGTCCAAGTGCCGCTCAGTTATTTTTCTTATCTGGGCGGATCTTTGAACGACAGCGGGTTGGCCATAGCCGCAGACACGGCAGAAGGAGCGCTGGTAACGGGGGCCACGAATTCGATTGATTTTCCCGCCTCCGTGGGAGCAATTCAGACGCACTTGCTGGGGACGCAGAACGCTTTCTTTGCTCACATCGATACCCAGACCAGCACCGGCCAGAATACGGTGGGTTCCTACGCAACGTACTTCGGCGGCAATGGTACGGATCGGGGCACCAGCATTACGGTGGATCCTTCGCTCAATACTTATTTCGCTGGGGATACGAATTCCACTAACTTCCAGGTGCAGGGTCCATTGCAGAGCTGTCTGGACACTCCAGTGAATCCAGCCGCAGGAACGCCCTGTCCTACCATCGCGGCACCAGCGCCCACGGATGCATTTGCGGTCAGGCTGCAGACCGCAACCGATCTGTGCATCCGATGTACAGTCCCTGTACTGTCGCCGGCGTCGGGCGTGATAAGCGCCGGCAACCAACTCACAATCACATTTACAGTGATCAATGAGGGACCAGACCTAGCCACGAATATCACGGTGACCGGCCAGCTTTCGACGGGGATAACGGCCGTCTTCAACAGCGCGACGGCGGCGTCCGGCACCTGCAGTGTTCCCACCGGGAGTAACGTGGTGTGCACCATTCCCGCGCTGCAGGCGGGCTCCACTTCCACAGTCGCAATGGCAGTGACGCCGAGTGTGGCTGGCGGCGGCTCGATACTGGCCACGGTGAGCAACAGCAACAATACGAATACCAGCAACACTGCGACCGCCTCGTTTACGGCGACTGATTTTTCAGTGTCGATTACCCCCTCCAGCCAGACGGTGGTGGCGGGCAACACGGCAACCTATTCGGTATTCGTAAGTCCCTCCATCACGTTTGGAGCGAACGTGTCGTTGAGTTGTGATTCTCTTCCGGCGGGCGCGAGTTGCGGCTTCACGCCTAGCACCCTGACGTTTAATGGCCCCGGTCAGCAATCCAGCACGCTGAACCTGACTACCACGGTGCGTCCCATCAGCACGATCAGTTCGGCGCGATGGAGTAGTCCGCTTTATGCCATGTGGCTGATGATTCCGGGCGCGGCTTTGTTTGGGCTGGGGAGAGGCAAACGGAGACAAAGCCGGCTGCTGGGATTCTTCCTGTTGTGGACTGTATTCTCGCTTATCGTCCTGCTGCCGGCTTGCAGCAAGGCCAAGGAGCAGCCCGCGATCAGCGGAACACCCGCGGGCTCTTATCCTCTGCAGGTGACGGCGACTTCGGGCTCGTTTACGCGCAGTGTGGGATTCAGTTTGACGGTGCAGTAGTCGAGAACAGATTCGCCGATCTGAAGTTTATGCGCCCGCGGAAAGTTTGTGATGGCTCTTAGCTTCGGCAATGCCGTATTGCCGAATCTTGTAGAGCAGGGCTTTGTAGCTGATCTGCAGAAGGCTGGCGGCCTGCTTGCGATTCCAGTTCGTCTGCTCGAGCGCCTGGCGGATGGCTTCGCCTTCGGCTTCGTCCTTCGCGCTGCGCGCCACCGACTTCAACCCGCCAGCGGAGTCTCCACTGCGGCCATTGGAATCGAGGTGAGCGCCACCGCCGTTGCCGTCAGTGCGCGGCTGTAGTTCCGCCGCCGCCAGATTCTCATCCCCAAGGATGAGATAGCGCTTCAGGAAATTGTTTAATTCCCGCAGATTGCCGGGCCAGCTGTGCCTTTGGCAGGCTTCCAGCAGCGGCGGCGAAAGCGGAAGCTGTGGCCGCGCATACTGTTCAGCCATGCGAGTCATAAAATGTTTAAGCAGAATGGGAATCTCTTCTTTGCGCTCGCGTAGCGGAGGCAATTGCAAAGTGAAGGCATTCAGCCGGTAGTAAAGATCTTCGCGCAGGCGCTTGGTCGCCAGGGCTTGAGGAATGTCGATGTTGGTGGCGGCCAGGATGCGAACATCCACCTTGATGATGGAACGGCTGCCCAGCCGCGAGAATTGCTGGTCTTGGAGAACGTGCAAAAGTTTGGCCTGAAGCGCCGGCGGCATTTCGCCAATTTCATCGAGCAGGATGGTGCCTTTATTGCACAATTCAAACTTGCCCGGCTTGGCGTGAGTGGCTCCAGTAAACGCGCCGGGCTCATAGCCGAATAACTCACTTTCGAGCAGATCGGCGGGGACCGCTGCGCAATTCACTTTCAGGAACGTACGATGGGCGCGGCGCGAAAGCTTGTGAATCAGGCGAGCCAGAACCTCTTTGCCCGTGCCGCTCTCGCCCAGCAGCAAGACTGGAATATCTACATGCGCCACCAGCGCTGCCTGCGAACGAATCTTCCGCATTGCCGGGCTGGCGGCGATAAAAAATACATCGTCGGCAACTTCTTCGATTTCGCCTCCGACCGGGGTTTTGCCGAGACCAAGACACTGGTCGATTACGGCATCCAGTTCCGCTTTCTGAAACGGCTTGGTGAGATAGTCGTACGCTCCCAAGCGCATGGCCTGCACCACTTTTTTTGTATCGTTGACACAGGAGAGCATCACCACCTTGACCCCTGGCCGTTTCTGGCGGAGTTGCTCGAGAGTTTCCAGGCCATCGATTCCGGGCATCAGCACATCGAGCAGTACCAGGTCAGGCTCCATGCCTTTATCGATGCATTGCAGAGCTTCTTCGCCGGTCGACGCGGTTTCAACTTTGTGGTCATCGACCTCCAGCAGAGTTCGGATGTAGCGGAGCATCGCGGGTTCGTCATCCACCAACAGAATCTTCGCAGTTTCACTCACCGATTCTTTCCCTTGCTTGCAGGGTTAGACGCCGGTTTGAAGGGAAGAAGAAATGAGAACTTACAGCCTGCCCCGGGATCGCTTTCCAGCCAAACTTTTCCGCCCATGCCTTGCACCAGGCGGCGAACAATTGAGAGTCCCAGGCCCATCCCGTCCTGATTTTCGTTGCCAGGCAGACGAAAGAAATCATCGAATACTTCCTGATGAAACTCGGCCGGAATTCCCGGACCTGTGTCGGACACGCTGACCTTTACTGAATTGGGCTGTGAATTAATTTGACGCCGGCGCTCGCCGGAGGATGCAGGTTGAGCGGTAGCGCGACGCTCCCACATGTACGGCTCCGCGTGCAGCCATATCGTTCCGCCCGAGGAAACAAATTTAAAAGAATTTTCCAGCAGGTTGGAGACGACGCGCTCCAGCTTGGGAGAATCCAGGGGAAACTCCGGCAGCTTATCGTTCGCTAGAAAATAAAGAGCCAAACCTTTTTCCTGAAAACGAGTGGACCATAAGCGGCAAACCTCGGACAGGCATTGGTTAATGTTGCCCGTCGCATATTGCATTTTCAAGCCGCCGGTTTCGAGGGCGCTGTAGGTGAGGAAGTCCTGAATGAATTGCTGCAGCCGTTTGCCGCTGGACTGCATGTCACGCAAAACTTCGCGCTGGCGTTCACTTATGGGACCCAACTTCTCGCTCTGCAGCAGCTCAACATAGCCATTCAGAATCGCCAGCGGAGTTTTCAAATCATGCGCGGCGGATCCCAAGGCGTTTGTGGTGCGCTGGAAGCGCTGCTGCAACTCGCTGTAGGCCTGCGGAAGGTCAGCCGGACTGGGCATGCCTGTCCCTTGGCCCGAGAGCACGGGCGCTACGCCAGGTCCAGGATCGAGGTCGGGAACGCACACATTCTTCTGCACGGTAGCCATAAGGAATTGGGGCGGTCTAGCACAGAAAAGGGGGGGCGCACTCAACTATTTAAAGGAGAATGCTTTAATGAAATCGTATGCCAGGTTACTTTTCATTGTCAACGAAAAATGAAACGTGATTACCCAAGTGTAGCAAAAGCTTGCACTCCAGGGGCGGCGCCTGAGGCTTCCTCGCGCCGACCGGTATTAGAACAAACTAAAACGAAAGACGGTGAAAAACTCCGCACCTTCGGCTGGTTTGTCTGGCCCATGAGCCTGAGTTAGCCTGATTTTGCCTGTTTTCGTGAGCCATACTCCGGCGATCTCCACCCCAACTCAGGATTTGGCACCCAATGTGCTTGGATTGCTGAGTCAAACCTAACCAGGGAAGGGGTGTGCGTGAGTCTAAGGACTGCAACGACAGAGCGTCGGCGGTGGCCGCGCCTGCCATTGGCCATTCCTGTATTTGTGCGAAGTCGAATCGAACAGGACAAAGAACTCCTGGAGTTTGCCACCGCGCTCAACGTTTCTGCCGGCGGCATGTTGGTGGCAGTCCGGCGCTCTCTTCCGGCTTCTGTTGAGGTATCGCTGGAGATACCGAGTGCTCCTCTCGCTGCTTTAGCCAGCTTGCCAAAGTCGGCACGCACGCTGCGAGCCAAAGTGCTTCGAACTGAACACGCCGAGGCTTATAACCTGGTCGGTTTGAAGTTTTCCCGTCCTCTGGTCAACACCGGAGTAAAGACGGCTCGACGGAAGCAATCTTCTCTGGTGTGAAAATCTTTTCTCTTTTCAGCTGTTTCTTCTGGAGCCTACCTGTATCCCTTTGATTACTACCTGTCTAGTTGTCCGATCTTTAGTAAGTTGCTTTTCATCAATCAGATAGACTAGCCTCAAACATTGCGGAACCGGCCCGTCGCGTTTGGTTCTCCGGATGCATGAATCATTCTGACTCGCAGCGTCTGACCTGCGCCGGGGAGCCAGCAAAGTTTTATGAGCACATCAAATCCAGTAAGCTCCTTGATTCAGCCTTTGGGCGAGATGCCGCCCGAATCGGTTGTGTTTGGCAACACCGAAGCCATGCGCGCTCTGCGCGAACGGCTGGCCAAAATTGCGGGCGCGAATGTTCCCGTACTCATTCAGGGAGAAAGTGGTACCGGCAAGGACATAATCGCGCGAATGATCCATGCAAATTCGCCGTGGAAAAGCGGTCCATGGGTAAAAGTGAACTGTCCAGCCATTCCCGGAACACTGCTGGAGAGCGAGCTCTTCGGCTACGAAAAGGGTGCGTTCACCGGAGCCTTTGGCATGAAACCTGGCCGGGTAGAAATGGCGCATCGCGGCACGCTGTTCTTAGATGAAATCTCTGAACTCGACATGAGTTTGCAGTCGAAGCTGCTGCAATTGCTTCAAGATGGCCAGTTCTGCCGCATCGGCGCACAGGAAGACAAGAAAGTGGAAGTGCGCGTGGTGTGCGCCACCAATAGAAAGCTCGAGGAAGAGATAGCGAACGGCACATTCCGCGCTGATCTGTTCTATCGCATCAATGTGGTCAATCTGCACATGCCGCCGTTGCGGGATCGTATTCCTGACCTCCCGAATCTGGTGAGCTATTTTCTGGAATGCTATAACCGGAAATTCAATTCACGCGCCAAGCCGCTTTCGATTGATTTGATGAACGCGCTGGGCAAATATCACTGGCCGGGAAATGTTCGCGAGCTGGAAAACCTGATTAAGCGCTATGTGATCCTGGGGACTGAAGATTCCATCTCCAGTGAGCTGCGCCCGTATCAACCTGACTTTTTCAGCGCGGACATCAACGTCGACGGGCCAATTTCGCTGAAGAAAATTACCCGGCAGGCGGTGCACGAATTGGAACGCAAGATCATTCTGAAAGTGCTGCAGCATCACCACTGGAACCGCAAACAGGCGGCACGCGCTTTGAACATCAGCTATCGGGCCTTGCTCTATAAGATTCGCGACGCCGGTCTGCCTTCGAACCGCGCTCCGCGCCGCCCGGAAGTTGTAGAGGTGCCGAACCATGTCGCCGCCGCCGATTGAGGGGCATCTGGTGATGATGGGCTTCTCAAATCCTCATCACTCGCAGTTCAACTTCCTAGCGGACGTGGTTAGCAGAGCATAATTAGCAGGCATTGTTAGCAGGCCATTGTTAGCGGGAGCATTTGAGCAAACCACGCAGACGCGAATCTATCCCGCAAGATTTGCCCTGACGGGAAACGGATCCAGTCCCAAGTAGTAACCTGAAGGCCTCTATCCGCGCAGCTCCGAGAGAGCCTTGCGCGCGTCGTTGTTGTTGGGATTCAGTTTCAACACGCGCTCCAGTTGCTGCCGCGCTTGTGCCGGCTGGTTGGCCTTCTGATAGGCCAACCCAAGGTGGTAGTGCACGATCGGATCGTCGGCGGTTCCCCGTTTCTCGTTGAGCCGGATTGATTCCTGGAACATGTCAATCGCGGACTGGTACACGCCTTTCTGAAAATATGCCCAGCCCAGAGTGTCGGCCGCCTGCGAAGAATTAGGCATACCGCGACGCGCTGTCTGCGCCATGGCCAGCGCAACGTCCACGTTGCCACCCTGCTGCAGCATCACGTACGCGAGATTGTTCGAGGCCAGCGGATTATTTGGCTGAATTTCCAAAGCCTTCTGATACATGGTCTTCGCATCGTTCCAGTTGTTCTGTGATTCATACATCTCACCGGCAAGAATGTAGAACGCAATTTCCCGCGGGTGATCCTTAATAGACTGATGGTATAGAGCAAGAGCCTGGTCCACCGACCCCTCGGCCGCCTGCACCTGGCCCAGCTTCAAAAGCGCGTCAGAATTATTCTTGTCGAGTTCGATCGCTTTGTGGAACGCGGTGTCGGCGCCCTTCAAGTCTTTTTTCTCGAACAGCGCCGTGCCCAGCAGATCGTAGAATCCGCCGGTGTTCGGCGATTTGGCAATCTGTTCCCGCCCGGCCGCCACCGCCTGATCGGGTTGCTTCTGCAGCAGGTAGATGTTCATGATGCCCTGCAAAGCATCGGTGGATGCGGGATCTTTATCCAACGCCTCCTGGTAGAACTTGACCGCCTCCGTGTACTGTTTTTGCATTCCGTGAAGGTTTCCCATTTGAACATAGGGAGCCGGACTGCGCGGAGCCAACGCCATGGCCTTGGTCAACTCTTGTTCAGCGTCGGAATATTTCTGGCGATTCATCTCCGCCAAAGCGCGCATCAGGTAGCCATCCGGAGCTTGGGGAGCGCCGGTGATGATTTGTTGCGCGGTCTGGCTGAGGGCATCGAAATCGCCGCGACGCATTTCCAGGCCGGCCAGGGCGCGTTGTGCATCGGCGAGACCGGGACGGAGACGCGCCGCTTCCCGCCACTCCGATTCCGCGCGGGCATCATTGTGCTGCATTTCGAAGGCGAGGCCGAGCTGGTAGTGAGCCACGGCATTGCTGGGATCGTTGGAGAGCGCCTGCTGCAAAGCATCCACGGCAGCGCCGGCATCATTTTGCCGCAATAGTATCTGGGCGCGATAGATTAGCGCGTCCACGTCGTGGGGATTGGTTTTTAAAAGCTCATTGTTCAGTTTGCTCGCTTCCGGCAACTGGTTCTTCAAGATCAAAAGCTGAACATAGTTTCTCTTTACCTGCATGTCCCGAGGATGATCGCTGTTCAGCGAAGCGTATTCGGCCGCGGCTTTGTCCAGATCGCCGTTGGCGAAATAAAAATCGCCCAGCATGCGGTAGCCTTCGGAGTTATTCGGAAGATCGATTTTGGCCTGCTTGAGCAGCGCTTCCGCTTCGGTCTTCTTGCCTTCCGCCATATACAGCCGCACCAGAGCCTCGCGTGGCGAAGGGTCCTTGGGGGCGAGTTCGATGGCGTGTTTGAATTGCTGTTCCGCCTCAGGCATGCGGTTGCGTGACTGGTAAAAGCCGCCCAGAGCCAACTGTGCATTCATTGCCTTGGGATCGAGACTGGCGGCTTTCTTAAAGTCGTCCTCGGCCTGATCGAGCTGGTTTAAGCGCAATTGCAGAAGCGCAAGATTCAAGTAGGATTCGGATCGATTGGGATCGGCGGCGATCGCTTTTTGCATCTCCTGTAATGCCGCTCCAACATTGTTCTCCGCCGCATAGTAGTCTGCCCAGGCCTCGAAGACCTCAGGATTCTGCGGCTGTTTTTCGTGTAGAAGATCGAGATGGGTGCGCGCCTGTTTCAAATAATCCTGATTAGAAGAGCCATCCGGATTCCGCGCGGTGACCAGAAGATTGGCGATGTCGATGTGAGCCCGGTAATTGTCAGGAGCCAGTTCCACAGTACGCGAAAGCTCTTGAAATGCATGCGCGCTGTCGCCGAGCTTGAGATAAGTTTCCCCGAGCTGATAGTGCGCCTGGGCAAAGCGGGAGTCGATCTGCACCGCATTGGCGTATTGGATGGCCGCTTCGCGGTATTTGCCCTGGGCGAAATAGCGATCGCCACTCTCCAGGAATTTCTGCTTGCGCACGTTAGGATCGCGGGAACATCCGGTGAACAGGGAAGTAACGAAGAGTGCGATGAGAAGGAGGCGGAGGACTACGGAGCGGCTCATGTTTTCTCCAAAGCGGGCGCGAATGCGCTGATGATTACAGACTTCCCGACACTACACCAAGGTACTGCAAGAAGAGGCGTAAATAAAGTTACTGCCGTCATTCCTGGGGAAGGGAGGGTCCGCGATTAGTCTATTCCAGACTCTTAATGAGCCCGAATCGGTAGAAATCTTCTGATACCACGAATCTCAAGCGCGAGAATCAGAAACTGATGCCCGAGGCGCGGGCGAGCCGCGCAATAGGCCTTCGGTACTGAGGTCTTCGTCCACGTCTGGCCAGTACAGGCCATAGCCGCCCCCAGCAACCTTCCAGTTCTGACGTTGCGAGGGCGTAGCGTTCAATAAGCGCGGATACCATACCAGTGGAACGGTAATGATGCGGCCGTCGCGCAAGGAGACGCTCAGAGCGTCGTCGCTGAACTCAACGCCCAAAACTCGCTCATCCGCCGTCGACGCCAAAAAACTCATTCCACGTCTCCAGAAGCTGTGTTCTATGTTCGATCACCAGTAATTGTATCTCGCGGAGTTCATGACACGAAACCCAAAGTTTGCGGCCAATTGGACAGGCTCGAGCCAGAACTTGGCGGAGGCGTCATCGCGATCGATGTGAATATGCGGCGGCTCATTCGCTTCGTGACTATAGAAATAGAATCGATACGGGCCGGATCGAAGCGCCGTCGGCATGCGCGAGACTGTATCAGGTGTTGAATCACGTCAACTATTGCAACGCGTGGCTGGATGGTCCAGCGGCGGAAGCTCCGGTGATGTTGTAGCGTTTTAGTTTGCGATAAAGGGTGGCGCGGCTGATGCCGAGCATGCGCCCGGCAAGAGCTTTGTCCCCCTTTACCTGTTCGAAGACTCGCTGGATGGTGGCGCGTTCGATATCCTCCAGATCGGTGGTGGAGAGCGGGGTTGCGCCGGCAACATTGCTCGAGGTTGACGCGAGATCGGAAGCCGATTCGGAGTTGGATTCCGACGACATTCGTGAACCGGGCGTATCCAGGGTGGCGATGGATGGAGGAAGATCATCGAGATCGATCAGGGTTCCGTCACCCAAAGCCACGGCGCGCTCGATGCAGTTCTCTAGCTCGCGCACATTTCCTGGCCAATCGTAATTCATCAGGGCCTTCATGGCGGTGTTGGATACGCGCAGGTCCGCACCGGGGGCATATCGCTCGCAGAACCATTGCACCAGCATGGGAATATCGCTGCGGCGCTCGCGCAATGCGGGCACGTGAACGGTGACGACATTCAAGCGGAAGTAAAGATCTTTGCGGAAGGTTCCGTTTTTGTAGGCGGCCTCCAGATCGCGGTTTGTGGCCGCGATGATGCGCACGTCTACCTTGACGCGCTGGTTGCTGCCCACAGGACGGATTTCTTTTTCCTGGAGCACGCGCAGCAGCTTGGCTTGCAACTCGAGAGGCAGTTCGCCGATTTCGTCGAGAAAGACGGAGCCGGTATCGGCGGATTGAAAGAGTCCCTGTTTGGATTTCAGTGCGCCGGTAAAGGCGCCTTTTTCATAGCCGAAGAGTTCGCTCTCAATCAGAGTGGGTACGAGCGAACCACAATCGACGGCAACGAAGGGACGGTTGGCGAAGGCGCCGCGGAAGTGGATGGCGCGGGCGATCAACTCTTTGCCGGTGCCGCTTTCGCCGGAGATCAAAACGGACGTGCGCGTGTCCTTCAGGCGCGAAGCCACGCGCAGAACTTCCTGAATTTTGGCGGAGGAACCGATGATGCCGTGGACGGCGGTTTCGGAATCCATGCGCTGGCGCAGGAATTCGTTTTCTTCGACCAGGCGGATTTTCTCGGCCATGCGGCGAAGGAATAAGCGCAACTCTTCGAGCGGAGAAAATGGTTTGGTGATGTAGTCGTACGCGCCCAGCCGCATGGATTGCACGGCGGTCTCGATGGAGCCGTGTCCGGTCATGAGCGCGACTTCGGTGCGGGGCAGAAATTTCTTTACTTTCTCCAAAAATTCCAGGCCGGACATGTGCGGCATGACCATGTCACTGAGAATCATATGGACGGGCTGCTCCTCAAGCAGGGCCAATGCGGATTCTCCGCTGTCGGCTTCGAGACAGATGAAGCCTAATGCTTCACCCACGGTCATGCAGAGTTTGCGGATGCTCTGCTCGTCGTCGACGACCAGCAGGCGAATGCGAAGTTCTTCCTTTCCAAGTGCGGGTTTTCCGAATGCGGCGCTCACCGGGCTTTCCCCATGGTTTTTTCGACAGCGGAGATAAGATCCTGCACGCGAAACGGCTTTTCGAGATATAGCGCGCCAATCTTGCGCAGGGTGGTTACAGTTTCTTCGTTGGCGTAGTCGCCGGTGATAATGACGACGCGGTCGATGAGGTCGGGGCGATGAGCAGAAATCCAAGTGTGAACTTGAGCGCCGTCGACGCCACCGGGAGTGCGCATATCGGAGACCACGCCGAGATATTGGCCGTTTTCCAGCAGGCGCAAGGCTTCGGCGCCAGACTCAATGCAGACGACTTCGTATCCATTGCGCTCGAGAGTGGCGCTCACCAGAGCCATGATGGAAGGCTCGTCCTCAATGAGAAGAACGGGCAGAGTGGTGGGTCGGACGGCTGGGCTTGTCATTTCTGTAGAACTCCTGCGGCCACACCCAGAGAGGCGGTGTGGGGCGCTGCGGGAAAGCGGACGATGAAAGTGGCTCCCTGCCCGTCGGTATTGTTGTGGCAGAGAATTTCTCCCCCATGCTCCTTCATAATGCCGTAGCAGATGCTTAGGCCGAGGCCGGTTCCCTTGCCAACCTCTTTGGTGGTGAAGAAGGGATCGAAGATGCGATCGGGGTGGGAGATGCCGTAGCCATTGTCGCGGAAAGAAACTTCGACTGCGTTGCCGGCTTTGGTGGTCATGATTTCTATACGAGCGGGACGGCCGATCTCGTGTACGGCATCGTAAGCATTGTTCAGAATATTGAGAAAGACTTGCTGTATTTGGTGAGCGTCGCCGTTGACATCGGGAAGTCCCTCGTCGAGGTGCTCGACGATGTCGACTCCGTGGCTGTTGAAGTCATACGAACGCAACTGAATGGTGCGGCGAAGAATAAGGTTCAGTTGGACAGCGTTGCGCTGCGGCGGCATCTGCCGGGCGAAGCTGAGCAAATTCTGCACAATCTGTTTGGTGCGCTGCGCCTCCTGCAGAATGACGCGCAGATCTTTGCGGGCGGTTTCCGGAACCTCAGGATTTTCAAGGAGCAGATCGGCGAAGCCGAGGATTGCGGTCAGCGGATTATTTACTTCGTGGGCGACGCCGGAGACGAGTTGTCCGACGGCGGCCATTTTTTCGGCGTGAACCAGTTTGCCGCGGAGTTCGGCGGAGTCGGTGATGTCGGTCATAACCACGACGATGCTGTTGATATTGTTCTGCTCGTCGCGCATGGGGCTGAGGTTGACCGAGAACTGGCCAGCCTGGCCATTGCCGCGCATGATCTGCAGTTCGAGATTATCGACTTGGCCTCCGCGCAGTATGGTCTGCAGCGCGTCGGAGAGCGGACGAACGTAGCCGGGAGCTGCCAGCTCGAGCAAGGGCCGGCCTAAGAGCTCGCGTTGTTCGAAGCCAGCTTCATACCAGCGCCGGTTGGCGTAACTGATAAGGCCGGCGGTGTCGGAAACCAGGATCAGGCTTTGCGTGTTGCTCAGGATTTTGCCGGAGAAGTCACGCTCGCGTTGCAGTTCGGATTGAAAAGTGTGCAGGCCGGTAACGTCGAGCATGACGCCGCGAATTTGCACCAGGCGGCCAAGACTGTCATACATGCCGAAGGCGTTGATGAGGACGTAGATGGGAGAGCCGTTTTTGCGGCGAAGCGTAGCGTCGAAGTTCCGCATGTGGCCGTTTTCTTCCATGGCCTGGCTGTGGAACAGACGCTGCTCGGGACTGAAGTAAATCTGGGTAGGAATATCGACTTGCAGAAGTTCATCGCGGCTGGCGTATCCCAGCATGGCGACGAGAGCGTCGTTGACTTCGATAAAGCGTCCTTCGGGGGTGCTGAAGAAAAGTCCTTCCTGGATATTGTCGAACAATTCGCGATAGCGCCGCTCCGCCTCGCGGCGGTCGGTGATGTCTTTCAGTACATGGATGGTTTGCAAGCCTTCCCCGGCAGCGCCGTGAACCCGCGAAGTGGAAACCAGATAGGTGCGGTCGAGCGCGGGGTGAGCGTATTCGTCCGCAGCTTCGGCCATGGACCGGCAAAACGGGCAGGAGTAAAGCGCAGGCTCGGTGGTAAGTGCCAGTAAAGCGCGCATGTTGACGCCGATTAATGCATTGGGATTGACGCCGATCATCGCCGCCAGGGAACGATTCACGCGCAAGACTTTGTCCGCCTCATCGTGTACGACAATCAGGTCGGTGATGGCGTCAAAGATTTCCAGCCAGTGGCGGTTGGCCTGTTCGACGCGGGTGAACAAGCGGGCATTATCCAGGGCCATGGCGGCGTGACTGGCAATGGCTTCGATCAGTTCGCGATCTTCGGATGCGAGGGGATGGAATCGCCCGGAAAGGCACAGCAACCCTGCGGGTTCTCCGTTGGAACCGGGCAAGCGAACCATCACGCAATCGTTCCAGCCCAAATCGGTGGCCAACTCCGGGCCGAGCAGATCGGAAGCCGCACCGGAAACGATGCTATCCACGCGGTTGCCCGCTAAATCGGCGACAGCCCTTGCGAAGCGCTGCTGCAGTGCCGAATCGTCCGGTCGTGGGCGGACTTCTGCGGCGTGAACTTCGTTGTGTATAAGATATGACTCCGATCCGGCATGAGCAGGCTTATCTTTGGGCGGATGTTCCGGCTGCTGACGATCGTTTGGTCCAGACTGTGGTGATGCGGATTGCGACGAGGCCGGCAGAGGTTGCAGCGCGACCGTTTGGAATCTTCCTTCCTGAAATAAGGCCAGCGCTCCGGCGCGTGCGCCCGTAAGTTCGATGGCGCGATCGACAAACTTGCGCGCGAAATCGGGCAGCCGCAGGATGCCATCAATCTCGCGCGCAAGTTGGATCAGGACATCGGAGCGCCGGCGGTTGAGTTCGGATTGATGGAGGTTGTGGGCCACTTCGAGGACTACGGAAACTTGTGCCGCCAAGGCGCGGGCGCGGCGAACGTCCTCGCGGGAGATGCCGGTATCGTCGAGCCGATCGAGTACGCCGAACATTCCGAGGAGGCTACCGTCGGCGCTCAACAAGGGTACGGCGAGCAACTGCCGGGCCTGGTAACGGGTGACAGCAGGCAGGTTGACGCCAGCCTCCTGACCCAGATCGTTGGAGCAGAAAACTTCTTTCGCGCGCAGCGCACGGGTAGCGATACCCTCGGGGAAAATGTTGTCCACGCGCTGCGACTCGCCCCGAGTAACGCTATGGCGGATGTGAAATTGTTCGTCTTCCAGCAGCGCGATGAAGCAGCGCCCAAAGCCCAAGAAATCGGAGGCGCGGACAACGAAGGCATGTAGAAAGTGATCCAGATCGCCGCTGGAGCTGAGTTCGGAAGAAATCTCGAGTAACTGGTGGAGCTCGCGGGCCTGTCCCTGCGCCGTGGAACAAAGTTCCGCGTGCGCCAGCGCGACCGCGCCGAAGCCGGCGATGACCGATACCATCGATTTTTCTTCGACCGTGAAGCTGCCCTCGGAACGTGGATAGACGAGGATCGCTCCCTCGGTGCGCGAGGTGCGGAACGGAGCGGCAATCAGCATGCCGGCTGAAATTACGCTGCCGAGCGAGTGCTGATCGCTGCTGACCGAGATGGTGATGGTCTCTCCGGCGGAGACGGCGCGTTGTGCCAGATCGGCGGCGAAGCGAATGGTTTGGCGGTCATGCCGGGCGCGAAAAGAAGTAGCCAGTTGAGTTGTTTCGGCGGAGACGGCGCGCAGTTCAAACGGTCCCTCGCGTCGCAGAAGAACGGAGACCAGGCGAGTTCGCAGCAGCAGGCGGAGCCGGTCGGCTAGGGCCTCAATGACAGTGTCGACGTCCGGAGTTCCGTGCAGTACCGTGGCTACTTCGGTGAGGATTTCGGCGCGCCGGTGCTCCTCGCGCGAGACCTCGACCAGGCGCGTCGCCTCCAGCAGGCTGCCGAGTTGTCCCGCCAGAATCGTAGCTTTGGCTGACAGGTCTTCGTCAAAAAATTCATCCTCGGAATCATGTAAGAAGGTTACTGCGCCGATGACTTCATCGAAGACCACTAAAGGAGCAGCCATGAGCGAGCGGGCGCCAAACTCCTGCAGCGCGGGGACGGAAGACTGCACATGGTTGGCGAAGGTCGCGCGGCGGGAACGGACTGCGTCGGCGGTAACGGCGCTTTGTTGAGGAAGCAGACGGAGTCCGATGAAGCGCTCGGCTAATTTGCCGTCGGCCTGTTCGCCTACAAGTTCGTCGCCGGCGTGACGCCTCCAGAAATAAACCCCGGAGCATTGGAAGAACTCGCGGGTAATGCGGCAGAAAAGCTGAATCAGAGAATTCGGATCGGAGCGTTCCGCAGCTTTGGCGGCAATACGAAGAAGCAAACGCTGAAAGCCATCGTCGGAGTCAACCAGGGAGCCCTCCGGTGACGCAGTCGAATTGCTTTCCGGCATGTTCAGAACGTCACCGCGTACCGAAGGACTTAGTGTTTCTCACAAGTGATTGAATCTAATGGAAAAGTATCCTGCCATCTCATTTTGAGTCAAGTGAAATGGGGTACGGGGTGCCTAAGTGTGAAAGTCCGAGAATAAAGGAGGTTTCACTCTCAGTTTGAGAACGGGAGTTGGGAAAGGCAACTGCGGAGTCGAAATGAGACGAAGCTAATGGTCAGCTCGATTTGCGGGATGGCGCGATCATTGCGGTTAAGTCTTTGTTTCTTAGGCGAATCCACCGAAGTGACTTTGGTTTTTGTGAACCACCACGCGTGGCCACGGCTTTGCTCGCATGGGGTAGCTGGATATTGCCAGGGAGGAACTGTGTCTTTGCGACGGATGGGAACGTTGTTGGGAGTAGTTGCAGTTTTGCTGGGTGGGGTGAAACTGACGCTGCGAGCACAGAATTCCGACAATGAAGTCGTAAGGCGGGCCAAGAGCAAAGTGCAACCTGAGTATCCGGAATTGGCGCGCAGGATGAATATTACGGGCACGGTCAGAGTACAGGTTGTAGTCGCAGCCAACGGGACTGTGAAAGACGCAAAAGTGGTGGGTGGGCATCCGGTGCTGGCGGGCGCGGCGCTGGAGGCGGTTAGGAAGTGGCGCTTTGAGCCGGCGCCGGCGGAGAGCACGGGCGTAGTGGATTTCAAGTTCGAACCTCATCAGTAGCGGGCAGACAGGCGGCCGGAGGAAACGGCATGACGATCGGCAAGAAGCTTTATGTAAATTTCGGAATCATCCTCAGCATGGTGGTGGTGCTGTTCATCGTGAACCTGCTCGCGGTGCATCGCGAGCATGACGCCAAGGACGCGGCCAGCGCGTCATTGAAGCTGGCAGATGCTACCAACGACGTGCGCTTTCAGATGATGCAGAACCGTCTGTACCTGAGCAACTACCTGCTGAGTGGCGACAGCCGGGAAGTGGAGCGCATGAATGAGGGTCTGCACACCCTCAACGACAGGCTGCAGCAGGGTCTGAAGCTGGCGAATTCCGAACTGGAGCGCTCGGCCCTCGACCGTGTGCAACAACTGGAGCAGTCCTGGAACAAGGAGTTTGCCCAACCCCTGATCGACAAACGCAAGGACGTGGACTCCGGCAACGCCACCGTGGCTGAGTTGCAGATTTACTACCTGCAGAAAGATGCTTCCTCGTGGGTCAAGAATTCCACCGATGCGCTGGACGTAGCCGATGGAGAAAACCGCAAGCTGGTCGAGGCCGGCCGGAAATCGGATGAATCGGCCAGCACGTACACGATTTTTGCCGCCATCTTAAGCACTTTGTTCGCACTGGGCCTGGGTGGAGTGGTGGCATACACGACCGCCAAATCGATCACTGGTCCGCTGACGAATCTGATGACGGTCTCGCGGCAGATTGGAGACACGGGCGATCTGGAGCACAACATCGACGTGAACCGCCAGGACGAAATCGGAGAACTGGCGCGCACCTTCGCCAAGATGGTTACTTATCTGAAAGAGATGGCAGGAGTATCGGAGTCGATTGCGGGCGGAGATCTTACGGTGGAAGTGAAGCCGCGTTCGTCTCACGACACGCTGGGAAATGCGTTCGCGCGCATGGTCGAAGGATTGGCGCGGCTGGTGCGCAGCGTGCGCGATGCTTCGGCGCAGGTGGCCAGCGCCTCCGGGCAAGTGGCCAATGCCTCGGACGATTCGGCCAAAATCGGTCTACAGGCCTCCTCGGCCATCGATGAAGTTACCAGCACCATGCACGAGATGAGCGTGAACGTGCAGAACATGGTGAAGAGCACGCAGGTGCAGGCTTCGAGCGTGAGCGAAACTTCGGCATCGATCGATCAGATGGTGGCTTCGATTCAACGCGTGGCTGATACCGCCAAGGTGCTGCTCGATATCTCCAACCGCTCGCGGGAAGAAGTGCACAGCGGCATCACCACCATGGAGAAGGCGACCGATGGTCTGAACCGCATCAACGCAACGATCACCAGTTCAGGAGAAATCATCGGCGCCCTGGGACAGCGTGCCGATGACATTGGAAAGATCATTGAGGTTATCGACGATCTGGCCGAGCAAACCAACCTGCTCGCGCTCAACGCGGCTATCGAAGCGGCGCGGGCTGGCGAGCATGGACTGGGCTTTGCCGTGGTGGCGGACGAGGTGCGCAAGCTGGCCGAGAAATCGGCGCAGTCGACGAAGGAAATTTCCGAACTGATTCAGAGCATTCAGAAGGAAGCGCGCAAGGCAGTGGAAAATATGGACCGCTCAACCGGCATTGTGAACGAAGGGCTGGATTTGGGCGGCGAGCTGAATGGCGCACTGCGCAAGATCTCGAACGTGGTCACGGAAGTTTACAAGTTTGCCCAGGAGATTGGCGCGGCTACCAACGAACAGTCGCACGGGTCTTCGCAGATCGCGCGGGCGACTACGCGACTGAATGAAATCACTCACGAAATCAGTTCAGCGGTAGAAGAGCAAGCGTCCGGAGCGCAGGCGGTGGTGAAAGCCATGGAGCGGATGCGCGAACTGGTGCAGCAGTCAACATCGGGATCGACCGAGCTGGCGGCGTCGGCAGAACAGATGTCCAAGATGTCGCGCGGGCTGCTCGATTTTATGGACCGTTTTGCGTTGGACGAAGCATCGGCTTCGCGGCTGTCCGCACCCGAAGAAAAACCGCAGAGCGCGCGGCGAGCCACGGCGGGATCGCGTTTCTAGAAAGGATCGGGCCCGAGAAATATCAGGCCCGAGAAATAGAGATAAAGATCAGGGATGAATCGCGAACTCCATATCGTGGGCTTTCAGATCGGGCGCGAGACCTATGGCGTGCCGATTACTTCGTTGCATGAGATTGTGCGCGTGCCCGAGATCACTGCCGTTCCCGATGCGCCGGATTATCTGGAGGGCGTGATCAATCTTCGAGGAAAAATCGTCTCGGTGATGGATTTACGCAAGCGCTTCGGCCAGAAACAAACCGAACTCAAGCGGCGGAACAGAATCCTGGTGGTGGAACACTCGGGCAGGCTGGCCGGTCTGATCGTCGACTCGGCCTCCGAAGTGGTGAAGATTCCCAGTGAAGATGTGGAAGCGCCGCCTGCAGTTTTTCAGGAAGGCGGACTGAACTGTGTGACGGGATTGGGGAAAGTGCAGGGCCGGCTGATCGTTTTGCTGGATATGACGAAACTGCTAGCTCCCGCCAGCCTGCTGTATGAGAGTGGAAAAGTTGAAAGCAAGGCCGCGAAAGCGGATGTGCGAGCAGCAGCGGCGGCCAAATGACATGTCGTCGTGGGGTCTGCATTTATGAGCTACCTGATGGAGGCGGAGTGAGCGACGGACGCGGGGGGCGAAAGCCGGCATGAGCACATTCGGAGCCGCACCAGCTCCCAGCCTGACCGAGGCGGAGCTCAAGCTTCTGCAGGCGCTGGTGTACCAGGAGTGCGGCATGCACTTCGACGAGCGCCGCCTGCACTTCCTGCAGGATCGCCTGCTGCGGCGGCTGAAGGAGTGCCA
>Ga0182024_10009192_pt1 | contig 20535 bp, 14 predicted proteins | sample P32metaG_FD_120480 | JGI IMG/M metagenome (GOLD analysis project Ga0182024, IMG submission 120480) | Permafrost microbial communities from Stordalen Mire, Sweden - P3-2 metaG (Illumina Assembly) | ecosystem: Environmental > Terrestrial > Soil > Wetlands > Permafrost | place: Sweden: Stordalen... | reverse complement strand
GGAAACGGTTGCAGGTCAGTGCGCGTGTCCGACGCGATTCGAACTGGCAAGTCATTCCCGCCCGGGAACTAGTCCCCGGCGACATCGTTCGCGTGCGGCCCGGAGACATGATCCCGGCGGACGTGAAACTACTGACGGGAGGATTGACCGCGGACGAGTCTGCGCTCACCGGCGAATCGAAAGACGTGGACAAAGCGCCCGGCGCAGTGCTCTCGTCGGGGTCCGTTGTCCGGCGGGGCGAAGGCAACGGCGTGGTGATATTAACCGGAGCCAAGACCTACTTTGGACGCACCACGGAGCTTGTGCAGAAAGCGCGTCCGAAACTTCACATCGAAGCGGTCGTGTCCAAGGTCGTTCGCTGGCTCTTCGTCATAGTCGGCGCGCTGCTAGCCGTGGTGATCGCGCTCTCGCTGATTCGCGGCGCGCCGCTTCTTGAGATGGTTCCGCTCATGCTCGTCCTGTTGATGAGCGCGGTGCCGGTCGCCCTCCCGGTAATGTTCACCGTCAGCATGGCTGTCGGGTCGAAGGAACTGGCGAAACGCGGAGTGCTGGTCACGCGCCTCAGTGCCTCAGAGGATGCCGCGACGATGGACGTTCTCTGCGTGGACAAGACCGGCACAATCACGATGAACCAACTCGCCGTCACAGGCGTAATCCCGCTGGAGCACGCGACGGAAGCTGACGTGCTTTTCGCCGGAGCGCTCGCGTCGCAGGAGGCCAACCAGGATCCGATTGACCTCGCGTTCCTGGCCGCGGCAAAGGAGCGGCACATCTTCGACAACCTTCCCAAAGTGACGCCCATTTCGTTCGCGCCGTTCGATGCGAAAAACCGGCGGACCGAAGCCGTGGTGGAGCAGAACGGGCAGCGGCTACGCGTCATGAAAGGCGCGATGCGCACCATCGCCGAGGCCTGCGGGCTCCAGCCGCCGGCGATCGAGACCTTGGAGGCACGCGTCGGCGCGGCGGCTGCGAAGGGGTACCGGACTCTTGCGGTGGCGCGCGGTCCAGAAACGGGCACTCCTGCATTGCTCGGTTTAGTGTCGCTGTATGATCCGCCACGGCCGGATGCCAAGCAACTTATCGCCGAACTCGAAGGTTTGGGCGTTCCAGTGAAGATGCTCACCGGCGATGCACTCCCGGTGGCACTTGAGATCGGCAACATAGTCGGCTTACCGAACATTCGGCGCGTGGCGGACCTGAAGGCGGAGGCTGCTCAGCCTGGCAACAAGGCGGTGGATTTGTTGGAGGGCGCTGATGGCTTTGCCGAAGTATATCCGGAGGACAAATACCTCGTTGTAAAGCACCTGCAGGCCGCAGGGCACGTGACCGGAATGACGGGCGACGGCGTCAACGATGCGCCCGCTCTTCGCCAAGCCGAAGTCGGAATTGCCGTCAGCACCGCGACCGACGTGGCCAAGGGTGCGGCGAGCGTCGTCCTGACCGAACCGGGATTGACGAACATCGTGGCACTGGTTGAGCAAGGGCGGACAATATATCAACGCATCCTGACGTGGATCATTAACAAGATCAGCCGGACAATCCTGAAGGCAGCCTTCGTGGCCATCGCGTACATGGTGACAGGCAAGTTCGTTGTCTCCGCTTTTGCGATGCTGCTGCTGGTCTTCATGACGGACTTCGCGAAGGTCTCCCTTGCCACCGACAACGTCCGCCCATCCAAAAAACCGGAAACATGGAACATCGGAGGTTTCATCACCGCGTCCGTGGTGCTGGGCATTGCGATGGTTGCGGAGACGCTTCTCTTTTTGTGGATCGGCTGGTCGTATTTCGATTTGGCAACTAACAACAATGCCCTGTACACCTTCAGCTTCCTTATCCTGCTCTACTTTGCCGTATTTTCCGTGGTGTCCGCGCGGGAGCGTAGCTGGTTCTGGGCGACGATGCCCAGCAAGACCTTCCTGTACGCGATCGCTGCCGACGCGCTGACGGGCACGGTGCTTACGTTTGTGGGTCTCCCGGGACTCAAGCGATTGCCTGGGTGGCAGATGCTCGCGGTATTTATTTATGCCATGGTCGCGTGCCTCGGAGTCAACGACGCCTTGAAGGTGGCGATGATCAAATGGGGCGTTCAGAAGGTCGTAGCCAAAAAACCCGCTGACGTGACCCCGCAAATCGCCAAGCGTGCCTATGAACTCTACGAAAAGCGGGGGCGCCAGGACGGACAAGCAGCTCAGGACTGGGCGGAAGCGGAGCACGAGATTCGGAAGAAATAGACAGAACGTGGGATTACTGCGTAAACGTCGTTCTAAGCCCGGGGAGTGCCCAGCGCAACTCGTACAGTTCGTGACACCGAAGGAATGAAGATGAAAATCCATTCAAAGAATTTTCGTGTGCGACCCGGGAAAAAGGTTGACCTCAGACGATGGTCGACGAGCGTGAAGCCCGTTTACAAGTCGAAGAAGCAATATCGAAAACTCCTGGAAAAACACGTCGAGAAGTTGAGTTTGCTGCAGCAACTTCACTACGCGTCGAACCGCTTTGCGTTGCTTTTGATTTTTCAGGGCATAGACTCTGCCGGCAAGGACGGCGCTATCCGCCACGTCATGTCAGGGGTCAACCCGCAAGGTTGCGAGGTATTCGGTTTCAAACAGCCGAGCGCCGAGGAACTGGAACATGATTTTCTCTGGCGCACGACATGCCGTCTTCCCGAACGCGGACGGATCGGAATATTCAATCGCTCCTATTACGAGGAAGTGTTGGTCGTCCGGGTGCACCCGGAGATTCTCCGCAATGAGGGGCTTCCAGAAAGGTTGCGCGACGAGAAAAACATCTGGAAGAAGCGGTATCGTTCCATCGTGGACTTGGAGGAGCATCTCCACCGGAACGGGACCCTAATCATCAAGTTCTTCCTACATCTATCGAAGAACGAACAAAGGAAGCGCTTCCTCGAACGCATTGATGAGCCGGACAAGAACTGGAAATTCAGCCTCTCGGACGTTCACGAGAGGAAATACTGGACGGCCTACATGAAGGCTTTTGAGACTTGCCTGGGCGCGACGAGTACCCAGCATGCACCCTGGTATGTCGTTCCCGCAGATGATAAGGAGAATGCCCGCTTGATCGTCTCCCACATTGTCATCAATACGCTCAGTCAACTTAAGATGGCGTATCCCAAGACAACCCCGAATCGTCGGCGGGAATTGAAATTGATCGGCAAGCAGCTCGTGAAGTAATTTTTGAATTATGGGCTAATGGTTGACGAATGCTTGAAGAAAGTGGATGGCGGGTGGCTGACCCTTCCACGCGTCCGGGACGTGGGTTAGTTTTTCAGGGTGCCGCACTCTCGTCGCAGGCGAGGGTGCGGGTTTAGACGCTACTCCATCCGCCACCACAACCAGGTATCGCTATTCAATCCGTGTCGGCTACTCAAATTCAGTCCTGCCCTGCTCCCGTCCACACGCACAGCTGTGGCTTCGTTTCGTCTTCTTGTCTCTCTCCGTACTTCTACGAATATCGCCGAAGTAACGGATGTGTTAGCGTTAGTCGGGGCACTATTGCAGCCCCTGCAGGACGCGACATGCTTGCGCTGGCGCCAACTCGGACCGCGGCCCATCCCAGGCGACTTCTCCCCACCGCAAATCAATCGCTAGCGAAACATAATCGAAAGCCATCGCAATTCATTGAAAACAATCACCAGCGACCCAAATCAATCGCTAGTTTTTGTCGTGTTTTTTGCGATTACAAAGGCAACGGCAACAGTGCCGGCGGGACGCCCTTCGAGTCTGCCGCTGGCAGACTCTCAGGACGAGCCGGCGCTACGAACGTCAAAACCGCACAGGCAGGATTGCCCTCCTTCGCTGGCGCTTCGGCGGGCACATCTATGCCACGTTGCACGGATCACGGGTCGCGGGGCACGGATCGCGGGTCACGAATCACGATTCACTACTCACGAATCACCACTCACTCGTCGCTTCTCACCGCCCGCCGTTGACATGCGGACTGGCGGCACCTAGAATCGCGGCCACACGGGATGGCGGATTGCGCTGGGTGAAAGCTCAACCGCGCCATTCCCGCCGGAGACTGCTCATCACGCCTGCTGCTCTGAAACCAAAAATTGCTGTGGTGGATGATGACGCGCGGATGCGCGGGAGTATTGTTGCGGCTTTGCGTTCGACTTTTGAAGTAGTGGAGGGCGCGGATTACGCGGCGGCTTACAAATTGCTCCAGGAAGCTGGGTTGGACGTGCTTTTGCTGGCGCTGCCGATGGAATCGGGCGGGCTGCGCGAGTGTACGGAATTGCTGAGTCGCCTGGCAGTGGGGGATATTGACACTCTGGTGATCGTGCTGAGCACGGACCAGACGAAGACGACGGCGCTGAAAGTGATTGACGCCGGTTGCCACGATTATTTTATTCAGCCGATTGATACGGACGTGCTGCGCCTGCTGCTGGAGCGGTCCATCGAGAAGCTGCACATCCAACGCGAGAACCGGATTCTGCGCGAGGAAATCAGCCGGAAAAACGCGCTGGGAGATTTGATCGGAACGACGGACGCGATGCGGCATGTGTTTGATTCGATCAAGCGCATGGCGCGCGCGACGACGAACGTGATCATCCGCGGGGAAAGCGGCGTGGGCAAGGAATTGGTGGCCAAGGCGCTGCACGAGCAGAGCCCGCGGCGGAACCGGGCATTTGTGAGCGTGAATTGCGCGGCGCTGCCGGAAGGGTTGATGGAGGCGGAGCTGTTTGGGTACGAGCGCGGCGCGTTTACCGGAGCGGTGGCGACGAAGGAAGGGCGGATCGAGCTGGCGCATCAGGGAACGCTTTTTCTGGACGAGATTGCGACGTTGACGCCTTTGCTGCAGAGCAAATTGCTGCGCGTGCTGGAGGATCGCTCGCTGAATCGGTTGGGAGGGAAGAAATCCATCCGCGTGGATTTTCGGCTGGTGAGCGCGACGAACGAGGATTTGGAAGAGATGGTGCGGCAGGGGCGTTTCCGCGAGGACCTTTATTACCGGATTCACGTGGTGCCGATTTTCGTGCCGGCCTTGCGCGAACGCGTGGAGGACATTCCGGTGCTGGCGGATTATTTTGTGAGCGTTTATTCGGCGGCGAACGGATTTCCGGCGAAGCGCATCGCGGATGACGCCATTGCGGCCATGAAGCGCTATGCGTGGCCGGGAAACGTGCGCGAGCTGGAGAACGCCATCCAGCGGCTGGTGATCATGACGGACGGCGATGCCATCACTTTGAAGGATCTGCCGGCGGAAATGGTGCAGTCCGCGGGGCGAGAGTATCGCAACCGGTTCCACCTGCCCGCCGCGGGGATCAAGTTGGACAAGGAAATGGAAGCGTTTGAGCGGCGCTGGGTGCACGAAGCGTTGGAACAGGCCAAGCATGTGAAGGCGGATGCCGCGAAGCTGCTGGGAGTGGATCGCAACCGGCTGAATTACCTGTGCCGAAAGTACGATCTGTGACGGAGCAATGCAAATGAAAGCGCCCGCGTCGCCAAAGCGGCGGATCAATCCGAAATTCGCGCGCTTTCGTATGCGAATCGGGCGCTCCGGGCTGCATCGTTACGGAGTGTATGCCCTGGAGGACATTCCCGCGGGCCGGCGCGTGATCGAATATACCGGCAAACGCCTGACACTCGAGCAGGCGGTCAAGATACGGCCCCCCAAAGACATTTACATCGCGTGGCTTACTTCCGTTAAGTACGTGGACGGCGGGCGGGGCGGCAGCGGCGCCGAATTCATGAACCATTCGTGCGCGCCCAATCTGGTGGCGCGGCGGGTTAGCCGTCACCTGTACCTGTACAGCCGACGGAAGATCCGCGCCGGCGAAGAACTGACGTGGAACTACCATTATCCGATTAAGTTGAAGCGCATTCCATGCACTTGTGGCGCGCGGCGGTGCCGCGGGACACTGCGGTACATATTCAGGTGACGATGTAAGGTTCGCTGGGGCGCCGGTATGCCGGATGGACTCGCGGTGGGCGGCGGACTTCAGCTCGCATGGAGCGCGCTTTGGTTTGTGGAGGGTTCGGCCCGGCTGGACGTGAGGAGAAGGCAAAATGACAGATCCGAACACGAAGAAGCGCCGGATCAATCCGAAAGCAGCGCGGTTTCGTCTGCGAATCGGGCGCTCCCCGCTACATCGTTATGGAGTGTTTGCGTTGGAGGAGATTCCCGCGGGCCGGCGGGTGATCGAATACACGGGCAAACGGATCAGTCTGCTGCGGTCGTGGAAGACACCACCTCCCAAAGACACTTATATCGCGGGCATGAATTCGCGGTGGAGCATAGACGGCAGGTGGGGCGGAAGCGGCGCCCAGTTCATTAACCATTCGTGCAGACCCAATTTGATGCGGCGGTGCCTTCACAGCCGTCTGTACTTTTACAGCCGCCGGAAGATACGCGCCGGCGAAGAGCTGACGGTGAAATACCGTTATCACGTCAAACTTAAGCGCATACCCTGCCGTTGCGGCGCGCGCAGGTGCCGCGGTACGCTGCGGCTCATTTTGAATTGAGTATGCCAGCACGGCGCGCGCGTCGGCAGATGTGTTGAAATTCTCAACAGGTGATGATTAATTCAACGCTGTAGACATCTGTTGCTGAGTGGCTGCGGCTTGGCTGGAAGGCGAAGTGTCACAAACTAAGTAGGTTGTGGCTGGGTGAATTGCAGGTGAAGTTTGGCGACTGCTTTGCATATACGTCTAGCGATGCCCAACAGGGCAAATCAAGCGAGGGGGAAACAAAATGGCCAAGAAAACCTTGAAGAAGTCGAAGAAGATCGAAGCAACGAAGCCGCTGATTCACCTTTACCCCGGCAAGAAGTAAGGACCGATTTTCATTGTCAGGAGCGCGCTGATGGACACTACGCGGCCTGAGAGTAGCATCTCGAATGGCAAGCGGGCCGCTGCCGCAGTGGCAACGGCCCTTTGCCGAGAATTTGCAAGGCCAGCGGGAACATTACTCGATCAAGGGAGATTGGATCATGGCGAAAAATGCGAAGCCGGTGAAAGGCAAGAAACTCGGTGCTGTAAAGCCGCTGATGAAGCGAGCGGAACTTCCGAGCGTAAAGCCGCTGACCAGGTTGAACTAGCAGTTTTTGGAAGAGATTCTTCGGTTAGGCCCCTAGCCTTATCGGAGATTGACGTAGCAACACCCCCAAGGGCCGCCGTCCCAGGAACGGCGGCCCTTTCTTTGTTCTGGGCCGGATTTTGCGGCGAGCTACTTCCTTACCAAGCTTGACTGCGCGCCCAGCGCCACACGGCGCGGGAGGCTTGCCAGGCCACGGAAGCGCGCTTGCCGGAAACCTTCGCGGTGCCAGTCATACCTTCCCTCAGAGAGTCATCGGGGTTCGCAAACTCCATATCCACGGCAAAATAGTTGGTGAGTACCTGGCCCAGGCGCTCGAGGTTCTCGGTTTGGGTTACGGGGCGATCCGACGCGGCGGCTGGGTAGATTCGGTCAACTTTGCCGGAGTAGGTGCGATAGGGAAACGGGACGACCTTGACCCTTACCACTGCGCCCTGTTGAACTTCCTGCACGTCCCAATCGCGCACCAAGATGCGCGCCTTCATGGTGCTGCGATCTACGATCCGGGCGAATTCGTCGCCCGCTGCGAGAAATGTCCCCGGCTTCTGTTCGAGGTCGCTGGTGGCAACGACGCCGTCAATCGGGGCGCGAATATCCAAGGATGCGGCTCGTTTCTCTGCTACTGCGAGTTCCTGCTGGAGGCGGGTGCGCTCGCGGACGGCGTTTGCGGCCGAGTCGAAATCCGAGCGGTCCTGGCCGTTGCGGAGTTGGCTGCTGGCGAGGGCCAATTGGTGGCGGAGCGAATCCGCATCGGCTGCGATTTCGGGATTCTGGAGGATGGCGAGCACCTGGCCGGTCTTAACGGTGTCCCCTGGCTTGACGTACACGGTCTTGACCTGGCCGGGGACTTCCGCGCGGACGCGTGCGGACGCTCCGGGCTCGAGCACCAGACCGGTGGAGACAGATGAGGAGATCGGGGGAATCAGAAGCAGGAGCGCCAAGCCCAGCGCTCCGGCTTGCTGGGTGCGGGACATTTTCCAGGCCATATAGTCCTCCTTCTTCTGGCGCAGCCAGGCGCGCACGGTGGGCAGAGCCTGCTGGATTCCCTTCCTCGCGAAGAAATAGATGACGACGAGAGTGGCGAGGTAGCCCCATTGGTCGCCGAGTTTGCTGACCAGGACGTTTTTGGCGAAGACGATGACCACGATGAGCAATGAATTGCTGTAAACGATCGCGGCCAAGCCGAAGAGGAAGAAAATGCGGCGCTGGCGCTTGCTGGCCGCGGGCAAATCAATATCGTGGCGGAGCAAATATTTCTGGGCCCAGGCGCGGAGAAAGGAGAAGGAGTCCTCGCGCAGATTATCAATATTCAGGAACTGGGAAAGCGCGTAGTAACCGTCGGCTTTGATTAGAGGATTGAGGTTGAGGAGCGCACCCTGAATTCCGCTGAGCAGCATCATTTTATAGGCAACGTCATTCAGCACCGAGCCAACCGGAGAGAAGTACCAGACCACGCCGGAGAGTCCGCACAGGACCAGCTCAATCCAGATACCCGCGAAGATCACCCACTGGCGCTGCGAACCACGTTTGAAGAGGAGGATGTCCGTGGTGTCCGTGTAGAAGGCCGGAGTGAAATAGATGAGCAGGAATCCCATCTGGTGGACGTCGCCGCCAAAGTGTTTGCAGGTGAGGCCGTGGCCTAACTCGTGGATGCCGCCGAGAACCACGAGAAGAATCCAGAACATCCAGATGTCGTAGGCGCTTTTGCCAGCAAAAGTGTAGAGGGAAGAGGTGTCGTGCTGGACGCGCGTCCAATCGGAGGCGAGCAAATAGCAGGCGACGATAAATACGCCGATGGAGAAAACAACGAAGCCGGGCGTGAACATCCAACTGAGGTAAGGATCCATCTTGGCAAGAGTTTTGTCCGGGTCCCAGGCTTTGAAGGACATGTAGAGGACGCTGGATTGGTCAACGCGGCCTTTGCGTTCGTCGCGGATGCGCTCGAGGACGGCGAGATTTCTTTCGCCGACGGAGCGTTCCCACAGGGCGGGCTCGATGCTGTCCAGGAATTCGAGGACTTCGGCTTCGCTGAGGGGGGAATCGGGATGGAGTTCGGTGAGGGCGTCGGAAATTTCGGCGGCGGTGCGGGTGCCGTCGCAGAGCTGCAGGACGCCGTATTCGGTGGCGCCGTAACGATTGTAGGAAGTGGTTTCGAAATTTTTGACGACGTAAGTGGTTTCGCCGGAGATGATTTGTTCGCTGATGCGCAGGTCGGTGCGGAGTTTGGGGCGGCGCAGGCCTTTGGCGAGGACGCTGGAGACTTGCAGGCTGGTGGGGCCGAAACGCATTCGATGTTCTCCGAGCCGGGTGATGAAAATGGTTACGGCAGAGACAAAGTCAAAATCGACGGCAACTTCAAAGGCGCCCACCTAAAGGTGGCCGCTACAAATTCAACAGCAAATACAAAGGCTAGCGGCGTCATGGGTGCGGCGCTGGGTGCGCCGCGTTGGGCCAGAGGACTTTGACGGCCATGCCGGGGCGGAGGTCGGAGATGCCGGAGCCTGTTAGTTGGGCTAGGACGTCGTAACTGTCGCTGGCGGCGTCAATAGTGGGACTGACTTTTAGAACGCGAGCGGTTAGGGCGCGGTTGGAATCTTCGACGAGGGAAAGCTCGACGGGAGTTCCGAGGGCGGGTCGGCGTCCTGAGGATTCCGGCACCTGAAACTGGACTTGGAGTGGAGAAAGCTGGCTGACGCGAAAACACTTGTCGCCCTTGGAAATGGCCTGGCCTTCGCGGATGTAACGGCGGACGACTACGCCAGAGAAGGGAGCGTGGATGCGGGTCTGCTCCTGTTCCAATTTCAGGCGATTGATTTCGGCGTGGCCGCTTTCGACGAGCGCTTCGTAGCCGTGCAGGTCGTACTCGGCGGCTTTGGCTTCGAATTCGGCGGCTTCGAGGTCTGCATCGCTGGAAAGGCCGAGTGCGCGAAGCTGTTGCTGGCGGCGATAGGCGGCGCTTTTGGCTTTGAGCTCGGCTTCTTTATATTTTTTGTTGTTTTCCTCGACCTGCAGATCGGAATTGGCTTTGATGAGTTCCAGTTGCAGGCTGCGGTCGTCAATCTGGCCGAGGACGTCGCCGGCTTTCACGGCGCTGCCCTCGTCGTGATTGAGCGACATCACGAGTCCATCGCGCTGGGAAGTGATGTCCACTTGATGTTCGACGGTGAGGACGCTGAGGATGTCGCCGGCATTTGTGGCTTTCGAGGGAACATTCGCGGGAGCGGTGACGGCGGGTGGCGGCGCGGGATTGGGGCTGGAGGCGACGGAAGAATTATCGCAACCGGCGGCGGCGAGCGCCAACGTGGCGATGAAAAACAGGTTTGCACTTCTGCTCATGATCAGTCCTTTTGGCATCCTGCTGCTTTGATCGAGCGCTTGAGCGGACCTCATGGCATCCAGCTCCAAATCTTCTCCCAAAGCCAACGGAACGGCGAGCGCAGCAAAGTGTAACCGACCGGATACCATCCGCTTTGGAACCAGCCGCCGACGGAGTGAATTCTGGCGCGACCGACCATGCCGTCGCGCGCGAGGCCGCGGGGATTATTGAAGATGGCGCGGGCGAGGAAGTATTGTTCGCCAGCCGCGGCTTGGGTTTGCGCGCCTACACGTTCGACGGTGCCTTCGAAGGTAGCGGTGGGGAAAGCGTTGAGCTTGAGGGCAACTTTGTTGCCGGGGTGCACGAGCTCGAGGTCCGTTTCGGGCACACTCATTTCGGCGGCGATGCGATCCTGGCCGACAATTTCGGCGAAACGATCGCCGGGCTTGACCATGGTTCCGGTTTTTTCTTCCACTTTCGGAGTGACGACGATGCCGGCGATGGGCGCGCGCAACTGGGATGCGGCGACGCGCTGCTGCTCGAGTTGCACTTCGGCGTCGTGCAGATCCGCGCGGATTTTGGCCTGGCCTGCGGCGGAGGGATCGTTGCGGAATTCCGCTTCGGCGAGCTCGCGGCGGGACTGCGCCAGAGCGGCTTCGGCTTGCGCCAGCTTCACCCGATCTTCGCCGTCATCTAGTTGGGCGAGCACTTGGCCAGCCTGCACGACGTCGCCTTCGTGGACGAAGACGCGCTGGACTACGCCGCCGTCAATCGCGCTGGCCATGCGGCGTTCGGCGGGAACCACGGTGGCATCGGTGCCAACGCGCAAGGGCCACGGGACTACTACCAGAAACGCAACGGCAAGAGCGGCGCGCTGCGCGTAGAGCGCCCAACGGCTGCGCGGCATCGCGGCCAGAAATTTCTTTTTTCGCTGCGAGAAGGGCTGGAGAAGATTGGCGAGCGGGACTTGTTGATAGAGCTGCGCGTTGCGAATGGCGACGGTGGTCTGGTTGGCGAGGATGGCGACCGTTTCTTTATTATTGTCGTTGAGAAAATCGGCATCGCTGCTGAGCAGGGCCAGGACGCCGAGAGTGCCTTGATCATCGCGGAGCGGCAGCGCGTAAAATCCATTCTCCTGGTGCTCCTCGAGAAACGAGACGATCTGGGCGTGCGCTTCTTGCGGCTCGACGTGCCAGCCGTCGTCGTACAAATCCGCGGAGACGGCGTGCTCCTGATCCGCGACCCATTCCAGGCGAGTGCGGAGATCGCTCATCTCGCGGGTCTTGGGGACTTCGGTTTCGCCGGAGAGTGCTCCGAGCACGAAGCGGCGGCGATCGAAGAATCCGATGACGCAGCGATCAAAGGGCACAACCGAAGCGGCCTGCTGCACCACCGTAGAGAGCACATGGTCGAGGTCGAGGGTGGAAGTGATTTCCCGCGAAATTTTGAGGAGGGCATCGAGAGCGTGGACTTTGCGTTCGGCATCGAGGAGATTGGCGTTGTGCAGCGCTACGGCGGCCTGTTCGCTGATGGAGGAAAGAAAGAATAGGTCGTCTTCGTTGAAGGGCGTGCCGTCGGCTTTGTTGACCAGCTCGACGAGGCCCAGGACGTCGTTCTCCTTGCGGAGTGGGGCACACATCCAGGATTGGATTTCGAATTCGCCGCTGGCGTTCACGCGCTCTGCGAGGCCGGGCTCTTCGGACGGATTTTCGACTAATTTTGGATTGGCGGACTGAGCGATTGCGCCGAGGAGGCCTTCGGTGAGGGAAACGCGCGCGTCGTCTTCGACGGTGGGGTCTTCGCCAATTTTTTTCGCGAGGTAAAGATCCTGGGAGCCGGGATCGGCGAGCCAGACGAGGCAGGCGCCGGCGCCCATGATGTCGCGAATTTTACCGGCGACAACCGGGAGGAGGACGCCAAGTTCGAGAGTGGAAGTGAAGGTGCGGCCGAGATCGTAAAGCGCGGTGAGGCGTTCCAGCGTGAAAAGTTGAGATTGCCGTTCGCTTTCGATGGCGTCGAGATTGGTGAGCGCGGAGCCGGCGAGGCGGCTGGCCTCTTCGAGAAAGTGAGCGTCTTCAGCGGTGAAATCGCCGGCGCGTTTGTTGAGAACTTCGACGACGCCTTCGGCGCGTTGGGCGCCCGGCAGAGAAACTACGATGGCGGATTTGACGCGGGCGCGGCTGGGTTCGTCGAGATGCTCGAAATCGTCGGCGGCGATTTCCTTGCTGCTGACGCGGCGGGTTTCGGCGGACTCGTAAACTTCGGTAAGGAGGCCTTCGCTAACGGAGTCACCCAGCGGAGCGAAACGCTCACCTGCTTCGTTCCAGCGCGTGCGGCAGATGAGTCCTTCGGCGTCCTTGGAGGAGGATCCGTTGGTCCACACGAATACGGCGCGAGCGCCGAGGGTGGCGCCGACGCGCGCGGCGAAAGTTTTCAGGAGGGTATCCTGATCGCGGCAGGCCAAGGACACGCTCGCAAGTTCAAAGAGCGCGGAAAATGTTTCCATGGTTCTCCCAGGGGAAGGGGGACGTCAATTCGCTGACCGCGGGCGTCACCCACGTCCGCAGCGGAAGCGAATGGGCGCAGCCTAGCAAATCGGGAGAGTGGACGTCAAGGAAGTGGGGGTGTCCTGGGTTGGATGCGGAGGGAAGGCAACGGCGGAGGATGACCGCAGAGACGCTGAGGGCACAGAGAAAGGCTGCGGCGAAACGACGACAACGGCTGTGCGGTTCGATGATAAAGGCAGTGGCTAGTGACGAGTGGCTAGTGGCTAGAAAGGCTGACGGCGCGGCGTTGCGCGACGATATATGCGGGACGATATTGGAAACATTTCATGGCTTGGCATCGTACCAACTACTGCAGGGCAATATCGCGCAGGATTAGGGTGTGGTGTTGTCCCAATTGCGAACGGTTGTGCGCGGATGGGAGGCTTAGGACATGGGAATGTTCAGCGATCAACTGAGACAGGTTTTGCGACGGCTGGGGCGCGCGCCACTTTTTACGATCATCACGCTGATCACTCTGGCGGTTGGCGTGGGGGCGAACACGGTGATCTTCAGCGTGCTGGAAGGCGTGCTGCTGAAACCTTTGCCGTACCCGCATCCGGAGCAGTTGATTGGAGTGTGGCATACGGCGCCGGGTGTGGGGATTCCGAACCTGAACATGGCGCCGTCCATTTATTTTATTGATCGCGAACAGAGCAGTACGTTCCAGGACATCGGGGTTTATGACGGCGATTCGCTGAGCGTGACGGGCGTGGGGGAGCCGGAGCAGGTGCGCGGGCTGGACGTGACGGATGGAACGTTGCCGATTCTGGGAGTGCGGCCGGAGCTGGGGCGGTTGTTCACGCGCGAAGATGATTCGCCGGGGACGCCGGATACCGTGCTGCTTTCGTACGGATATTGGCGACAGAAATTTGGCGGAGCTACATCGGTGATTGGGCAGTCGATCACGGTGGACGGCAAGCCGCGCGAGATTATTGGAGTGTTGCCGCAGGGATTTCACTTTTTAGATTATGAGGACGCCGCGCTGATCGTGCCGTTCAAATGGGACCGCAGCAAGATAAAGCTTGGGAACTTCAGCTACGAAGGGTTGGCGCGATTGAAGCCCGGAGTGACGATGGCGCAGGCGAGCGCGGACGTGGCGCGGATGCTGCCGATCGCGAACCGCAGTTTTCCCGCGCCGGATGGATTTAGCGTGGAGCTGTTTGAAAAGGCGCACATCGCTCCGAACTTGCGGCCGTTGAAGCAAGACGTGGTGGGCGACGTGGGGAAGGTCTTGTGGGTTCTGATGGGATCAATCGCGATGGTGCTGCTCATCGCTTGCGCGAACGTGGCGAATTTGCTGCTGGTGCGCGTGGATGGACGGCGGCAGGAGCTGGCGATACGCGCGGCGCTGGGAGCGGGATGGGGACGCATCGCGATCGAGTTGATGTTTGAGAGCGTGATTCTGGGATTGCTGGGGAGTTTGCTGGGATTGGCGCTGGCATATGGGGCGTTGCGGGTGCTGGTGGCGATGGCGCCGACGGGCTTGCCGCGCATACACGACATCGGTATTGATTTGCCGGTGCTGCTGTTTGCGTTTGCGATTGCACTTTTTTCCAGCGTACTTTTTGGCTCGATTCCGATCTTCAAGTATGCGGGCGCGCATTTGAACACGGGGCTTCGCGAGGGCGGACGTGCGCTGAGCCAGAGCCGACAGCAACATCGCGCACGGAATGTGCTGGTGGTGGTGCAGGTGGCGTTGGCGCTGGTGCTGCTGATTTGTTCGGGGCTGATGATTCGGACGTTTCGGGCTTTGATGCACGTGCCGCCGGGATTTACGGGGCCGGATGCGGTGCAGACGTTCCGGTTCTACGTGCCGGAAACGGAGATTCCGGATAGCGCCCGCGAACGACTGGTGCGCATGCAGCAGGACATTCTGGGGAAGCTCGCGGCGATTCCGGGCGTTTCGTCGGTGAGTTTTTCGACAGCCATTCCGATGGACGGACATAACTCGAACGATCCGATCTTTGCCCAGGACCGCGCGTACGCGGAGGGAGAGCTTCCGCCGCTGCGGCGGTTCAAATTCGTTTCGCCGGGATTTTTAGCGACGATGGGGACACCGCTGGTGGCCGGGCGCGATATCACATGGGAAGACACTTACCAGAAACTTCCGGTGGCGATGATTTCTGAAAATTTCGCGAAGGAATATTGGCACGACGTTCGGAATGCGTTGGGCAAGCGGATCCGCGTCGGTAATACGGACGACTGGCGCGAGATTGTGGGCGTGGTGGGGGACGTGTACGACAACGGGGTGGACACGCCCGCGAGCAGCTCGGTTTATTGGCCGGTGATGATGGACCGGTTCGAGGGTCAGAAAGAAATGCTGCGACGCGGAGTTGGTTTTGCGATACGCAGCCCGCAGGCCGGTTCGCAAGCATTCCTGAACGAGGTGCGGCAGACGATATGGTCGGTGGATGCGAATGTCCCGTTGGCGGACGTGCACACGCTGGGATATTTCTATACGGAGTCAATGGCGCGGACTTCGTTCACGCTGGTGATGCTGGGAGTGGCGGGGGGCATGGCGCTGCTGTTGGGGATCGTGGGGATTTATGGAGTGATTGCGTATTCGGTGTCGCAGCGCACGCGGGAGATCGGGATTCGCATGGCGCTGGGAGCGCAGAGGCAGGGGTTGGTGGCGATGTTTGTGCGGCAAGGATTGTGGCTAACGGGAGTGGGGATTGTGTGCGGGTTGGTGACGGCGTTTGGGGTGATGCGGCTGATGTCGTCGCTGCTGTTTAACGTTAGCCCGGTGGATCCGGTTACTTATGGGGCGGTGACTTTGGGCGTGGTGGTTACGGCTTACCTGGCGTGTTATTTGCCTTCGCGGCGGGCGGCGACGGTGGATCCTGTGGATGCTTTGCGGGCGGAGTAGTGCTGGCACAAACGCGGCTGTCCGGCGGCGGGCGCGGCGATGCGGTCGAAAAAGACAGAAGATTTAACACAGAGGACACTGAGAAAGTGCGGAGGTAAATCCGAGAAGGCAGGCAGATTCACCGCAGAGACGCAGAGTACGCAGAGAAAACCTTAGGCAATCGCGTGCCCGGTTCGATGAACCTGAACCGGCCGCTACAAATTCAAAGGCAACGTCAAAGGCTGGCGGTCTGAAGACCGCCGCTACAAATTCAAAGGCGTCGGAGGGGCCGGGCGACGCGACGAAACGCCAATCGGGAGAATGGCGTTCCCAAGAACAGAGCTTACGCGGACGAGTTTGTGGTGTCCCCTTGATTGGCAGGCGTAATTCGGTTAGCTTTGCTGGGCTGAACGAGGGGCATCGTGAACATTGGTATTCGCAAAGCGGGGCGTGCCACGATCCTGGACCTCGAAGGGCCGCTGAAACTGGGCGACGCCGAGGAAGCGTTTCGGAATCAGGTGCAACAGCTGATTGATGGTGGGACGCTGCACGTGGCGGTGAATCTGGCGGGCGTGACGGAATTGGATAGCTCGGGGATTGGGGCTTTGGTGCGGGCGTTTACGACTTTGAAGCGGGCTGGTGGGAAGGCTACTTATTTTGCGGCGAATAAGAGGGTGATGATGTTGTTGAAGATGGTGCGGCTGGATTCGATTTTGGATTTGGCTGAGGATGAGGCGACTGCTTTGACACGGATTTAGAAGTTTCTTCTTTATTGTTTGAAAACCTTCCTTTTGTGAATTCCGGTTTTATTAGGCTTTAGGAGGACGACTGCTTTCTTGCAGCGGGCGCAGACGTGTGAGCGGAGAGGAAGTCAAACGATTTAACACAGAGCACACAGAAAAAAGACCTAGAAAAATCTGAGAAAGACGAGAGGGATCCTTCGGCCGGCTTGAGGCAAAGGCGCCGGCCTCAGGATGACGATGCTTGTCGCATCGTCAGAAAACCAGAGAGCACAGCCAGGAGTGGCTGTGCCACGGTTGAGAACTACGCGGCGCGGAGGCCAAGGCGCACAGGCGAGATCGCCTATGCCACGTTAACGTCTATCGAGGGCGGGGTGGCGGACGTCGCGGCCGGCTACGAAATAGATTACGTCTTCGGCTATGTTGGTGGCGTGGTCGCCGATGCGTTCGAGATTTTTGGCCACTAGGATTAGCTCGAAGGCGGCGAAGACTTGCGCGGAATCTTCCATCATGTAGGTGAGGAGTTCGCGGAAGAGTTGGTCGCGCAGGCGGTCCACTTGATCGTCGCGGCGGAGGACGCTTTGGGCGAGGTCTTGATCGGCGCGGACTAATGCGTTCAAGCTGTCGCGCACCATGGCTTCGGCGAGCTCGCTCATGCGGGGCAAATCCACGTAGGGCTTGACCTGCGGGTGACGCAGAATGCGCGTGGCGGATTGCGCGATGTTTACGGCCTGGTCGCCGATGCGTTCGAGGTCACCATTGATGCGGGAGACGGCGAGGAGGAAGCGCAGATCGGCGGCCATGGGTTGCTGGGTGGCGAGCAGGCGCTGGACGCGCTCGTCAATCTCGATTTGCATTTCGTTGATGGCGTCTTCTTCGGAGAGGACGACTTCGGCGAGATGTTCTTCGGCGTCCAGGACGGCGTGGACGGCCTGATGGACGGCGCGCTCGGCGAGACTGCCCATCCAGAGTAGGCGCTGTTTTAGTTCTTCGAGATCGTGATCGAAATGTCGTTCCATGGTTCCTCAGTTCCTGTAAACCCGCATGGCCTGGCCCTCGCGTGAGACTCGTTCGATTAACCGAACCGGCCGGTGATGTAGGCTTCTGTGCGCGGGTCCGTGGGCGTCGTAAACAGTTTCGAGGTTTCGCTGTGCTCGATTAGGTGGCCGTCGAGCATGAAGGCAGTGAAGTCGCTGGCGCGCGCGGCTTGCTGCATGTTGTGGGTGACGATGGCCATGGTGCAGCTATCTTTCAGTTGGAACATTAGCTCTTCGATTTTTGCGGTGGTGACGGGATCGAGAGCGGAGCAAGGCTCATCGAGGAGAAGGACTTCGGGATCCACGGCGAGCGCGCGGGCGATGCAGAGGCGCTGCTGCTGTCCGCCGGAGAGGGCGAAGGCGGATTTTTTGAGATAGTCCTTCACTTCGTCCCAGAGGGCGGCGCGGCGCAGGCTGTGCTCGACGAGATCATCGAGGCGGCCTTTGTAGCCATTGATGCGCAGGCCGTAGGCGACGTTGTCATAAATTGATTTCGGAAATGGGTTGGGGCGTTGGAAGACCATGCCTACGCGGCGGCGCAGGCCGACTACATCGAGCGCGTGGATGTCCTGGCCGTCGAGGAGAACTTCGCCCTCGACGCGCGTGTTGCGAATGGTTTCGTTCATGCGGTTCAGCGTGCGCAGGAAGGTGGATTTGCCGCAGCCGGAGGGGCCGATGAGCGCGGTGACGCGGTTGGTGGGAATTTTCAGGCTGAGGCCGAAGACGGCCTGCTTGGGGCCGTAGTAAAAATTCAAATTCGAAATCGTCAAGCGCAGTTTATGCTCGATCGTTGGTGACGTTGTCTTTTCCATAGGCACCGGATCTCTGAAGGCTTTGACTGATAGCGCGGATTGAGGTGCTCCACTCACACTGTTATCCTTCGTTGCAATTGCCGCTAAACCGCTCTGCTGCGCGCCAGGATGAAACGGGCGCCCAGATTCGACAGCAAAACCAAACCCAAAAGGACCAGGCCTGCCGCCCACGCCTGCCGGTGCCAGTCATCGTACGGTGCGACGGCGTAGGTGTAAATCATTACCGGAAGGGATGCGATGGGCTGCCCCCAGCCTTGACTCCAAAAACGATTGCCGAAGGCGGTGAAGAGCAACGGGGCGGTCTCGCCGGCGACGCGCGCGAGCGCGAGCAACATGCCGGTTAGGATGCCGCCGCTGGCAGCGGGAAGGACGACCGTGGCAATCGTTTTCCATTTGCTGGCGCCCAGGGCCATAGCGGCTTCGCGCAAGTTGCCGGGAACGGCGCGCAAAAATTCTTCAGTGCTGCGCACGGTGATGGGAATCACCATGATGGCCAGCGCGACGCCGCCCGCGAGCGCGGAGAAATGTTTTACGGGCAGAACCACGAGCGAGTAAGCGAAGATGCCGATGACGATGGAGGGCACGCCGTTGAGCAAGTCGGTGGTGTAGCGAACGGTGAAGGAAAATGTCTTTCCGCCGAACTCGGCGAGGTACACGCCGGCGAGCAAGCCTACGGGCAAGCCCATCACCGCCGCGAGAAAGAGCAGCTTCAGGCTGCCGACGATGGCGTTGGCCATGCCGCCGCCGGTTTCGCCCACTGGTTTGGGGAGCTGCGTGAAGAAATTCCAACTAAGTGACGTGCCGCCATTCCAAAGCAGGTATCCGAGAATGAGGAACAGAACGGAGACGACCGCGAAGGCGGCAACACCGGTCAAGGTGAGCATGACGAAGTTCAGCGACTTGCGCCAGGCCATGTGCAGAGAGCTCATGCCGGACGGCCTCCGCCGCGTTCGGTGGCGACGATCAGGATTCGCGCGAGACCATTCAGGATGAAGGTGATCAGGAAGAGGACGAGGCCGAGTTCGATGAGTGAACTCAAGTACAAATCGCCGGTGGCTTCGGTGAATTGGTTCGCGATGGTGGAGGCGATGGTATCACCGGGGGAAAGCAAAGAGGCTTTGATGGCGGCTGCGTTTCCAATCACCATGGTGACGGCCATGGTTTCGCCCAAGGCGCGCGCGAGAGCCAGGAATACGGAGCCCATGATGCCGGTGCGGGCCCAGGGGACGACTACTTGCCAGGTGGATTCCCAGCGGGTGGCGCCGAGGGCCATGGCCGCTTCGCGCTGCTCGCGCGGGACGGTGAGGAGAACTTCGCGCGAGACTGAAATAATGAATGGCACGACCATGATAGCGAGAACGATTCCGGCGGTGAGAAAGCCGACGCCGTAATTTGGTCCGCGGAACAAGACACCAATGTAAGGAACATTGCCGACGGTGTTGATGAGCAGAGGACCGAGAGTGGTGCGCATCAGCGGCACGACGATGAAGATTCCGAGCAAACCGTAGATCACACTGGGGACGGCGGCGAGAAGGTCAATCAAGAATGAAATGATGTCGCTGACTTTTCGAGGTGCAAGCTCGGAGAGAAAAATGGCGCTGGCCAAGCCGAGGGGCACGGCGAGCACGAGCGCGACGGCGGAGGTGACCAGGGTGCCGTAGATAAAGGGTGCGGCGCCGAAATTATCGAAGTTGGGATCCCAGACTTTGGTCCAGAAAAACTGCCAACCGAATTGCGTGCGAGAGAGGTGCGAATTGATCCAGAGTTCGTACACCAGCATGGAGGTGAGCAAGAGGATGATGGCGGCGAAGGTGAGAGTGATCAGGTGCGCGATTTCGTCACCTTGACGGAGGCGATGAAGAAACGCACGAGGTCCCGCCTGTGGGGGAACCTCGTGCGCGATAGTGGTGGCGGCTGCGGACATTTTATTGGATCAGCGAAATTGCTTTGGTCTCCCTGGCGATGACTTCCTTCGGTAGCTGGGCGTACGACAAGCCCTCGTTGAACTTCTGACCGTCGGTGAGCATCCACTTCAGGAAGTCTTTGATGGCGTCGCGCTTGGCGGCGTCCTGAATCTGTGCGGGGATCAGGAGCCAAGTGAAGCTGGAGACGGGATAGACCTTTGGTCCGGGCGCATTGGTGATGGAAACGCGGAAATCGTCAGGAATGTTTTTGGCGTC
>Ga0182024_10009191_pt1 | contig 20535 bp, 18 predicted proteins | sample P32metaG_FD_120480 | JGI IMG/M metagenome (GOLD analysis project Ga0182024, IMG submission 120480) | Permafrost microbial communities from Stordalen Mire, Sweden - P3-2 metaG (Illumina Assembly) | ecosystem: Environmental > Terrestrial > Soil > Wetlands > Permafrost | place: Sweden: Stordalen... | reverse complement strand
TGTTGGGATACGAGCTCACGCAGCTTTATCTTGTCGCCTGGAGCATTTACGGAGTCCTCGCCGGCATCGCCGGTGTGCTCCTCGCTTCTTTTCTCGGCGTGAGCACCACCAACGCCGGCCAACTCACGGCCAGCGCATTCTCGATCGTGGTGCTCGGCGGGCTCGGCAGCGTCTCGGGCTCGCTGATCGCGGCCTACGTCGTCGGTTACCTGGAAACAGCGACGGCTTATTTGATCGCCCCGACATTGCGGCCGATACCGTCGCTCATTCTTCTTGTGCTGGTTGTCTATTTGCGGCCGCAGGGCCTTCTCGGACGGCGATAGGAGCGCGAATTGGCCTTCCTTCGCTCGCGTTTGTTCTGGATTGCAGCGGCAGTCGTTCTCGTCGCCGCACTGTTGCCGTTGTGGGTCTCCATCTATCTGCTGAGCGTCCTGACGGCGGCCTATTATTTCGGCGTCTTCGCCATGTCCTGGGACCTGCTGTTCGGCTTTGCCGGCGAGGTCAATTTCGGTCCCACCTTCCTGATCGGCCTCGGCGCCTATACGGCGGCCATTCTCAACAGCACCGCCGGCCTGCCGATTCCGGTTTGCGTGATCGCCGCCGCATTCGCGGCGGTCGCCGGCGGAATTCTGCTCGCGGTTCCGGCATTGCGCCTGCGCGGACCCTATTTCGGGTTGGTCACGCTGGTCGCGGTGCTGCTGCTGCAGAATTTCGTCGTCATCTTCGCCGGCGTCACCGGCGGCGAAATCGGCATGACCGTGCCCGACGTGCTCTCAATCGACGCCAGCGTCAATTATTGGTACGCGCTGGCATTCTTGGTGGTGTGTGCGGCGCTCTTGTTTGGCCTGTCGCGCTCGGCGGTCGGGCTGATCTTGCAAGCGAGCGGTCAGGATGCCGTTGAAGCCGCGGCACTCGGCTTCAACGTGACCAAGCATAAGGTCGCGGCATTCTGCGTCAGCGCTTTGTTTTCCGGCACCTCCGGCGCCATGCTGATTTTCTACATGGGCACGGCGTCGGTCGACACCGTCGTCGACATCGCAATCGGCGTGCAAATCATCATCGCGGCCGTGCTCGGCGGCCGCCGCACCATCCTCGGCGCTGCATTGGGGGCGGTGTTCCTGATCGTGGCCAACGAGTTTCTGCGCCCGCTCGGCCAGCTCAATACCTTTGTCGTCGCCGCCATTGCACTCGCCGTCATTTTGTTCTTTCCCGAGGGCCTGCTCGGCTACGCACTGCATCGGGGAGAACGCGAATGAGCGGCGCCGTGCGTCTGCAGGTCGCCGACCTCGGCAAGCGCTTCGGCGGCGTCGTAGCGGTCAAGAATATGAGCTTCGACCTCAAGGCCGGCGAAATCGTCGGCCTGATCGGGCCGAACGGGTCGGGCAAGTCGACGGTCATGTCGCTGATCATGGGCATCGCGCGGGCCAATTCCGGAACGATCAAACTCGACGGCGTCGACATCAGCGGCTGGCCGGCGCATCGCATCGCCCGGTCGGGCGTGAGCATCGTCTTCCAGCATTCGCGTCCGCTGCAGCGCCAGACCGTCTTGGAAAACGTCAAGCTCGCGCTCTTGCCCGACTCGCTTCTGCGGCTCGCTACGGCAGCGTCCGTAGGCGAGCGCGCGCGGGTAATCGCCGAGCGCGTCGGCCTCGGCGGCGTTTTGCACCGCCATCCGTGGACGCTGCCGTTCGCCGACCTGCGCCGAATGGAATTGGCCAAAGCGGTGGCGCGCGATCCGAAGGTGGTGCTGATCGACGAGCCGTTTGCCGGGCTGACGCCGACGGAGATCAAGGTCTTCTCCGATCTTATCCGCACGCTGCGCGACGAAGACCGCGCGGTGCTTCTGGTCGATCACAGCGTCAAAAGCGTCGCCGCGCTCGCCGATCGCGTCATCGCCATGTATCTGGGCGAACGCATCGCCGAGGGCAGCGCCGAGGAGGTGATGCAAAACGAAACGGTGCGGCGGGTCTATATCGGCGGAAAAATCGAGGCGGTTGAACGCAAAGGCGCCGGGGCCGGGCAAGCTGCCACGCTTCTGCAGCTCGATGCTGTCGAAGTCGTTTACGGCAAGGCCAAGGCGCTCGACCGCGTCGAACTCCGCGTGCAGCAGGACGAATTTGTCTCGATCGTCGGCCTCAACGGCGCCGGCAAGACCACGCTCTTCAATGCGATTTCAGGGCTTGTCCCCTATCGCGGCGCGATCCGCTTCGGTGAGCGCGATTTGCGCAGCCGAACGGCGGCGTCGATCGCGCGCTCCGGCGTAGTGCATTGTCCCGAGACGCGCGAATTGTTCGTCCATATGAGCGTGCGCGAGAACCTCGATCTCGGCGGCGGCCACCTGAGCAAGAGCGAACGCGAGCGACAGCTTGCTTGGGTGTTCGATCTCTTTCCGATCCTCGAACAGCGGCAGGCGCAAGCTGCGCGCACGCTGTCGGGCGGCGAGCAGCAGATGCTGACGCTCGGACGCGCTTTGATGATGCAGCCAAAACTTCTGATTCTCGACGAACCTACGCTCGGCCTCGCCCCTGTCATCCTCGGACAGCTTTCCAAGGCGATCGAGCGGTTGCGGCGGGAGCGCTCGCTCACGCTGTTGCTGGCCGAGCAGAACGTGACGTTTGCACTTCCCCACTCCGACCGTGTCTATGTGCTCGATCACGGCCGCATCACCTGGCAAGGCGACCCGGTGCGTTTCGCGGAGGAAATGAGCACCGGTTATCTTTAGGCCATATTCACGCCAGCAAGCGGCGAACGGCAGCGTTCCATCCCGCCAATTTTCGTTCCCGTGTTGCCGCGTCCATTTGCGGCGTGAACCGCCGTTCCGATTGCCAGAGATTTTCAAAACGGTCCGGCTCCGGAAAAAATCCGGCACGCAAGCCGGCGAGATACGCCGCCCCGAGCGCCGTCGTTTCCTTGATGCGCGGCCGGTCGACGGTGCTTCCGATCAGGTCGGCGAGGCGTTGCATGGTCCAATCGGACGCCGCCATCCCGCCGTCGACGCGTAGAGTCTTGAGCGAACTACCGGCGTCCCGCCAATCGGCCTTCATGGCGGCCAAAAGATCAACCGTCTGAAAACAAACGCTCTCCAACGCGGCTTGCGCCAACTCGCGGGGCCCGGTCGCCCGCGTCAAGCCGAACAGCGCGCCGCGCGCGTCGGGCCGCCAATACGGAGCGCCCAAGCCGACGAAAGCTGGAACCAGAAACACGTCTTGCGTCGGGTCGGCCGCGGCGGCGAGGGCGCCGGTCTGTTCGGCGCTTGGCACGATCCGCAAACCGTCGCGCAGCCATTGCACCGCCGCTCCGGCGACAAAGATTGAGCCCTCGAGCGCATACGAGCGCTTACCGTCGAACTGGTAGGCGATGGTCGTCAGAAGCCGGTTGTTGGAAACGACCGGCGTTCGGCCGGTATTGAGCAACGCAAAGCAGCCGGTGCCGTAGGTCGATTTGACCATTCCCGGCGCGAAGCAAGCCTGCCCGATCAGCGCCGCCTGCTGGTCGCCGGCGATGCCGCAGATTGGAATCGCCGCCCCGAACAGCTCCGGGTCGGTGACGCCGAATGCGGCCGAGCAATCGAGCACCTGCGGCAGGACGGCCTTGGGCACGCCGAGTAGCGCCAACAACTCATCGTCCCAGCGGCCTTCGTGAATGTCGAACAACAGCGTGCGCGACGCATTCGTTGCATCCGTGGCGTGGACTTTGCCGCCGGTGAGACGCCACAGCAAATACGTGTCGACCGTTCCGAAGGCGAGCTCACCGCGCGCGGCGAGGTCGCCAATGTGCGCATCTTGTTGCAACAGCCACGCGAGTTTGGTTCCGGAAAAATAGGGATCGAGCAAAAGCCCGGTCTTGGCGGCGAACAGCCGTTCGTGACCACCGGCCTTGAGGCGCGCGCACATATCGGCCGTTCGCCGATCCTGCCAGACGATCGCGCGGTGAACCGTGCGGCCGCTGCTGCGGTGCCATAGCAGCGTGGTCTCGCGCTGATTGGCGATGCCGATGGCGACAATATCGCTCGCGGCGGCGCCGGCTTCGCCCATGGCGCTCCGGCAGGTTTCGAGCGTGGTCGCCCACAAATCTTCAGGGTCGTGCTCGACCTCGCCGTCGGCCGGAAAATGCTGCGGAAACTCCCGTTGGGCAAAGGACGCGATGGAGGTGTCGGCGCGGAACAGAACGGCCCGCGTCGAGGTCGTGCCCTGGTCGATCGCTAGGACGTAAGACGCCACCCGCTCCTCCCAATACCCCGATGTTTCGTCGATCGCGTCAGGAAACAGTTAAGACCCACGGCGGCGGCCGGCCGGCGGGACCGACATTCGACGATCAGAGTAACAATTTCCTAGCAATTTCAGCATAGAAGCGCACTACGCAGAGCAGGTACGCTATGTTCAGGATAGTTCGAAAAATTCGATCTAGCGCTCAATTCGCGCCCATATCGGAGCTGTTCTCCAATCTAAAATCGGACAGACGCGGAAATGTCGCGGTAATCACCGCACTTGCGGCCCTTCCGATGATCAGCGCTGTTGGTTGCGTCATCGATTATTCGAACGCGTCGATGATCCGGACCAAGCTGCAGGCCGCAGCCGACGCGGCGAGCCTCGCGACCGTTTCCTTTAATTCGCCCGTCGTTGCCACTGCCAAGAATATGACCGGCAACGGGACCGTTTCAGGCGGCACAACCTACGCAAGCAACTTTTTCACTGCAAATTTGCCTGCAAGCTATTCCACAGTGACGCCAACGGTCAGCGTTACAAAGACCGGAACGACAACAACTGCAACCGTATCCTTTTCGACGTCGGTTCCCACCTACTTCATGGGGATCATCGGTTATAAAAACATCACAATATCGGACTCATCCACGGCGAGCTACACGCTGCCCACATACATCAATTTTTACCTGATGCTCGACGTCTCCGGGTCCATGAGCTTCCCGTCGACGACAGCCGAGCAAGCAAGACTGCAGGCCGTCAATCCAGACAACATGACGGGTAGCAATGGCTATCCAGGCGGTTGCACGTTTGCTTGTCATTTCACCGCACAAGGGGCGTGCAGCCAAAATGGGAACCCAGGTCAAGGACCGACCCCCGCCGCTGGCAAACCCACAAATCTAAATCCGGGCGGATATTGCCAAGGATTTATCATCTCGCGCTTGGGAACCACGCCTGTGTCTTTTGGAAGCGGCACAACCAATACGAACAACGGAAATAGTGTAAATTGGAACAATACGCAGGTTAGCTCCTGCCCCACTGCCGGAACCACCTCTTGCATCCAATTGCGCGCCGACGCCGTTGGCTATGCTGTGACGGCATTGCTGACGACTGCGGCCCAAACCGAGACCAATGACGGGGTGACAAATCAATTCCAAGTAGGGCTGTATCCGTTTATCGTAAACCTTGAGACCTCCTATTCTGCTTTGACCACCAGCATCACGTCAGGCAGCGCGATCTACACTGCAGCTACGCAGCTCGCCAACCTGTTGGACACCGGCCAAGATGTAGCCCTGGGATCAGGCGGCACGCATTTCGAAAATGCCCTCACAAGCATGAACAACCTCATTACCTCTATCGGGACCGGAACGAGCTCTTCCAATGGCTTGCCCTATGTATTCCTTATCACTGACGGCTCTCAGGATTACCAAACTCAATCGGGCGGAAACTGGTCGTCGCAAAACTGGACGGCAACCGCAAACGTTCCATATCAAAATTCAGCGACGGTCGTACCTCCAAACAGCGTAGATTCTAACACATATTGCACGACGATGAAGAACCGCGGTATCACCATCGCAGTTCTCTACATTCCCTATGAAACCATCCAGAACGCGAATGCCAATTTTGCCAATAACGAAGACGGCTACGCCAACAATAACATCGCGAATATTCCCCCGGCTCTTCAGAATTGCGCTTCGCCTAACTTCTTCTACACCGCGACCACGCCGACCGACATCCAGAACGCACTGCTTACGATGTTCGAGCAGGCCGTGAATACGGCCCACATCTCGCAGTAGCGTCTTCTCGCGGGTCGCGCCGGCAAAACTCTGAACCCGGCCCCCCTATGTGCGCTTTTGCGCGGCCGTATTAGGTGAAGGACCTACGGGCACGTGGTGCCGGTTTGGGGGACATACGGTATGCAATTGCTGCTGCGCGGAGTGGCGTACACGCTATCCGAAAGAGCGATCCCGCCCTTGGCAAAATAGCCGAAAACCGGCGTATACGTGTAACTCACCTCGCCAAGGATCAGGTAACACGGATATGTGCCGCACGTATTGGTTGACGAAGCAATGGCCGCCGGAAGACTCACGGAAGATGCAACCGCGCGAGCTGTGCCATTGAGCGTGGCGCTCCAGTCAACTGTGGCAGTAGTCTTGCCGCCGGCGCTTATCGACAATTGCGAAATAACGACGACGACGGGCAAACTCGAATACGGCGCGAGCACCGCGGAGGTGGCGCCTGTTATGGCGGTCATGTCCGTAGATTGGATCGGCGTGGTTCTCGAATATTGATTGGTAATGGCAGCCAGAATGTAAGTCGCCGATCGCACCTTCATGTAAACGGCAATCGCGCTTCCGGCATCAAACGTAGCCAAGAGCAAGATCAGCATGACCGGCAGGATCATGGCGAATTCGATCGCCGCGACGCCGCGCGTCGATGCGATAAAACGGCGATACACGCTGACCGGCCACGGCATGATCAATAGGGCTCCACTCGAATGGCAGTGACCCCCATTATCTCCGCGGCATTGTTTGGAAGATTGGAAAGCACGAAGCCCAACGGTCCACTCACAACCGACCATTTATAAACAAGCTGTACGACCATGACTTCGCCGGGCGTGCCAGGATCGAATGCAAAGGTCGTGACGGGCTGGCCGCTGTTGTACAACTGCGGTGCCGACGTATTGGCGGCAGCAAAGGAAGTGTAGTTTTGCGCGACAACGATCACGTTGGCGCAAGTGAAGAGCGCCTGAATCTGCGGACAGATTTTGTTTTGGATTGTAGTTGCCGTCCATGCCCCGTTCTGGGCCTGTCCGGTCATAAAGTAACGACCCGCTTGCACGGCTGCGGTTTGCAAAACCATCTGCGCAAACAAGAAAACGGCCGTTTGAAACAGGGCTATCAGCACCCCCAAAAGGGCCGGGGCGATCAATGCAAACTCGACGGCTGTCGCACCTTGCCGAGCGCAGCAGAAACGAGAAATGTCTCGCGCGCCGCGGCAACAATATTTCGCTAGATTTTGAAACATAGCGAGCTTGTCCTACTCCGCAGTCGGTCAGCTCGTTGTGACCATCGACTCCGTTTTCCAGCTAAAAGCTCTCTCAAGCGACGGATCTGTATTTTGGGGTTGTACACCCGCCACCAATACATGAGAGGCATTGATTTTTCGTTGCGCCGATCGCTTAACCACGGAGCCACATCGTTAACGACCTATTGCGCGGCGGGGCAAAAGTGGGGCCGCGCCGGGCCGGTAGGCCCGCTATTGCTCAAGCACGAGCTTGCCGTCGCTATATTCGAACCGCCGCAGCCGCGACAGGAAGGACAGGCCGAGCAAACTTTCGCTCAAGGCTTCGTCCGGCATGACGAGTGCGGCGACGTCACGGACCGCCAGGTCGCCCACCTCGACGAGGTCGATACGGGCCGGCGCGGCGCGCACCGTGCCGTTTGCGGTCTTGACCTCGGCGACGAACGCGTTCTGCGCCGGATGAATGCCAATCCGGGCGGCGTCGCGCGCAGTGAGCGCGATGACCGACGCACCGGTGTCGACCATGAAACCGACCCGGCGGCCGTTGACGCGAGCGTCAACCTCAAAGTGCCCACGCGCGTCGCGCGGGACGACCACGGACCGCGAATTCGCCGGGTCCGCCGCAACCGGCGTCAGCGGGCGAGCAGCCAGCGCGAACGGCGCCGGATTTGCGCTCATCTGGGAAGCATGTCGCGGCACGAAGGCAGCGGCGCCAAGCGCAAAGACAGCAATGACCGTGACAGTACGCATGATATCGGCCGGGTTGGTTCACGGCATCTCATCACGCGACGAAGAATTGCTTGCTAACGGGGCGCTGCACCCGGCCGATTTTGGCGCGCGATGGTCAGCCCCCGCTTAAGGACTTCGCTCGCATTTGAACGATTCGTTATCGCCAAATCAGGGGCGGCCGTCACGGGTGGCAACGCAGCAGTCCGGTCCAGTCGCAATAGCCGAAGCCAATGCGGCAACAGCCAAAGGATTGACGCGAGCAGTAATAGAATTGGTATTCGAATCCGCAATGGTCCGAGCAATAAGCACGGCCGCTGAAGGTGTCTGTGGCGCAATGGTTGCGGAACCGCGGCGGCAACGACTGCGGGCCCTGCCAATCCACTTGGATGAGCGCAGCGCCCGCAAGCGAGTCAAACGCCTGTGCTGGTGCACCGATGAAAGCCGCCGCAATCCCGGCAAGCATGGCGAACACAAATGTTTTCATGAGATTCCCTCCGGGGAAGCGGTGATCGATGGAGCGTCTGCCGTTACCCCTGACTCAACGCCGATCGGCCGGAACTCCTTGATCGACGATACGCGTTTGATCGGCAAGCGGACGATGAAGCGCGAGCCGTTGCCTTCCTTGCTCTCCACCGCGATGGCGCCCCTATGCAGGTCGACCGCCATCTTGACCAGATAGAGACCAACGCCGGTACCGACGATCCCCGAAACGTTGCTGCCACGATGATAGCGCTCGAACAACCGGTCGAGATCGCCTGCGGGAATGCCGATGCCGCGGTCGGCGACGGCGATGACGGCTTCGTCCGCAACGCTCGCGGCGTCGACCTCGATCATGCCGCCGCTCGGCGAGTATTTGACCGCATTGGACAACAGATTGCTGAACACCTGGAACAGCAGCTTGGCATCGCCGACCATCGGCATAGGCTTCGCATCGAATCGCTCGACGATCTGCGCGCCCGGCACCATCTCGCGGTGCAACTGACAGACCTCGCGCAGCAGCGCCATCAAGTCCATGTCGGCAGGATCAAAATATAGTTCGGCACCCCCGTCAGCCAGACGCGCGGAATTGAGCAGATTGTCGATCAAATGCGTGAGCCGCAACACCGCGGCGCGAATTTTGCCGGCGCGTTCGCCGATCTCGGCCGTCGCCATCGAACCTCGCATCTTTTCAAGACGCCGGGCATGGCCGTCGACGATGGTCAAAGGCGTTCGGAACTCATGCGAGGCCATCGATACGAAATTGCGCTGGGCCAGCGCCAACCGTTGTTCCTGCGCCAAGCGCTCCTCGAGCATCGCCGCCTGGCGGGCGAGCATGCGCTGGCTGCGCATCAGCTCGATCGCGTTGTTGCGAAAGATGACGGTGGCTTGCGCCATTTCGCCGATCTCGTCCCGCCTTTCGGTCTCGGGAATGTCAATGTCGGTATGGTTGTCGGCGAGCCGGTGCATGCGGTCGGCGAGTTGCAAGAGCGGCGCCGAAATGGAACGCCTGATGTGAATGAGCGTGGCGACGACCATCACGCCGCCGATTACCATGCCGAGAAGGATGAGCCAGAAGGCTTGCCGATAAGCTACGCCGAGGCGTTCGCTCGCGACCTCGGCGTTGGCGACCGCATGGTCGGTTAGTTGACCGAGCGTATCGCTCGCCCCGTCATAGGCAGCGCGCGAAGTGCTCCGGTAGATCGCGAGTGCCTCCGTCTTGCGGTTGGTGCGCGACAGCACCAGGATCTGGTTGACGATTGTCCGGTAGTCGTTCCAGTGCTGTTTGAAGCGGCCATACAAACCGTCCTCGGTGGCATCGTGCCGAATCCGCTCAAAGCCGCGCTCCGCCTCGGCGATGGAGCGGTCGAGTCCCGCCATTTCCTTTTCGGTCGCCGCGATCTCGGAGGGGTCCGACGACAACAAGTTGCTGCCTTCGATGGCGCGGAAGTCAGAGGTGAAATTGTTGAGGTCGCCGAGCACGCGCGTGTTGGGCAGCCACACCTCGGCGACGTCGGACGACAGCCGGTTGAAATTGCTGAGGCGCCAAATGCTGAACAAACCCAGCACGACGACCAGCGAAAAAAACACCAGGAACACCGCGGTAAGGTGAAATCGGATCGAGTGCGGCTTGCGCATGGTGGTCGACCATCGGTGCGTCGAGGCTTTTAACCCGACAGGAGCCTTCACGCGAGACAATATACTACAGCAATCACGTTAGTGAGCTATATACCGACGACGACGGCCGGAACCTCCGACACTCGCACTTTCGGTACCCTGCATGCCCGAAGCTAAAACGATACTTTGTATCGAGGACGACCGCGAAACAGCGGCGCTGATCGCCGAGGAACTCGTCGATCGCGGCTACTCCGTCACGCTGGCGCATGACGGTCGCGAGGGGCTTGCCGCCATCCTCAAGACCATGCCCGACCTGGTGCTCTCGGACATCAGCATGCCCATCATGTCGGGGTTCGATCTGTTGGAACGCTTGATTGCGCTCGCGCCACGGTTCGCCAAAATGCCGTTTGTCTTTCTTACCGCATTGACCGACCGGGACAACGAGCTCAAGGGCCGGCAATTGGGCGCGGACGACTACGTGACCAAGCCGATCGATTTCGACGTGTTGGCGACCATCATCACGGCGCGGCTTGCCGGTGTCGCGCGCACCGGGCTCTGGCCGAAGCCGGCCGCGCTCAACGATCGCGAGGTGGAGGTGTTGACCTGGGTGGCACGCGGCAAGACCTCGGTCGAGATCGCGCAAATAGTCGGCTTGACTAAGCGGACGATCGATTTCCACATCGACAACGCGCGTGGCAAGCTCGGCGCCGCGACGCGCTCCGAAGCGGTCATCAAGGCCACTACCAGCCGGTTGATCGAGCCTTAGGCGTATATGCCGCCGCCCCGGATCGAATTCTTCGGGAAGTCAGGCGCAATAAGTGTCCGTTGAAATTCCCCGCCGGCCATTCGTGGCACCTCCCCCGCCCTGCTCGAGGCGATAACCAACGCCGGATTCGCTGACGATCAAGAGCGGCTGGGTCGGGTCAATTTCGACCTTTTGCCGTAGTTTGCGAACGAGGATACGCAGATACTGAACATTGCCCGCGTGCCCGCCCCAAATTTCTTTGATCAACTGCAGATGCGTCACCACGAGGCCGGCATGCGCGGCAAGCCCGTGAAGGAGGGCGTACTCTTTTCGCGTCAATTGGATCCGCTTTCCGTCCAGCGTCACCGCCCGCGAGACCAGATCGATCGAAAGCGGACCGGCCTTCACGACCGGGTTCCTGTTGGTGCTGCGCAAATGCCGCCGCAGCGCGGCCTCACCCCTCGCCAAAAGCTCCGACATTCCGAATGGTTTGACAACGTAATCGTCGGCGCCGAGCTTCAGCAGTCGAACTTTTTCCTGCTCGTCGGCGTGGATCGAGAGAACGATGATTGGCACATTCGACCACGAACGAATGCGCTCCAGTACTTCGGAGCCTTCGATATCAGGCAGGTTAAGGTCGAGAATGATCAAATCCGGCTTGTTGAAAGTGGCAGCCTTGAGCCCGGCCGCGGCATTTTCCGCTTCGAGCACCACAAATCCATGAAGCTCGAAACCAGCGCGAAGGAACCGCCTGATCTGACCTTCGTCGTCGATGACAAGCACCTTAGTCATTGAGTGCGTCCGCGAGCTCCGGTGTGTCTACGGATGCAGTCGGCAGATGAAGCGACATCGTGGTGCCGAGGTTCGGCCCGGCACTTTCCGCATGAAGGCTTCCGCCATTGGCGGCGATAAAGGTACTTGCAATCCAAAGGCCGAGGCCTGAGCCGCCAGTGCCAACGGGATGGCGCTGGCCGCGGAAAGATCGTTTGCCTAGTTGACCTTTCTCTTCCACCGTCAATCCACTTCCCTGGTCCGTCACCGACATCACCAGGCAATCGTGTTCGCAGCGACTGACGATTTTGATTTCACTACCGAGCGGCGAATATTTTGCGGCGTTTTCCAGAAGCTGTCCGAGCGCCTGTTCGACGAGAATAGAATCCACAAAGACCAGTGGCACGTCGCGGGCGACGTCAACGGTGATCCAATGCGAGGCGAGCCTGCGCTGCTTTTGTTTGACCGCCGCACTGACGATATCGGTCGGGTCGGTCCACATCAGTTTTGGGCGGACGCCTTTTGCGCTGATGCGTGTGGCGTCGAGCAAGTCGCGAATTTCATTGTCGAGTCGACCGGCTTGGTCATGGATGGCTTCGACCAGAGACCGTGACTGTTGATCATTCGCGATCGCGGGCATCTGGTTGAGAACGCTGCAACTGCCCAGGATCGCCGCCAGCGGCGTGCGCAATTCATGCGACACTCCGCCGACAAGCGCATCACGGAGAACTTCGGTTCGATAATTGATCGTTGCCTGCTCGATGGCCTCTTTCGCGGTGAGATGCTTGAGTGTCAGCGTCGCCTCGTCGAGCAGTGTCTCGACGCGTTGCGCGACGGCGCCCGAGTGCTCGCGCGCGCGCGCGCCCAGCTCAACTGCGATCGCGCCGTATCCCAATATTTCCGGAGCAATGACCCGCACCAGCCACACACTGCGACTTTGTGGTTCCAACACTGTCGATGCCCGCGGCGCATTGGTCGCGATCAGTTTCACGGCCTCCCGCCGAACCGCCGCCGGGACGCCGCCGTTATCGTCAGCGCCATGATCGTCCGCGGTTGTCGCGATGAGCACGGCGCGATAGCGCAGCGTGTTCGAAAGGTAATCTTGCACTGCGAATATCAGGTCGCGGCTGGTGAGGCAGGCGGCGAGGCCCTGCGAGAAGGCGTGAAGCTCGCTGATCTCTTTTTCGCGGCGGCGCAGCGCAACCGCCTCACGCTTGAGCCGCGCGGCCAGATTGCTGGTGACGATCGCCACCAGCAGATACAGAAGCAGATCGATGACGTCCTGCGGGTTCTGAAGCTGGAAGGTGTATAGCGGCGGATAAAAGAAAAAGTCCGCTGCCGCGGCGCCCGCGAAAGCGGCTACCAGGCCCGGCACAATGCCCCATCGCGTGGCCGCCAGGACCACGGGCAAAATGTAGACGAGCGGGACCAAATTGAGTGGAACGAAGTTGTTATTGACGACAACGAGGCCGACGGTCGCCACCCATACAAGCGCTAAGGCCGCTACAACCTGCGTGGCGTTCGCCGTTACGAAATCGGCCCAGCCAGATCTGTCCCGAGCCACGGCCCCCTTGGCGCTGGCTTTCGGCAGCATCGCCGTTCGGTCGTACAATCCAGCCCGCTCTTGAAACGTTGACATTGGTTTTTCGCCTTCCGAAAGCGCTCAGTTTGCAGTTCGTCACGCACCCGGCTGGCATTTATCACAGTAAGCTTCCCTACATGTCCGTGGGAAGTCGAGATGACTTCCCGCCCGAAAAAATATGAAAATCATAAAGATTTACGGCGAATGAAGCGTTTTTGCACATGATTTATCCAGAGCGATACCGGCCATGCATATTTTATATGCACCTATTCGATGAGCGTTGTTGAAGAAAAATGGGGCCCTGCGGCACAAGCGTGCTTGCGTCGCAAGGCCCCAAAGCGCCCGCTCAGAAGTGGATGATGATGTCGCTGGCCGCGATGACCGCCCAGTCCCTGCTGGGCGCGATTGTTCCTACTGCGCCGTTGCCATTGAACGCTGGGGCGTTAATAGAGCGATAGTAGGCGATTTCCGGACGAAGCTCGATCTGCGGCGAGAGCCAGTGCTGCCAGCTGAACGCGACATCGGTATAGTTTGTCGCGACGCCAGTGCGCTGTCCCTGTGGGTCCATAAAAAACTCCGTGCGAATTGAAAAGTTGTTCAACTTGTTCGGCGAGTAGTTGACATAGAGCAGAAAGGACTGCTCGTCGGCCTGGCACGTCAGCACCGTAGGATTGGAGCACTGCGCCGCATTCGGCCCATTGAACGGCGTAAATTGCGGGCTGAACGGCGTGCCGCCACCGGCAATGATGGCTGCCGCCGCGGGATTGTTGAGGTTCGGCACATTGTTCTCATGAATATTCCAGACCTCGACCGCGATGTGCCAGTAGTCATTGAGCTTGTGATAATAGGTTCCACCAATCCATTGCAGGTTGTTGTAGCCCCACTGGCCGCCGTTCAAGGCGTCGCCGACGAGATTGAGGTCATCCTTTCCGTCATCACTGGTCCAGCGTACGCCAAGCGTGACCGACGGTACCGCGCCGGGATCCTTCAGCATCGTCGCGCCGGGATAAAGCGGGTTCCCCGGCATGAGGTTGGTAATACGGGCACCGGCGTTCCACGGCATCGTGTCGCTGCCGACGGTCACGCCCGTCTGCACGATCCAGTTCTTGGTGAGAGCCGTCGCGACCTGGATGCCGGTGTTGGTGTAGTTGTCGAATGTGTACGTTAACGAGTGAACGTAGGTATAGTTGTTCGGTGCCAGCTGTGCCTCGATGTCCGGAACCGAGATGAAGCGGCCGATGCGCACATCCATGCCCTGCAACACCGGGAAGTAAAGGTCGGTATACACCATCGGAAAGTCGTAACCGTTGACGGCGTTGTGGTTGAGAAGTTGATAGCTGAACAGCCCGTAGGCCGTGGTGTAGCGATAATCCACGCCATACAGGGCCGAGAGGCGGAAGCCCCAATCGAAGTGATCGTTCTGGACGGTGTCGGCCAAGCGCTCGACATAGACCACGGCTTGGTCGAGCTGTACGCTGTTGGGCGTGTAGTCATACGCGGCCGGCGCGTTGCCGCCCGGTTTCACCGTGTTGGTGCTGAGATTGCCGCCGGGAGCGACCCAGCCGTAAACCTGGACATGGGCATCGTTCATCGCATGGCCGAGTTGCGTATTGCCAAGCGCGACCATCAGCGGAGAGTCGACCGAATTTGGCCTGGTCACACCGATACTCTCCGTCCCGCCGTACGGATATTCGGTATACGGCATCGGCGGCGCGGATTGCGGAGTCGCCGGCCAGACAGCGTCGGAGCGACGCCCGGGAGGGGCGCTTGGGTCGGACGGCGCTACAGCCTTGCCCCATTCGAGTTGGTAGTAGCGAAAAAACCGCGTCGCGAAGTCATCGCCGAGATAGGCGTCGAGACAGCTGTAATTGAGGTAAGGATCGCAGGGGCCGCCGCGAGCCGCCTTAAGCGCCATCGCGGTTTGCGCCTTGCTCAGTGTACAATTGTAATCGACGTACGGATCGCAAGCTGGGCCTTCCACCCACGCGGTAGGCAGTCCATTCGTCCACGCACCAAACGCGTCCGCCGCCATCGAACGACTTGATGCCGTAACCGCCAGCAGCAAGGCGCCGAGCAGAAGCAATCGTTTCATGACCCCAACCCCCGTTTCTCATCTCAACTGCAAACCCGCGCCGTTATGCGACGCGTGCCTTCAATCGCTGGGAATCCAGCACTGTCATTTTTCGCAGTGGAACCGGGGGAGTCGATATTGTTGCGGTCGATTTTTAATATCTAAAAAATAGGCCGTAATCGCCATTACCGTTTATCTGCCCGAACATTCATCATCTGAATTCGATGAAGTTTAATAACGTTGCGCTTTCCCAGCCTTGGCGACCGGCATCTAGCGCGAGGTCCGAAAGCGTTACGAGGCCACAATGACAATAATTATGGCGCACCGCACGTCGCAGCCGGGGTACTGTAAAAAGACAATGTTACACTTAGGTCACAGTAGCCAAAATAAGACGATTGCGTAGTGCGTGTCTCTCGGGCGAACGTCGGCGTTTGCCGAAGCGGCAATCCCCATCAACCTTCACAGACCTTTGAGGCGCAAACTTCGACGAGACTTTGTGTATTTTTTTTATATCTAAAATCGAGAAAATCGATCTCGCATTGTACATGGCGATCGCGGTTAAAGTTGAGTCGATGGCATTCATACTGGGTTGCGATTCGAGCACTAAAAATATGTCGTTGATCAGCGACGATTCGGGCAGCGATACCGGAACAGACATCCGCCGTCCGGCGGATAATGACGTCTTCAAACAACGGACATTTCAGTTTGTGCCGGGAGAGCTGGCTATCAAGTGCCGGAAGCTGATCGAGAGCTATCATGCCATGTACGGTTATGTCGGCCTGCCCGATATGCTGTGGCTCTCGGATGCCCGCGATATCATCGAGTGCCATCCCGATTTGGCACAGACTTTCAAGAGAGCATCCAAATCGAGAGGCGCGAAACGTGCAAACGAGTCGTTCCTGCTGATAGCAACCATCATCGTATCAATCGAGGTGTTGGCGCACGATTTTGCAAGCTGGGGCACGCGATTTCCGACAGCACAGCGAGAAGCGGAAAAGTTACTCGGCGATTTTCCGCTGCGTCAGCGCAATTGGTTGATGGACCTCTATATGTATCCACCACTCGGCATTCGTCGCGAATTTGCCAACGCGCTAGCGCCGGGCGGCCAGGCGGCAACAAGGAACTAGAACAACATGCGTCGGACAACATCAATCGGTATTGTTATGAGCGTGACCTTCTTGGCTATCGCGGCAGCTCCCGCAGCCGCTTTGGACGGACAGACCAACCGGCAGGTCGTCAAGAAGTCACATCGGCAGCTGCACGATGTCGTACAAACTGACGCCGTTCCGCAAAAAACCTGCTCGTGGGTCGGGCCCGGAGGCCGCGCGATTTACATGTGCAGGTGAGGCTTCGCAAGTTTGCAAGCGTTGTGCGCGTTAGGCCATCCGTGATTGCGGTCGAGAAAAATGCGCTTCGTCGCTACAATGGTTCAGCCAACGCCGCAGTCTGAAATCTGGTCGCCCTCAGCGACTGGACTTCAGATCGCGCCTAGAAGACCTACCAGACAGCGAACAGGCAAAGCAGCGCGAACGGAACGGCAGCCAGGCCAAAGTAGAGCCAAGTCCGATAGGCGTGGGCGTCTTTGGGCGTCCTGAAAAACTGGATCACGATCCAGACGCAAACGGCTAAGCCCAGAACCATCCGAATGAGATCTCCGGGCGTGTCGTACGCCGTCCAGATAGTCTCGCTCTGGGGCATGCTGACACGCGCCGTTATTGCCAGCAGGCAGACGATGAACACCGCTCGCAGAATGTTGCCTGCTATGCGCAGACTGGCCGGAACCTCGGACGGCAGCGACGTCGTTTCAGGAGCATGAACCCGCCGCGCCCATTCGACCGGCATCCAGGTCATGATTTTATCCTTTGAGGCCCTTATCGAGCCTTCTGGAACATTCATATACGCCTCTTCGGGCCGAAAATAAAGATTGCATATAAATATTGGGTCGGCCGCTGGTGTGAATTGGGTGAAGCTTTCACGAAAATGTTGGCAAATCAGCCATTTGCACCGGTCTTTGCCCGATACTTAGGCAGAAATTTGCGGCGGCTCAATTCGAGGCCCTGTCACGGCTGCAAGAAAAATCGATCGGAAGATGGATTCGCGGGAGAAGGATTTCAGGCCAAGCCTATGCGTCAGCCGGATCGTCGTTACGTTGATACTGGCTACCGTCTTTGCCAGCCCGCAGACGCGAGATGGACCAACGCCGGGACGAGTCAGCCCCGTTCCATTGATCGTTCCGCGGTTCAACGCGGCGGCACGAACGAGCGGACATTCGTTCAGTGCCGGCACAGTTGGACGGCCAAGACTATCTTCGGTTTTTGCAAGACCGCCGGTTGCGCTTCCAACAACGCCCGCTGCCCCAACCGCGGGATTCTGTAGGTCGCTGCTAGAATAGGAGTGCTCACTGTCGCGTTGCTCCATACTTTTGTGTTGCTCGGAAGGTAAACCGTTTCGGCACCATGGCCCAAAGCACCACAGAAATGGTGTGGTAAGGTGATGTTTGCAGTTGAATGTGAGGCGTCCTGTGAACCGTTTGATGCTGATCTTGGTAGCCTTTTTTCTAGCAGCTTGCGCTCATTCGCCCGAAGAAGAGGCCGCAGCGAAAGCCGCCACCGACGCCAAGGACGATGCCAAATGCCAATCTTACGGCCTTCACCCCGGCAACCCCGACTACAACGACTGCTTGTCAAAACTCGCTGATCAGCGCGCAAGTGCGGAGGGGGCCGACCGCGCCGGGCGCCTACTAGGTCGCCCGCCCTCGTGGGCCATTCACTAGGTCGCCCCCGCCAGTGGTCGGGTAGCCCCCCTTGGCCTCCCCGACCTTTGTCTAGCCCGCCACCTAAGCGGCGTGACCGGCGCGGTAATGCGCGTATCGAGCCGTCGGGATTCTTGCCGTCAAGAACCGAGGTGTTGACGTTTTTTTTTGCGCGCGTCGGAACGACCGATCGGTGAAATTCAGGCCGGGCTCAGTGCTTAGGCCGGATCGTGGTTCCGTTGATTCCAGAAACCACCTTTGCTGGCCCGCCGACGCGAGATGGACCGACGCCTGGACGAGTCACCCCCGTTCCGTCGATCGTTCCGCGGCTCAAGACGACTGAACGGATGACCGGACGTGCGTTCGATGCCGGCACAGTTGGACGGCCCAGACTATCTTCGGTTTTTGCAAGACCGCCGGTTGCGCCTCCAACACCACCCGGCGTCCCGGCGGCGGGATTCCGCACGACGCTCCGAGAATAGGGGTACTCACCGTCATGTCGCTCCACGCTTTCGTGTGGCACGATAGGTACACTAATTGCGTTGCGCACAGTTCGAGTGGATGCCCTCGACGTGGAAAATATCCGGCGGTGAAAATTGCGCATAGCCGTCGACGCGACCTTGCCTTTGGCCTCCCCGACCTTGTCCAGCCCGTTGCCCAATCGGCGGGACTGCACGGTAATGCGCGTATCGATGGCGTCGGGACTCTTGCCATCGAGAACCGATGTGTTGGCGTTTTTTGCTGCCGCTTCGGTCCCTTTGGACGTCCCCTCCTTTTTTGGGGCTTTGCTATCGTCGCTTTCGAACGCGGGCTGACTGCCGAGCTTTGCCGATCCTCTCGTTTCATCCTCGACGGACGGCGGCTGCGAGCCACCTCGCTCTGCGGGCGCACCAGAGGTGTTGTGGTCGTCGTGAGCACTGGAACCGGCCTCCTCGGCGAAGCTTGCCCGCATCGCCAAACCGCCAACCAGCAAGATCGCCAGAAGGTGCAAACCGATCCTCAAACCGCTCTTCTTCGGCATCGCTCGCTCACTCGGCCGCTTGCGGCGCAGCCGGCTCGCCGGCGAGCATAGCGCGATCATCCCCGCCTAAGAAAAACGTCTGCAGCGCCGGCACGACCACGAGCAGGATGATGGGCCCGATGAACATACCACCGACGACCACCGTGGCCAACGGCCGCTGCACCTGGCTGCCGATGCCGGTCGAAACCGCCGCTGGCAGCAAGCCGATGCAAGCCGACAACGCCGTCATCAGCATCGGCCGCATTCGCTGCTCGGCAGCATGGAACATCGCGTCGATAGGGCCCATACCGCCGGCCCTGGTCTCGTTGTAGTAGGTCATGACCAAAATACCGTTCATCACCGACACACCGAACAGGGAAATGAAGCCGACCGCCGCCGATATACTGAAATCCAGGCCGGAGAAATAAAGCGCCAGCACGCCGCCGCCGACCGCGAACGGAATGCCCGCGAGCACCAGCAAGCTGTCGCGGAGTGAATTGAACAAGCCGTAAAGCAGCAACAGGATGATGGCGAGGCTGACCGGTACGATGATCGCCAGACGCGCCTTAGCCTGCTGCAGCTCCTCGAACTCGCCGGCCCACTCGATGCGGTAGCCGGTAGGCAGTTTCACGTTCCGCGCGATCCGTTGCTGGGCATCGGCAACCGTACTGCCGAGGTCGCGGCCGCGCACGCTGAACTTGATCGGGATGTAGCGCTGGTTGCTTTCGTGATAAATGTAGGAGGCGCCGGTATCGAACGTAATCTCCGCAAGCTCGCTCAGCGGAACGTAGGCGTTGACGCCGCTCGGCGTTTGATAGCCGACCTTGATATTACGGACACTATCGATGTTGTCGCGGTATTCAGGCGCGACCCTTACTGTAACATTGAATTGGCGATCGGCCTCGAGCAGCGTCGTCGCTGGCGCACCCCCCAGCGCCGCCTGAACGACATTGTTGACATCGCCGGCGTTCAATCCGTATCGGGCCGCCTTATCACGATCCACCTTGATATTTAGATTGGGTTGTCCGAGTACCGGAAAGATGCCGAGATCCGTCACACCCTCGACCTTCGCCATTTCCTTCATGACCTGGTCTGCGAATTGCTCGAGCTTCGCCAAGTCGCGACCGATGAGCTTCACCGAATTCGCGCCTTTGACCCCGGACAAGCCTTCCTCGACGTTGTCCTGGATGTATTGCGAGAAATTGAAGCCTATTCCCGTGAATTCGTTGGAAAACGCGGACTGAAGGTCATTGACGAGTTTTTCCTTGGTCATCCCAGGCGCCCAATCCTCGAACGGCTTGAGCGGCACGAAAAACTCAGCGTTGTTGAACCCGGCGGCGTCGCTGCCGTTGTCGGGCCGGCCGTGCTGTGACACCACCGTAATCACTTCCGGATGGCGAAGGAGAATCTCCCGGATTTTGTTGACGATCGGCATGCCCGCTTCGAGCGATATCGTCGGCGGCATCGACGCGCGGATCCACAGATTGCCTTCTTCGAGCGCAGGCAGGAACTCGGTACCGAGCCGCGACACCAACACACCGAAGAAGACGAGGATCGCCGCGGCGATC